>Ga0265338_10001658_pt1 | contig 35498 bp, 24 predicted proteins | sample 42126metaG_FD_193579 | JGI IMG/M metagenome (GOLD analysis project Ga0265338, IMG submission 193579) | Rhizosphere microbial communities from Carex aquatilis grown in University of Washington, Seatle, WA, United States - 4-21-26 metaG | ecosystem: Host-associated > Plants > Roots > Rhizosphere...
GCGGGAGAACGGAAATATGAGATCTTCACTTTCTCCGAGCTGCATTCTTTTTTTGGAAGCTATCTCAAAAATGATTTTGTGCTGACCCTTCGACGCTCCCGACTTCGTCGGGATTGCTCAGGGTGAACAAATCCGTTCATCCTGAATAAGCGAACAGAGCGAGCGTATCGAAGGACACGGAGGCAGCTTTTTGAGACCGCTTCTAGTCACACTCGGCAGTTCTTCCTATTTCGCCAACCTTGCGGAAATTATTGTATCGCCTATTTGGATATTATCAACCACGTCCATATCCTTCGTATAACCGAATATTGTGTAACGGCCGTCGAGATGAGGCGTTGCGCAATGGGTAACAAAGAATTGAGAACCCTCCGTATCTTTCCCCGCACTCGCCATCCCTACTGCTCCTTCTGAATAGAGCGCATCGGGATGTGTTTCCGTGCGGATCGCATATCCCGGACCGCCGAAACCGCTCCCTAATGGATCTCCCCCTTGTATCACAAAATTCGGAACAACGCGGTGGAATATCAGTCCATCGTAAAAATGTCTCATCACCAGAATCATAAAATTCAGTACCGTAAACGGAGCTGCCTCGGGCCGAAACTCAATCGTGATCACACCCTTAGAAGTTACCAGCGCAGCAGAATGATACTGACTCAGCAATGCAACCTCCTCCGGACTGTAATATTTTTCAGCATCCGGGGATGAAGTAATTTCAGCATCATAGCCCTTCCCTGTTATCGAGTGAAGGGCATCCGCAGCAGCGCGGCCAATCATTCGATTATTGGCGTGCAGGGATTTCTTGAGTTGCGGAACAGCAGCATCCAGCTTCAGGCCCGCAAACACGTTGATGAATTCCACCATCACTTCGATATCATCCGGCGTAGAAAGCTTTTGATATTCTGCGAGAAGCTCTGGCGCACACCGGAGTCTCAACGAAGTCCGAATCGACGTATCTTGGATCGCTGCTGCGACCGAAAAGGAGATGGAAATATCGTGCCGCTGCAGAAGAGGAAGAATTTTTGCACAGAATTCCGATTGAACTACTGAGTCCTTGCCGGAAACTATGATTTGATATGCTTCAATTGCTGCACTGACCGTTCGAGAATTTTTTCCCTGCAGTTCATTTTGAAGGAGAGAAATTGCTTTTTCAGACTTGGTCTCTCCGAGGGAGGATATGAGGTGCGACCGGAATAAGGAGTTGTCGTTCAACAACGAGACAATTTGATCGATGGACTTGTCTTTTAACACTTTTGCCAAGAATATGGACGCCTCTCCCCTCTGCCGCCAGGAAAAATGGAGTGAATCTACCAAGACGCTTTGGAGTTTCTTCACTAAGGATTCCGATGAATATTTTTCAGGATCAGCATTCAGTATCGAAAAGGCGGTTAGCGCAACATGTTCGTTTGTGTCGGCCGCCAACGAGATCAAAACGGGCAGCGCGTCTTCACTTTTCTGCCCGCGGAGAGATCGAGTACAATTTACGCGCACTCTCCAATCCGGATCGGCGGCGGCGTGCTTCCTGACAACGGCCGCTGCATTTGAATCGTTGACAGCTCCAAGAAGTGCAGCAACCCACATTCTTGAGTACGGTGAACGGTCACCTATCGTAGAAAGCAACAACGGCAAATGGCGTTTCACGGAGAGTGAATCGCCAATCCGCATCATCGCATAGACGGCCATTTCCTTCGATTCCGAAAAACCGATGAGGTTGGCAACATATTCAGTGGCTATGGAATCCTTAATTCTTCTGATGGCAAATCGTGCAACGGAAAGTGCAACGCACGGTCCCGCCTCACGTGATATTGAAGGCGCTATTTCTACCAGGGTATGCAGATTGTCTCTCGTTCCGCATTTTGCGACAGCGTCGGCAATTTCCCGGATGCACTGCGGATCAGCTTCCACTCGAATACGCTCAAGTAATGGGGATCCAGCTTGAGCATTCCCAATCTGACCAAGAGCGAACGCCGCGCAGCGGCGCACGGAAGGAATTGGATCAGCTAACATTGGAAGGAGAAATTGAATCGACGATGAATCCTGGATATTTGCCAGGGCGATGGCTGCCCGCGACCGTTCCAACGGGTCGGAAGAGTGCAGAAAGCGATAGAGCCTCCCATCAGAGAGGGAGCGGGAATTCTGCAGCCACGCAATACTATCGATATCCTGTGCAGCGGCTGATTGATAGATGTTCAATGCGAGGAAGCAAAAGAGAACAATTGTCAGAAATTTTTTCATGGACTCAACGGTACAATCACAATTTTAGATCTCGTTTCCAAACTCCGTTTGGGAACGAGATTCAAAGCCATGTATTTAGTTGTGACTGTTCCCAACGGGACGTTGGGAACAAGATGGAAAATTTCAGAGATTTTTTCATGGACTCAACGGTACAATCGCAATTTTAGATCTCGTTCCCAAACTCCGTTTGGGAACGTAGTTCAAACCCTGCATTTAGTTTGTGTGTGTTCCCAACGGGACGTTCGGCACAAGACGGATACGAGGCGATTAGAATTTAACTCTCGTACCCAAACTCTGCTTGGGCACGCTCTTCGCCTTCTTAAAAATACGGCCGTACGCAATATTTTACCCCAAGGTCCTCTTCGACGTATTTTTTCGCTCCCTCAACATCTACCTCGTCCATCCCCACCACGCTCATGACGACGTCGGGAACATACTTTTTGGCTTCGCGTGCAAACTCCACCATTGCCGCATGATTTTTCTCGCCGTTGATCCTCATCAATTCGCCGTATTGCTTCGGGTCGACAGAATTCAGGCTGATCGATACCGTATCAACGACGCCCGCGAGTTCCGGAGCAATATTCCTTTTATTGATCAGGCTTCCGTGCCCGTCCGTGTTGAGCCGTACTCTTCCGCCGTTTGCTTTCACCCATGCGCCGATTTCTTTCACAGCATCCAATCGGATCGTCGGCTCGCCGTATCCGCAAAACACAATTTCGTCGTACTTGCGGGGATCATTTATTTCTCCAATAACTTCTTTGGCCGTTGGCTCCCGGGTTATTTTCAAATTATGTCCTTTAACGACCGCTTCCCCCTTTCTATCGCAAAAAACGCAATCAGCGTCGCACCGGATTGTCAGATTAATATAGAGCGAGCGGCCCAGCGAATATGTAAAAACCGGATCGCCGAGCAGGCCGATATTAAAAAGACGCTTTGCGTTGTAGGTTGTCGTCCGAGCAACATCTTCAATTCTCGCCGAGCAGATTTCCGCAACCTTTTTTCCTATCTCAGGAATATACATCGGCTCGTTCCGTTTTCCGCGGTTCGGAGCAGGCGTGAGGTATGGCGAATCCGTTTCCAGCATAATGTGGTCGTAGCCGATCGCCTTCAGTGTTTCCACCGACGGAGATTTTTTAAACGTCACGATCCCTGGGTACGAAACCAAAAAGCCAAGTGCAAACAACCTTCTCGCCGTTTGAGCATCGCCGGAATAACAATGGAAAACACCTTTGGCTGCCGGAAATCGGCTGTTCGGTGTTGCCTGCTGGCTTCTCCAGAATTCGTTCTTCTGAATCATGTCGTCAGCCGCCGCAAGCGCATCATCCATCGAATCTCTGGTGTGGACAACGATCGGAAGATTCCGGCGGACCGCGATTTCGATTTGAGACCGGAACATCCGCTGCTGCTTCTCTTTGGGCGTCGTGTCGTAGTAATAATCGAGTCCGATTTCGCCGATGGCGACAACTTTCTTGTGTTCGCTCAATCGTTCAATTTCATTCAGAGTGTTATCATCGGCTTCCGCCATATCCATCGGATGAATGCCAACGCAAGCGTACACAGCTTCATAACGTTCTGAAAGGGCGATGGCCTGTTTGCTCGTTTCGACGTTTGTGCCGGGGACGACAAAATACGTTACGCCGGCATCAACTGCGCGCCGAACAACATCCTCAATGTCATCTTTGTAATCGGGATAAAATAAATGTGCGTGAGAATCAACGAACATCGATCATACTCTCCTAATCATCGTTAAACAATCCTTTTATATTTGTGATACCAACCTGAGGTTTTTTTCCAGAATGACAACCAAGGTGCGCCGGGAAATATTTGTATTCGCCGAACCTCATAGAAATCCTTAGAGATATTCCGAGGACCCGAATCAGATGCAATACCAAACGAAAATCCTGCATCATGCACAATCCGTTTCACATCCTCGTTCGCCTTGCCGTAAGGATACGCGAACGATATCACCGGCTTCCTTACTCGCTCCGCGACTGCCGTCTTCGACTTATAAATTTCCTTTTCTGCGTCGAGAAGAGGAATCTCCGTTAAATTCTTATGAGTGAACGAATGGGCGCCGAATTCAATTCCGTACGCATCCATTGTTTTGACCTGGTCATCATTAAGAAGATTCAATTCCGGTTCACCATCCTTCACATCCCACTCATTAGTTTTGATCGTCCGGTTTCCAATCAGGAAGATAACGGCGGTGAATGAAAATTTCCGCAATATCGGAAAAGCGTTCAAAGCATTGTCCTCATAGCCGTCATCGAATGTGAGCATGACAGGCCGCGCAGGCATCTTTTGTTTCCCCTCAAGGATTTGTTTTAATCCTGTAAATGTCAGGGTAGTGTACCCTCTTCGCTTGAGAAACGCCAGCTGCTTTTCGAATTCCAACTCGGTCACATAAATTCCATGCCTTGTTCCAACCGGGACCCCCTTCGTAACGCGGTGAAAAAGCAAAACGGGAATTTCCTTTACTCCGCGCTTGATCGCGCCTGCCTCGGCGTATGTTTCTATGACCTTCTGTGAGATCTTATTAATATCATACTCCTTACAAATAATATTCTGCCCGAATTCAACATCATGACCATGGACAACGCTCAAGGCCGCGGTGATGTCTGCAGTCATTCGGAGTGCATCGAATGCCTGTTGGACCCCGGCGTCGCCGAAATTTGTCTCGAGCGCCCCCGTTGTTGTCGTTTTACTGATGACGCCTAAATAATTTGACTCGCCGACGGCGATAACTTTCGCGCCGGTCGCCAACGCTTCCATCGCAACTCTCCCCGACCCGATAATGAGATTCGAGCGCCGGTAAACTTCCTTGACGTTCTCCACAAATCCGATAATCTTTACTTTCTCGCCTCCGAGACGTTGATTCATCATTGCAACGAGTTCGAGAAATCTTGCCGAATCATTCATATGGCCGACAATATGCAGTTCAATGTCTGGGCGCATACGGAGCGCTTCAGGCAAAACCTCCCGGACAATTCGCTCCGCAAGTATTCCTTTCGGACCGGATAATCGCCCGACAAGAGATATGATATTTGCAGCCGGATCAGGCTGACTCTCCCCTTCGCTTCTCCATTTTGGTATGTCGATGCCGTTGCGGACAACGGAGACTGAGTCCGGCGGATAGTTCAACTCTCGAACAAGATGGTCTCGTATGTCTTCGCACACTGCCATGATCATCTCACCATAGATCCGGAAAACCCTCGAAGAAAGATGAGCATGCTGACGACCGTGAAGAGTTGAGACGAGCGGAACATTCCCTCCCCTGGTTGCAAAAAAAGAGACCCAGCTCGCCGCGCGAGAATGGGCGTGAACAACATCAATATGATTGTCGCGGATGATGTGCCTAAGTGTGGAAATGTTGGACAGCCTTTGCAGGAAATCTCTTTTCCCGATCGGCAAGGACTGCACTTGGGCAGCCGTTCGAATCCGAAACGTGTCCGATACGATCCACACATTGTGGCCAGCACCCACCTGGTTGTCTGCAAGCACCGCTGCGTAGGTTTCGGCCCCTGTCACTTCATGTTGAGAAAGGACGTGTAGAATATTCATCAGAAAAGGTTGATTGCGATGTCTTGAAAGGGATGGACTATCGAACATCTCCCCTTTTAAATTAGCAAAGCCATGCTCGAATATCAAGCGGAAGAAGAAAACGGCTAAGCGGGAGAAAATGATCGTGGCGTCTTTTGACTTCCAATGGCAATGTTCACCCTGATCCCGCCCCAAAGGGCGGGACGCGATCTTCTTGCTCAGGATGAACCGTCGCGGCGGAGTCGAAGGGCTGAAGTTTAATTCCCTTCAAAAGACTCCACTACCGCGAGCCAAGCCGCCTTGCTTATCCCTCAAGCTTTGCGTAAATTTAGATAGAAGTATGAAATTATTGCAGGAATCCTTATGAAGATGCTCGTCGACGCGTTCACTATCGCGCTCCCCGTCCTCTATTTTGGCACGGCGTGGGCGTATGCAAAAGCTTTTTTCAAGGATTCAGTTCTCGCCAAAAAGGTTAAGACTCCCTTTCTCCTGCTGACGCTTGCAATACATCTGGCGTACCTGCTGCTGCGGACCGTCTTGTTCAATCATCCCCCGATCACGACGATATTCGAAATCATGTCCATCATCTCGTTTTCTATTGCCGCTGCGTATGCGGTGATTGAGTTTCAGACGAAAGTGAAGAATACCGGATATTTTATTCTCATCCTTGCTTTCATCTTCCAGACTTTCTCCTCCGTTTTTATTGAAAACCTGTATGAAGTGAAACCGATACTGCGGAGCAACCTGTTGGGCATCCACGTTTCCAGCGCGCTGCTCGGCTACGCTGCCATTGCGATCTCTGCGGTGTACGGGTTCTTGTATCTGATGCTCTACCACCACATCAAATCGAGCCGCTTCGGCGTCATCTACAACAAGCTCCCAAACCTGGAAACCCTCGAAAAGATGTCGATGCTGTCGATCGTTGTCGGATTTTCATTTTTGACGATCGCAATTTCGGTTGGATTAATCTGGCTTCCCCGGGCGTTCGAACATTTTTCGTATTTCGACCCGAAGCTGATCGGGACGGTTTTCATTTGGGTAATGTATGGGGTTGGATTGGGTGCCAAAAGAACGATCGGCTGGCAGGGAAGGAAAATCATGATTCTCTCGATTATTGCTTTTGCAATTTCATTTTTCTCGCTGACGATCATCAACGTGTATTTCAGCGCGTTCCACAAATTCTATTGACCCCCATCGAGTTCGCTGTATTGCCATTTTATGAACCTTGTTGCTGTAGGAATTAATCACCGCACTGCACCTCTCGAAGTCCGGGAAAAGCTGTGGATGTCGAGCGATGAAATTCGGAACGCCGTCACGGCGATGAAAGGCCATCCTTTTACCGAATGTTTCATCGTCTCGACGTGCAATCGGACGGAACTGTACGGCGTTTACAACGCCAACGGCAGCGCCGACGACGCCCCCCCCGACATCAACGGCCTCAAAGACCAGCTCATCGGGATCAAAGCTCCGGGGGGCGCCGTGAAGCGGGAACATCTCTATCATATGCTATCCTCGAACGCGATCAGGCATTTGTTCAAAGTCGCATCGGGGATCGATTCGATGGTCATCGGGGATATCCAGATTCTCAGCCAGATCAAAGACGACTTCAACCTCGCGTACGAGGAAAAAACGACGGGGCCCCTTCTCCACCGTCTTCTGCAATCCACGTATCACGTCGGAAAGCGGACGAGGTCGGAGACGACGATCACGGAGGGAGCGGTTTCTGTTAGTTACGCGGCGGTAGAATTGGCAAACAAAATTTTTTCGGACCTGTCAAAGAAGACCGCTCTCCTGATCGGCGCCGGAGAAACTGGAGAACTGACCGCGAAACATCTCGTCGGACGGGGCATCGGCGGAATCTTCGTCGCCAACCGGACGAAGGCGAAGGCTGATGAACTCGTTGCCGGCCTTGGGGGAAAAGCTGTCGACTTCGACACGCTGCAGGAAATGCTGAACAGCGTCGACATTGTCGTTTCTTCGATTACAAGCGATAAGTACGTGATCACTAAAAGCGATGTACAGCACGCGATGAAAGAACGTTCGAATAAACCCCTGTTCATCATCGATATCGGAGTCCCGCGCAACATTGACCCCGGCGCAAACGATATCGAGAACGTCTTTTTGCACGACATGGACGGGATCTCGGTGATCATTGACCGGAATGTCCAGAAAAGAAAAGCGGAGATCCCCAGAGTCAACGAAATAGTTCTTGAAGAATTGACGGAATTTTACAATTGGTACAATTCGCTGCAGGTGAATCCAACCATCCACGACCTGCGGACACATTTCGAACAGGTTCGGCTGGAGGAGGTTGAAAAGAATATTAACCGCTTTTCCGCGGAAGACCGGGAGTTGGTAGACCTCGTCACGAAGCGGATCGTCAATAAACTGCTTCATCTTCCCACGACGAATTTAAAGAACGGAAACGAAGAGACCGAAGAAGAAAAGCACAACAAGCTTCACATCGTCCGGTCACTTTTCGGGCTGCACAAACATCAATCGCCGAAAGAATGAGCCCACCGAAGAAAATAGTTATCGGTACACGCGGCAGCGAACTTGCTCTCTGGCAATCGAATTGGGTTGCGGCGGAATTACGGCGGCTTCATCCTTCCCTTGCGATTGAGACGACCGTGATCAAAACAACGGGAGATAAGATCCTCGATTCGCCTCTTTCAAAAATCGGCGACAAGGGCTTATTCACAAAAGAGATCGAGAATGCTCTTCTCGATAATTCGATCGACCTCGCCGTACACAGTTTGAAAGATGTTCCAACGAAACTTGCGGACGGCTTAGCGATCGGCGCGATAACAGAACGCGAGGATGTGCGGGATGTTTTTATTTCTCATCCGAAAAAGAAATATCAATCACTCGGCGCCGTACCGAAAAACGGATCGATCGCCACCGGGAGCCTGCGGCGCAGATGCCAGATCCTCAGCCTCCGCCCGGACCTTCAGATTGTCGAGATCCGCGGAAACCTAAAGACCCGCCGTTCGAAACTCGCGGATTCAGACTGGGATGGCATGCTTCTCGCCAAAGCTGGCGTCACCCGCCTTGGCTGGACGGAAATGATTTCTGAAGTCCTTTCGCCAACGTCAATTCTTCCCGCTGTTGGACAAGGGGCGCTTGCTATCGAGATCAGGTCCGATGATCCATTCCTTCTTGCGGCTCTTGAACCGCTCGATCATCTTCCGACTGCGCAAGCAACCGACGGCGAACGTGCACTGCTTCGCTTCCTCGAAGGGGGCTGCCAGATCCCGATCGGAACATACGGACGGATCGAGTCGGGGACATTTTTTTTGGATGCAGTGGTGGGAAGTATCGACGGGAAGAAAATGGTCCGGGGAGCGATAAGCGGGCCCCCGGCCGATTCAGCCAAAATCGGCGTTTCGCTCGCGCAGGAATTACTCTCTCGCGGAGCGGATAAAATATTGGAAGAAATAAGAAGGGCGGGAACCTAACGCAAATGCAGGAGACTCCCCCATCCCAGCCGACAAAGCAAGCGCATTCTCCGTTGCAGGGAAAAACTATTCTGGTAACACGGACCGAGGAGCAGGCAGCCGAATTCGTTAAACTGCTTGAACAACTTGGCGCATCGGTGATACTTTACCCCACAATTCAGATTGTGCCTCCCGCGTCATGGGCAGGGTGCGACAAGGCGATCGCCAATATCAAAAACTATGACGCAATTGTTCTTACCAGCATGAACGCTGCTGAAAAATTTTTTGCACGGGTAATTCTCTCGAACAACGGAGCGGCAAAGCTTATCGCCGAAAAAACCGTTTATGCTGTGGGAGAAAAAACGAGATCGGCGGTCGAAAAGTACAATATTCCTGTTGCGGCAATGCCGGCGGTGTACGATGCAAAACATCTCGCCATTTCGCTTGCGCGAACGGATGTCAAGGGAAGACGATTCCTTTTCCCCAAAGGCAATTTAGCCGGAACTGTGATCACCTTTGCCCTCCAGGAACATGGCGCCGTCGTCGACGAGGTGATCGTTTACGAAACGATCGAGCCTTCGCACACAGATGCGGAATCGGTCAGACTGAAGCTGCAGAAGAACGAAATCGACGTCGTGACGTTTTTCAGCCCTTCCAGCATCTCGAATTTTCTTGCGACCATCCCGGAGGATTTGCTGGAGGACGTAGCAATTGCCGTAATCGGACATACGACCGCATCAGCAGCGAAAAATGTATCGCTCCCTGTACATATTGTTGCCGAGCATGCAACCACGGCAAACCTTGTCGCTTCAATCGTTCGATACTATGATTAGAGCAGCGCTGACAAAAGAAGCTGTTGAGAGGAAGGACCCTCCGCGCATCGTGAGTGAGTTTTGGACGGCGAAGCAGCGGCAGGCATCGTCGCTCCATGAGATCTCGTACCGGGCATGCTTTAAGCCGCAGCTGCCGCGGTATTTCATTGAGCGTTACAGCGTAGAAGGCGATGTCGTCTACGATCCCTTCATGGGAAGAGGGACGACAATCATCGAAGCGGCTTTGTTGAAAAGGAATGTCATCGGAAACGATGTCAACCCGTTGAGCACAATGCTCGCGGCACCGAGACTCGATATTCCCCAGATCAATGAAATCCAGGAACGGCTCGCTGCAATCACATTCTCAAAGAGGGCGAAGGCTGATATCGACCTGTCGATGTTTTTTCAGCGAGAGACAGAAGCGGAAATAGTCTCGCTTCAACGCTATTTGGCAGACAGAAAGAGAGAGCGAAAAGAAGACAGGGTTGACCGGTGGATCAGGATGGTGGCGACGAACAGATTAACGGGACATTCATCAGGCTTCTTTTCAGTCTATACATTGCCGCCGAATCAGGCGACTCAGCCAAAAAGCCAGATACGGATCAACAAGTTGAGAAAGCAAAAGCCGGAATATCGAGACATTAGGAGTGTTATTCTCAAAAAGACGCGCACGCTTCTAAAAAGTGTCCTTGAAAAAGATCGTGCAAGCCTTGCTGTCGTTCTTCCTCGCGCGCGATTTCTCTCAAAGGACGCGAGACACACGTCAGAGATAAAGAAGGAAACCATTCAGCTTGTCGTCACATCTCCCCCATTCTTGAATATCGTTCAGTACACAAACGACAATTGGATGCGATGTTGGTTCAATGGTATCGACGCTAGATCTGTTGCGGCACATGTCACAATGTCCAGAACAATCGACGAGTGGTGTGCTGTCATGGAAGGCGTCTTCAAAGAACTTTTCAGGATTGTACGACCGGGAGGATACGCCGCGTTCGAGGTGGGAGAACTGCGAAAGGGAACGTTGAAGCTCGAAGAACACGTCATTCCTGTAGGGAGGCTTGCCGGGTTTACAAGCGAAGCCGTGTTTATCAACACACAACAATTTACAAAAACGGCGAACCTATGGGGAATACAGAATAATGAATCCGGAACAAACACAAACCGCATTGTTCTCTTTCGAAAATAACTACTACGGACCTTTTTGAAAACTCAGCTCCCATCGAACGACTTATTCCTCCGCGCGTGCAACCGTGAAGACGTTGAACGGACTCCCGTCTGGTTTATGCGGCAAGCCGGAAGATATTTGCCCGAATACCGGGCCGTCAGGGAGAAAGTAGATTTCCTGACTTTGTGCAAAACTCCGGAGCTTGCGGCTGAAGTGACGATCCAGCCCGTGGACATCATCGGAGTCGATGCAGCGATAATTTTCTCGGACATCCTTGTCGTGCCCGAAGCGATGGGAATGGAACTCGTTATCGAAGAAGGTAAGGGGGGACCGAGATTTCCCTCACCGCTCCGGTCTCGCGCCGAAATCGACAGGCTGCCGGTTCCCGACCCGAATTCCAAACTGAAATTTGTGATGGATGCGATTCGGACAACACGAAAGAGCCTCAACAACAGAGTCCCTCTTATCGGATTTTCCGGGTCTCCGTGGACCCTTGCAACGTATATGATCGAAGGACGCGGAACCAAAAATTTCCGTTACGCCAAAGAATTAATTTTTTCGTCTCCTAGAGATGCGCACTTCCTTCTCGATAAACTGGCGCGGGCAGTTGCGGCGTACCTTTCCGCTCAAATTGAAGCGGGGGCACAAGCCGTTCAGATTTTCGATACGTGGGGCGGAATTCTAGGACAGGAAGAATTTGAAGATTTCTCCCTTCGGTATATCAAGCAGGTTCTTTCTCTGGTGAAAACCAACGGCGCTCCTGTTATCGTATTCTGCAAGGATTGCGGTCATTCCCTCGAAAAGATCGCGGACACGGGAGCATCTGTTGTGGGGATCGACTGGACCGTCGATATCGGCAAAGCGCGTGACATGGTAGGAAGCTATGCTGCATTGCAAGGCAACCTCGACCCCGCGATGCTCTATTCGACTCCCGAGAGGATCGAACAAGGGGTGCAGTCAATACTAAAGAAATTCGGAAAGGGAAACGGGCACATTTTCAACCTCGGTCACGGCGTCCTGCCGGACACGCCGGTTGAGAATGTCAAAGCATTCGTGAACGCAGTAAAGAGATATAGCGTTCAATATCATTAGAGCGAGGAATCGTGACGATATGAAGCAGTTCGAATCGATCGACGTTGAGTTGTTGAGGAAATACGACCGGCCGGGTCCCAGGTATACAAGCTATCCGACAGCACCGGTCTTCACCCCTGCTTTCGGGCCGAAAGAATACCGCGACGAAATTCTCCGAACAAATTCAGCCGAGGATTCATCCGACCTTTCACTCTATTTTCATTTTCCGTTCTGCGATACGCTTTGCTACTTTTGCGGCTGCACGATGCTCGTCACCCACAGCCGGGACCGCATACGTGAGTATAACTCATACCTCAAGCAAGAAATCGATATGGTTGCTCCGATGGTTTCCAAGAGGCGCAAGGTCTCGCAGCTTCATTGGGGAGGCGGGACTCCCTCATATCTTGACCCGGACGAGATCCTGGATGTCGGGACGTATATCAGAGAACGTTTCTCATTCGCAGACGATATCGAAGCGGGCGTGGAGATCGACCCGCGAGGACTAACCTTCGAGCACGTGAAAGCGCTGCGTGAGAGTGGCTTCAACCGGATCAGCATGGGGGTTCAGGATTTCAATCCAAAAGTGCAGGAAGCCGTGAACCGGATCCAGCCGGAGTCGATCACCCGGGACGCAGTGAACTGGAGCCGCAAGCTCGGGTTCAAAAGCATCAACCTCGACCTAATCTATGGACTCCCCCACCAGACTCTTTCATCGTTTAAGAAGACTGTCGACACGATCATTGATATCTCACCGGACAGGATCGCGGTGTTCAACTATGCACACGTCCCCTGGTTGAAGCCGCATCAAAAGCTCATCCATCAGGAACAGCTGCCGTCGCCGGATTTGAAGCTGCAGATTTTTAAGATGACGATCGAAAAACTCATCGATGCCGGGTACTGGAATATCGGCATGGACCATTTTTCAAAGCGGACCGACGAGATGGCCGTCGCTCAGAAGAACAGAACCCTATACCGAAACTTCCAGGGGTATTCTACAAAAGCCGGCTGCGACCTTTACGGGTTCGGCATGTCCGCAATCGGCCACTTCAGCGAAACATACCAACAGAACAAGAAGACGCTGCTCGAATACTACAATACGCTGAATGCAAATTCACTTCCGACGAACCTCGGATACAGAATGTCCGCGGACGACCAGATCCGCAAGACGGCAATCACCCGGCTCATGTGCGATATGGAATTGGAAAAAGCGGGAATTGAAAAGCAATTCGGCATCACGTTCGACGATTACTTTGCCGACGCGCTGAAAAAACTGGAGGCCTTCGTTCCCGACGGTTTGGTCACGCTGACCGAAGAGAAGATCGTCGTCAACGGCCTGGGGAGATTGATCATCAGAAATATTGCAATGTGTTTCGATGCGTATCTCGAGAAGATGATGAAAGAACGCCCGATTTTTTCCAGAACAGTGTAGCGGCAGTGTGAATGAACACAAAGAAAACAGCGGTTGTCCTTTTTCAGCTTGGCGGGCCTGATTCGCTTGAAGCGGTCGAGCCGTTCTTGTACAACTTATTTTGCGACCCGGACATCATCGATCTTCCGGGAGCGTTTCTTTTCCGCAAAACTCTTGCGAAGATAATTTCATCGCGCCGGGCTCCGAAAGTCCGGGAATTGTACAGGAATATCGGCGGCGGATCCCCTATTCTTTCGCAAACGGTGCGACAGGCGAAGGGCCTTCAGGAGTCGCTCAGCACCAGGGGAATTACAGCCGACGTCCATGTCGCCATGCGATACTGGCACCCGATGACGGAGGAAGTGCTTGAGAAAATCCGGAAGGATGGAGTGGAAGAAGTTGTTCTGCTCCCCCTCTATCCGCAGTATTCGAAAGTGACAACGGGCTCGAGCGTTAAAACCTGGCACGATGCCGCCGCGAAAATGAATATGAATCATCTTTCAACAAAACTTGTCGAGAGTTATTACGACCACCCGATGTATATTGCAGCGCTCGTCGAGAATATCAAACATTCGATCGATCGGGTGCCGCAGAATGAACGGAAGGACGTGCATCTTGTTTTCAGCGCTCACGGCACACCTATTAAATTGGTGAAGGACGGCGACCCGTACTCGACTCACATGCAAATGACGTACGAAGCTGTGATTGCAGCCGGAAATTTTGGTTTGCCGCATCATCTTTGCTTCCAGAGCAAAGTGGGACCGCAGCGATGGCTCGAACCGTCGCTGACACAAACGATCGAGTCGCTTGCCGGCCAAAAGGTCTCCCACATGATTGTCGTACCGATTGCATTTGTGACCGAACATATTGAGACTCTCTCGGAGATAGGCATCGAAGCGCGGGAAGAAGCGCAGCAATCCGGCGTAAAATATTTTGACGTTATGCCGGCACTGATCGACAACCCAAAATTCATTTCGTGCCTCACAGAACTTGTCATCCAGCAGCTGAAGAATTGAGCAGACACGATGCCTGATCATCATACTGTCATTATTGTCGGGGCGGGTATCAGCGGTCTTGCGACCGCATGGTGGCTGCACAGATCGGGAGTTGATGTCGCCGTGTTGGAGCATGATTCCGCTGTCGGCGGAACGATGAAAACAGATCATACCGACGGCTGGCTTATCGAAACAGGTCCCAACAGCGCGCTCGAAACAACTCCCCTTCTGCGGAAACTTTCTGCAGACGTCGGTATCGAAAATGAAATGATCTATGCCAATGACGCCGCCGACAACCGGTACATCCTTCGTGACGGCATCCTTCACACGCTTCCCATGAAACCAATGCTCTTCCTGAAATCGAAGCTCTGGTCTCTTCAGGGAAAACTGCGGCTCCTCAAAGAGCCGTTCATCGGCAGGTCATCAAAGGAAGAAACCATCGCCGAGTTTGTGATCCGGCGTCTCGGAGTGGAATTTCTCGACTACGCCATCAATCCATTTGTGGCAGGAGTCTATGCCGGCAGCCCGGACCAGCTTAGCGTGCAGGCTGCGTTCCCGAAATTATATGCGCTTGAGAAGAATTACGGAGGTCTGATCAAAGGTCAGATCCTCGGGACAAGGGAAAGACGAAAAAGAGCGGAAAAAGCAAAAGACCGTTCTCGCCTCTTTTCATACAAGAATGGGATGCAGTCCCTCCCAGATGCGATCGGAGGCCTTTTGGGCAGCCGCGTGCATGTGAACGCAAGCGTCGAAACCGTGAGAACCTTTTCTGAAAATGGAACGGGGTCCAGAAAGTCCATTCAAGTGACGGGGGTGGAAGATGGAGAGCGTTTCACGATCACGGCTGGAGCAGTAATTCTTGCGGTTCCGTCGTACAACGCTTCATCCATGATCGAAGCTCTCGACGCCCCTCTTGCAACTTCCCTCAAAAACATTTATTATCCTCCGGTGGCGGAAGTCTATTTGGGTTTCGCCGATCGCGCCATCCGGCGCCCGCTCGATGGCTTCGGTTTCCTTGTTCCGGAAAAGGAGCATCGTAAAATTCTCGGGACGATCTGGAGCTCGGTTCTTTTCCCGGGGAGATCGCCAGAAGGCCATGCAGCCCTCACGACATTTGTCGGCGGCTCCCGGCAGCCGGAGCTTACAGGCATGAATGATGCGGATCTTGTTAGGCTTGTGGTGGAAGAACTGACGCCGATCATGGACCTCACCGGCAGACCCGAATTCAGCCGTGTCACGAGGTGGGAAAAAGCGATCCCGCAGTATCGTATCGGCCATCTCACGGTGATGGAACAGATACGTCAGTTTGAACTTCGCAACCCGGGGATTTTCCTCGCAGGAAACTACCGCGGAGGAATCGCGGTCGGAGATTGCGTTATCAACTCCGAACAAACGGCAGAACGCATAAGCAGCTTCATTGCCCTCACAAAGAAAACAATACCAGCTTGAACTCAAAGGAGCATTCAATGAAATTTTTTTTGATCATCCTCGCGATCGGTGCGGCGGCGTGCAATCTTGCAGCACAAACTCCGTTGGAAGCGCCCGAGATGGAGCAGACACTAACGGCAGACGAATATTCCGACGTTGTCAAATCCGTTTGGGATGTCATAAAAAAGGGGGCCGACGACTACCAGGATGAAACAATTACCCGCAGCGAGTTTGAAACCGCCTCTGAATTTGAAGCCCGGCTCCAGAAGAGACACAACGATATCGCTGCGACGATCCAGACATTCGCCGAATCAAAAAAAATCGGCCAACGCCTCTTCGGTGTCTGGATGCAGGCAACGCTTGTGAAATACAACGCCGATACTCAGATCTACACCGTCACTTCGCCGACAAAAATTATCGTTCCGCCGAGTGCGCAGAACATTACCACCGCATGTCCGCAGAATCCATATATTATCCTTTCTGAGAAAAATGAAAAAGGGTACAAATTTGCTCACCTCCTCCTGAAGACGAAGCCGGAATATTCCTGGCATGTGGACAAGGAAACGGCGCGGAAGGCGAAGAACAACGAAGGAAATATGTTTTTTAAAGTCTGGTTCCGGTTTGATCTTTCACAGGCGTTTACCGGAACCCAAGGGCAGATCACCATTATTCCGGTGAAAATTTCACTGATGAACAAGGCCGATAGTACGACATTCTGGAGCGACGATATCATTAAATAGCGGCAAGCGGCATGCCCGCACCCCGAAGGAAGCTGCATGGAAACTTTCAAAAAAAGCATGATGACGCTCATTACCGACGCCTCGACGAATCTCCCGCCGGACGTTCGAGTGGCAATAAAAAAAGCCGCGAGCGTGGAGATTCCCGGCACCCGTTCATCGCTTGCGCTTGAGACGATTGCTACGAATATCGACATGGCGTGCGACTACATAGCTCCCATCTGCCAGGATACGGGAATGCCGACATTTTACATTCATACGCCCGTCGGGACAAACCAACTGCGGATGAAAAAGGATATCCTGGAAGCCATCGCCGAAGCGACAAAATCCGGAATACTGCGGGAAAATTCCGTTGATTCTCTTACCGGGAAAAACAGCGGCAATAATCTGGGACCGGGGACACCCGTGATCCACTGGGAACAGTGGGAAAATGAAAAGGAAATTGAAGTGAAATTGATTCTCAAAGGGGGCGGCTGCGAGAATAAGAATATCCAGTACTCCCTTCCTGCAACCCTGGATCATCTCGGAAAAGCCGGAAGGAATCTCGACGGTGTGCGGAAGTGCATCTTGCACGCGGTATGGCAGGCGCAAGGGCACGGCTGTTCGATCGGGGCGCTTGGAGTTTCCATCGGCGGAGACAGGGCGACCGGCTATGAACAGGCAAAACAGCAGCTCTTCCGAACGCTTGAGGATGTGAATCCGGATCCCGATCTCGCAAAGCTCGAAGCAAACATCATGGAGAGTGCAAACACGCTCAAGATCGGAACAATGGGCTTCGGCGGCAATGCTACTCTCATTGGCTGCAAGATCGCGGCACAGAACCGTCTTCCTGCAAGTTTTTTTGTTTCAGTGGCGTACGATTGCTGGGCTTTCCGGCGGCAGGGGGTGATCCTCGATGCCGAGACGGGCGGGATCAAACGATGGCTCTATAAAGACGATTCCCCTGTCATTACAATGGCGATACGAGAAGGCATTTCGCTTACCGGAAGGGAGAGACTCCTGACCACCCCGATCAGCGAATCAACGATCCGTTCGCTTGAAGTTGGAGACGTCGTACTTGTCAGCGGAAAAATGTATACGGGCAGGGACGCGATTCATGCGTACCTAATCGACCATGACGCTCCCGTCGATCTCCGCGGCCAGGTGCTTTATCATTGCGGCCCCGTTGTTGTGCAGGAAAACGGAAAATGGCGGATCAACGGAGCAGGGCCGACCACCAGCAGCCGCGAAGAACCGTATCAGGCGGAGATTATCAGGAAATTCGGCCTGCGTGCAGTCGTCGGCAAAGGGGGAATGGGCGCCAAAACGCTGGCGGCGCTGAAAGAATGCGGTGCTGTCTATTTGAACGCAATCGGCGGTGCTGCACAGTATTATTCGCACTGTATCGAGGAGGTTGAAGGAGTCGATTTTTTGGAATTTGGCGTACCAGAAGCAATGTGGCATTTACGCGTCAAAAACTTTCCCGCTATCGTGACGATGGATTCCCACGGAAACAGCCTCCATGCGGAAATTGAGCAGGCGTCCGCAAAGGAGCTTGCAAAATTTGCAGAAGCCCGCATCTAAAATCTCGCCGGAACGGCCGCTCGAGTTTCGCCCTCCAGAATCCCGCCCCTCCTCCGTTCGATGAAGAAATAGTTTTGCACTCACTTGAAGTTCCGCCTTTTCGTTCGTACTATTCATTGACCAAACAAATTATTGCAGAAAGTTCTCGCAGGAGAATCATCATGTCGAAAGACACGCTCACTATTACCGATAACCGAACCGGAAAAACTTACGAACTGCCGATCGTTCACGACACCGTCCACGCAACAGACTTGCGACAAATAAAAGTAAAAGACGACGACTTCGGCATGATGACGTACGACCCGGCATTCATGAACACAGCACTGTGCAAGAGCACGATCACTTTTATCGACGGCGACAAGGGAATTCTTCGTTACCGCGGTTATCCGATCGAACAGCTCGCTGAGAAAAGCACATACCTCGAAGTTGCCTATCTGGTCCTGTACGGGGAACTCCCTACAAAAGAACAGTTGGAGAAATGGACGAACGAGATCAACCTCCACACCTTCATCCATGAAAACGTGAAATTGTTGATGGAAGGGTTCCGGTACGACGCCCACCCCATGGGAATGTTTGTGAGTACTGTTGCCGCTCTATCCACTTTCTATCCAGAAGCGGGAAATATCTTTGACGAGGAGGTTCGGCGGAAGCAAACACTCAGACTCATCGGGAAAGTACCGACCGTCGCCGCGTTCGCTTATCGCCACAGCAAAGGCATGCCGTACGTCTATCCGGACAATGGACTTAGCTTCACTGGAAATTTCTTGAACATGATGTTCCGGATCGGCACGGTGAAATACAATCCTCACCCTGTTCTTGAACGTGCGCTGGAGGTACTCTTCATCCTGCATGCCGATCACGAACTGAATTGCAGCACCGCCGCGATGAGGAATGTCGGAAGCTCACATGTCGACCCGTATTCCGCCATCGCTGCTGCCGCCGCCGCATTGTACGGGCCGCTCCATGGAGGGGCAAATGAAGCCGTGCTCCGGATGCTCGACCACATCGGCGAAGTTTCGAAGGTCCCGGACTTTATCAAAGCAGTGAAAGCCGGCGACGGGAAACTGATGGGGTTCGGCCACCGCGTCTATAAAAACTTCGATCCCCGTGCAAAAGTAATAAAAAGACTTGCCGATGAAGTATTCGAGGTCACGGGACGCAACCCTAAGTTGGATATTGCACTTGAACTCGAACGCGTTGCGTTGCAGGACGAGTATTTCATCAAACGAAAATTATACCCCAATGTCGATTTCTATTCGGGGATGATATACCAGGCGATGGGCTTCCCGGTGGAAATGTTCCCGGTTCTCTTTGCCATTCCCCGGACTTCCGGGTGGATTACCCACTGGCTCGAAATGCTCCAGGATCCTGAGCAAAAAATCGCACGTCCGCGTCAAATATATCTCGGCTACGACAAGCGCGACTTTGTGCCGATCGAAAAGCGAAAGTGAGTCAATGAAGGCATCCGTCAATAATGCTCTGCTCCACTACACCGATATCGGGGTCTCCACGGCGACACCCGTCGTTTTTATTCATGGATTCCCGTTCAGCCACAGGATGTGGACTTTTCCAGGCGGGCAAACGGAAATGCTAGCGTCAACAAACCGCGTTATCGCGTACGACGTGCGCGGTCACGGCGACAGCGAAGTGGGCGATGGACAATATACCATCGAGCTGTTTGTCGATGACCTTATCGGCCTTCTGGACCACCTCAGCATCGCCAGGACCGTCGTTGTCGGCCTTTCCATGGGAGGATACATAGCGCTGCGGGCGGTAGAGAGACACCCCGATAGGTTTCGCGGACTTGTCTTGTGCGACACAAAAAGCGAGGGCGACTCGAACGACGCCAAAATTAAACGCGCCGCTTCTATTAAAGCTGTCAAAGCAAACGGCCCGCGGCAATTCGCGCAAAATTTTGTCGCGAACGTTTTTACCCCCGATAGTTTTAACGTGAGGCCCGAAGCCGTGAAAGCGATACAGAGCATCATCGAGCGAACAGCGCCCCTCTCACTCTGCGGAACAATGCTCGCCCTCGCCGCCCGCACCGACACGACCCCGGCACTTGCCGCAGTGACTATTCCGACGCTGATCATGGTCGGCGAACACGACGCATTGACGCCGCCCGCCGCTTCCCAGGCGATGAACGAAAAAATCCCTCAATCCGAACTCCATATCATCCCTGGCGCTGCTCACATGAGCAATATCGAGAACTCCGCTGAATTCAACAAGCATCTCTCGGAATTCCTTCAGAAGGTTGCCTGAGTAAGAGTGACTAAGAGGGACATTTTTCCACATGCCATATCCCCTGTCAAAGATGACGCCCCGCGCCTCTGCTGACGTTTTTTCACTGAACTCCGCCATCGTTGCCTGCCGCCAGTGCCCTCGTCTGGTAAAGTGGCGCGAGGACATTGCGCGTAAGAAAACGAAACGATTTGCCGGCCAGGAGTATTGGGGGAAAGCTGTCCCTAGTTTCGGCGACGCATCGGCTCGCCTCATGGTTGTCGGTCTTGCTCCTGCTGCTCATGGGGGGAATCGGACGGGGCGAGTCTTTACCGGAGATGAGAGCGCAAACTGGCTCTATCGGGCGCTGCACAAAAATGGATTTGCAAACCAACCAAACTCTACGCACCGCGGCGACGGACTGAAATTGAACGACTGTTACATAACCGCCGTCTGCCATTGCGCCCCGCCGCAAAACAAATTACTGCTGAAAGAGATCCACAACTGCCGCCCGTTCATGCTGCGTGAAATTCAACTTTTGAAAAATCTGCGAATCATTGTCGGCCTCGGAAAGGTGGGATTTGATGCATCGTTTGATTGTCTCCGCAAGTTGGGCCGGACTGCTCTGAAGGCACGGCCAAAATTTGGACATGGAGTGTCGTACCGAATCAACGATTCACTCACTCTCGTTGGATGTTATCATCCAAGCCAACAAAACACGTTTACCGGGAAGCTGACGGAAAGAATGCTGGACAACGTGTTTCGATCGGCGCAAAAAACTCTGGAAGCGTAGCAGATGGCTGATTCGCTTCCGCGCGTGTGTCTTTTGACGAACCAGGGGTTCGATTTCCCGGCCTGGGTACTAGGCTGATTGATTCCGAAAATTGCGAGCTTGTCCTTCGATGCGTTCTCCCGCTCTTTGAGCGGGATCTCTTACTCAGAGGAAGGCTGCCTGTTCACCCCGGGCGAGCCCCGATGTCTTTGCCAAAGGCATCTCCGAAGGGCTATCCTTGCAAGCGGTCGAATAGCAGACAAGAGATAGCGGGGCCCTTTAGCGTCCAATGACAATGTTCACCCTGAACGGAGCCGCGACGCCATCCTTCGAGGCGCTCTGCTTGCTCCGGATCACCCGTCGCGGCGAAGTCGAAGGACTGAAATTAAATTCCCTTCAAAAGACCCACTACCAGAATCTGCCATAATTTGAAGTTCTCCTCGTCATCAGCTATATTTGTTTACAGATGAGACTTAGAAAACATTTAGAGAGGGCATAACGATGACAATGCTTGATGAAAGAACTGCATTCGGCTCCGCCGCTCACTCGGAAACAGTCCCATTCAAACGGCTGCGCCGCCTGCGAATGACCGAGGCCTTCAGGTCAATGGTGCGCGAGACAGAGCTTTCACGGAACGATTTTATTTATCCTCTCTTTGTCGTGCCGGGGAAAAAAATCCGCAATGAAATAAAATCCATGCCGGGGGTTTTCCAGCTTTCAATAGATGAAACCGTAAAGGAATGCCTCAGTGTCAAATCTTTGGGCATCCCGGCCGTCATTCTGTTCGGCATTCCCGAGCAAAAAGACGAAGTCGGCAGCGATGCATACGACGAACACGGAATTATCCAGACGGCCATCCGGGCGATAAAAAAAGAAGTTCCGGAACTTGTCGTGATCACCGACGTCTGCCTTTGCGAATACACGTCCACCGGTCATTGCGGCATCGTCCGGGGGGGTGAAATAATCAATGACGAATCGATCGAGCTTCTGACACGGGAGGCGCTCACCCACGCACAGGCGGGAGCCGATCTCGTCGCCCCGTCGGACATGTTCGACGGCCGTGTCGGAGCGATCCGGCATATCCTGGACGCAAACGGCTTCCCCAATATTCCCATCATGTCATATGCGGCAAAGTATGCATCCGGGTTCTACGGACCGTTCCGTGACGCGGCGGAAAGCACGCCAAAATTCGGCGACAGGCGTTCCCACCAGATGGACCCGGCGAACTCCAACGAAGCCCTCCGCGAAGTGGAGCAGGATATTATTGAAGGAGCGGACATTGTAATGGTGAAACCGGCTCTCCCCTACCTCGACATCGTCCGGCGCGTGAAGGAGAGGTTTGAGATGCCGACGGCTGCGTACAATGTGAGCGGCGAGTATTCCATGATCAAAGCGGCGGGCAGAAATGGCTGGATCGACGAGGAGCGCGTGATGATGGAAACGCTCACGAGCATCAAACGGGCCGGCGCCGATCTCATCCTCACCTATTTTGCGAAAGACGCCGCAAAACTTCTCCGTTGATTATTTCTTCATGAAAAATGTTCTCGTCACGGGCGGTACAGGGTTCATCGGCTCGAATCTCGCTGCCGTCTTAGTGGAGCAGGGATTCAATGTCAGAATCCTTCGCCGGCGGAATTCTAATCTCTGTAACGTCTCAGCTCTTCCGGTTGAGCATCGAATCGGCGACGTCCGGGATGTCGAGTCGCTGCGGAACGCAATGCGCGGGTGCGATACCGTTTTTCATACCGCAGCAATGGTCTCCTTCTGGAAGCCGGCGCGCCAGCTTCAGTACGAGATCAATATAGGGGGAACACACAATGTCGTTGATGCCTGTTTGCAAGAGAACGTCGAACGCCTTGTGCATACGAGTTCTATTGCAGCGATAGGCCATGAGACAGACGGGAAGTTAGCGGATGAATCGACAATGTTCAACTGGCAGCAGGCCGACAACGGATACAAGAATTCCAAGTACCTGGCGGAAGGCGAGATCGTGAAGGGCATTGCCCAAGGACTCGACGCCGTAATGGTGAACCCCGGAGTGGTCATAGGTCCCGGCGATATTCATTTCAACGGCGGAAAACTCATTCGCTCGGTGAAGAAGCATCAGGCGCTTTTTTATATCAAGGGGGGAATGAACGTGGTCTTCTCCGCGGACGTGGCCGCGGGGCATATTAGCGCCGCACTCAATGGAAGAAAAGGCGATAGGTATATCTTAGGCGGCGAGAACGTGACGCATAAGCAGGCGTTCCAGATAACCGCTGAGGTTGTCGGCGGAATCGTTCCCCGGATACGAATGCCGATCTTCATTCTGAAGCTTGCCGGAAAATTTTTCGACATCGCCGGAACAATTTTGGACAAAGAACCTTTTGTAACGTCGGAGCTTTTTTCCGGCGCCGGACTTTACAACTGGTATTCTTCCGAAAAGGCTCAGCGCGAGCTTGGTTACACCATTACGCCATTCCGCGATGCAGTTGAAAAAACGTACAACTGGTATTGCGACAAACACTTGCTTTGAAACAAAAGTGATTGTTTATAAAATGCCATTTCCGATAAATAGCCGTTCATGGTACCGCCAAGGCGCAGAGAACGCCAAGAGGATTGTATTTTTTTACACTAGAAGTTATCTCAAAAGCGAACTTATGCAGACCCTTCGACGCGTCCCCCGTTGGGGGACTTGCTCAGGGCGAACAAACGGCCCGCTCCTCCTGAGTAAGCGAACGGAGTGAGCGCATCGAAGGATGAAACGACATATTTTTGAGATAGCTTCTACTAACTTCTTGGCGTGCTTGGCGTCTTAGCAGTTAGAATAGACAAGATTATTTTTGAGAGACGGCAATGGTAATCTATCGAGAAGGAGCAAAATGAAAACAACAAAATCCGCCCGGCTGTTCAAAAAAGCGATGCGGCTGATTCCAGGCGGGGTTAATTCGCCTGTGCGGGCATTTTCATCAGTCGGGCGATCGCCGGTTTTTATTGAAAAGGCCCGCGGTTCCAGGTTGTGGGATGTGGACGGAAACCAATACATCGACTACGTCGGATCCTGGGGGCCAATGATCCTCGGCCATGCCCATCCTCAAATATTGCGCGCGGTAAAAAAAGCGGCAGACCGCGGAACGAGTTTTGGAGCGGCGACCGAACGCGAAGTTGAAATGGCGGAACTCATTTCCACCGTGATGCCATCCATTGAAATGGTGCGCATGGTGAACTCCGGGACGGAAGCCACGATGAGCGCGATACGGCTGGCGCGCGCGTTCACCGGAAGGGACAAAATCATCAAGTTCGAGGGATGTTATCACGGGCATGCCGATTCATTCCTTATCAAAGCCGGCTCGGGAGCGATGACGCTCGGAGTTCCCGACAGCCCCGGTGTGCCATCGGCGATTGGAAACGCAACCCTGACGGCCCGGTATAATGATCTTGCGTCTTTTGAAAATCTTCTCGCCGCCCATCCGGGTCAAATTGCCGGACTCATCGTGGAGCCGGTTGTCGGAAACATGGGCTGCGTTCCCCCGTCAAAGGGGTTCCTCGAAGGGCTACGATCGCTTTGCACCAAACACGGCATCGTCTTCATCATGGATGAAGTCATGACAGGATTTCGCGTCGCTCTCGGAGGCGCCCAGCATCTCTATGGGGTAAAGCCCGACCTTACAACATTGGGAAAAATCATCGGCGGAGGGCTTCCGGTTGGAGCGTACGGCGGCAACAAGGAAATAATGAAATTAGTAGCCCCCTCCGGACCGATGTATCAAGCGGGAACGCTTTCAGGGAACCCGCTCGCGATGGCCGCAGGAATCGAAATGATACAATTGCTCTCCGGCAAGAAGTCCATCTATGTGCAACTAGAAAAGAAGTCGGCAAGACTTGAATCGGGTCTGCAATTCGTCATCGACAAACATCACCTCCCGCTTACTCAGAACCGCGTCGGCTCGATGTTCACGCTTTTCTTCACAAAAGAACGGGTGGTCGATTACGAAACCGCCAAAACGTCCGACACGAAGAAATTCGCGTCGTATTTTTCTGCTATGCTCGAACAGGGAATATATCTCGCTCCTTCACAGTTTGAAGCGGCGTTCATGTCCGCAGCGCATTCGGATCAAGACATCGACCGGACGATCCGTGCGGCTGAAAAGGCGCTGCTGGCGACGTTTTCCTGACGATTCTTTTGGGAAAAATACAAGTAATGTCTTCCTGAGCGCAGCGAAGGATCTCCGACACTGAAGCTGCGGAGAGAGACCGGCGCAATCGTGATAGATTTTCCCGAAGAGATGTCTTCAGCATTCACTTCGTTTCGCCACGTTTCCCGAAGGGACCCCTGTGGGACAGAATGACAGTTACAATTCTTTTCGGTTTACAAAACCATTCCTGAACACAACGAAAGAAAAATCGGGAATATTACGGAAAGTCTGGCGGCAGCGGAAGCGATGTAGGTGCGGCGGCATTTTGTTTCTTGTGCTCGACGATGAAATAAACTCCGGCCGCGGCGCCGACAACAGCCGCGGAGCCAATGTACCACCAGAGATTCGATTTCGGTTCTTGAAGCGTTTCTGGTACTGAAGATTCATGTGTCATCGATTGCCCGACTCGTATCGCCGATTTTCTGACGAAACTATTGATCTCTTCCGCCGAAGTACACACCGCATTATCTGTTATCTCCGAGATTTTCTGAGACTTCTTCACATCAAATTCGTCGGATTGAAATTGATACGATGAGTTCTTTTTCGCAACCCGGCAAAGAAGTACTCTCTGAAACCCCGCCTTCCCCGCAAGCGTCTGCACGCAGCCGACATCAACGCATTTATCCAGCACAGCCCGGTCTTCTCTGCTCAATCCCTTTGCAAAATCGGCTTTGAGAACCACGGATAATCCTGGAAACTGCGATAATTGTCCCTGGAGGTTTGAAAAGAAAGAATCTGCTTCTCCCGCCGCAAGTCCGCTTGTTCCGCCGCTTACCAGAACCACCTTGATCATCGATCTGGAAGGAGCGGGTTGCGAATAAGACAGGTCGGGAAGCATGAACGATACAGCGGCGAGAAAGACCAGAAGCTTGGTCCAAGACGAAATTAATGTTATTCCGAGCGGAGCGAGGAATCTTTGACAAAAGCGCTGGCTTGTCCCCTTCGTCCGCCAAAAAACAGCTGGAGAACAATGACAACCCATTGTAGTTTTTGATATAGGTCTTAGATCCATCGTTTGATTTCGTATTTTGAAAAGATCATAAATCCAGCATTATCGGATCAGCAGCATTTTCTTTGCCTCATGGAACGCAGTTCTGCCGCCTGTAATCGAGATGCGATAAAAATACGCTCCCGATGAGAGGTTTCTTCCGTCAAAACTGACTTCGTAAAAACCGGGAGTAACAGAGCCATCAACCAGCGTGCGAACTTCCTGACCTAAGACATTATATACTTTCAAAAGGACCCGCGCCGATTTCATCGCAGCGGGAACTGCATACCGAATGATCGTTTCGGGATTGAACGGGTTCGGATAATTATTGTAGAGGTTGGGTTCGTTCGGAATAAGCGCAACTCCCCCGAGATTATTCTGGATAAACGCATTCGTACCAATGATCAAGCGATACTCTCCTACACCGTTTTTTCCGGTTGTAACCGGAATTATTTTTTGTTTGGTTACGTCGTATGCCAACCCTTTCGCGAGGTCAACGAGGATCGCTTCAAAGCCGCGGATTGAAATTCCATCAGTGACACCGAAGGTCAGCATCGCGTTCGCGAACCCGTCGCCGGTCATGACCGTCAACTCCCAAGTATCGCCCTGAGAATTGACCGGCCTGAAATCTTTCATGAGCGGCCCCGATTCATTCTGGACGCTCACAAGGAGGTTCCGGCCGCCGACGAAGGGCGCCTGGAAACGGTCTGACCTGTCGAATCCTTTGAGCGCATCTGCTTTCATGCCGACTTCGGTCCCGATGCACAACATGCCGATGTCATCTCTCACCCCATCGATGCTGAGATTCCATTCTTTCGATGACTGAGAACCAGTGGCTTTCGCTTGTGTTGTTATCCCGCGCTTGTTCAATCCTGAGGATGGAGAACTTAGAATCCCGGTGATGTCGAATTTCAATGTGCAAGCGCTGTCCACTTTTATCGCGAGTCCCAGCCAGCTCTTCAGCGTGTCGACGGACGAGGAATCCCAGCCCCCCTGTGTTCCGGTTCCGGAAAAATAATAATGCGCGAGACAGGTTCCGCCCTGAAAGACCAGGCGGTCGAACGGAACGTCTACCAAGAATGGATTTCCCACAAGGTTCCATCCCTGGTTCAGAGCTATCCCTGTGTAGAGCATATTATCTGCGCGGATCAATTTTGGTTTCGCCAACACGGCAGATTTTCCTTGATCTTCCGTCACCAGCATGAAGCCGGCCCCCGGCACCACAACCGATGAGTCCTTGAACGTGTCATAATCGCTCCATGCTCCGCTGGCCCAGCGAGTCATGCGCCAATTGACGTACGGCACTCCCTTCACAGCATGTGCCCCGAAACTCGGGTCGATAAAACTTTGCGGAGTGCGATCTTCCGGATCATAAGGAACAGAAAGCATCCGGTATGCTTTCACCTCCTGCCCCGCCGGCAAGTTCAACGAATGGACGCTCGGGATAGTCGAAAAATCAGAGACCGTCAGATCTGAAGAATAGCGTATATCAAACGAGAGGAGATTCGAGAATGCGGAATTCCCGGCACTATCGGTTGCCCTAATGCGGTAGGCGATGCCGATCACCGTTGTATTTCTGCTGAACATACTAGCGGGAAGTGTAATTGAGTCACCGGTAAATTTAGTAAAATTGGCGCTTGTCCATCCCGTGTCGTCGAGTCGCCTGTAGAGGAGCGTCAACGATGCAACGCCGGATTCGTTTGCAGCCTCTGTTGCAGAGGCGGCGATCGGAGGAATGCTTGTGAGCAAGCCGTTCGATTGAACAAAAATCGTGTCCAGCGCCGCGTTGTTCTGCGTTATAACCGGAGCGTTGTTGTCGAACTTGACGACGACAGAGCTGGCTGAATCCGGAAATTTATTGCCGAGGGAATCCTCGAGATAGAAATAGATTGTATCCCTTCCCACCAGCGTGATTGGGAGGCTCGCACTTAAATTTGCGGCCGGTACCCCCTTCCTCACGAGAGCATTCTTCGGAAGGGTATCGATCGTATACCAGATTGAATCGACGGGAAGCGTTCCGCTTTGAATATTTGACCATGAGATCGTAAATGCCTGGGCGTTGGACCAGCCCGAGGGATTCACAGCCGGTGATGCCGGTCTGCCGGGGAGCGTATACACATTCGCAGCAACTGGTATTTTGAAAAGCGGGGTCAAGGCATTACTTTTTATAAATATCGTGTCCGTGAAAACCCCTATGCTGTCGGCACGAAAGAGTATCGAAACATTTAACGAATCAATGGTGCTGCCGTGAATAATTGACGGTACCACCTCTTTTCTTTTTGCATAGATGCTGTCGACAAACAAGCGGTTAGCGGAGAGGTCCCTTACCTCCAGGTCATAGCTCACGGAATCTCCGTTTACAACGTATCCGATGATCACCGGCGACTTGTTTACGGCAATGGATGCGATCCCGTTGTCGGAGAGGAAAACAGATGCCGTGTTGGTAATGCTGCTTGTCGCGACGAGGTCGGGCCTGCCGTCTCCGTTCAGATCGCCGATTGCGAGTCCGAACGGAAGGCTTGCCGTCGTAAAATCGACCTCGGTTCCGAATGAGCCGCTTGAGATGTTCCCCCCTGTGCTGTCTGTATTTTCAAATACGGATATCGTATTGCTGTTCCCGTTTGCAACCGCGACATCCGGCCGGCCGTCTCCGTTAAAGTCGCTAAGCGCGATGCTTTCAGGCTGACTGTTCAAGTTGAAATCCACTCCAGCAGCAAAAGATCCGCTCGTGATAGTTCCTCCCGCAGTGTTGTTCTGGAAAACCGACAGCGTACTGTTGCTGGTATTCGCCGAAAGGATCTCCGGTTTATGGTCTCCGTTCACGTCGGCAATCGCAGCCGCGATTGAGGTGCCGCTCGTCGAGAGGTCAACCCTTCCCGCAAAAGAACTGACCGTAATACTGCCGGCCGTACTTGTGTTCTGGAAGATCGAGATCGAATCAACACCGCTGTTCGCAACCACCAGATCAGGCTTTCCGTCTTCGTTCAAATCGCCGACCGCTACTCCATAGGGAAGAGCGCCGGTGGGGAAATCGACATGCGATGCGAACGAGATCGATCCGATGCTGCTTGTATTCTCAAAAACTGATATGCTGCTGCTGTTTCTGTTTGTCACAACAACGTCCGGTTTGCCGTCTCCGTCCAGGTCAGCGACCGCGATCCCGTATCCGCCACCACCGCCGCTTCCAGTCGGAAAATCAAACCGTGTAAATGAGCCTGCCGCGATGCTGTCGCTGACGCTCGTGTTCCGGAAAACGGTAATCGTCCCGTCGTTTCCGTTCGAGACGACGATATCAAGTTTTCCATCTCCGTCCACGTCGGCGATGGCGACGCCCCACGGGCCTCTCCCTGTGGTAAGATTCACCGCGGGTGCGAACGAATTGGATGAAAGGCTGTCCCCCGTCCCCGTATTTCGAAAAACTGAAATGGAACTATCGCTGTTGTTCGTCACGACGAAATCGGGCTTGCCGTCCCCGTCCAGGTCGCCGATCGCAACACCGTACGGAAGAACGCCCGTGGTCGAGAAATCCAGCTTCGGGAAGAAGCTCGATGAGGAGAGAGCGACACCGCCGGGGAATGTTGGAATAAACGGAATAGTGGAAAAGGCGGTGAGACCAGCCACAGCAACGCTGATAGGAGCATAAGAAGCGCCGACAGGAACGGTCACGGACAACTGTGACGAAGTTGCAGAGGCAACTGAAGCCCTCACTCCTCCAAAAAATACAATGTTGTTTGAAGACGTCGCGCTAAAATTAGTTCCGATGATCGTAACGGCTGAACCGACGGTTCCGGTTAATGGAGAGAACGAGGCGATCGTTGGGGGAACCTGGGAATAGACCAGAGAAACGGCGGAGACCAACAGTATTGCTATTGTAGCGAGCTGACTTTTCAAGAGCCGCATTCGTCTGCCATTCTCGAAACCTTGGACGGACCAGTGATGTGTTTCCACCCTGCGTTCCAGATTCCTTCCTCCGCTCAAAGTGACAGGACGGAACATTGCAGTAATAGCTCTTAGCTTTTCTACGATCATTTTCGTTTGACGAACGTTGAGACGAAAATAATTCCCCGGCGCAAAACCGGATTCAAATAAAAACTCCAATCTCAGCTAAGAAATTGGAGTTTATCATGTCTCTTATCTAAGCGACCAAGCACTCACTCTGCACAACCGCAACGCCTTCATGTCAACTTATGGCGCTTTTGCAGTAAAGCTAAAAGTAGACGTCCAAAGGTACGGTGCGTTGGCTGTGACCGTAATTCTCACCACCACGGCAACGCCGGATGCTACAGATGCTGGAACAGACTCATTAACAACTCTGAATGTGAAATCAGTGATCCCGGGTCCCGGAAATCTGGCGTATCCCGCATCTGGAAGCGTAACAGCTAAGTCGCTCGAAATATCGCCTGAAACGCCCATCTGGAATCCCGAGAGTGTGTTTGCAGGGGGCACAATATTCGCTACTATCGTAGTGCCGTCTGGCAATGGATTTCCATTCCCATCTTTCACGGTAATGGAGATTGGTGCGGATTGCTGTGTTATTGAATCAATCACGACGATCCCAGCGGGAATACCGGTAAACGTAATTGGACCTCCTGCTGCCAGAACCAACACACTATCAATCACATTGGTCGCGAAGTGGCCTTGAGTCTGGGCGTATATCCAAAAATATCCAGGTCTTCCTCCAATGCCTGCATATTGGCCGGAGCCTGCAGTATAGTCGTACGGCGCGTTAAGAGGTTTAGGATTTGCCGTCAGTAAATTCACAGACGCTCTGCCGCTCGCATCCGTATATGCGCTAAAATCTGAATTTCCAGTCTCGATAACTCCAGCCTGCGAATGGAAGTAAACAGCGGTCCCTTTTGCAACGGGGTTGCTGAACGTATCACCGACGGTAACCGAGAAGGGAATAGTATTTTCATAATCAAGACCGGCAAAGACAAAATGGCTTGGCGAGAGCGTAAAGTGAGGCTGGTCAGGGAATCCCGCATGGACGGTTATCTTAACGGGCTGAGAGATCAGCGTGGCTCGCCCCGGGACGTTAATGTGCGCAACCACCTGAATTACGCCAGCCTCTGTTCCGCTTACGACTGACGTGTGCAACAATCCACTATCATCCGTACTATCGGTGCTCGGGATGACTGACGGCGGAGTTCCGCCGCCAACCGTAGAATTCGGGAAGAATTGGACGTTATACGAAACACCAACACGCCGCTGCCGGTCGATAGGAAATCCTAAAGAATCTGTTACTTGGTACGAGATTGTAGAGTTCTCTAGCGCGCCGACGCCGTCAACAAAAATATCAGTGGCCGTCGCACCCAGATACTGAACCTGGGACGCAAGCCGCGCCGATGGCGGAATAACGATGTACACGACCTTCGGGTCCGATGTCAACGTAAGCGAGTCCTTCGTTGTCGAAGCGGTGACAAGCACTTCTCCATATTTTGTTCCGCTCGTCAACGTCGTGCTCACGTTCCCGCCCGTGTCAGTGAGCGCGGTCCCCGGAGAGAGATATTCGCCGCCGCCCAGGGTGAGGGGCATTTTGAAGGTCACAAGAATGTTCTTGTCCGGCTGGCCAAACGTGTTGTAGACCTTAAATTTTACCACATCGGTGTTGGTGCCGCCTACTCCAGCGACGAAAATGGAATCGGGTGAAGGATTCAAAAGTGTAATGCGGCTCACGATAGTGCTGTCCACGCCGAAGCCTCCCGAAGTTCCGGCAAGCGTACCCGTCAGGATCATTTTGCTGTTCCCGTTTTGACTGGTGACAACGATCGTTAGTGTGAGTCCCGAAGCGACATTCAGGTTGGTCGTTCGATTATCCTTCAGCGAAACCTGGAATTGGGCGAATCTCTTGTCCTGGGTATCAGGAATGGTCACTGAGGCATCGCCTGTCATTGTTACGAAAGAGGATGCCGGTCCGGAGGCCGTCACCTGAATCGTCGATCCGCTCATTAACGGATTTCCAATAGCATCCGATACTGTAAAATTCACTTGAGTCGCCGAGCCGACTGGAATCGTGAAATTATTGTTGGAAGAACCCAGCGTCGTCCTGCCCGAAAAAAGAATCGGCATGGAGTCGGACAGAAGAGGACCCGCTATGACCTTCTGAGCTTTGAATTTCGCCGCGTGATTCGAAAGCGGCTTCGGTATCGATGCTTTGGCAAGGATGAAGCGGCTTGCCCCCTTCTTGCTGTTTTCGACATATGGAGAATTGCTCTCGCTCGTTGAGCCTCCGGCCGTTTGACTCGTCGCCACCTGCGCCGTCACGATCGCGAAGCCGTTGGACGGAACAGGATTTCCGGTGAAGAGTGTTACACTTGCGATACCGTCGTTGTCAGTCTGACCTTCACCTTCAATCGATCCGCCGGTAGAACTGAAGTACACGGGCGTTCCGGGATGAACCGGGTTTCCATACTTGTCGCCGACCAGAACGCTGATCTTATCCTGAAAATTAATGATCACTCCCCCCGGAACGTTGAGCAGCGTGCTGCCGATGGAAAAATGCGAGCTGTCCGGATAACCGCCGTAGATCGGGATCGAAACGATCTGGGATCTGATGGTGTCGTAAATTGCAGGATTAATTTTGTCTTTCACCGCCGCAGTCGCTTGTACCGAGGCGAGCCCGGCCTTCAAACCGGAAGTAAGCAGAACGGTAACCTGCCCTGATGAATTCGTGTGGATACTGTCTCTGCTCAACAGCGTCTGAGCATCGGGTTGGTTGACGAACCGGAAATTTACGTTCACCTGGTTTGCAGTATCGACGGGAACGCTAAGGGAATCTCTCACTTCAAACGTGAGAGTACAGGCATTCACTCCTCCCGCGCCAAGAATTGAAAGGTTGTCGGCAGTCGAACCAATAAAAACAATTTGTCCTGCCCTCTGTGACACTTGTCCCCCCGACTTTGAACTGTCGTTTCCGGGAGTCAGCCCTTTTAACACCACAGCGGATAGATTAATTGTGTTCGCCGACGAGCTGTATGAAAAGTACTTCGTGGTACTATAAAATCCGGATCGCGAAAACGTTATGGAATCGGCGATCGTCGTCTTGTCTGAGGCCTGGAAATTTATGGAGAAAGTCCCGTTGTTCTTCGCCGTGTCCTTCGAAAAAGGAATCCAGACAATCATACTCACACTGTCCAACTGAGTACCCACCAAGTTGACAACCGTACCAGTAAGATTGACGGTGTATGCAGAACCTGTCGATGACGTGGGGTTTGCACAGGAAAACATTCCTGCAAACACTACGATGATGAGATATGTCAAATATTGTCGATGTTTCATAAACTCCTCACGGATGATCGTTTCAAACCCAGGACAAGCGTTCAAAGCAAATTTACAATCAGAATTCTTGTTTGTCTTTTATGAAGGGGCTGGCGCTCTGTTGGACTTGAGTATTTTGAAAATACGCTTTTTGAGCGGAATTAGGATACGGGAGAGCACGTATTCTCAAAATTACGGTAATTCACTTGCCATCAATGGCATCGTATCATCACCCAAGCGCCGCGGCGGCTCCTCCACACGAAATAATATCAGTAAAAAAATGCGACCTTACTCCTCAATCTCTGCTTTGTTTTTGACGAAAGGGTTGACGAGAATCACATTGCCAGGTCATTCGAGCTTTTGCTTTGGCTTCCGTTTATCCATGTCCTCCTCAAATTGTTTCTGCGTTTTTTCCAGCAGGTTCTCGTTCTTCTTCAACTTGTCGGCAAGGCGCTCCTCGATCGTCGGGACAACTTCAGCCTTCAGGAGTATGATCAGCTCATTCTTGGCATCGGCTTTTACCTCAGAACCAAAAATATATCGCAATCCAAAAACATACCAGGGCAGATCCCTGAGAAACGGTACTCCTGCACGAGTGCTTGTTTCTGTGATGGAATAGAGGCCTCCCAGAAGCGTCTCCTCTCCGTCATTAAGGACCAAATAGGTATCAATAGAAGACTTGTCGATGTTCGCACCGTTCTGTTTGCTATTTTCGACGTGAGTATCAAGGCTGATGATACGCACTCCTTTCACATCATACAATGTCGGAGTTACCCCGACAATGATACCAGTGGCTATTCTTTGCTGGATCGTGTTGCCGGCGAAATCTTTTGTTGTGACAAAAATATCCGTTCCAATCTGTATCTGCCCTTTTTTTCCGGAGGAGACAATTATCTGCGGACTCGAGATCACATCACCAAGCCCATTCCCCTCGAGGAAGGAAACAAAACCGGTAAGAGTGCCGAAACTCAATTTAGGAATAATTCTCGCGATGAAAGCGTCCGGCTGAGCCGTCTGGCTGGAACTGCCCGACGAACCTGAAGCGGCAGCCGCGGCGGCTTGATCGGGATTTTCCAAATTGCTTTTAAGCTGGCCCCCATATATCGACCCGTTTGCCGTACTGTCCTTGAAATTCCAATTGATGCCGGTGTTAAGTGTTTTTGAGACATCGATAGAAAAGAACACCGTCGAAATCTTGATATCCCGCGCAAGAAACATCCCTTTTGATGATGAATCCTTCGTCGATGCCGCGCCTGCAGCCCCGCTTGATGCCATTGCTCTGGTGCTATCCAGTGAGTTGAAGATCTGGAAATATTCTTCCTTCTCCTCGTACCACAATGAATTTGCCCTTAACACTGTCTCGAACGCTTGCAGCCAGTACATATTCTCAACGTCGACGCCGATTTCTTTTTTGTTGTTCGTGGGATCAACGATAATCTTGTTCAAATATTTCTTGCTGAAATCGGTGAACAGCGAGACCGCTTTATCGAACGGAAGAGTCTTGGACATTGAAATCAGTTCTTCCGGCGACACATAATCGTTCAGTATCAGCCGCCGCTCGCGGTTGCTCTGGGCATTCATAGACTGCATCCCGAACACCAACGCTGCACAGATGAAAAGAACATTTCTCCCGAACCTCGACACAGTACTGAGAGGCCGTATGCCGGCTCGCCGGGATTGAATGACCAGAGAAATGTT
>Ga0265338_10001659_pt1 | contig 35490 bp, 27 predicted proteins | sample 42126metaG_FD_193579 | JGI IMG/M metagenome (GOLD analysis project Ga0265338, IMG submission 193579) | Rhizosphere microbial communities from Carex aquatilis grown in University of Washington, Seatle, WA, United States - 4-21-26 metaG | ecosystem: Host-associated > Plants > Roots > Rhizosphere...
GCATGGCGGTGTCTCGGGGGTTCCCTCGAATTACAAGGCCTACGAAGCGCCCTTGATTCCAGAGCCCACCAACCCGCAGGCGAACGATCCGCTCGCTCCTTACTACGACTCTAATACGGTGTGCATGAATATTGCCGCCCGAACCTACACCACCCTCGCCCCCGGCGATCCCTGCATGGCCGCGGGCGGAACACCTGGCTATACCATGACCAGCGCGACAGTCTATGGCGGCTGGTGGGAGTCCCGTTACTGGAATCCCTACCATTACCGCCAGGTCCTGCGCGGTCCCAACGAGTGGAACATGGATGCCTCCTTGTTCAAAGTATTCCCGATTGGCGAGCGGTTCAAGCTGCGCCTAAACCTGGACGCCTTCAACGTGTTCAACCGGCCGGGCATCAATATGCCGAGCTCCACCAGCGGCCTAATTGACAATACCACCAGTGACAATACCGCTCGAATGATGCAACTAACCCTTCGGCTGAGTTTCTAACAGCGCGCACTCGTTGATGTCTCGCGGGAAGCAGCCACCAAGGCTGCTTCCCACGAGCCTTTACAAACCATACATCTGAATCGACCTCATCGCCGCTTGCCTTTGATAGAGGCGGACCAACTGTTAAGACTTAAACCACATCCGAATCAACTCATCAAGGAGACTCCATGAACAGGCGAGCCTTTCTAGCAGGGCTGGCAGTGGGTGTTCCGGCAGCAAGCCAACTACGAGCGGCAAGGAATATGGCGACCATGCTGGGGGATCGTGATACGGCGCCCGAAGCCGAACGGTCTCAGCCCGACCCTGCAAGCTGCCGGGCGTGGTATGTCGGCGGGGGGGGAGCGTCGGACTCGAATCCGGGCACGGCGCAACACCCGGTTCAAACCGTGGCGAAGGCGGTTTCGCTTGCCCAACCCGGTGACTGGGTGGTTTTTGCACCCGGAACTTATCCCTGCTCGAAGGTGCAGATCCCCGATGGCGCCGAGGACCGACCCATTATTCTGCGTTCGGCGCAGACGGGAAAGGCCATCTTCTCCAACGACGGCACCCAAGACATTTTGCGCTTGGGATCTTACAACACGATCGACGGCATTCAGTTTCATATGACTTCCGGCAACCCCCAAGGGTCAGGAATTTATATCGAGCGCAAGCGGCACAACATCATTCGGAACTGCCGGTTTTACGCCTGCCAGGTGGGCGTTAAGACGCGGAGCACGCACTACCTGAATATCAGCAATTGCGAGATGGCTTTTTCCGGGGCCTATGGGATACACACTGAAGGTGGCGGACAGGATGTCGAGGGCCAGTGGGAGCCTGCAGATGAAAACCGCTATGTGGTGGTGCGGAACTGCTATCTGCACGATGCAGGATGGAACGTTGAAGGCACCGAAGGGTACGGGTTCACAGCCAATGGGGCCCTGGAATTCCTGACAATTGAGAATTGCCAGATCGATAACAACACCGGCGACGGCATCCTGTATGAGGACTGGACTATCCACTCCTCGGCGCGCTACAACGTAATTCGGGGGACCGGAATCGCCGCCATCTGGATTGACAATGCCAGCATGAGCATCTTTGACAACAATTACCTGGAGGCAAATAACGTCGCGGTGTGGCTTTCCGGCGAGGAAAGCAGCAACCGACATCTGGACGACTTCATCGCCATTCGCAACAACATCATCGTCCACAACGACTGGTCCGCCATCAGCCCGAAGGCTTACGGCAAACAGATACTGCTCATCACCTCCAGTACGCGCGACGTCTATTTTGACAACAACACGGTGGCATTTAACAACGGCACGCGCGTAGTGGGGCTGGAGAACCAGCCTCCATGGAACGAATTCCGCAATACCTGGTTTCGGAACAACATCTTCTGGAAAAACACGGGCGGGGTAGGGGCCGACGCGGGCTTGGACATTAACAAGAGTCTGCACTTTCTGGACAATCTCTGGAGCGATCCCTATGCGGGCGACTCGCAAGCCAAGACGGGAGACCCGCTTTTTGTGGACCCGGACGCGCACGGCCCGGAAGGGTACAAGCTGCGAAGCGGCTCGGCGGCCATCGGCCAGGGCCTACTGTTGTATGAGAATCCGGTGGATTTCTGGGACGCGCCACGGCCACACTTGTCGACGAACCGGAAATACGATCTTGGTGCCGTTCAATACGGGAGCACGGGGGCGGCGCACATTGGCCTCGATCTCACCACGTTCCCATACGAGGTGCCACGCTTCAAGCTGCGATTCAAGGCCAAACCGGAGCTGTAATCCGTGCGGTGCCGGCTGCTGGTCGGGCCAGTTGGGCGGGTGCCGGGGTTCCAGCTTGGCTATGAGGCAGGAAGCAGACTACGTTCGCTTCGCCTCGAATTGTGCCGAGGAATCTCGACCTGAACCACGGGCTGCCAGGCATCGCGAGCAACTATATTGATCAGCTATAAGTTCGTACCGCGAGTCGTGCGCAGGAACAGCATGAAGGCAAAGAGGTGGATGGCGTTGGCGGCGGTTGTAGTGTTGTGCCGGGTATGGGAAGCATCGGTCCCCGCTGCCGCATCACCAGCACGCGAAGTACGGGAGCGGGGGTGTGGTGCTGCGAGAAATGATCGAGTTCGCGGCGCCGCCCGATGCGGAGGATCAGTTTGCGGCTGGGCAGCTGCAGCTGTGGCTACGAAAGGAGAACGGTCGGAGAGTGTCGATCATCGCTTATGACAATCAGCCCGATGGTGTGCTGCCGATTGTCACAAATAACAAGTGGCGCGGTGATCAGATTCGGAACGATTCTGCTGGACTGGCGGATGCAAAGCAGCTCGCGAACTGATCTTCGAACACTATCAGCTCGAAAGTGACGGAGAATTGGAGAAATCATGAGAAAGAGAAGAGAATCAGAAAGGCTTCTGGAACATAACAAACAATACATTCCGGGCGGGGTGGTTTCCGTCAACCGCGCGACTAAGCCTGAAATCTCGTTTGTACGCGGAGAGGGAGCCTATATATGGGACGCGGATGACGCTCAGTATATCGACTATCATGCAGCTTTCGGACCGCATTTCCTTGGACACAACGATCCGCATGTCACCGAGGCGGTGCTGCGGGTTCTGCGTGAGCGTAACAGTCTTTTTGGTTCCGGAACCACCAGATTGGAAGGGGAACTCGCCGAACTGATCTGCACCCATGTACCGGCCGCCGAGTCCGTTCAATTTCTGAACACCGGCAGCGAGGCGACCTATCAGGCCATCCGACTGGGCCGAGCGGTTACAGGGCGAAACCATATCATACGAATGCAGGGGGGCTACAACGGATGGCATAACGACGTTGCGTGCAATCTAATGACGCCGCTTAGCGAGTTGGGACCAAGAGTCTCTCCGGGTGAATATTCATTCAGAGCTATAAGTGCAGGGATTCCGGAAGAACATCAGCGCCTGGTTCACAGCGTGAATTTTAACGACCTCGAGTCGGTGCGATACGTTTGCGAGCGATGCGCTGTGGGCGCTCTCATTACTGAGCCCATTCTTCAGAACATCGGCATCGTCAAGCCCGAACCGGGGTATCTGTGTGGGCTGCGCGAGTTGGCAGACGAGTTTGGATTCGTTCTTATTTTCGATGAAGTAAAGACGGGCTTCCGCCACGCGATCGGTGGATATGCCAGCCTCGCTCAGGTTACTCCTGACCTTGTCGTTTTTGGAAAGGCACTGGCCAATGGATATCCAATCGCTGCGCTGGCGGGGCGCCGGGAAATGATGGACCGCTTTGTCGATCCATCGTCGGCGCGCCGGGTTCTTCTAGCGGGCACTTACAACGCGCATCCTATTCCCACCGCCGCTGCAGTAGCAACGATCGAGCGCCTTCTCATGAATGACGGAGAAGTGTACAGGAATACGGAAGAACTTGGGGAGAAAATCCAGAGAGGGCTGGAAGAGATTTTCGCCAAACTGGATATTCCGGGCGTGGTTGCACGACAAGGATCGGCCTTCTGCTGGTATTTTATGGATCACTGCCCCAAAGACTGGCATGATCTGGCCGAGCATCACGATTTCGAGACCGACACCGCTTTCCGGGCCCTTTTGGTGGATCGCGGCATCTATGTATTTCCCTTGCCGCCCAAGCAATGCTCAATTTCCGCGGCACACTCCATGGACGATATCGACCTCACGTTACGGCACATGCAGGATGCGCTAAAGGAGGCCTTGGAGATTACCGCAGAAAAACTTTCCTCTTCAGCCAATCGACACTAATGCAAGGGTGAGTCCCAGGAGAGAATGTGTGACTTTGAAGAAAGCCAGTCGAAAAGTAAGCCGGACAATCGGTAACCGCACGGCGCCGCTCTTGCAGTCCGCCGGCGTTGTCGGTATGGGACTGATGGGCACGAGCATCGCCGCGTGTCTACTCGGCGCAGGGCATAGTGTCGTATGCGTAGGGAGAAATCCTGCCCACCTGAGAAGCGCTCAGAAGCGGCTACTCCATCTGCTCAGGGATGGTGTAGCTAAAGGACTGATTCACGTAGACGCTGAAGAACTGATGAGCCGCGTCACGATCTCCGTCGACTTCTCCGCGCTGAGTGCAGCGGAAATCGTGGTCGAATCCACCGTGGAAGATCTGGCTGTAAAACGACAAGTGATTGCTGCAATCGAAAAGGTTGTTCGCAAAAATGCGCTGATTGCAAGCAACACTTCGGCCCTTCCGGTTACGGAGTTGCAGCGCAATGCCGCACATCCGGAACGCATTCTGGGCCTGCATTGGGCTGAGCCTGCCAATATCACCCGATTCATGGAAGTGATCTGCGGAAAACGGACCTCTCCTGCAAATGCCCAGCGCGCCATGCTTCTCGCGCGCCAGTGGGGGAAGGAGCCATCGCTGCTCCGCAAGGATATCCGAGGATTCATCACCAACAGAATCATGTATGCCATGCTCCGCGAGGCGTTTTACCTCGTGGAAAACGGATTCGCATCTGTTGCCGATGTCGATCGCTCCCTGCGCAACGATCTTGGCTATTGGATCACTTTCGCCGGCCCCTTTCGCTTCATGGACCTCACCGGCATTCCCGCTTATGAGGCGGTCATGAAGGACCTCCTGCCCGACCTGAACTGCGCAACCGAAGTGCCCCGGCTGATGCGCAAGGTGGTGAATTCCGGCGCTCGCGGCGTAGCCAATGCAAAAGGGTTTTATCGCTACACCCCACGGCAGGCAAAACGGTGGGAGGAACTCTTCATTGCGTTTACTCATGAGATTCGCGGACTTGCGGAACTGTATCCGGAAGACGTCGGCGACAGGGGAACGGCGAAACGGCCTCTGAAAGCTTGAGCCGAATACGAAGCCAAGACCTGACGACCGGCTTTTTAAGATGGGGATAGACGCCGGGAGCCGCCAACAGGGCGGCACGAAACTCCTGTGCAGAGGAGTGGACGGAAAGAATTCGGCTTACCAAACAGCGCGAATACTGCTATGATCGGTTCACTTTGTCCAACATACTGGACACAACCGGGAGTTGCAGGCATGGCAACTGAATACTCCGTTCCCTCCGTCACGCGCGCCCTGAACATTCTAGAGCTGCTTGCGCAATCGCAGCGCGGTCTTACTCTCTCCGACATTAGTAGGATGCTGGACCTGCCGAAAAGCTCGACCCACGTTCTGATCAGGACACTCGAAACAGCAGGTTACCTTAGAGGCAGTAAGGACAACGGCAAGTTCTGCTTCGGGCTCAAACTGATCAGTCTTAGCAATATGGCGCTCGAAAACCTCGATTTGCGTGAGCAGGCCAGGCCGTTCTTGCTTGACCTCATGGCGCGCACCGGACTGGCCGTTCACCTTGCCGTTCTGGAAGGTGCGGAGGCAGTTATCGTCGAGAAAATCGAGGCTCCGGGAATGCTGCGGTTGGCAACGTGGGTGGGTAGGCGGCTCGACGCCAACAGTTCGGGCGTAGGCAAGGCGCTTTTGGCGTTTGGCACAGAGGAGAATTTCACTCAACGACTCACTCGCCCCCTGGCAAGACACAACAGGAATACGATCTCCTCTCCAGAACGGCTTGCGCGCGAGCTGAGGAAGGTGCGGGAGCTCGGTTATGCCTTCGAAGACGAAGAAGGAGAAATCGGTTTTCGTTGCATCGGTGCGCCCATCTATGATTCTGGCAATCGGGTAGTCGCCGCCGTCAGCATTGCAGGGACGACTTCGCAGATAATGGATGATCGCGTTGCGAAACTTGCGTCGCTCGTCAAAGTCACAGCTGGCCGCATTTCCGCCCAACTCGGCAGCAACGTCGATGTTCCTCCCGCAGATACCAGAGCTCGCTTGGTTCGCGAGCGAAAGTCAACAAACGGCGCATCAGCCATTTCTTAGCGGTTAACTTCTCTTCCCTGGCGTGAACCAGAAGCTGTCTTCTGCGGCGGTAGCGAGAAACTCGCCGGGCCAGGTTCGTTCCATAGAGTCCCGTCCAGCCCTTTGGACGGTTTCCTTCTTCCTCCCCGCTCTACCGTTGACATCGCTAGATGACCGCTGCCATCATTCTGCTACGCTCTGCTGGGACCATCGAAACCGAGGCAAACGATTCCATGAGAAGCCAGGTCTGCTTTTTCCGTGTGACGTTGCCCAATTGCTTGGGCCTGATTGGCAGTTTGGAGTGAAGATAACGTTTTGAGAATGCCCATCAATTCCAGGTGGGCTTTTCGATTACGGGCTGCAGGGCGGCGAAAAATCGAGGGGCGTAAAACCTTCGCAAAAACAATGGGCATAAATTCGTTTCGCAGAGAGTTCCTGAAGGTGGCAAGTACTGGTGTGGCTGGAACTGCAGCCGGGCTATTAGCTGGGCCAGCCGCAAATTCGAGTCCCGCACCTGTGCAGGGGAGTCCAGGTGCCGCAACTTTCAACGTTAAGATGTATGGCGCAATCGGCAACGGCATCACATTGGATACCGCCGCGATCAATAAAACAATTGAAGCTGCGAACGCGAGCGGCGGCGGAACGGTGCACTTTCCAGCAGGAACTTACCTTTCATATTCGATTCACCTCAAGAGCAACATTGCGCTGTTTCTTGAGCCGGGGGCAACCATCCTGGCGGCGAGCGTGCCGGTGGAAGGCAGGTTCAGCGGCGCCTATGATCTCGCGGAATCGAATGCTCCATGGGAGAATTACCAGGATTTCGGGCACAACCATTGGCACAATAGTCTGATATGGGGTGAAGGATTACGGAACATAGCAATTCTCGGGACGGGCTTGATCTGGGGTAAAGGACTTAGTCGCGGGGCCGAAGAACTGCCCCGCGCGGAAACTCCGGGCCAGGGAAATAAGACCATTGGCTTGAAAAATTGCCGTGATGTCGTTCTGCGCGATTTCTCAATTCTTGAGGCCGGTCACTTCGCTATCCTTGCGACGGGCGTGGATAATCTGACGATTGACAACCTGCTTATTGACACCAATCGTGACGGAATCGACGTTGACTGCTGCCGGAATGTCCGGATCTCCAATTGCAGTGTGAGCTCTCCGTGGGACGACGCAATATGTCCGAAGAGTTCGTATGCACTGGGGTATCCGCGAGCAACTGAGAACCTGACCATCGCCGACTGCTATGTTACGGGCGCCTATCAGATGGGGACAATGCTCGATGGTTCCTGGAAGCGCTGGTCAGATCTGGACGCCTCGCAGTGGGCCAAGGTGCGTCCGTACTTTCCGAAGGAATACAACGGCAGCATTAAGCTCGGAACCGAATCGAATGGCGGCTTTAAAAATATCGTGATTTCGAATTGTGTGTTCGACGGATGCAAGGGGTTTGCCGTGGAGAGCTCAGACGGCGCCTTGGTTGAAGCTCTCACATTTTCCGGCATTACGATGCGCGACTGCACAAACACGCCTCTGTTTGTGCGCCTGGGGGCCAGGATGAGAGGACCGGCAGGCAGGCAGGTGGGCCGAATCAGGGGCATTACGATGTGCAACATTGTGAGCTACAACTCAGCTTCGCGGCTTGGCGGCGGAGGTATTCTCAGCGGAATTCCCGGCCACGCGATCGAGGACGTAAAGATTCACGATGTTTATCTCGAGCACCAGGGTGGCGGCACAAAGCAAATGGCCGCCCTCAATCCTGCTGAATCCGCGAGTGATCGGCCATGGCCAGATCCTGACATGTTTGGCGATATTCCCGCGAGTGGATTCTTCCTTCGTCATATAGCCAACATTGAGTTCACAAATGTGGAGATAGCTTTCGCCAAGCCGGACGCGCGACCGGCGTTTTGGATGGCATATGTAGATGGCGCGGATTTTTTCAATTTGAAGACGCCGCGTGGGCTGACTGCGCCGGTGTTTGATTTGCATGATATCCAGGATTTTCGGGTTTTGGCATCACGGAACGTTGCGGACGTGTCCTTCAAAGCGGTTCAACAGCGCTCTATCTAAGATTCGCGCGGATCAGCAGACAAAGGAGAAATGATGAAGACTTTGTGGGTAGGTGCTCTGGTATGCCTCGGCGTCATCTTCGGCGCGGAGTGCCAGGGAATGGGACAAACCACGATGCTGCCCTCAGTCATAGAGACTCTGCGAAACGCAAACTCAGTACAGCCCGCGTCCATGACCCAGTTTCAACTGGAGCAGTATCTTATGGCACATTTTCCGCCACTGCCCAGCACTTCCACGCCGCAAGAGTGGACTGCACATGAAGCAAAGCTGCGCGCGCATATTCTCAATGATATTGCGTTCCATGGCTGGCCTCAAGCGTGGACAAATTTGCCGCCGCGATTCGAGCAGGTGGGAGTCATTGTATCCGGCCATGGATACCGGATCAGGAAACTTCGCTATGAAATTGTGCCTGGGTTCATGTCGACAGCACTGCTGTATGAGCCAGAGTCAAAATCTGGTCGAGTGCCGGCAATTCTAAACCTGATCGGCCATGAGCCGGAGGGAACCGCAGTTGAATACGAGCAAAAGCGATGCATCAATTTCGCCAAACGCGGCATTGTCGCATTGAATTTGGGCTGGATGGAGTTCGGAGATATGTCCCAGCCGGAAAACGCGCACGACTATGCCGCGGACCTTGATCTCGTGGGATCGAACGCACTCGGGCTCTTTTATTTGGCAATGCGGCGCGGCCTTGATTACCTGGCTACTCTACCAGATGTTGATCCGTTGCGCATTGGCGCAACCGGGCTTTCCGGAGGCGGCTGGCAGGCTGTGGTGCTGAGCGCGCTCGACCCCCGCGTAGCCGTTTCCGTTGAGGTTGCGGGAATCGGTTCGAGGGAGTCGAACCTTACGAATCCGAAGGATACTTATGAAATCGAACAGGACGCTCCAGACCTCATGAGAGCGTTCGATTATCCGGAATTTGTCGCCATGCGCGCGCCCCGTCCTACGATGCTCATTCATAACGTCGTGGATAGTTGCTGTTTCAGAGCTCCACTGGTGAAGCCCTATATCTACGACAATGTTAAGCCCTTCTTCGCGATGTATGGGGCGGCGGATGATCTTGCTTGGCACGAGAACTTCGTTCCGGGCGTGCACAATTATCAGCTCGATAATCGCATTCAAGCCTACCGGTTTTTCACTGAGCATTTTCATATGCCAGCGGCGAACGACGAATTATTCAGCGATGCTGAGATTCGCACGCCGGAACAACTTGCGATCCAGGTGCCTGCGAGTAACCTGACCATACTCGGCCTGGCACGGAGTTTCGCGGAGCAGATTCATCACGAATCAATTCCGGTTGAAAGCGCTGGACGCGAGCATTGGATGCATGACAAACGCGAGCAACTTCAGGACGTGGTTCGCTTCCACCCGGTTCGTGTTGTTCGCGCGTTGAGGATGGCGAACTCGAAAGGGATGGACTTCCAGAGCCTTTCTTATCGTTTTGATCTGTCCAATGGCCTGAGCGCGACGGGTATTTGGCTCAAGCAGGACCACTCTCCCGAGGATGAGTCGGTGACGATCGTGCTGAATGATGATGGATACCAGGCGGCCGGGCAGGAGGTATTCGACAATCTCACCAGCGGCCATGACGTGCTTGCGCTTGACCTGCTATTTACGGGCGCCGCTCGTCCTGACGTGCCAGACTCCAGCGACTGGGAAGTGCTGCTTGACAGCAGCGGCGATCGCTGCCTCGGTCTGGAAGCCGCGCAGCTCCTTTCGATAGCCCAGTGGCTACGCTCAGGACAGCACGAGACAATCGAGGTCAGAACTACAGGGATACGAAGCCAGGTCATCGCGCTTGTAGCGGCCGCATTGGATCCCGGCGCATTCGACACGCTTACAACTGCTGACGGAATGCACAGCCTGGCATATCTTCTCATTAAGCCAGTTCCTTTTCGCGCGGCAGCAGACCTCTTTTGCCTGGATCTCTACAAGGATTTCGATATCGATACTCTGAGCGCTCTTGCATCTCAGCTGAAGATCACTGAATTGAGCTTTGTTAAGCAGTAGAGGACTAAGTCCGGAAGCAATGTTCCATCAAGTTGCCATAAACATAGGCGAAATCTTATTGGGGCCGAGATTCGAATGGACTTGGATACCGTGACTGCGTTGCGGTCGCGCGCAGATAAAATGAGTGGTGTGCGAAAGAGATTTGATGCGGCCAATGATGCCGCTCGTACATGCTCTCCACACCCGCGGGTCATCTGGCACTGAAGTGCATGTGACCGGCGCATCAAAATAGATTCATTTGGGAGGCAGGAAGGATGCCATCTGCGATGGCCGCTAAAGATTTGCCCGTGAGCGCAACTGGAACGCCTCCGGGCCCCGAAACCGGAGTTCGCCTGGAGAATGACATTCCGACGTCCACGATGTCGGGAGCGGAGAGGCTTTTGTCTCTCGATACCTTTCGCGGCTTCACCATGTTCTGGATTGTCGGGGGCGGAATGCTGGCAAAGGAGTTCTATACGGTGAGCCATAATGCCGTTATGGAACCCATAATTCGGCAACTGACCCACAGCCCTTGGATTGGCCTGAGGTTCTATGACTGCATCTGGCCTTGCTTCATGCTGATGGTAGGCGTTTCCATTCCCTTGTCTATGGCAGCGCGCTCGCGGACTCAGACGCATTCTCAGCAGTTATGGCACGCTTGTCGCCGGTCGGTCATCATATTCCTGCTCGGCTCCGTGCGTGAATCCATTTCTTTGGGATCTCCGTTTCTTGTCGAATTGAGCAGCGCCCTCCAGCCGATCGCGATCACCTATTTTGTGGCATTCTTGGTGGCCCGCAGGTCCTGGCGCTTCCAGGCCACGCTGGCCGGCACAATCCTGGCGGTGTACGCCTGCGTAATTGCATACGTCCCGGCTCCAGGAGTACCAGCAGGGTCCTATGCGTTCAATCACAACCTGGTGCACTCAGTGGATATCGCGGTCCTCGGGCAACACCACTGGGACACTTGGCCGTATCGCGACGAAGGCTGGGGAACGGTCCTGGTCGTCATTCCATCCATCGCGACTACGCTCATTGGGCTCTTGGTCGGCGAGCTGCTAATGATCTCTCGTTCGCTGAAATACAAGGCCGGCGTTATCGGCGCGATGGGCGCCGGGTTGCTTATATTGGGACTCGCGATGAGCCCGTGGATTCCGATTGAAATGAAGATGTGGACAACATCCTACGGGCTCGCAAGCGCGGGCATGGCCTGCCTCGAATTCTTGTTCTTTCTATGGCTCGTTGACATGATCGAGTTACGGAAATGGAGCATCGTATTTGTCCCGTTCGGCAGAAACGCCGTTTTCATCTACATGCTCACCAGCCTCATCTCAATCAAGGCGGGAACCGATGTGTTCACAGCCCCAATAGCAGCTCATTTGGGCAGCGGGTCACAACTTTTCGAGGCTGCAGCTGCTCTCGCCATTGAATGGCTCATCCTGTTCTGGATGATGAGGAGAAGACTCTACGTCAGGCCGTGATGCTATTTCCATATGCGAAGCATCACGACTCCTCCCTCAGGGAACTTTGACAGTGTGCAAACAAGTTCCGCGGGCCGTAGCTGCCGACGCAATGGTCCCGAGCGTAATGAGCGATGTCGGATATATCGACATTAATATTGACGAAGGCTAGGAAGGTTCAAAAGCAGGCCGCTGCCAAGCGCGAATTCCAGGCGAGATTCAGCATATTGGACGCTTTCTCCAGCAGACACCAATCCGCGTATTGACACTCCCTGCTCCAAGTGAGAAGGTACAGGCGGGGATTCCGAACCCGCTAATTCTTTTCGCAAAGGAGCAGACGTCGAATCCATGGGTAAGACAGTCGTCAAACATCCCGACAAGACCGCCCGCACCGGCGCGTATTCGGCCGGGTTGTGCAGTGATGGATGGCTCTTTGTGAGCGGTCACGCCTCGCAGGATTTGAAGACGGGCGCAGTTATCAGCGGCACCATCGGAGAAGAGACGGAGCGCACCCTTGAATCCATCGGGAAAGTTCTCAAGGAGGCCGGTTGTGACTTTGAGGACGTAGTGAAATGCACCTGCTACCTGGTGCGAATCGAAGACTTCGACGGTTTCGATGCGGCGTATTCCAATTTCTTTCCCAACGCTGCGCCGGCGCGCACGACTGTGCAGGCGGTGCTTTGGGGCGGCCTGAAAGTGGAGATCGACGCCATCGCTCACATTCCTGCCCGGAAGCAATGAGCGGAGAATTGCCACCGCGTGCCTCCGGTTTCATTCACACTGCTCTTGAATCGAAAAGGGAAAGTTTATGCGTTTCGGTTGTCTGTCATTCTCGCGGCTCCACGTGCTGCTTGCGATTGCCTTGATACTGCCGGCGTGTTCCGCCAGTGCGCAGACCACAAATTTGGTGCCAACTCCGCCAATGGGCTGGAACAGTTGGAACCATTTCGGCGCCAAAGTTACAGACAGCGACGTGCGCGCCGCCGCCGATGCTATGGTGGCCAGCGGGATGAGGGACGCGGGATACGTCTACATCAACATTGACGATTCCTGGGAAGGCAAGCGCGACGCGCAGGGCAACATCCACCCCAACAGCAAATTCCCGGACATGAAGGCCCTGGGCGACTACATCCATTCAAAGGGCCTGAAGTTCGGGATCTATTCCTCTCCCGGCCCCAAGACCTGCGGCGGTTACGAAGGCAGTTACGGCCACGAGCAGCAGGACGCAGACGCCTATGCGAAATGGGGAGTGGATTATCTGAAGTATGACCTATGCAGCTATATGGACATTATGAAGCTGCACGACCCGAATCAGGACCCGCGTACAGCCCAGGCCATGATGGAAGCCGCTTACGCCAAAATGAACGAGGCGCTCCTGAACACGCATCGGCCGATCGTCTACAGCCTTTGCCAGTACGGCGTTGGTTACGTATGGAAGTGGGGCCCGAAGGTGGGCGGCAACTTGTGGCGCACCACCGATGATATTCGCGACAACTATCGCAGCATGACGCTGATCGGTTTCTCGCAAGCGGGCTTGGAAAAGTATGCTGGGCCGGGACGCTGGAATGACCCCGACATGCTGGAGATCGGCAACGGCGGCATGAGCACCGATCAATACCGGACGCAGATGAGCCTGTGGGCGATCCTGGCGGCGCCGCTGCTCACTGGCAATGACCTGAGCAAAATGGATGCAACCACCAAAAGCATTCTGCTGAACAAGGAAGTGATCGCCGTCGACCAGGACAATCTCGGAATTCAGGGGCACCGTGTTGGGCCGCCGCAAATATGGGAAAAGCCGCTAGGCGGGGGCGCGGAGGTCGTCGCGCTTTTCAACTTCGTTACAGACGATGAAGCTGAGCCGTTCACGCTGTACCTCAAGGATGTTGGATTCACTGGCCCCGTCCATGTGCGCGATTTATGGGCGCACAAGGACCTTGGGGTACTTCATGACTCCTACACCGTCACGGTGCCGCAAGGCGGAGTGGTGATGCTTAAGCTCTGGAAATAGTGCCGCTGGCGCTTGTACTGCGGAATGGATATAAGATCTTTCACGGCCGCTTGTTGTATTGACGGAGCCTTCCCGCGCCCTTAGCATTCCACCTGATGGAAACCGCCACGTCGTAGCTGTCCGGCAGTAACGGCGTTTCGACCAGCCCCTCGAACCGCTTTGACGACCGGCCGATGCTTGCGTTTGGCGCGCTGATCGCGGTGGAAGCGATGTGGGCGCTTCAATTCGCCGATGCGCGAATCGCCAGAGAAGGACTGGGGGCGGTACCGGTGATTCTGCTGCCGCTGGCGCTCACGGTGCCGATACTCACCGTCATCAGAGTCCGGTTGTTTCTCCAGGAGCGCATAACCAAACTGCTCTGGCGCGCTTCTGATTGAGACGATGACCGGAACTTGCATCCAGCATGCTGAACGCAAATCGCGATTGCGAATGAATGAGCCTTGATCTTTCCTCGGGTTGGGCGAGAAACTGTGTCCGATCTCGGAAATGACGAAGCTCATCATGCAGTACTCGGGACAGTGGCAGGAGTGCGGTGCGTTGCCTTGAAAGAAGGATACGATGAATCGGATAATGACGGGACTGCTGGCGGTCGCACTGCTTGGTTCGGTTGGACACGCCGAACATAGCCCGCTTTTGCCGCGCCCGCAGCAGATCCAGTACGGCTCGGGAAGTGTCTCGCTTCGCGAGGTGGAGATTAGGTTCGCCAACCCACCGAACCAGGCGGACCAGTTTGCGGCGAAAGAGCTTCGTTCTTGGCTAACCGAGCGCACGGGTCGCGAAGTCACCATCGCAGCTTATGGCAACAGCAGCGACGGCGCGTTCTCCATTGTTCTGGACCGTGAAGGTTCGGCCGATCAACCCTTGGCGCTGCCGGGCGACAAGCCCGGCCAGAATTCCTTTGAGGCCTACGACCTCTCCGTGACCCCGCAGGGTGTGAAGATTCATGCCCGCTCGTCGTCGGGCATCTACTACGGCGCGCAGGCTCTGCGGCAGCTCCTGGAAGGCGAAGGCCGACAGGCCGTGCTGCCTGTTGTTGAGATTCACGACTGGCCCTCGATGGCCTTTCGCGGAACCATGGTGGACATCAGCCATGGCCCATTGCCCCGCGAGAGTGAGATTGAGCGGCAGCTTGATTTTCTTTCGCGCTGGAAGGAGAACCAGTACTATCTCTACACCGAGGACAGCATCGAGCTAACCGGCTACCCGATCCTGAACCCAGGCGCGCGCCTATCCCAGGACGAGGTACGCCGCATTGTCGCTTACGGGCGCAAGCGGCACATCGATGTGATCCCGGCGCTGGATCTATACGGTCACGAGCACGACCTGTTCCGCATTGAACAGTATTCCGACCTGTCGGACGAGCCGCACGGCACCGAGTTTGATGCTCTCAACCCTAAAGTGCTGCCCCTGCTTGCGGACTGGGCCAGCCAATTTTCTGATCTTTTCCCCAGTCCCTTCGTCAGCATCGGTTTTGATGAGATTTTTCAGATCAAAGCTGAGGCGCAATCGGGAACCATAGTAGATCCAACCGCGATCTTCGTGAAGCAACTGACAGCGGTCACAAGTCTGTTTCAGAAGCATGGAAAGCATGTGATGACCTACGGCGACATGCTTGTGAAGTATCCGCAGATCATTGAGGAGCTTCCTCCCGGCTTGATCGCGGTCGCCTGGCACTCGACCTCTGAGGACCCAACTTACAAGCGCTATCTTGGCCCTTTGACCGCATACAATATTCCGCATTTCGTGCAGCCCGGCGTCAAGAGCTACGACCAGATCACTCCCGATGATGCCACCGCGTATGAAAACATCGATACCTTTCTGACCGCGGGTAAACATTCCGGCGCGATTGGACTAATCAACTCCGTCTGGTCTGACGATGCGCAGTTGCTCCTCCGCATGTCTTATCCGAGCATGGCCTATGGAGCCGCCGCGCCCTGGCAATCGGTTCCCATGGATCGCGCCCACTTTTTCTCGGAATATGCCCAGCAGATGTATCCCGTTTTAACCGCTCCATTCGTAGCTTCCGCGCTTTCGAACATGGCTCAGGCCGAGACCGATATCCAAAAGGTGATTGGTAGGGAGTCCATGTTCAGCTTCTGGGAGGACCCGTTCTTCTTGGCGTATTATAAGACTCTTCCCGCGCAACGCGAGGACCTGCATGAAACTCGAATGCATGCAGAAGAGGCTGAAACGGCGCTCTGCCATGCGTTGAGTCTCGGCGCGGATCCCGCAACAGTGAACAGCTTGATGATTGGCAGCCAGCTTCTCGACTATGCGGGCCAGAAGTTTCAAACGCCCCTCGATCTGGGCGCCATCTGGATCAAGTTTGGCGACAAGCGCCCAGATGAAGATACATGGTGGAATGAGTGGGGCTCACAGGTCACGCACTACGACCACTCCTACGTTACAGACCTGATGGACAGGATCACGGATCTGAAGCCCGCCTACCGCGCGGAATGGCTCGAGGAATATGAGCCGTATCGCCTAGGCGCTGCGCTCGGGCGATGGGACGCCGAATTCCAGTTCTGGCGGGGCGCGCATGAGAAGCTGCGGCACTTTAACGAGAGCACGCATCAGGGAGATGCTTTGCCACCGCTGGAGCAGGTGATTGAAGGCCCTTAGCTTTCCTGGGTTACAGGTCAATAGGACGGCGGCATTAACAAATCGAGTGCTCCCGTCGTAATAGGTTCCGGCTCGTCCGTGAATATGGCCAAAGACATGCATCTTGGGTCGCTTCTGTCGTACGGCTTTGAGCAGCTCTTCGCAGCCCAAATGGGGTCCGTCAGAAGTTGTCTGATCGAGGAATCCATAAGGAGGACCATGCGTCACGAGTACATCGAGGGCATCTGGAATCCGGTCCCAATGCACATTTGCCGCTTCACCGCGAGGATACATAAAAGCCCAGTATAGGAACGCGGGAGTATAAGGCGATCCCCAGAAAGAGAATCCCGCGATCGTTGTTCCGCTGTCTTCGAGGTAGATTCCGTTAGATAGGAGCGAGCGTGCCAGCTCCGGGGAGTTCTCGAACAACCGGTCATGATTTCCGCCACAAACAATGCGATGCGCGAAAGGCTGTTCTCCAAGCCAGTGATTGAATGTGACAACTTCCCGCAGATCGTAACCTGCGTTCATGAAATCGCCAGCATGCACGAGAATGTCACCTTGCGGTAATTGCGGAACTCGATCGTGGAGACCGTGGGTATCTGAAATCAAAACAATTCGCATCCAGCCAAACGCCTCCGAGACGTCACTTCATGCATTAGACAGCTTTCACCGAATTCTCGAGAAGCGATTCGATCAGACGGCCCTGTCTTCCTCAATTGCTTCAATCCATAATTGCAGCGTCAAATCTTCGCGCTTCGGATTGCCGAGGTACGGACGAAGCTCTTGCTGGTAGCGGTCGCGAAGTAGCTCGAGATCGAAGGGAATCGCACGAGCCAGGTATCGTACATCGCTTCGGTCACGCTCTATGTTGCGTTAGAGTTTGGTAAGTGCGAGATCGTATGGATCGAGTGCCATCAGGCGCAAGTTGTGAAACGCTCCAGGGAACATCTCCTGAATGCGACTTTCGTACTCGTAGGGTGGCTGCGCAACAGTCACTCGATCCAAATAGACGCCATATTTCTGGAATAATGGCCCGCCCAGCATCGCGACCTGAGAGAAAGCATCTGCCGCGGCACGTGGAGCGATTTCGAGCACATCCACATCAGCTGTAGGACGGCTCAACCCGTAGAGCATTGTGACAACAAAACCGCCAATACAATCGAGACGCACCGTCGAGGTCGCAATTCGGTCCAGTTCGTTGAGGAAGGACCGCCACGGTTCTGGTATCGATTCACGAGGGCACATAAGCCAAGTGTTTCACGTCGAGGTCCGTGAGCAGGTTCCAGTGTCGCGCCTTTGGCGGGCGGTTGCGTCGGAGCCATTTGCGTTCAGCTTGCGTCATGGAGTCGTTGGAGAGCGTGTCCTCTCTTGCGAGTCGCGAACGCTCTATTTGAGCCTTATTTTGCGATAGGCCTTTTCTTCGTGATGCATTGCCTGCCTTCTCTGCGACTTCCTCGGCAAGATCCACCACGAACCCAAGCCGGTTCTGACGGTCGTTCAACTTGGCGTTGCGTGTGAGCCACTCCCAATCCATGTCCGGATACGTGTAGGCCAGCCAGGGAAGTGCCTCCACCACCCTTCTATCGAGGCTGTCTTGGTCGAGTGCGAGGAACAGCAATCGAGCTGGATTGTGGTGAGACTTTCCGCGCAGATAGGAGAAGCCCGGGTATCCTAGTGCGCCGAGCTCTGCTTTGAACGCACTCTCATCCAGAGTCGAAAGAGAGTCCGCTTCCAAGGGCAGGGCCGTTGGCGGGAGATGGAATACCTTTATTGCGAGCGCAGCGAGTTGCGTGGTCACAGGCCGACGCCCTCGTTCGAGCATAGACAGGTAGGCTTGCGTGAGACCAAGCCTTGACGCCGCTTCTTGCTGCGTGAGTTTGGCTTCCTCGCGTCCAGTTCTTAAGGCATTTCCAGTCACAGAATCCTCGTAGAATTTAATATAACATTATTTGTTATACTGCGGCGAATTTTATATTTCGCTGCTCTCGCCTCGAACTTAAAATCTGGTGCCGCTTTTGGTGCCACTTTGCACCGTGATTTGGTTCTTTTTTGTGCAAACTGGTGCAATGTGGATATCTAATCCAAATCATTCATTCTGCTATTTTTATTCAGTGCGGTGCAGGGCGGTGCAACGCTATGCTTTGGACGGTCAAATGGGACTTAAAATCCGTTGAGCGCACTGACATCTGATCATCCCCCTTTCCCGAATGCAAAGTTCGGCCTCCAATCTGGTTTGAGGCGATGAAAAAAAGGATTTCGCTGGCGATATCAGGCGGGCCGTGTCACTCATCGAGGGATGTTTTATGTCAGACAGCTCGCTATGCTTGGCAATCGGTTGACTGACACGACGCTGTTTCTGGTTTTCAACGCATCCTGACGACTGCAGAGATAACCAAGGGCCCGCGGCCCTATCGATTGGACGGGGCAAGATTGCCTACTCATAAATTCTCCCCAGCTTTTCTTGCGGCCAAGGGGACATATCGTTCGCCTGGCGATTTCCATGAAAGCAAGAACTCGAACGGATCCTGTACGCCGATGAATTCTCGCGCCAGTCGAAGGCGATCCTGCACGGTCTCTCGCTGTGCTTCAGAAAGATTGCTAGCCCGCTCCTCAACTCCCTTAAGGAACTGCTCGATGCTCACGGCCTTCGCCCAGGCTTGGATGACCTGATTCAATTGCTCTCGGCTGTCGCTGATAGATTTTGCAATTTGCCTCTGGTCGTCCTCACGGCGCCATCTCTGTTGCTGCGCTTCCGACTCCTGTCTTCTGAGCTCGGCCCGATGTTCCGCCTCCTCGATCCCCTTCTGGACGGCTTCGGCGGAACCTTCAATGGACTTCACAATCTTTGCGATGTCCTGAGTCAGCGTTCGCTTCACAGTTTCCTGAAATGACATGGACCACGAAACGTCTCGATGCGGCGAATAAACGACGAGCCGCAAACGGCCGCACGGAATGTTGTTGGTTGTCGTCCACGTATGGTCCACATATTGGCGGGAAGCCTTGGGAGGTTTGTATTCCGATTCTCGTATGTATTTGCCGTTCACGTAGCGCATCAGGACTTCTTCAGTCATTTCAATCACGGCCAATCCGAAAGGAATGGCCCCGACGTAAACAACCGTAGGGCTGGAAGGCTACCACAAACCGCGACTGTAGGGATTTTCCTGCTTTTTGAGCTTCGGGATCTCTTCATGCTCATGGATGTACGGGCGATGAGACAATTCGTTGGCAGAAGCAAAGCGCACGCGATGACCAGCAGATTCCAACGCTTTGAACAGGTCGTTTGCAAACGCGAGAGCCTTATCGAGCCCTGCTGCCGATGCGGTTACGTCGACCAACTGTCGTTTGTACGGACGAAGCAATTGGCCCGCCTCAACCTTATAGCCCCTTTCATAATGCTGCTTCGCCCCTTGTACGAGACCGTGAATTCCAGTTACCACGCGTCGCGTTCGTGTTTGCGCCGGTGCAGATGTTGCTGTAACGGCCCGGGACCGCGATGCAGGGATATCACCATTTTGTGACCAGAACAGTGGGTCGCCCGGCAAGGCTTCGGGCAATGCCGGCCGCGACGGCGCTTTGCCGAATTCGAGTTTGGCCCAATATCCCCTCTCTGGACGCGGAACGGCCAGGACCGAACAGACGCGGGCCATGTAGCTCCCGGAAACCGAAAACTTCTCCGCCACCTTCGTCATTGGCATCGACCAAATAAGTTCGTACAACTCTTCTCCTGCAATCATGTCCGTCTTTCTGGAGATAGTGATCCGAGCATTCGCTCAACGCCGCTTCCTTTCCGAGATTATGGGAATTCTTCACTTCGACCTTTTGCCCGGTTGAGATTTGGAACGCCGATTTTCAGATGTCTTTTGCCTCTGCCAGCTTCGCCATGCCTCGCGCCGGCAGGTTCGGCACCTCTTGAATTCTCGACCGTTGCGGTTCTCGACAACCACATTGTCCCCGCTCAGAGGATGGCCGAGCTTGCAGAATTCGAGTTCCGTGCTGACGAGCGGCCCCTGCAACCGGTGATGCGCCGGGTTGCAGCATGCCTTCCCAACGCAGCCCGGCACCTTGCGGGACAGGATGCGGTGATTGGGAGGAATCATCCCGACGAAAGATTCCCAGAACACCCGCTGGGCAGGGCGCTGGCCGTCTCCGCAACGGAGCACTCCATAGCCTTCTTTGCTGAGCGCGCCATTCCACACCCAGCACCCGCGGGGGCCGATCGTGACGCGTTCCATAAGGCTCGCCTTACTCACGATTTTCATTCCGTCGCCTCCTCTCGAACGGATTGCAGCTGGCCGTCATGCCCATTCTGAAGCGACCTGCGAGTTGCGTCAGTTCCTGAAGGGCTCGGTCAGTGCGCGGATGAGCGAAGTACCCGTCTTCAGCGGCGATTTCGCATCGGGTGGCGGAAAGTGTTTGGGTATGTTTAGGCATTGTGGTGGAGAATTTCGCCGGTCGCCGATTTAGTCACCAATCGTCCCCGTTTCGGGAGCGGCCGTATGCGGCTCCGTGCGCGACGGATATAGTCTACATCAAATTGATTGTAATGTAGTTATACGGATGTGTGCGGGGAAGTGCGGTGCGGTGCGGAGAGGCCAAAATCACTTTTCGAGTCAGGTGCATTCAACCTGGCTCTGCCACCTCTCCGCTTTCAATAGTTTACCGGCAAAGAGAGACCCTATGCAATCGGCACCCACAATCTCACCGATTCCACTGAGGCAGCCCGAAGAACCAGAGGCCGATTGAATGCCCGGCTCGCTCGATTGTCGCTTTCGGGAATTAGATGGAAGAACTCCGCAAGAGGGCTTGACATTCGGTCCATTTGCGTTAAGAATATGACTGGTAGTCAAGTATGGGTGTTATTCATAAATGATCAACGGTCATAGCAAAGAAAGTGCGGCGGCAGGGCGAACCAAAATCACTCAGACGCCTCTCCCCACCGGGCGCCGTGAGCGCCGCGCCGCGGAGACCCGCATCAAGCTGTTCCGCACCGCACTGGCGCTGATTGCCGAGCACGGCTTGGCCGACGTTACGGTCGAAGACATTACTGAGGCCGCCGACGTGGGCAAGGGAACCTTCTTCAACTACTTCCCAACCAAGGAACATGTCCTCGGCGTGATGGCCGAGATTCAGCTTGGCAAGCTTGAAGAAGCCGCGGCCAGCATTGCCGCAGGCCGTGAGCCGATGCATGAAGTACTCCACAAACTGGTGGAACGCCTTGCCGAAGAGCCCGGCCGCAGTCCCAGGCTCGCTCGCGCGCTAATCTCCTCATTCCTCGGCAACCAGGGCGTGCGCGAAATTCTGAAACGGAAGATGCTCGAAGGCCGTAAAGCTATTGCAGAGGTCGTGCGCATTGGCCAGGAACGCGGCGAGATCAATTCGTCACTCAAAAAAGAAGTCGTCGCAATGCAGTTGCTGCAAATGATGCTGGGGACCGTGCTGCTGTGGTCGCTGCATGAGAAACCCGCACTCTCGCAATGGATAGAAAACAGTTTTGACCACGCCTGGAGAGCCATCGCCGCACCAGGAAAGTAGCAGGGACCATGAAGTACAGGATTCATACCGCTTTTGTTTTGCTGGCAGGGCTCACGTGGTTGACCGCCGCAGTAATACCGGCCCATGCGCAGCAGGCGCCAGTCAGGCTCACGCTTGAGGATGCAATTCATCGCGCGCTCGAGGCCAACCTGAGCGTGCTTGAGGCTCGCGCCCACACCGATGAAGACCAGGGAGCCGAAACGCGAAGCCAGGCCGCGCTGTTGCCCCGCGTGAATGCGCAGACCTACGCCAACTACCAGAACCGCAACCTACGTGCTTTCGGAATCTCTGTTCCGGGCCTTCCGCTTCCCAATGTGGTCGGGCCGTTTTCAAATTACGACTTCAGGATCTACGCACAGCAGAGTCTGTTCGATCTGGGCAGCCTTCACAACTTCAGAGCGAGCCAGCGCGCGCTCGATGCCGACAAGTTAAGCGAACAAGACGCGCGCGATTTGATTGTGCGTATGACTGCGTCACTTTACCTCAATGCGCAGTCGGCAGCGGCGCGAATTGAGGCAGCGCAGTCGCGGGTCACGGATTCGTCAGCGCTGCTTAAACTGGCGCAGGATCGCCACGATGCCGGCACTGCCACGGGGGTGGATGTGCTGCGAGCAAAGGTTCAACTGGCCAACGACAAGCAGGCGCTGCTTGTAGCCGACAACCAATACAAACAATCGCTACTTGGGCTGGCGCGGAACTTAGGCTTGAACCCTGGCACGCCGCTGGAACTTGCCGAGCCGTTACGTTATCAGTCGCTCGATCAGCCTGCGCCCGATGTACTCGCCACTTCGGCGCTCACTTCGCGAGCCGATTATGAGTCCCTGGCAAGCCAGCACGCGACAATTGTCGAACAGCAGCGGGCCAATCGTGCTCGTTTTTATCCCAAAGTCAGCATCAATGGCAATATTGGCGAACTGGGCCGCTCTATCGGCGGCGTGGCTACGACCGGCCTGATCCAGGGCCAGGTAGACTTCTCCATTTTCGATCGCGACCGCGAAGGCGAAGCGCAGCAGCTTGCCGCACGGCTGCGCCGCATCGATAACCAGGTGGCCGATCTGCGTCGCGGCGTAGACGAAGACATTCGCTCGGCGCTTCTCGATCTCGACTCCGCAACGCAACAGGTGCAGGTAGCGGCGGAAGGGCAAGACCTGGCGAAGCGTGAGTTACAGGAAGCGCAAGACCGCTTCCAGGCCGGCACTGCCAACAACGTTGAAGTAGTGACCGCGCAGGATGAACTGGCCCGCGCCCAGGAGAATTACATTCTTGCCGTATCGAGCCATGTGGACGCAAAGTACGCGTTGGCTCGCGCCCTGGGTGACACCGAGAAAAATATTTTGAAATTTGCGGGGAACGAATGATGCCGGCAATTCTGCGGCCGCACTCCTGCTATCTCCGGCGAGGTTCGATGCAATGAAACGACTTATTCCGATTGTTATTGTGCTCTGCGCAGCCGTGGCAGCAGGCATTTACTTTTATCCGCGTCTCGCGAAGAAGCCTGCGCCGGCGAACGAGATTACGCTCTCAGGCAACATTGAGGCACATGAGAGTCTGCTGGGCTTCAAGGTTCAGGGGCGCATTGTTCAACTGCCTGTGGAAGAAGGGCAGCAAGTAGCGCAGGGCGCGCTGCTGGCGCAGCTTGAAAACGCCGACCTGCAGCAGAAAATCCGCATCGACGAATCAGCCGTCGCCGTGCGCAAAGACGATCTTGCTCTCACTCTCGCAGGCACGCGCGAACAGGAAGTTCGTGCCTCGCAGCAATCGGTGGCTGACGCGCAGGCTGACCTCCACGAGAAGCAACTCGACAGCCAGCGGGCCGATGCGCTCTATGCCAAGGATGAGATTTCAACGCAGGATCGCGACATTGCCGCAACCGCTGTCAAGCGCTCCGAGGCAAACTTCAAAGCCGCTGAACAACGCTTCGACGAATCTGTTGAAGGCAGCCGCAAAGAAGACGTCGCGATCGCCCGCGCCAACCTTAATCAAGCTGACGCCAATCTTGGTCTCTCGCGCATTGATCTGGGTTACACCACGCTGCGCGCGCCGTCGACCGGTGTCATTACTGTGCGCCAGGCGGAGTTAGGCGAAGTAGTTTCGCCCGGATCGCCTGTGGTCACGCTTGCCGATCTCGATCACATCTGGCTGCGCGCTTATATTGCCGAGACCGATTTGGGCCGCATCCACTGGGGTCAGGACGCCAGCATCACCACTGATACATATCCCGGCAAGCAGTATCACGGGCGCATCTCGTTCATCTCGCCTGACGCCGAGTTCACGCCCAAGAGTGTGCAGACTTACAAGGAGCGAGTGACGCTGGTCTATCGCATCAAAATCGACATCGACAATCCCAATCACGAGCTCAAGCCGGGTATGCCGGCCGACGCGCGAATCGACCTCGCGCCAGAGGGCACGCACGCGCAGCCCGCCCCCACTTCGCCTGCCGGAAAATGACCGAGCCACTCCAAATCGCAATTGAGGCGGAAGGTCTCAAGAAAAGTTTCCCTGGCGTACAAGCCGTTGACGGCATCAGTTTCAACGTGAGCCCAGGCGAGATCTTCGGCCTCGTGGGTCCCGATGGCGCAGGCAAAACAACCACACTCCGCATGCTGGCCGGCATCATGCCACCCGATGCCGGTTCCGCAACCGTTGCGGGCTGCAACGTGATCCGCAACCCTGAACGCGCCAAGCACTCGCTCGGCTACATGCCGCAGCGCTTCGGACTATATGAAGACCTGACCGTCGACGAGAACATTCGCTTTTACTCCGATCTCTTCGGGGTCCGCGGCGACGAGCGCAAAACCCGCTCAACGGAACTGCTCACCGCCGCGGGCATGAGCGAGTTCCGCGCACGCCGGGCCGGCAATCTCTCTGGCGGCATGAAGCAGAAGCTGGGTCTGGTCTGCGCTCTCATCCACAAGCCCAAGGTGATTCTGCTCGACGAGCCCACCACGGGTGTCGACCCCGTTTCGCGCCGCGACTTCTGGCGCATTCTCTACGAGCTTGCCGCCGAAGGCGTAGCGATTCTTACGTCGACGGCCTATCTCGACGAAGCCGAACGCTGCCATCGCGTAGCACTCATGGACCAGGGCCGCTTGCTCTTCTGTGACACTCCGTCAAACTTGAAGGCCGGGTTTGGCAAAGGCGTTCTTTCCGTCGCTTCGCCCGAGCCGCGCAATCTGCGCACTGAACTTGAACATGCAGAGGGAATTTCAAGCCTGGTTCTCACCGGCGATGGAGCGCATTTAGTGGTCGACGACGCGGCCCTTCGCATCCCCGAAATTGAAGCTCGTCTCAAGAACACGCATGTCGCCTTCGATTCCGTCCAGCAGGTTGAGCCCACCATTGAAGACCTGTTCGTTGACGCGGTTGCGGGCAAGGAAGTGACTCATGCCTGAGGCCGCAAACTCCGTTGTCATCGAGAACTTAGTCAAGAAGTTCGGCAGCTTTGTCGCGGTCGATCGGCTCAACCTTACAGTGCGCAAGGGTGAGGTCTTCGGGTTCCTTGGTCCAAACGGGGCAGGGAAGTCCACTACCATCCGCATGTTGTGCGGCCTGCTTAAGCCAACCGCGGGCCGTGCCGCGGTTGCCGGCTTCGATGTTGCCCGCGATCCCGAGTCCGTGCGCCAGAACATCGGCTACATGTCACAAAAGTTTTCGCTCTACAACGATCTCAAGGTCATTGAAAACCTGCGCCTTTTTGCCGGCCTTTACAGTGTGCCAGCCAAACAATTGGAGGAGCGAATTGCGTGGGCGCTTGAGATGGCAAATCTAAAAGGCCAGGAAAATCTGATGACCCGCACCCTGCCAGGCGGCTGGAAGCAGCGTCTCGCGCTCGGTTGCGCGGTGCTGCATCGTCCACCCGTCATCTTTCTTGACGAGCCTACTTCCGGTGTCGATCCAATTTCGCGTCGCCGATTCTGGGACCTCATTCAACAGATGGCATCCCAGGGCGTCACGGTCTTTGTCACCACGCATTACATGGAAGAAGCAGAATACTGCAATCGGCTCGCTCTCATCTTCCGCGGCAAAATCGTGGCGCTGGGCACGCCGTCAGAACTCAAGCACAACTCGATGAAAGGCGAACTGCTACTCGTCGAATGCGAACCGCTTGGCCCTGCGCTCGAAGCATTGCAGTCGGCGCCCGGCGTGATGGATGCGGCAGTCTTCGGCAATGCGCTGCATCTATCGGTTGAAGATGCGGCCAGCTCCGCACCGAAGATTGAGGCATTCCTGCGCCAGCGCGGTCTCGCTCCCGGCAAAATCGAAAAGATTCGCCCAACGCTTGAAGACGTATTTGTTTCGCTCACCACAGGATCAGCGGCGGAGGCGCCAACGCAATGAGCCTCACCCGCCTGATTGCCGTGGCCCGCAAAGAGGTGCTGCACATCGTGCGCGACGCCCGTAGCCTGGGCATCGTGATCATCATGCCCGTCACGCTCATGCTGCTCTTCGGCTACGGAGTCAATCTCGACCTCAAAGGCATGCCGATTTACGTATACGACCAGGAAGGCAGCCAACAGAGCCAGGACCTGCTCAAGCATTTTCAATCGAACGAGTACTTCCACGTAGCCCGCGTCGTTGACAACTATCCCGCTCTCACTCGTGCGCTTGATGATGGCAGCGCCAAAATGGCCATCGTGATTCCGTGGAATTTCTCGCAGCAACTCGGCGCCGGCGGTCAGGTTAAAGTTCAGGCCCTCGTCGACGCAACCGACGACAACACGGCCAACGTGCTTATGGGCTACGCTGAGGCTGTTGTCCAGGGTTACTCATTCCAGATTCAGATTGCCTGGCTTCGCCAGCACGGCATCGCCGTTCAAACAGCGCCCATCAGCGTCGATACGCGCACCTGGTTCAATGAGAATCTTGAAAGCAGCGCCTTCATCATTCCCGGAGTGCTGGCGCTGGTTATGTCCGTCATCGGCGCATTCCTCACTTCGCTCACCATCGCACGCGAGTGGGAGCGCGGCTCAATGGAGCAGCTCATCTCAACGCCGGTCACCGCCATGGAGATCATGCTGGGCAAGCTCGCGCCCTATTTCGTCATCGGCATGTTTGACGTGGCAGTGTGTGCATTTCTCGCCATCGCCTGGTTTCACGTGCCGTTCCGCGGCTCTTTCTTCACCCTCACTCTTGCCTCCGCGCTCTTCATGATCGTCGTTCTTGCGTTAGGATTCTTGATTTCGGTGCTGGCCAAAAACCAATTCGCCGCCAGCCAGATCGCATTACTCATCACGTTTCTGCCGGCCTTTCTCCTTTCAGGTTTCCTCTTCGCTATCGAGCAAATGCCGCTGGCATTGCAGTGGATTACGCGCATTCTGCCAGCGCGCTATTACGTTTCAGCGCTCAAAAAAATCTTTCTCAAAGGGACGCCCACAGCCATGCTCTCAGCCGATCTGGTCCCGCTGGCCGTCTTCGCAATCATCCTCACATTTGTCGCCACGCGCTCGTTTCACAAGCGGCTGGAGTAGGGAGAAGAATCGATGTTCGCGCGGCTCAAACAAATGCTCATCAAGGAGTTCATTCAGACCCTGCGCGACAAGCGCACGCGCTTCATCCTCATCGGGCCGCCCATCATCCAGATGCTGGTCTTCGGCTACGCGGCCACATTTGAAATCCATCACGTCGCCACCGTCGTACTCGACCAGGACCACAGCCAGCAGAGCCGCGAACTCATCTCGCGTTTCACTTCGAGTCCATACTTCGATGTCGAGCGTCAGCTCACCGATCGCAATCAAGTCCGCGACCTGATCGATAGCGGCGATGCAACAGTGGCCCTTGAGATCGACGCCGGCTTTGCAAAAAAGCTCGAGAGCGGCGAAACCGCGCCGGTCCAGGTCATCGTCGATGCCACCAACTCCAACACCGCGCTCATCGCCTCGGCTTACGTTACGCAGATCGCCCTCGACTTCGCGCGCCAGTCGCAGCATGATCGCATTGGCCGCATCGCACCCGCGCTCATCTCGCAAATCCCGTCGGTTTCGCTCGAGTCGCGCCCGTGGTACAACGTCAACCTCAGCAGCCGCTGGTTCTTCGTTCCCGGCGTCATCGGCAGCCTCACCCTCGTCCTGGTAATCACGCTCACTGCCTTTGCCGTAGTTCGCGAGCGCGAAATCGGCACACTCGAACAGATCATGGTCACGCCCATCCGCCCCTTCGAATTCATCCTGGGCAAAACGCTGCCGTTCTTCCTTATAGGCATCTTCGACGTCTCGCTCATTGCCACGGTGGGTACATTATGGTTCCAGGTGCCGTTCCGCGGCCACATCGCCGTGCTGGCCCTCGGCTCGGTCCTTTTTCTCATCTGCATGCTGGGTGTGGGCCTGCTCATCTCAACCGTCTCGTCAACCCAGCAGCAGGCCATGGTCACCGCCTTCTTTTTCATTATGCCGGCCATCACTTTTTCCGGCTTCGGATTCCCCATCGCCACCATGCCCGTCTGGCTACAGTACTGCACCTACCTCAGCCCCCTGCGCTACTTCCTGGTAGTCTTGCGCGGAACCTACCTGAAAGGCATTGGATTGGACATCCTATGGCCGCAAATGGCCGCCATGGGCGTGCTGGGGTTCAGCCTGCTCGCCATCGCCATCCTGCGCTTTCATAAAGCGGTCGAATAATTTCCAATTTTCACCTTCCTGCAACTCACTTTTCTGCACAGCCGGGCGCTCCATGCGAATTGATGCGCCGGTGTGAGACAATTCCCCCCTCGGTCGCCATCAGGGCCGGTCATTTATCCTTCATGGGAGCAGAATTCATTCCGAAGACACGCATCGCGATTTGGCGGCATCGACAACGCTGCAAGCTGAGCGCATCTAACGAAGCTAGACTATCCGGCGCAGTCCGGTATTAGCAGGGAAGCAAGCGCAAGAAGCAAGGGGAGTTCGACGGCTGATGATGGAATTTCATATTTCGCTCGACGCGCGCCAGCGCTACCAGTTCGCCGAATCCCTGTTCTCCTATAACGGTAACGTCGTGTTTGGCAGTATGGGGGCGTGCCGCGAGTTTGCCCACCGCATGAACACAATACGCGAGGCGAATAAGCATCCTGAGCGCGCGGTGCACGCCGGCCAGCTATGGGCCATGGGCCTTATTGACGAGGTAAGCCATGCGCTCATGGCTCGCTATCGCGAGCAGTTCGATCCCGAAGTAATGACGCGCGCGCTCGATTGGTTCAGCGCGCAGGTCGGCCCTGAGCCTCTCGAAGCCATGCTGCTCGCATTCGTCGAGCAGTTTCCCGGCCAGAGCGTCGTGCGCGGCCTTGAAACTCCGAAGCAGTGGCTGGCCGGATCGACCGATAAAATTCCTCACCGCGCCGCCGCACTTGAAGAATTGTTGCTCCTATGGACCGCCAATCGCAACCAGGCTTTTCGTCCCTTCGAAGAACTTTTTGAAGAGAAATCACTCGCCGAGAAAACCGTCTACCGCCAGGTAACGGCGCAAATGCCGGAATACTTCGCAACCCGGCCGCTCATCCCCGTACCCGACGCCAGCCCACTCAGCCTGCTCGACCTGCTTCGCGCGCCGGCTGAAGGAGCACCCGCCTCGCTAGGCGATCAGCTCGCGCTCATCCGCAAACTGTGGAAACCCTTGCTCGGCGAAGATATCGAACGCCTCATCCAGGTAGCCGGAGAAGTTTTGCGCGAAGAGGAACTTGCCATCTGGATGCAGTTCAACCCGCCAGCCGCGCAAGCCCGCGCCGCTGCCGAGGCCGCCGCCAAGCGCCGCTCTGAGACGGGCATGCAGCAGTGGCCCTCCATCGTCAGCACGGCAGATGTACCGGTTTTCGGCGATCCCGCCAACGAGTACGAGAAGTTCTCGCCCGATACCGCGTGGATGCCCACCACCGTGCTGATCGCCAAGAGCACTTATGTGTGGCTGGCGCAAATGAGCCGCCAATACGGCCGCCACATCGGCCGCCTCGACGAGATTCCCGACGAAGAGCTGGCCGTGCTCGCGCGCCGCGGTATTAATACTCTATGGCTCATCGGCGTGTGGGAGCGCAGCCGCGCCTCAAAAACCATCAAGCAGCTTTGCGGCAATCGCGACGCGGTGGCCTCGGCCTATTCGCTCTTCGACTACGCCATCGCCGACGATCTTGGCGGCGAATCGGCCTACGTCAACCTTCGCGACCGCGCCTATCACCATGGCGTGCGCCTGGCCAGCGACATGGTGCCAAACCACATGGGCATCGACTCGCCCTGGGTTGTCGAACACCCTGAGTGGTTCATGTCGCGCGGCGATTCGCCTTACCCGGCGTACAGCTTCAATGGTCCCGATCTCTCCAGCGATGGCCGCGTCGAAATAAAGATCGAAGATCACTATTTTGAACAAACCGATGCCGCCGTCGTCTTTCAACGTCGCGACAAGTCCAGTGGAGAAGTTCGCTACGTCTACCACGGCAACGACGGCACCAGCTTTCCGTGGAACGACACAGCTCAGCTTGACTACCTGAATCCCGCCGTCCGCGAACAAGTCATCCAAACCATTCTCCACGTCGCGCGCCTATTTCCGGTAATCCGTTTTGACGCAGCCATGACGCTGGCCAAACGCCATTTCCACCGCCTCTGGTTTCCAGGGCCGGGCGCAAGCGGAGCAATCCCTTCGCGCGCCGAATACGGTATGAGCCAAGCGGATTTTGATCGTGCCATGCCCCACGAGTTCTGGCGCGAAGTGGTCGACCGTGTCGCCGCTGAAGTTCCCGGCACGCTGCTCCTCGCCGAAGCCTTCTGGCTCATGGAAGGTTACTTCGTCCGCACGCTAGGCATGCATCGCGTCTATAACTCCGCTTTCATGGTGATGCTGCGCGACGAAGACAACGCCAAGTACCGCTCTGTTCTCAAAAACACACTTGAGTTCGATCCCGACATCATGAAGCGCTACGTTAACTTCATGTCTAATCCCGACGAACGCACGGCGATCGATCAGTTCGGCAAGGGCGACAAGTGCTTCGGCGTCGCCGCCATGATGGCCACGCTGCCCGGCCTTCCCATGTTCGGCCACGGCCAGATTGAAGGATTCACCGAAAAGTACGGCATGGAATACCGCTGGCCGCGCTACCAGGAAAATCCCGATCACTGGTTAGTCGAACGCCACGACCGCGAAATTGCTCCGCTTCTCAAACGCCGCTGGCTGTTTGCCGAGAGCGAAAACTTTCTGCTCTACGACTTCTTTACCGTCAGTGGAGCGGTCGACGAAGACGTATATGCCTACTCCAACCGCACCGGCGGCGAGCGCGCGCTGGTTATTTACAACAACCGCTACGGCTCTACTCATGGCACCATCGACAACTCGGCAGCCTACGCTGACAAGGCGTCAGGGCAGCTCAGGCAGCGGCGTTTGCGCGAGGGCCTTGGCCTCAGCAGCGACACAAGCACCGTCCTCGCCTTCCGCGATTCGCTGACCGGTCTTGAATACTTGCGCCGTGCGAGCGAGTTGCTTGATCGCGGGCTCACGCTTGAGCTGGGCGCTTATCAATCTCATGTCTTTCTCGACTGGCGCGAGCTCAGGCCCACCGCTCAGCAGCCGTGGGATAAGCTCAGCGATCATTTGGCTGGTCGCGGCGTCCCTAATCTAGACGATGCGCTCGTCGATCTCGGTCTTCGCCCTGTCCACGATGCTTTGCGCAAATTGCTCGACCCGGCAATCATCAGGCAATTTGCCGATCTCGCCGAGCATCCTCGCGCTGTTCCCGGGGCCGACCGGCCCACCGAACGCGAACGCGGCGGATACTTCGACCAAGTCTGGGATCGCGCTGAGAAATTCCTGAAGCAGGCGCAGACCGCATACGCGTCGCGCCTTGCCGAAGCCGGCCAGCCTGCCGCGCCATACGAGCCAATCGATCTTGCCTCGTACGAACTCGTCTTCAGGCGTCGCCTGCGTGCGGCCATGCGGTTGCCCGCAGTTGAATCGCTCTTCCCGGCGCCGTGGACCGTTGCGGCCCGTCGCATGTTGCCCAGTCCCAGCCCCGAGTTCACCGCCACCGCCATGTGGGGACCAATCTTTGCATGGTGCGCGCTTGAGCTGCTGGCCGAAACGATTGATGCTGAAGATCCCGAACGCGCGGCCCTCGATATCTTCGATCGCCTGCGACTGCGTGAGCCATTCGCCCGCGCCTTTACCGCTCTTGGCTTTGAAGACGAGCAAGGCTGGCGCGCCGCCGCCCGCATCAAGGTAGTGCTGCTAACCGTCGCCGGCGTCGGTAACGATATGGATTCAACTCCGGAGCCCCAGCCCGCTCCAGCGGCGCAAAACGTCGCGCCCGCAGTTCCCGGAGCGGCTCATCCTCAGGCGAGTTTTGTATCAGGGCGCGACCGGGGAACCCATCCAGTGGATGGGTCGCGCGCCGATCGCGCCGACCAAAAATCGGGGGCTTTAGCCCCTGAGGAAAGCTCTTATACAGCCGCACACGCCATCTCCGACAAGCCCGTTGCCCCTGATCCCTCGCATTCGGGGACCCGGGAAGGGAAGTCCGAATCAACAACAAATCTGGGTGCCCCAGGTCTCGCTTCTGAGACCTGGGAACGCAAGCCCGCGCCCGAACCTGCTTCCATTGAAGCGCCCTCGGTCGTCCTAGCCTCCTCGCTCTGGCTCGATCCCGACGTCCGCTGGCTTACCGGCGTCCACGATGACCAGGGCCATGTCTACCTCGTCCGCGAGCGTTACGAAGAACTGCTGTGGTGGATGTTGATGCCATCGCTCCTGAAGATCGCCGCTCAGCCTTCACCGGACCGCGCCGCCGTCTCCGCCCTCAGCCGCACCGTTGAAGACGCACTCGCAACCGCCGAGGCCGCCGGCTACCGCGTCGACAAGTTGCTGCGGTCAGGAAAAGATCAGCCGGAAGAAGAAGCGGAAAGCGCAGTGAAAGACAAGGCTGAAGACAAGGCGGAAGCCGGGCCAGAGGTAGAGTCCAAGTCTTCCAGCCAGATCGAAGACGGCGAAAGAAGCGCACGTGCAACCGAACCCGGCGCAACAGAACCCAAAAATGACGAAAGCGCAGCTTCGAGCGACGACGGGAACTGATCGGTAAATGTGTCACATGTCGGTGTGATCACAGGCACATCGGCGCCAACTCCTTTAGGTTCAAAGTCCTCACCAGGCCTTTTCTGGAGAGAAGCCAGGGCGGCTGTGTGGAGTAGTGTGTATTTTGCCCGTTGAGGGCCTCCCGCGGCGCGGCATTCGCAATTCTCTTAATTTGTTCTTCTCCCTGAGATGGCCCGGAATCGAGGGTTCGGCCTATGTCGCCCTCACCATCCCGGTCCCGTTCGCGCCGGAATTCCTCCGACGTTCGCTTCAAAATCTCGCTCAGTCCAAATCCGCGCACAATTCAGGCTTTAGCAGGTTGGCAAAGCCCGCATAGCGTGTCTACTAACCCCCATTGCCTGCAGGAGGAAATATGCCCCGTGCCACGCTTAATACGGCACAAGCTGTTCTTGATGACCGCGAAAGGCTGATGATTGACCAGGCCGTGGCCAGGTACGCCGGCCGCCCCGGATCGTTGCTGGCCGTTCTTGAGGCGGTGCAAGAGGCAAATACTCATAAGTACCTCTCCATGGAGGCACTGCGCTACATTGCTCGCGAAACCGGCGAGCCCCCGGCGCGCATATACAGCGCAGCCACGTTTTATGCGCTCTTTGGCCTCGATCCGCAAGGCGATAACGTTGTAGCCGTCTGCCGCGGTACCGCCTGCCATACGCGCGGCTCGCGCGACCTGCTTGATAAGCTCTGCCTCGACCTTGGCCTGAGTGATCGCGAGCCCGACGAAAACAGCGAAGCAGACAAGCTGGCTCTCACCACTGCCGACCGCCGCTTTACCGTTCGCACCGTTGCCTGCTTTGGCCAGTGCGCCCTCGCTCCGGTGGTTGAAGTCAATCACCACATCCTGAGCCATGTGAACGAGCGCTCACTGCAGCGCGAAATCCAATCACTCGAACAAGGGAGGAAATAATGCCGCGCATTCAGGATATTGGCTCCTTCAATGCAGTTCGCGAAGCCGGACTCGCCAAACTCCTGCCCTCCATTCCCCGCATTACCGTCGGCATGGGAACCTGCGGCCGCGGCAACGGTGCGGAAGAGGTCTATCACGCCCTCAATGAAGCCATTCAACGTGGCGGCCTCGACGTGCTGCTGGCCGGCGTCGGTTGTTTCGGCGCATGCTTTCAAGAGCCGCTCGTCGCCGTGCGTCTGCCCGGCGCTCCGCTGGTAATCCTCAAGCGCGTGCAGGCCCATGACGCAGCGCGCATCCTTGAGGGCGTCTCCACCGCTGTCATGCCCCCCGATCTCATCGACTGCAAAATCGAAGAGTGGGACCACATCACCGGCACTTTGCGCTACGGCCAGGGTTACCCTGAGATCGCTACCTGGAATACGCTGCCATTCTTCAAAGGCCAGAAAAAGATCGTTCTGCGCAACTGCGGCCTCATTAACCCCTCCGACATTGAGGAGTACATCGCCGTCGGCGGCTACCAGGCCCTCTACAAGGTGCTCATTGACGCGCGGCCCGAATCGGTCATCGAGCAAATCAAGGCATCTCGCCTGCGCGGCCGCGGCGGCGCCGGTTTCCTCACCGGCAACAAGTGGGACTTCCTCGCCAAGGCCAAGGCCGAACCCAAGTACATCATCTGCAACGCAGACGAGGGCGACCCCGGTGCTTACATGAATCGCAACGAAATTGAAGGCGATCCGCACGCGCTGCTCGAAGGCATGATCATCGGCGCATACGTCACGGGTGCGTCTGAAGGCATCATCTACGTGCGCGCCGAGTACCCGCTGGCCGTTCGCCGCCTGAACCGAGCCATTGAACAGGCACGCGAGTATGGACTGCTGGGGACGAACATTCTCGATCGCGGCTTCAACTTCAACATTGAAATGGTGCAGGGTGCGGGCGCATTCGTCTGCGGAGAAGAAACCGCGCTCATCGCCTCGCTCGAGGGCTTCGCCGGCCGTCCCCGTCCCCGGCCACCGTACCCCGCGCAAAAGGGCCTGTACGGCAAGCCCACCGATATTAACAACGTCGAGACCTGGTACAACATCGCACCCATCGTCACGCGCGGCGCCGGCTGGTTTGCTGAGACGGGCAGCGTGAAGAGTCCCGGCACAAAAGTTTTCTCGTTGGTCGGCAAGGTCACAAATACCGGCCTCGTCGAAATGCCTCTCGGCACGCCGCTAAAAAGCTTTATCTACGACATCGGCGAGGGCGCGCCCAACGGTCGCCATGTGAAAGCCGTGCAGACTGGCGGACCCTCCGGCGGTTGCATTCCCGTTGAAATGCTCGACACGCCAGTCGATTACGAGAGCCTGGCGCAACTCGGCTCCATCATGGGCTCGGGCGGCATGGTAGTGATGGACGAAGACAACTGCATGGTCGATGTGGCCCGCTACTTTGTCGAATTCACTCACTCCGAATCGTGCGGCAAGTGAGTACCCTGCCGCGTGGGCCTCAACAAGGCGTTGCGCATCCTCAACGCCATCAGCCAGGGTCACGGCACGCCGGAACACCTCGCACTAATCGACGAGCTCGGCCGCATGATCCGCGAGTGCTCGCTC
>Ga0265338_10001661_pt1 | contig 35478 bp, 49 predicted proteins | sample 42126metaG_FD_193579 | JGI IMG/M metagenome (GOLD analysis project Ga0265338, IMG submission 193579) | Rhizosphere microbial communities from Carex aquatilis grown in University of Washington, Seatle, WA, United States - 4-21-26 metaG | ecosystem: Host-associated > Plants > Roots > Rhizosphere...
ATGTTCTGCAGCTACGTGATCAAGTGAATTTTGTGGGTGAAGTGAAAATTTAGTTTGCTCTGCGACTTGTCCCCCTTCGGCATAGTGTTCGCAAGATTCATGATGTGGACCAACACATCCTCCTTGAGCATATTCAAATTTTCCCGCTTGGCTCATAGGTCCAAAACAAAGGCAGTTTGGATGCGGCCTTCCATAACTTTTACAATCGGTATTTATACATGGAGGCCATTTGCCGTTTTGATTAAAATAATTCTGCCTGGCGCCACGAGAAATATCATCGCCAGCTTTTGAGCCAGTGCTTTCGCCTGTAGATGTTATTACTTTTGTTTTGCCATCAGTAACAGTTTGGACTTGTCCTTCACCAAGTTTGTTTTTAGAGTAACTTACTGAAGGTTCTGCCTTGCTCGGACCTGACGCTCCAGAAACACTATTGTCTTTTGTAACTGGTATTTGTCCAATTGCCATTTATGTTACTCTATTTTTCATTTGTTACAGAACTTCATTTGCTCATAATTCTCATTGTTCCACGACCTATTAAAAACACTCTAAATCCAATAGCTCCATATATAAGAATCAACATGGAAAAAATCATAAACATTGTGAACCAATCTCTAATCATGTAATCAGGGACATTCACATTTGAAACAACTAAAAACCAAATTAGAAATGTAGAAACCAAAAATCTAATCTTGTTATAAGCTATTCTATGAAGAGTAGAACCCAATATAAATCCTAATGTTCCCATAATCACCTCTACAAATATATTAACACGTGTAAACATATATGTCAACATTAAGTCCCATATTGTAATTTCCAATCTTTGAGTAAACCCTTGTTTATAGCATTTTTAATAAAGATTCTGATCGCTCGTTCTTTTCGTGCTACTTGTTGGGGATCATCGCCGTGCTCGGGCAAATTGGCGTCCACAATTCTATTAATTTCTTCTCCAGACACATTAGTTCCTTTAAGGGCATTAGCTATATCGCTTACCACGCGCGTCCTATTTGTTTCATAATCTCTATTTGTTTTTGTATCTGTCATTGGTTGTATACCTGCTGTGGAAAGAGCCCCTCCTATAAGCGGTATATGAGCTGTGGGGTCATGTCTTTTGAAATAACCTCCTGTTCCTCCCTCCTTGGCATCTTCATAAAGTTGTTGATGTACATTATGTAATTGACTTAAAACTATATCCGCCTGTTGAGCGGCATTGTATTGTGTTTTAATCTGTTCGATCTCATCTTTAGCTTTAGGCGTATATCTTAATTCATCTAAATGTTCTTGAGCTCCTGGTTTTAAAATAGGAGTATCAGCGTATTCGTCAGGCTCGATCAATGGTTTTTGGCCATTACCAGGGATAGAAGCCTGCGCTGAAGGATTCCCTAAAGACGCTTGCCCTGCTACCAGTCCCTGATCGATGAGTTTTTGATTTGGATTATTGCTCGCTCCAGAAGGTAATTCTTGTGCTGGTTGAACTTTCCCGGCCGGATTATTTGGTATACTAGACAAGTTACCGGCGCTGTCCAAAATAGCTTTATTTTTTACAGTAGCCAGATCTGATGCGACTTTATGATAATTTGCAATGGCTTGTGGGGTGCCAAGCTTTTGAGCTATTTGAGCTGCTTGGCTCTGATAGATATCTGCCATGGATGCTTTAGCCATATTGCTGGCTAAGTTTTGATCTTGATAAAGATCTTTGTAAGCTCCAAAAATGGTTTTTTGTCTTTCCTGATTATTCTTTTGAGCATCTATATCGCGATCGATTTGTTTATTCAAAAAATCAGCTGTGTAATTTTGTCCTCCATAAGGCACAGAAAATCCTCCGAGGAACAATCCTAATCCTGTAGCAACTTTATCTGGAGCTGACATATTTTTTCTATATGCATCTGGATCAACTTTATTTAGATTTTGAGCTAAATTATCAGCATGTGTTCTAAGTGCATTAATATTATTTTGATCATTTATAGCTTGATCGCGCTGAGCTTGCAATTTTGCCTGCTCAATTGGAACCATTGATTGAGCTTTAGCGATATCAACGTTTCTTTGTTCTTGCTCAGCTTGTAATCCTGTTTGAGCAGTGCCTGGAGCTGACATGGATCCATTAGGAAGTTGTACTGGAGGATTTTGTGAGCTTACATTTGGCTGTTGCACATTAACGGGCGTTTGAGCTTGTTGTGCCGCCGCACTTGGTTGACCAACATTTACAACTACGGGAGCTTTCGCATCATCAGAAGATACAGGCCCATTTTTAGAACCTTCATCATAATAAGCCATTCCACCTTTAGCTAATCCCTTTAATTTTGGGTTTGGCATGGACTTCATTTCGCCTAAAACTTTATGATGTTCTTCTTTAGCTTCATTTTTAGAAGATTTATTAATATCCATGCTTCGAACTTTATCACCAGCTTTAGATTCACCCATTTGTTTTTTAGTTTCAGGCTCATCAAAATAACTTTTATGAACACCCTTAACTTCTCCCCCATCATAAAGAGGTAAACGTTTTAATGCTTCTTTCTGAATCGCAGGAAGACTTTTATGAACCAAGGTCATAAGATGGCCTTTTTCATTTTTCATTGTAGTGGTTTTTTTGTCTTCACCTATTTTTTGCCAACCTTTTAGGTCCATCATTTATTTCATCCCCGCAGGTCGTTTGAGATGTTTACCGGTTGCTTTAAGCGATTTTAAAATAAAGAGTCTGGCTTTATCAGGATTTTTTGTTTTCTCAACATGCAGAGGATTTACTATACCACCCTCTTGCAAAGTTTCAGGAACTGTATCATTTTTCAAAGTATCTTTTCCTGGGACTTTAGCTTTACCAGGAAATATTTTCCCTAGTTTCATTGGGTCTGCACCATGCTTAATTTGTTCAACTTCTTCAGGGTTCCAATATCTTTCCCCAGGAGAAACCATAGCTTTAACTTCTTTAGCTTCTCCACCTTTTGCAAAATATCTAGCGAAATGATTAGCTGAGTAAGCGGCGTGTTGAGAAGGATGAAGAGACCAAATTTCTCCACCTTTTGCCACGTTCATTTGTGAAGGACCAACTTGGCCAGCAGCTCCTGTATCGAATACAGAGCTAGGAGCCGCAGATGAATCAACGCCAGCCCACTGGGCTCCTCCAGCAACACCAGAAGAATCTGCTATATCATTGCTAGATCCAGCCATTGGATCACCAGGAGCTTTATGAGTTGCTGCAAATCCCTGAGAAGCGCTTTTTCCTAGATCAGCACCCGCTCCAGATGGACCGCCGAGACTTCCTGGACCACTTGAGGCTTCAGAAGATGAATATCCACCTTGATTAGCCAAACTTTGAGGAGAATTTGTTATTCCCGCAAGCAATGGATTAGCAGAAATTGTTCCCCCATCTGCTTTCATCTGCTTAAATCCAGACATTACATTTTGCATTTGTGATTGAGACATATTCGCAGGAGTGACATCAGATGCACTCGCAGCGGGTGCTCCAAGAGAAATGCCTGGATGACTTGGAGAAGGGGAAGGAGTGGCTACCTTTCCGCCATCTGCTAGTAAAGCTAAAAGGCCAAGGCCCCCTCCGCCACTCCCTCCACCCCCGCTGCTTCCGCTGGAGGACGGAGCAGGCGCTGCGATCGTAGGACCAGACGATGGTTCACTTGATGTATATCCCCCGCCATCATAGTGTTCCATACCCATCTTGGCCATTTTATGAATAAATTCTAATTTTTGTTTTCCATGAACAGGATGAACATCTCCTCCTTTATTAAGAAGGCCTGCAACAGCTCCTAATCCTGAAGTCAAACCACCCATAAGAGACGAATTGGCTGCAGCATTATTATTATTGATATTTCCTTGCATACTTACTGCAGCATTATTGCCACTAGTGTTCGCATTCTGAAGAATATTTTGCTCATTTTGTTGACCTTGATTTAGAGCAGTTGTAGCGCCTTGAGCTTGATTTACTTGTTGGTTAGATAAATTTGTTAAATTATTCTGCGCTGCGATTTGTTGTTGAGCTTCTAATGTAGCCGCTTGTCCTGCAGCTGTTTGTTGAGTTTGAGCACCGGTTTGAGCAATATTTCTTCCAGCTAAACCAACATTTGCATTTGATCCACGTTGTCCTGCTAAAAGAGCAGATTCTTGATTAACATTTTGACCAGTGCTTTGAGCAAGTTGTGTTTGGGCTGGATTAGGTCCTTGACCTTGAGTCATGGCTAATTCTTGTTGTGCTACAGCATTTTGATTTTGAGCTGCAGTTTGAGCTTGCGGAGTTAAAGTATTTGTTAAACCGACTTGAGCATTAAGAGCATTGTTTACATTGCCATAAGCGTTATTAAGTTGTGCGGCATTTGTTCCTTGATTGATATTTGCGCTTGCCGCATTAAGACCTAAAGCTTGTGCAATTCCGCCAATCCCATTTGTCGTGGTGTTTGTTGAATTTCCACTTACGACTCCAGGAATTGTTGCATTTTGGGCTATTCCGCCGGCATCAAAATAATGTCTATTACCAAGTTTTTTGATATAGCCACCTTTAGAAAACTTAGGACGGCCCATTCGTTCATTGAATTTCTTGATATTCATTAATTTGTCCCCACCGTGTTAGCGGCCTTAACAGGTCTATACCCTTTAGTTACTCCAACTATTGCTGTGAAAGCAGACAGAGTCAATCCCGCTCCTGCTGGTACTCCATGACTTTCATCGTACACTTCTTGAATAGAAATTTGAAATGCTTGGCACTGCTGATGTGCGTTTTGGACTCTCCATTGTTCTAAACTTCCTGGACCACCGTACGGAGAAGTCTGTCCAAACAACGCATCAGATCCATAATTTCCAGTGCCATTAATGGGTTGAATTTCTGCCTGCTCACTTATAGGACCATAGTCATATCCAAACTCAACATTCAAAGTATGGGGTGTAATATAAGATCCTAAGAGTTGTAATTCTAAAAGTCTTTGATACCCAGATAATCCCTGAAGCTGAATCCATCCAGATAAAGCATACATATTTATGGGCTCTGAAATATCTAGATATACTCCAGGGGTTTCTTGAACAATTCTGTCGTATTGATCTAAGTAAGTATGAAGATTTTGATAAAGGGTTGCTGAAACTCCCGGAGTATTTGTAAACCATCCCCACTGCTTATAGAGATAGTCATACATCAATGTGATTCCTGTATTCATGATAAATCTGACTTGGGTTGTTCCTGGTATAACATTGGCGGCGGTAACAATATTCCCTATGACAAGTCGTTCTACAGCTTGGCCAATATACATAGGCTGCAATCCTCTACTTAAAAGCCAAATGCCTTTATCGGATTGAAACATCAATCCTTCATCAGTTTGAATTATGCTATTGGGATTAGTGCATCCTACAGTGGAGCTAATATAAATTGGTTGAGAATAAGTAGACCCCGCTCCAGTATTATCAGGGCCAGAGCCTGTCAAAAAAAATATTGCTTCTTTTTTAAAGATTACAAATTCCGTGTCCATAGGACTAAGCGCTGTAGGTAATCCCGTAGAACCTTGAGCTCCCTGAGTTGGAGCGACATAATAAGTGAAAAGATCGCTAAATTCAACGCCAGTGCCAGGCAAAACTTGTTTTGAATACCAAATAGTCCCATCTTCAGCATCCAATACCCAAAGTCTATCATCAAACATTGAACAAACTGAAAAAGAAGGCGCTGCCACATCTTCTACTGTCCCGCCGGTTGTATAGATCAAACTATTTCCAACTATTGAGAGATCATTTGCATTATCAATAATCGTTATGTAATCAACAGTTGGATCATTTAAAACAGGACTTGAAACTGAAGTCACTTCATAGAAGTTTTGATTGAGAGCAGACCATCTATAAAGATTTAATCTCACCTTATTTACAGTTTTATCTGTGAGTCTTAATGTTGGAAAATAAATGGTAGCGCTTCCTTGATCTACCGTTTGTATTGTATCTGCAGTAGACGTGGTCAAAGTAGGCAGATTTATTGTTAATGTAAGCCCATTAATTGAAGTTATTTTTGTATTGGCCTGAAGCCCTCCGAAATTTGGAGTTGTAATAGTGTCAGTGGAGCTTGAAGCAAATGCTGTAGGCTGACTTAATTCAAAAATTAAATTAACAGGATCTATTTTTATGATTGTTGTATTCGCCTGGAATGCTACAGGAAGAGTTGAGTCTACAAGTATCATTCCAATCGAAAATCCAGCCACAGATGCTACGTTTATAAAAGTGACTCCTGCCGCGAATGCCGAGGTTGTCGTAGGAGGAGCTACTGAGATATCTTCTATTATTTGCCCTACAAATAATCCTGTAGCCGAAATAACTGTTATAGTAGTGCTGCCAGCTGAAAATGCGGCAGTAGTTGTAAGTCCTGGCCCTGTTTTTATGACTTGTCCTACCGGTATGCTCGGAGCGCTATATTGAGGATTGCCTTGCGCATCAGTCCAGTTATAAATACCTTGCCAGTAATATTGTTGGGCAAATAATCCGCCGCCAGTATTTGTCGATGAAACTTCCATTGCGTCTGGCCAAACATGAAATTGATGTTCCACCGGCTTTACGCCATCAAACATTACAGGATATCCCATACCCATATGAAGGATTGATCCGGTTTCAGCACTCGGCACTTTTGCTCCAAAAGTCCATGTGGCTATATTTATTCCAGTAGTGCTATAAACAGGCGGAGCTGCAGCGCCTAAAGCTTTATTTGTTCCAACATTTGACCCAACAGGTCCTATTGGATTTGCGATACTTGCCAGAAAGTCTTTAAACAAATATCCAACTTGAAATACAGTTTCACCGTTTGAAATCGACACATTTATCTGTGGCAGTATTTGATTTATTATGTATCCGCCGCCATTGGAATAAGCCAACTTTCCAATAATCTTTCCGTTTCCAGAGATCAAAAAATATGTTGGTTGATAGGCTGAGCTGTAGCAGATAAGCATGTAGCTTTGATCGTTTGAAAAAACAGCCTTGCTTGAAAGTCCTACTCCTCGCAAAACAATGACAGGAGTACCAGCTACCCCACCAATTGTGCAGGTATTCGATGATAAATAATCAGTCCTAAGTGTTGCATCAAATCCATAGAAATTACTTACTTCATAAAATACTGTAACGATTCCTGCATTTGCAGTAGATGTTAGCCCATTATTTAAAGTCACAGAGCTTACAAGAGTTGCTGCTAATAATGGAGCTATGCTTGATGAATAAGCTGCTGTGTGTATGGTTCCTGAATTATAATAAGACACCCATAATTGGCTATTAACTGCGTCCCAAGAAAGAGATATCAATGTTGCTGGAGAAGAAGTTTGAGAGACTGTAGATCCTTGTAAAAGAGAATTGCTTATCTGAGTTATTTTAATAGCGCCGGCATCTTCCCAAGCTATGTATAAAACTCCAGCGTTCACGTTTACACTTAAAGCATCGTATGCCGCAGTTATGCTTGTTATAGCAGTAGAAATTGTCACCGGAGCAAAGGGAGATGTAGGATTAGCATATGGAATTGCCATGTATCTTATCGCTGAATTAGAAGATACCGTAGCAAGCCATGTAATAATAAAATAATTACCTAAAACAAAAACCCTTGGCATGGTAGCGCCGACATCTACAACTGAAGTTATAGAAACAGCAGGAATTATTGTGCCGCCTGTGGCTGAATCATTTATTTGATAATAAGAATTACCATTTGAATCCATCCATATTTCTAGTGCCAAACCATTTGGAGCAATTACGGCATCAACTGTTGTTTGGGAAGTTGCAGACCGGACCATTGGTAAAACACTTAAGCTCATTGGCTGAATAGCGCCTGTGTTTATAAATTTATCAGTATCTTCAGAGAAAATAGTTAGTTGTTCTCCTAGAGCTATTAGATTTCCTAGATAAGTAGTTACTGTCGCAGCTCCAGGAATAGTAGTTAGAAGACCATAGCCATTTCTTTTTCTTAGCTGGTCTTGTGTAGTAAAAATACTGTTTTCAAGAGCTAGAAATTGCCCCATTTGAATTTGCCAAGGATCTGTCTTAAGATTTACACCTTGAGAAAAATTAATTGTAACTGGTTGAGGGATTATTCCGGCCATTTAGATCTCATATGCTACAAGCTGGACATTAAGAAATTCTACTTCCCCATTAACCGAAACAGATGCGCCAAAACTATAGGTGTATGTTCCTGCAGCGCGTGGGTTATCTAAACACGAGAAAAAACTTGGCGGATAATATAAATCACCATTTGTTGGTTGGCCAAATAGTACTGATTGGATAGTGGTGGTAGCTACTCCGTCATAAATAAGAAAGTACAAAGACCCAAATGCTCCGCCAGTACTTAAAAGTTTTGCGACATATGATTGGTTATTGCCCGTTGTCGGTTGCAACATCAACATGACTGGTCGACCTGTAGTTGTTAGAGTCACTAAGGATGTTGTTACCTGAGTGGCCGACGGAGCCGAGCTTGTATTTGTTGAGTTATATGTCCCGGTAGAAGGACTTACTGCAACTCCTCCAATGCCCACGGTTTGTCCAGTGGCTCTTGGCGCAAGCATACTTTCTGTAATTGCAGCACTATTTGGAAGAACCGCAGGAACAACTAATGTATTTGATGAAATAACGATGGTTGAATTATCAACCCCGAGTGTTGCCAGCATGTTTCCAGAAGGATCAAGTTGCATAATGCTTGTTACAGAAGGAACGATCGGTAACTGAACGTTATATAGAGAAGAAATAGATGACGGAGGCCCTAGAACTACCCCATTTGTAGTTGCTGGAGTGTTTGGTCTAATTGTAATGGATCCAATGTCAAAGTTTGCAGGGGTGGTAGATCCAGCGCCTTGTTTCCATGTGAATGTTCCTCCTGCATAACTTTCGCCAGGCAGAGATGCTATTGTTGCATTTACCGTTCCTGCTTTTGTTAGAGCTATGACATTCCCAGCACCATCATTAAAAAACAGATCAACTAACCCTCCTCCGCTTTGAGTATTCGTATATAGAGTCGTGAGACTTGATGTAGGCGCTGGCATACTGAAAACAACGGAGTAAACATTATAAGGGCTGTTGTTTTGAAAGTTTAGATTTGTCGAGATATCCATCCCTGCAGGTGTTATTGCAACCCCAGATCCAGGTGAGTGATTATGTCCATCTAAAATGAGCAAATCCTGATTCTGATCTGCAGCATATTGAGGTCCAGGCTCTTGACCAGGCGTGGGAAGTATTAAGCTCATATTTGGAGAAATTGTTGTATCACTCATTTAGAATATCCAAAGCGAAATGGTTGTCACCGCATCGCTAGTTAAGGTTAATGTCTGAGAATTTAATGGAGCGCTTCTGTAAATAGAAGCTTGAGAGTTTTGATCTATAATAAACCAACCCATCACTTGTCGACCCAAATAATGATCAAATGTATTAGACCCTTTTATGAGATTCACGTTAGGCAGCAAACTTCCTTGAGTTAAAGAAACTGCAAGTAAAGGATTTAATTCCGAAGTCCATTGCTTTTGCATAAGCATCAAGGTCTGATCTGGAGTTTTGAATAAATTGAGTGGCATTAATAGCCCCACCCTCCGCCATTGCCCCAAGCCCTGCCATACATGCCTCCTCCGAAATTAGGATCTCCCAGCATAGCTCTAGAATTTGTAGCAGTATTAGGCTGTCCAACGTCACGATTTGCAGCTTCTGTCTCAATACGAATCATCATGGCATCTTTACGGTTTAAAAGTTCTTGCGCTTGATCCATGAATTGTTTTTTAGCTAGCGATTTTGCAGCAGCATCAAGAACGACATATTCATGCCATCCTGAATAACTATAAGGAAGCATATCTGTGTCTTGTAAAAGTTGTTTTGCAATAGGAACGTACCAAATACGCATGTATTGGCCACTATTGACTGGGATTATACAGACGTTGGTTCCCATTTCCCTATATTGGAACTGACAATATTGACCGGATACATTATTTGATGCTGCGCCTAAGAATAAATTGTATTTATCAAGATCTGCCGAATTACATCTATTCATCGGTATCCAACCTTGGACATTTGTGACATTCGCGCCAAAGGAATTGACTTCAAATTTATGGACCTTATAACACGCAGGCGCTGGAGTACCATTTGGATCTGGAATTCCATTAGTATTTAAAAAGTTAGTCCCATCAGGCAACGGATAGAATTGCTGACCTGCAGTTGAGAAAACCTGTAAAGGAGCTAGAAAATAATCTTCACCATACTTAGAAACGAGTAGCCCGTATAACTCAGCGGCAGATTGATTAATCTCAATATTCCATTCATCGTCTGTGACAAACTTCGACTTAAGCATATCAGCTCTAAGTTTTGCCTGATAACGAAGATAGCCTAGATTTATTTGCCCTGGAGCGCATGGAGTGATTGAATTTGGCTGAGAAGGACTAAAGCCTGTCCCGGAACTTACTTGGTAGGAATAATTTGTTCCTATTGCAACGTTGGCATCTAGATAATTATTAGTTGTAGGAGATGCAACGGTAGTCCAATTAATTCCATCAATACTACGCTGAACAGTATAATTTGGTATCCCAATTATTAAATTCCAAGTAAGGAAATTTTGGCCGTTTCCAGTTTGTAAAATAATATTCTGAACAACGGCCATATTTTATTCCTTAAAAAGTTTAGTCTTTAATTATCTCTTTCTTAATCAACCAAAGCGTCCGTTGATGTTAGAAGGAGACAATCTTTCGTCTACATAAAAGCACATTCCGGCAGTTGATCCGCTAGCGGGGGCTTTTGGAATCAATGTCGTTGTAGAAGAATCGGTCGCACCTAAAAATTTGACTAAGATCCAGCCCCCGACATTTGCAGTTGGTCCCGATACATGTGGAGCAATTGAAAGATTTGGATTACCTACAACCTCTGAAGTTACAATTCCTGAAACTCCATCCGCTATAACAAGACCAGTGCTTGCTCCAGCTCCAGTAGCTTTTGCTACAAAGCTAACTCCTACTGCCGGAGTTACACCGAAAGGAACGCCAACAGCATGCCAATCTTGATCATTTGTATCGCTAACAGTTAGGGCGAAAGCAAATCCAGTGGCAAGACCCGCTACAGCAGCTGAATAATTAAGGGCCGTTGTGCTTCCAGATCCAGATACAAAAGTCAAAACGCCGGCAGCAGCTCCAGGAGCTTGAACACCAGTGGTCTTTAATAGGGTTTGGCTAGAAATGGTGGCTGATACAGTGTAAAGATTGCCAAAACCATCAGTCCAGATAGATCCTGCAGTTGCGGAACCAGAGCTAATCGTAAAATAAATTGGAACTGGTTGAGAATTGCTTGCGGCGATTAATTGATTCCCATCTTGTGGTATTCCAGCAAGAGGTTTAGTTGCAGTAGAAACAACCGTTACAGTTGTAGTCCCAGAAGCTGTAAAGCTGTTTAATCCATTTATTCCAGAAGCAAGATTTTGAATAGTAATGACAAGATCTGCCCCGATTGTTGCAGCCGTATCATTTGTTACAATGCTCTGCTGAACATAATGAAGACCTCTTTGGCCAAAAGCAGCTGGCAATCCAAGATTTGGCTGTGAACCAAGACCCGACACACTAAACCAAATGCAGAAAGCATTTCCGTAAGAATCATAAAGCATAAAGTATGTTCCAGCAAGATTGCCAGAAACGTCTGCCACAGGAGCAATTGTTGCTTGTCCTGCAGGACCAACTCCAACTGATGCGATAATATAACTATTACCGATCGTTAAAGCGGCATCACTAGCATCGATAGCGATTGTTCCGCCAGTCGTTGGTGAGGAAAATCCTGAAAATCCGCCAAGATATCTGTTGTAATTATTTGCTAATTTTACCCAGGCATAACCAACTGCAGGATTTGGGCTTCCAGGAGCTTGATATGTGATTGATTCGCTAGAATGATTGCCGGTTGCTGCAGCACTCATTTGGACTGAACTTGTTGAAAGCACTGCGACGATAGTAGTGCCTGCTGGGATACCAGTTCCTTGAACGGGCATTCCAGGAAGAAGACTTGATGTTCCACCAGAAATTGAAGTGATGTTAAAAGAACCAGATGCTACGGTTCCAGTCAATGAGGCGGTTGTATGCATGAAAACTTCTTGAACGCCCTGGCCCTTTAAAGACCTAACGCCATATCCGTTTCCATTTGCAGCATCTACAACGAAATTACAATCGATAAGAACAGGTTGAGCTGCGAACGAGTACATTCGTCCGCCGTTATTACCAAGCGCGCCAGCCATGATATAGGACCTCTATCCCCGAAAGTTTAAGCTGCATAGAGTGTCAGGGAAACTAGTCTAGTCAGCGCGTAGGTGGTCCTACATATATGAATAAATGTTTCACAAAAAACAAAACCCTCCTTTTTTAAGGGAGGGTCCGTATCCTACTGAAGAGGCAGTAAGATAAATTATTGAGGCAAGCTTACAACGGCATTTGCACCTGGCGCGTTACACGACAAGTTAAGATATCCTCCGACTCTGATTTCTACAGCATCTTGGCCAGGGATAGGAAATCCCAACATGTCATAGAATCCAGGGAAGGTCAGGAACTGAGGAATTTTTCCCAAGCTTCTGAGTTTCCAAGTTTTCATCGTCAAGATATGAGCGATTTGACTGCTTTCATTACGATCTTGAATGATTGAAATCTCACCGTTTGCTGTGGGTAGAACCAAAGCTTTAAAGCTGATTTCAACTTCTTCATTAACTTTAGCCTTGATCATTTGATATTGACCTTGACCAGTCAAGTTTTTCACCAACGTTTGGTAAGAAACAGGATTGATAAAGATAACATCAGGATCTCCAGCTTCTGAGCTTTGAGCTGCAAGCTGATTCGTAGCATCAATTAGACAATCTTGAATACTTTCTGAACTTCCAGAAAATCTCAAACCGGCTAATTTTGTAACTGACACAGATCTGTTCTGTGTAAAAAATGAATCCGACGGGCCGGGAGCCACGAGAGGAATCCAAGCGCCTAGACCTGCGATACAAAGCATGTTGGCAGAATTCAAACCGTTTGTTGAGAAGAGAGTGTCACCAGCGCGTCCCAAATATGGGAATGCAGTTGACCATCCACTTGGAGTTCCAGCAGCACCTTGTTGAGTAGGGCTTACTGTAATAGTTCCAAGTCCTGTATCAATGGCGATTACATAACCAATTGCAGCGCCCGTGCTTTGAGTTGCTGTTTGACCAGCAATAGAAAAGCTATTTAAAGCCATGTTTACCGAGAATTGATAAACTTGACCTAGATTATCAAGAGTGATAACGCCAGACACGATGCTACCGGATCCACCGTTAGCCCCGTAAGAACCACGAGTACCAGAGCCGTCACTAAACATTTGGAAAGCGATGTCATTTGCAGCTCCCATGTAAAGTGATTTCACGTTCATCTTGGCTGCAGGCATGAAAGCACCAATATTTTGTGCCGATGCGCGCAAGAATTGATTCTGGATAGAACCAACTCTGTAAACATTGACCGTGGTCAATAGGAAGGAAGCAGTTGCAGGTGCAGTTTGATAGGTTTGAGCCGTACCAAGGTTTGCACTACCACCACCACCGACGTCATACAACACGGGAATAGGGAAATTCAATCCGCCTAAGCCCATTTCAGTTTCATCTTTATCGACCATGCTTAGGAATCGGTTTTTATTAAAAACCAGATCCTTCATGACCCATGCATCATCAGAGTATAATTGTTTCAGGACCTGAAGATTATCCTGGCTGTTAGAATACGCGATTGCTGGATTTGCTGGAGTTCCCATTTATTTACCTTTGCAGTTTAGCGGCTTGCACCCGTCTTATAGCCTCAGCAATTTGCTCAGACTCAGACATCAAGTGAAACGGCTTGGACACTTGCGCCCTAGGCGAAGTTGTCATGTTTTGTGTTAGAGTTTTGATTTGAGTCTTCGGAGCCCCTAACACTTTAGTCTCCGGAGCTTTCCCCTTATTCTTTAACTCTTGTACTTGCAGAAATTTTTCATAATCTTCCTGCTTCTTTTGATACAAGGCTTCTTCTATTTCTTTAGCCGCTTGTTCAACAGTCAGTTCAATGCCGTCTTCTTCAAATGATTCATTGATATGATCTTGAACAACTTTTGAAGCACCAAAAACTCGAAGAGATGCAAATTCATCATTCTCATTAATGGCTTTATCAATGGCTTCTTTCCATAAGGTCTGATTGACCTGATACTCCTTGACTGCATCTTCTTCTCTGGCCTTTTCGATGGCCGTAAGCTTTTCTTCTAGTTGCCTCACTCTTTCCTCTTCAGGATTTTTTGAGGCTTCTTTATTGAGCTCATGTTTCACAATTTCTTCGTAATTAATCCCAAGCTCATCGACAGCTGAATAATCTTTGGCAGCTAATTTTTCTGTAAGCTTTCGATATTTCTCGGCATCTGCCATTTTCTCAGCAAATGTTCTTTCTTTTTCTGCGATTTGTTTCTCTCTTTGACGTTGAGCTTGATCACGCCTTGCTATGGCCGATACTTTAGATGAAAGGGTTACTTCTTCAGCGGGAGTTTCTGGTACTTCTGGTCCTTGGGCAATTGCCGGTTCAGAAGTTTCTGTCTTTGTTTTCTGAACTAAAGGTGAGCCCGTAACGCTTGTTGTTCCCTTTGGGTCATAGCCCAGGAACTCTTTAACTGGCAGATCAAATTGTGCTGGTTCTTCGAGCATTCTTGCGGTTGGTGGGGCAGGCATACTTTCTGTTGTGAAACCCATAATTTTTCTCCTTGTTAATTAATCTTCTTAAACTTGTGCGTTTGATGTCGGAGCAATACTCTGTGCTGGCGGAGCTACTGCAGGACCTTGTCCTTGGGGAGCTTGCGCTGGCTGAACTGGGGGCGGATTAGCCTTTGATTTAAGGATCTGAATCTCTGTGAAATATTGCTCAATGAGTTGAAGCTTTTCTTCTTCTAAATCAGTCACTGCATATTTATTGTAAGTCTGAACTGTTAGAGTTGTAGCAAGGTCTGTCGGATCTAAAATGTATTGATCCGGTGGGCTATAGCCTTTTTTACCCTCTTCAACGATTTGGTCCAAGTCATGTAAAATACGTTCTTCTAACGCGACTGCTAATTGATCTGATTGTTCAAGATCTGGGAGTCTCGATAGTCGCCTAAACTCTTGGTTAGATATTTCTCCGGCTGCAAGCATTTCTGAAAGCTTTGATTGCCTGCCAACAGGATCTTTAGGTAAAGATGATTCTTCATAGCAACGAATGACATTGGTATTCTTAAGAAGATCTAATCTTTTAAAATCAACTTCTGTCGTACCATCTTTACCAACATAAGTTGTTTTATAGGATCCATATTTGTCATGAAGTTCTTTTGCCTTATCCAATGTTTTAGACGCCAGTCCAGGATAGAAGTCTTGATAGCGTTTTTGCATGGCTGAAAATCTTGTGCTTTGGATATTCATGTATTCGCGTTGTGCTTCACCACTATTTAATCCAGCAGGCTTTGACCCAGATGCTGAAAGATTTGAAATGCCAGATATTTGATAAGCGTTTTCAATAAGCCATTTTATGTATTCGTAGATCTCAGCATTATTACTTGTTGCGTTAATAAACTGAGGAGCCTCGGCCATTGTTTTAACTTTGATAATGCTGGAGATGTTGTTATTGAACGCTGTTTCTAAGACTTTTGAGAGTTCAGAGATAATAATCTTTGGAACACCTGTCATCTCAATGCTCTGAGATGCAATAATTAGCATTTTATAGATTTCCATTTGTGTTGGAAAAAGAATTTCAGCTAGACCTTGGCTAAAGAATCCAACCATATTGTCGTTATAATGAAGATCTTCAAACGGGAAATAATCATATTCCCAAACTTCATCTAACAAAACGCCATCAGCACAGACAATAGAATGCCTGCCGTCCTTGGCTGCCTCGCCAGAGGGAAGATGCCATCCTTCGCTTATTATAATCTGACTAGAGACCGTATCTGTGCTTTGAGGAGAAGAATCAACTGTGCCTGCTTGTGCGGAATAGATCTTATCTGCTTCTTTAGGGAGTTCATTAGCTAAAATGCCTCTATCACAAAGTTTTGTATGAATAAGGCCACGTGGAGCTCCATAATAAGCATCATTAAAATCAGATAAAAGCTCTGTTTCTAATGTCCGTTCATAACCAACGCGCTTATCTTTTTCTATTATCTTTACAAAACCATCGCCTAAGATTGTTGAATCTCTGAAAGCTCTAGGTCCTATTTTGTAAGCCTTAAGCCTATAAAATTCACCCTGAATGAAATTATTGACTTGTTCAGAAATCAATCTCTCTCGATATTTACTAGCATCTGGGATCCAAACTGGCATTGGGTTATCTTGCGTGATCATGCTTGTTATTGTGTCAACACATGAATAAACCACGTTTGCGGTGGGGCGCCCCATCGGCATTTGCTGTGAGTTATCCAGCGTGGAGGTCGAAGCGAGATAATTATAAAGAGGCTTACCGGAAAAAATCCTGGAATATAATGAAGCCTGTCTAATTCTTGCTGAATGAAAGTTTTTAAGAAAAGCAGTAGTCGACAAAAGCTGAGCCATAAGTTCTTTATCATCTTGGGCTAACCACCATTGATAATAGTTATTGGCTTTTTCAGTAGTCTTCTTATCTCGACCGTCTACGACCTTATCTTTAACTTTAAGAACTTCAATTGGCTCGACCTTGAATGCCATTACAGGGCTCCATCAGGGAACATAGCGTTCGCAAGTTCTTCAGGGTTCATTTTAATTGTGTTGATTAGGTTCTTAAGCTTCTCAGTTGCCTCAACTTCAGCTTCTTTAGTGACTGGAGTTTCAGGGATGTTCACCTTAGGCTGTGTTCCACGTGGAACTGGACTAAGCTCTATTTCGTGTTCACTTGATTTGAATTTAGTCACACCACTAGATTTGAGCATCTCAATGAGAGCAAGAGTTTCCTGCAAATTCATTAGAGACTTTCGATATATTTAGCGATACGAGCCATAGATTTCTTAAGCTGCTCTTTATCTTGGCTTGATTCGTTCTCACCCATTTCACTTGCCGATGCAGGCTCATGATCCATGTCGCCAGTAGCTTCATTTACTTCCAAAGCCTTTTGTTCATCCCATGCTACGTTTGGATCGACAGCGTCTTGACCAGCATAATCCATGTCTTGCTTGTAATCTGAATGCATGCCTTGTTTTTTCTTTTCGCGAATCATTTTAGAGAGAGATTTCCCATCGATCATTTTAATCTTCCTTTTTGCTCATGTGATGAAGCACCATTGCTTCAATACCTTGCATAAGTTTTTTGTGATCTTTAGAATGAATGGCATCCATCATCTCGCTGCCTAGCATGTCATGGATTTCTGAGTCACCATCAACTTCTCCGCCATCTTTGAAGTTAAAAGACTTTCTCATAGAGTCTTGTGCTGACTGAGCTCCTGGAAGAACAGGGCCTCCAGCGGCTAAGCCTTTGAGTTTAGGACTTGGAGATGCGGCATTATGAGACATTTGGCTTTTTTGTCTGTCTATCGCTCTATCGGTAAATCCTTTTCTGACTAATGTGCCAGTATAAGATTCTCCTTTGCCACTTACATCTTTGTGAACTCCTTCATTATAATCTTTATCGTGAGTCCATCCTTTAGCTTTCCATCCGGGACTGTCTACTTTGCCACCTTCATCCATACATTTGGCACAGCCTTCACCTTTACATTCACACATTCCGCCATCTGCTTTGTGGGCTCTATTCTTAATGGAATAAGCTATTGCCAGTGCCTGCTTTTGAGGTTTCCCCGCACGCATCTCAGTTGAGACATTTTTACTAAATGCTGCTGGCTTCTTCGAGTGAATCAGGGGCATCTGACTTCTCACTTTCTTTATTCATAACGCAATCAATCAAAGCTTTAAGAGCCATCGAGAGCTGATTGTGATCTTTGGTTTCGATTGCGTGGATTAGCTCATTTAATGATTGTTCGATAAGCTCATCATCTTCGGAATAGCCATACTTTGATACGCCCGACATTTTGCGTTCAGTAGGCCAGACCTTCTTTTTTAGAAATGGAAGATTGCTCATCACTTATAGTGAAGTGCTTCAGAATTAGTAGTTATTGCTTTTAGAACTATTGATGCTTCTTGTTATAATTTGAAGGTTTTGAGGACAATGTAGGCCGGATATATTTTTGCCTTGTAAGGGAATGATATGGTCAACAACATATCTAATTCCGGCTTCTCTACTGATGTTGGTTGCGGTGCGATATGCCCAGTTCATTTCGATTCTATCTGATCTAGTAAGCCATTTTGGCGTTCGAAGCCGTTTCATAGCGCGACGTATGGCACATTTAAGTCTACTTTTTTCTTTATGCTTCTGTTCATACCTTTTGCAGCTGGCTCTATGCTTTTCTTTATTGTCTATTTTCCATTGTTTCTCATAGGCTTTTTGTTTTTCTGTTCTAATCATTAATCCTCCCAGCGGTGCCAAGGCGCTACTCCGAATTTATCGTTTTGCCAAGTGATCTGATTACCACCACCGTCTTTTAGGGCTTGTTCGCGCTTGATTCGCTCCATGATGGCTTCTTTATGTAGGGCTTCTTGTTCTTTGATATACTCTTGAGTGCCTGGGATTGCAGCTTTCTTGGCGGGAGTAGATAGAAAGTGCCAACCGTTGAACCAACCATATAATAGCGCATCACATCTATGATTGGGAAGGCTAGGATGTTCTTTTCTAGGATAGACTATTTTATCGCCTGCCGTCTTCCAGACCAAAGCCATCATCTCGTCTATTAGGTCATGTTCATCCTGATGGATTTTGACCTTACCTTGGATAAGATCACCGTTCATGATTTCGATATGATCTGATTTACCTAGCTTATCGGCGTATTCAAACAGAATGTTTGAGCGCATGGTCATGGTCTCAACACCTTGTTTATTAGCACCGTCGATTATGACTGAGTTGACTGGGTATTTAGGATCTTTTAGAAACTCTAAAAGCTTTTTCTCGACCATATCGAAGGTCATATGTTTTTGGGCGAAGGTTTTTAGGACGTAAAACGTTGGATCATTTTCATGATACGCGGACAATACGATTGCAGTATCGTCCTCCCAGCCAAGATCACATGATAAAACATATTGCCATCCTTTCGATTGAGGGTGAGGTAAATCACGGAAAATATTACGTTCAATATTGAATTTGTAAACTAGTTTGTCAGTTTCGATAACCCATTCGTTTAAGTACCATTGCCTGAATTGTGGGGTTTCCATGTACAGAGGACGATTCTTTTGTATTTCGTCTAATTGCTTTTGCCAATTGATGTGTGGATTTTGATGTGCTGACCATTTATGTAAAGACCATCCGGCCTCTTTGCCATTAGTAATATCGAAAAATAGACCCTGGGTGATATTCGAGCTAGTTCCGAAGAAACAAGTAGTCCCTTCTTCGTCGGCCATAGCCGGACCCAGAATGTCATAAATCAGATGCCTCGTGTTAATCGTGTATAACGATCCTTCATCTATACATACTAGCTTAAACTTCTTACCTAGTTCTTTATTCATTTCATCTTCTGAAGAGTCCACGCCTGAGATTCTAATGATTGAGCCATTTGGAAAGGTATAAGTGAGTGAGGCTTTATTGAGTTGCATGTCTAGATTATAGCGCCGATTGATGACCTGAAGGATGTCCTTATCTATTATGTCGAGTGCCGATTGTCTCGTAAGGCCAATGAATAGAGAGTTGCTGCCAGGATACTTAAGGGCTGTCTCAACCATGTAAAGACCGGCCGTGAAAGACTTAGCTGCGCGGCGTGTACAATGAAGGGCTTTGAGTTTTGCTGGATCGTCTATGAATTTACGTTGTTCAGGAAAGCCTGCATTAAGAACTTGGCTCAGTTTTAGGTTGCTCTGCTGGATCTTTTGATTCAATAGCGAGTGTAGGAGACTCAGATTCCTTGGCTCCAATTTCGTATCTCCTTTTAGCTTCTTCTAAAAATACTTCGTCTGGTACCTTTGTAATATCTACTTGAGTCCTATCTATTTGACCTAAGAGTTGTTTACCAAGCCATATCATCATGACAACATTGCCGCCCTGTGCCGATTTGAGCTGCATACGTCTGAGGCTCATTTTCAAGTCAGCTCGACCTTTATGTAATTCATCCGCAAAACGTCGATCCAGTGTGTCAACTGAACAACCGATAAAATCCGCTATTTCCTCAGTCTTACAGCCTAGTTGGGCGAGTTTTAATACTTCGTCACGATCTATTTCTAAAAGGGGCCTAGCCAAGTGTAAATCTTACATATTGAATATTGGCTTCGGGAGTAAAGTCTATTTCTCCATAAGCTTTAAAGATAAGTCCATCTCCCCATGACCACCTGAGGGCATCGACAAGATATTTTTTGTTTTTTGTTGAGTCGAGCTTAAATTCTGAGACTGGCTCTTTATCTGTTGCTGGAGGGACGGGTTGATGAAACCTTGCATAATATACAGGTATAGCTTTGTCCCATTTTTCTTCTAAAACTGATTTAGGCTTCTTTGCTGACTTCGTCTCTTTTGTTTGTTCCATCTTCTCTATTCTCCTCGACTATTAGATTATGCTCTTTGGCTATTGCCTCTGCTATTTTTGTAAAGGGCTTTGCGATTGTAACAAATCCTTTTGTAAGAAGTGTTGCAACGCCTTGTTTTCGATACTTAATTTTAACATAGACAAACTCTATTTTTTTATAACAGAAGACAGAAAACCCCACGATATGATCTGGGTCTGACTTAAGACAGGCGATATTAACTTTTGAGAAGGCTAGGATATTTTTTATATGATTTGTTTTTTGTTTGAAAAACGCAGGATCAATGGGATCTTTTTCTGTATGGTCCATAAACCAGAGCGATTTTCTCCAGGTAGCAAATAAGAAGGGAGAATCATTCACTGAATCAAATAGTCTTATCACAACTGTTTCTTTTGTCTGATCCAGATCCATGATTTTTATAAGCTCCTTTAATCTTCTTATTGCTCTAAATATAGTCACATGGAACAAATCAAACTTTAGTCCTATTTCTCTAGTCGATAGTCCCTCACAATGGGATTCCCAAATATTAAGCATAAGCTTTGGGTTAACTCTGTTATTTCCATGCTTAAAAACACTTTTACAAATAACTATAAAATCTGGATGATTTAAGAGCTCTTCTTCTTTTTTAAAGTTCGTTTCTGGCCACGCACTTTGCAATGATCCGGATTCTTGTAAAATATTGAAGGTGTTAAATGTTCCCTTAATATATCCATTAGACTCAAGGTCTTGGAAACCTCTTTTTTTGATTTTCTCATACCATTGTGTTTGGACTTTTTGACAACTTTCACAGCTCTCAACGATTCGGAAGTGCCCACACTTAATGCTCAATTACTTCATCAGGTACTGCGGTCAAGGTTTGAGGATTTTCTTTTTTCCGTTCAGCTTCTTCTTTAAGTTGAATGGCTTGAATGATGTTGTATGTGATCTGACTTGAGAGCATACGAACGCAGCGATTAAAAAGATCTGTTTTTTTAAAAGATCCTACTTCTTTTGGCATACCATGGAAAGAACCCATAACAAGCTTAGCTGCATGTTCCGCATCAATAGCATGAGGTAAAGAAAGCTTATTGAGTTCTAAGATTATCTCATTAGTTATTGACTCGAATTGTTCCATAGTGACCGGTAGGTATGTTTCTTCTACTTCAAATGTAGGTTGAATCATGCTTGAGCCTGGGTGGTTTCTGTGGTAGTTGCCTTACCGTTCATTCCAGGTACGCCAGTAGTTTTTGCAGTCTCAGCGTTTTTCTTATCTTCTTTAGCTTTTTCTTTTTGATATTCGTCCATTTCATTATCGATTGTTCTAAGTTTTCGTCTTAGATCGCCCATTTGACCTGTACCTAGATCGCGTCCTTCAAATTTTGTTACTTTCCAGTCGAGATCACCTAACATTGCGGCGGTTTGAAAATATTCGTTATTTATTTCTTGAATTGTGCGTGTAGTTTTTGCCATGTCTTTTCTCCTTTATGTAAAACATTCTTCTTTTTCACATAATTTATGAAAAAACTCTACATGTAAACAATTTTTTCACGGACATAAAACAAAATTTTCCCATATAAATATAACAAACCGTCGGGTAATTTTGGGTCTTGTAGTTCTTCATAGAGCGTGTAAATTAGAAAACTTTGTTCTTTGTCGCTTAAGGGGTTTTTGTGGTAATCTCTAATATATGAAGTTCCATCCTTATAAAGAATCTGATGTATCCCATCTAGAATCAGGGGCTCTAGTTCCTGTTTATTGTCTTCTTCATTTTGTGTTTTGGATCGCAAGGATATTCACCTAACTCTCTTTTAGGAGCTTTTTTAGTTTATTGACTGCTGCCCAATCCACGGGTCCAAAGAAATGTTTTCCAGGAAATTGTTTTTTATCTTTAAGATCTTTTTTCTTTTTAATCTTCTTTTTCTTATTTTTGACCATTTTGCAACTCTCTAAGCTTTAAATGCGCCCAGTCAACATCTGCCTTAAGTTTTGGAACGATCGTTAGAAGCTCTGTGAGTTGTTCTATTTGAACCTGTAGTTTTATAATGGCCATAGTGTTTGCCTGGAGGGCATTAGAGTGTCTTTGGGCATCTTCCTTATTGTTTGCCCAATACTCTTTAAACACCCAAAGGAGACCGTCTGAGAGGGCTTTAATTAAGGCTAAAGAGATGACTATAATGCCAGCAAGATACATGGTTGGTAGTTTTTGAAGAGTTTCCAGCATAAAGATATTGCAGCATAGAGTTTACTTAAAGGTAAGTCCTAATTGGCTGGCGAGGTAGGTACCGCCCCTACTTGATCATGATTAACAGTCATGCGCCTGTCTTTTCAGCCACTCGCCAATAAAAAACCCGGAATAAAGAGCTTGATTCTTTTGGTTCCGGGCTTTAATACTGTTTCTGCGACAAAACAATGGAACCAAGTTAATCTTAGTTAAATCCATTGTCAATCGCAAGTAGCCAAAAGCCCATTGTAGTATGAGTTTATTCCTTTGAGACCGGTAGGGGTCGGAGAACGCTACGTAAACAATCGTAGGGCCCACGTTAAGAGCGTGTAGCTGTGGCAAAATGGGGGGGCCTGCAATCCAATGCAGGATGTTAGCATGCGACTTGAGTCCACTTTAAGAGACTGCGAGCATGTACTCTGTAGGTGACGGAGTTAATGTTTTTATTGGGGGTAGGGGGACCTATACCCTGAAAGGATCAAAAGTTAATGGGTAAATATGATTTCTACTCTCAAGAGAAGTTCCCTGAGATCTTCAGTGAGGATGAACGTAAAGAGATATGGGAGATTATTAAAGGAGCTGTAAGTGGAAAGCTCAGTAAACAAGCTGTAGAGGATTATGTGAAGGCTTTAGAGAAGGCTATAAAGGATAGTGGGAAATGAAAAGGTGTCTTGGTTGCAAAAGAGAAATAGGGGAAGGCGAATATCAAGACTATACGGGCGCATGCGCTAATTGTCATAAACAGTTCCAAGACGATGAAACTAGATATTTTGAAATGCTAAAAGATCATATGAAGAATAATCCTTTTTTAAGAATACTCCCAAAAGACTATAAAAAGGATAAGAAGGAATGAGATTCTTCTGCTATCTCATAGGCCATAAACTCACAAGCCATCTCTATTTAAACTGGCCTAAGTTCTGTGTCCGCTGTAAACACTATTATTACTGGTAGACATTCATGTATACACATGTTATTCTATATTTGAGGTGAAGTATGGCCGCAAAAACAATCCAAGAAGTTATCGATAGATGTGAAGTAACAGCTCTTATAAAGATTGCTGTGTGTGTTGGCCCTATGAGTGAGCTCGTCCAAAGATTAGACAACACAGGGCTTGAGATAGAGAAACGGTTTAGAAATGAAATGAGAGATTTCTTAGCTCATGAAGTGGCAAGGTTTTGTAGAAAGCACGATGCCATGAAACATTACGATATTCTCACTCAGTTCATACAAGAGGTTGTAAAAGACATTCCTGCTTGTGGTGGTGATAAATGAAAACAATAGACATCGTTCATGGAGATGACGGCTATACAATTAAAGTCCCAAGTACTGAATATAAAAGGTGTGAAGAATGTATGTGCTTTGATCATTGGGGGCTTAGTGGGGTTGAATCAAACGCAAAATATAAGAATAAATTCTATTTCAAATGCACCAATATCTATCACGATGTTATGGGTGAATGGGAATGCCAAGGCAGATTGGAGCTAGAAGATGACTAAGCCGAGAGAGTTTTGGATTGATGTCGATGAATTGCCTCATTACTACGTTCACAGTGATATCTCTCAAGCTAAGACAAACTCCATTCACGTCCGCGAAGTCGTGCCGATTGATTGGTCTTTAATTTTCACTGACTATTGGCTTCAAACACAAGCAATGGATAATTTGGAGTTGATCAAAGAACTTGTCGAGGAACAATTAGCAGGTGAAGAATGAGCTACACCATATTAGATCTAGAACAAGGCTCTCAAGAATGGCTAGAAGCTAGATTCCAATACATCACAGCCTCTCAAGTCCCAGTGATCTTAGGCCTCAGTCCATATCAGACGCCAATAGAACTTTTTGAAGAAAAGCTCATGAAGGTCGTAAACCCTCCTCCTGGCGAGAAACAGTTCATATTTGATATGGGTCATAAGATAGAGCGAATGGCCCGTGATTGGGCGAATAGAGAGCTTAAGCGTGATTTTAAGCCCATGGTTCTAGTCTCAGACAAGTTACCTGAGCTTATGGCAAGCCTTGATGGTTTTTGTGTAGAGAGTAACGACATATTAGAGGTGAAGTATGTTGGTAAAGAGAAACTTGCTGAAATATCAAGAGGAGATATCCCAGCTCATCATGGAGCTCAAGTCCAAGCACAACTCCTTGTGTCTGGAGCTTCTTCATGTATCTATTTTGCTAGTAACGGCACAGATTCTGTTATGCAAAACATCCTCCCAGACTACTCAGAGTTTGAAAGTATTGCAGAAGAAGTTAAGCGTTTTGCAAAGCGTATTAAAGACGGTAATGCACCCGAACTCACAGAAAAAGACTATCTCATCGTCCAAGACCCGGAGTTCGACGAAATCAAAAAAGTCAAAGAGCAAATAACGCTTCTAGATGCACAGTTTGAAGATCTTAAAACAAAGCTTCTAAACAAATACCCAGACAATAAAAGGGTTAGATGTAATGGGGTAAGTATTATACGAGCTCTTCGCAAAGGGACCGTGCAATTTAAGAATATTCCGGAGTTAAAAAATGTTAACTTGGATGTTTACCGTGCTAAACCAAGTATTATCAGTACAGTTAAATTTGAAAAGGAATAATAATGAAGGCATTTCTAGATGACCCAAAAATAAAAGAAAGATATTTGTCTCGAGTGATTATGCATCGAGAAGCTGATGAAATAATTAAAGGTAAGTATTGGGAAGATGGCAAAGGCTGTGCTGTGGGTTGCACAATTCATTCTGGTAAACATGCTGATTACGAAACATTACTTGGTATACCTATAGTTTTAGCAAGACTTGAAGATGGAATATTTGAGGCCCTTCCAAATGATTTGGCTAAAACTTGGCCTGAGAGATTTTTAAACGCCATTAATACCGGATCTAACCTTGAAACGGTTTTTCCAAAATTTATGATTTGGCTACTCGGAGATCCAGAATATGGAGTTATTAAATATGGATCTGAAAAAGGAAAGTTGGCAATTCAGGGAGTTATCGATCTTTATGTCAGAAAAATAAACGGCGAAAAAATTGAATTAAAAGATTGGGAAGCAGCTAGAGCTGCTGCTGATGCTGCTGCTGCTGATGCTTATGCTGCTGCTGCTGCTGCTGATGTTGCTGCTTATGCTGCTTATGCTGCTTATGCTGCTGCTGCTGATGTTGCTGCTGATGCTGCTGATGCTGCTTATGCTGCTGCTGCTGCTGCTGCTGATGTTGCTGCTGTTGCTGCTTCTTATGCTGCTTATGCTGCTGCTGCTGATGTTGCTGCTTATGCTGCTTATGCTGCTTATGCTGCTTATGCTGCTAGAGAACAATCAAGAATAAGACAGTCTGAGAAACTCTTAGAATTATTGAAGGAGTGTAAATGAATTCAGAACAAATAAATGAATTAGCCACATCTCTATCAAAAGCTCAAGGACAAATGAAGGGTGCCATAAAGGACTCATCAAATCCTTTCTTTAAATCAACTTATGCTGATCTTGAATCAGTCTGGGATGCCTGTAGAAAAGCTCTTAGCGAAAATGGATTGGCCGTTGTTCAGACCACTGATTTTAGTCCAGAAGGTTCTTTTTTAATAACAACGCTCATTCATTCTTCTGGACAATGGATGAAGGGCAAATATCCACTAAATCCCGTTAAACAAGACCCCCAAGGATTAGGGTCTGCAATTACATACGCTAGACGTTATGCTTTGGCAGCTATTGTTGGAGTAAACCAGACAGACGATGATGGGAATGCTGCTAGTGGAAGACAGACTCAGCCAGAGATTAAAAACGTTCAGCAAAGACCTCAACAAGCTCCTTTGCCAAAACAATCAAATGATGCAGCTCAAGGACCACATGAACACAATTGGCTACCTTCACATTTCAAAAAAGATGAAATATGGTGCACAATATGTAAAGAAAAGAAACCCCTATGAAATTCGACAAAGATAAACTCATCAAAGACATCAAAGCTTCTGGATACAAGAAAGACTATATTTGTGCGAAAGCTAGCATTCACAGAAGCTTTCTTTGGATGATACTAAAAGGCGATAGAAATCCTTCTTATGAAGTACTCAAAAGAATCTATAATGTGCTCTTGAAGAGAGCGGCATGAAAAAATGATTCCGGCGCGGAATCGAACCTTAACCAAATAGGAACATATGAGCACAGACTACAACATCGTTTGTTATGATTGCAAAGAAACTGGCCCTATTTTTGCTTCCTCTTCAATTTCTTTATGAAGGCGTCTGTTTTAAGAACTGGTTATGATTGGTCAGGGTCACGGTCATGGTCATGGTCATGGTCACGGTCATGGTCATGGTCATGGTCACGGTCACGGTCACGGTCACGGTCACGGTCATGGTCAGGGTCCATAACTTGAAACTCAAACAATAACTTGCAAAGGATAATTATGATTAATGTAGAAGAATTAACTCTAGGACAACTAAAAGAAATTCAAAGTACTGTTGGGAGTACAAAGGTAAGTCGAAACCCGTATGAGATAGGAAAGAATTATTTTATCCAAACAGTCACTCATTATTACACTGGTAAGCTTATCGAAGTTTTGCCTCAAGAAATTGTGCTAGAAGATGCCGCATGGATTGCTGACACTGGGCGATTTTCTGATTTTATAAAAGACGGTAAGTTTAATGAGGTTGAGCCTTATCCTTCCGGGAAATTAGTTATTGGTCGCGGATCTTTGGTACAAGCTTTCCAATGGACGCATCCATTGCCAAGGACGCAGAAATAATATGGTCTCTCAGTCTGTTTTAAGAACTGGTTATGATTGGTCACGGTCATGGTCACGGTCAGGGTCAGGGTCACGGTCAGGGTCATGGTCATGGTCAGGGTCACGGTCAGGGTCATGGTCAGGGTCACGGTCATGGTCAGGGTCATGGTCAGGGTCACGGTCATGGTCAGGGTCAGGGTCACGGTCAGGGTCAGGGTCACGGTCAGGGTCATGGTCACGGTCATGGTCAGGGTCATGGTCAGGGTCATGGTCAGGGTCAGGGTCAGGGGCATGATTTATTACTACAAAATACAACGGCCCTCACAAAGTCATTGCTCACCCGCCTTGTGAACGTTGGGGGCGCTATTGGTCAGGAGGTCCTTCGGTTAAAGTCCCAAAAACAATGGGAGATGATAAGGGTTGTTTTAAGTTCGCGCTCGAAGCGGTCAGAAAATACGGTGGAGTTTTGGAACACCCTGAAGGGTCTCACGCATTTAAAACGTTCGGATTGCCTATCCCTAACTTTCATGGAGGGTGGACAACTAAAGATTCTAACGGAGGGGCATCGTGTTGTGTCTCGCAAAGGCACTATGGCCACAGGGCACGCAAAATGACTTGGCTATATGCTGTAGGAATTGAATTACCAGAGCTCATTTGGGGACCGACTAAAGGTGAAAGATTGGACGAGGGGTTTCATTCTGCCAAAGAACGCAAAGAAAAAAGAGCTCTAGGACAGAAGCCAATTAAGAGGTTATCGGTAAAAGAAAATATCAATACTCCGATACCGTTTAGAGATTTATTAATTAACATGGTGAAAACCAAATAGGAATGTATGAGCAGTCATTATTATTGTAGCTGCGACAAAAGATGGAATGATGATGAAAGCTGTCCGGCCTGCCATCCTAATGATTTTATTGCGAAAGAAAAAATAGAATCTTTTATCTATAATTTTGAATGCGATGAAAAATGCCAATGTTGTATGAACAATAAGGCTATTTTAGAGGATTTAACCAAATAGGAAGCATATGAAACAAAAAGATATATGGGCGAAAGAAAGCCTAGATAAAACACATGGACCTCAAACAGATATGACCTTATTCCTTTCAGTTCGGAAAGAATCATGGATGGCTGGTTTTGAATACGCCAAAGAACAGGCAAAAATAGCATTGCATTCTCAGGAGTATGCATATGATATTATCTCTGACCTTGGGGAAGAGGATATCGAGGATGCTACCAAACCATGAGTTTTTAAAGCGTATGATGGAAGTCCTAGATGAAGCTATAAAAGGTTTCACTAAGATTCGTGATGATATAAAGATAGTTTTAGATAAAATATCCAATCAATGAGCCTTCCTGATGAATTTGAAAAATTCCTAAACTCTCAAAACTCCAAAGAAGACTTCCTAAAAGAACAATTACAAAGAGCTGTAGAGATCATGAAAAAAGCCCATCCCTTCCTAAAGACTTGGCATTTAAGCGCTCATGCTGGTATGGGCGAGGGGGCCTTAAAGGTAATGAATGAAATGGCTGATTTTATTAATGACTTTGAGTCTAACTAAACAGTTATCATATCACTATGGGTATGGGGCCAAAGGTTTCGGGAAATCAATTTGAAGCATTATTTCATAGAGCTGCTATCAGACAATCTATAGGGATTCTACGGATACCTGACGGGTGCCGCCGAGTTGGTTTAAAGAAACTCATCCCTGTTAAAACACCAGCTGATTTCGTTTTAGTTCATAATTCTAAATGTGCTTTTATTGATACCAAAACTCAAGGAAGTGGTTCTACGTTTCCTTTAGCTAATATCAACATGAACCAAGTTCATGCAATGGCCTCAATGGTTCAACATGGGGCAATTGGTGGTTATGTAGTCTGGTTTAGAAACATCAATGAAGTAGTTTTCTTCGACTGTGAGATTCTTAAAAATGCTGAAGAAGGAATACATTGCACTCGGGGCTTTCCATTAGGAAGCATAGAAGAAATGAATCTGGTTAAACTAATGGTTCATGGTAACGACGGCACCTGCGAGGATCCCAGCAAAAGCTCCGATGATAAAATAGGGCCAAGGGGATGAGCCATCACTTATTGCTTTTTTGTACAGTTTTTCTCGCTCAAAGCAGCTTTGCACTTCTACTGCTTGTGCTTTGGAAAGGGTTATAAATTCTGATCCTGGCTCATCAGAAGGCTTTAGACTTTGAGGAATATCACTTCGGGCCGAGCTCGCTATTAAGCTTATCGCGAAGCTGATCATCAGTAAGCTTTTCAACAGTTTCATGCGCCTTTTCCTCTATATCACTGATTTGAAGTTTTTTATTTTGTCTGAGACTCAACCACAAAGCTATTCCTTCTAGGACAATTATTCCCAAAAGAGATACTCCAACACCTAATAAGAAGTCATGCGACGGGCTGATCATCTGCTATTTGGTAATGATCCAAATCCTTAAAAGTTTGCCAAGATCCGCCCCAAGTAATTTTATAGCCCTCGGCAATGGTATCTTCATTTAATTGTTCATAAAAATCTGGATTGAAATGAGCCACGCCTGCTGAATCAAGAGTAAAGACATCTAGGGCTAGCGAAGAAGGCTTTCCATTAACGGTATTGTTATGCTTAGAATTTGGATAATCTAACTTAGACTTTCCAGATAAAAAGTCTGCATGTTGATCGGCTTCACCCCTATAAGACCAGGCTACATGAAGATCTGGGTATTTAAGCTTCATGTTCCAAAACCAACCGACAAGTATAGGGTCAGCTTCTTCAAGCTTTAATTCACACGTTGTACAGGGTAATACCCCATTTTTATGCATTAAACCGCCGGAGGTTGGCTTTGTCCCTTAAACCACATCTCAATTTGTTGGAGCAAACCATTAGCCTTGAGACTCGGTACAAAGTAAATAACTGCATCTATAATGACGTAAGACAAAGTAGAAACTTCTACCCAGTTTGATTTGATGAAAAGAATAATCGCTGCCATTTAAATCTCCTTTTATTTAGCCACAGATGCTGTGGAGGTTATTGGTGTTGCTAATGCACTAGCTGCGTTCAAAGAAACCAGAGAGTCCTGGAGCTTTGCAATTGCTGTGTTAAGATTAACCATCTGCTGGGCCTTATCTTTTACAACATCATCGGTAACACTTTTCAATGTGCCGGGCAAATCAGCAAGAAGTAAGTTTATGAAAGCGCTAAGTCCGGAAAAATCTCTTTTAGCTAAAAATTGCTGCACTTTGTAGTCTATGAGTTGTTGTTGTGTCATAAAATCTCCTAAGTAGCTTGGGTTTGCGCTGTTAAAATACCATTTGTAAAGGTCATAGACCCTTGAGTTCCAAGTGTAGTTAACGCTGCCGTTGTAATAGTAGCACTGATTCCGGGTGTTCCGGAAATGCTAATGCTCGCCATGTCTATGTTGCCGGTTGCTGTGGTGGTTCCTATAAATTGAATTGTACCTGATCCTGCTGTAAAAGTAATATCTCCGCCCGAAGTGGTGTTTTGAGTGCGAAAATGTATACCCCCATCGACTCCAGCAGTTGTTCCTCCTGCAGTAAAAAATATATTGCCGCCATCGCCACTGACAGATCCACCATATCCGCTTGCGCAGACAAAGTCTCCCCCATTCCCATTGCTACCGGCCGACCCCGTTATTAGATCTACTTCTCCTGCATTGCCAAATGCAGCCCCCCCACTCCCTCCTACTAAGGCAAATGATCCGCCGTTGCCGCCCCCGGCATCTCCAGAGCCCGATGTAAGAAGAATTGAACCGCCGGTTTGAAATCCCGGTCCAGAGTTACCACCCGTAAGAGAAATCGTCCCGCCGTTGCCATCGGTGCCACCGGTTCCCGATCCGAAAGTTATGCCACCACCGTTACCAGAAGTTGTTCCGCCAGAGCCACAAGCACAAACAAAACCTCCACCATTGCCAGCTCCCAAACCAGATCCGGTTAGCATATCAAAATCTCCGGCATTCCCAGACGTGGCTCCGCCGTTGCCGGTAATGATTAAGGATCCGCCTCCGGTTCCAACATCTCCAGCAGAACCAGAAAAAATATTTACAGATCCTCCATAGGTTATTCCAGATCCTCCAGAGCCGCCTTGTAGAGATAAGTTTCCGCCGTCTCCATTTGCAGCACCATTGGCGCAATTGACGCTTATGTTGGCGCCTTGAGACACAGGATTTTGCGTTAATATGGTTAAATTTCCGCCATTATCTAATTTTACTGCAGCAGGAGGAACGCTGGCGCTGAATGTGTCGTTAAAAAGATCTATAGAGTCAAAGTTTGTCGAATGTATCCCTAAGGCCGGGAAAGTAGCTCCCTCAACCACGTGTAAGGAATAGGCGGGAACATTAGTCCCAATGCCTAATGCAAAATTAGTGTTGTTCCAAAAGAAATCTGCATTATTTTCAGTTAGAGAAGTGCCATCAGAAAAAATGACAGATCCTGCCATATAGGCGGTCGAATTATTTGTCCCGCCATTCGCTATGGGAATGATCCCGGTCAGAGATATATTTGGAGTGGTACCGCCAGAGCTTGCAAGAGGGCCAGATGCGGTAACATTAGAAACTCCCCCACCGCCACCGCCACCAGCTTCAAATGGATAGCTTGCGTAGAAACTCATTTAAAACCCATAGGCAAAAATAAAAGTTCCAGAACTAATCAAAAACGGATAGCTTGCATAAAAATTCATTTTAAACCACCTTACAAAAAAGAGTAGCTATTAGCTTTCCTGTGCCGCTGACAGAAGTATAAACAGCTCTCACGGCGTAAATTGCAGTGATAGTTACATCAATAATGCCATTTCCCGTGTTCCCTGATACAGGAACGCTTGTTACAGCCGATCCACCATAATTTAAAGTAAGTGTATTCCAAGTTCCTGGATTTGCTATTTTCCCATTAACTGCTGGTACTGCATAATCATTTGATCCCTGAATAGAAATCGTTCCAACAGGACTTGAACCACTCCACGAAAATCCAAAACTACAACCGGCTTGGTCATTTAGAAAGAATGGACTGGAAATTATATTCCCCGACATATCATTACCATTAGCAGGAGATCCTAATGGATTTGGAATTATAGTTATTGGTCCTGAAAAATTAGACATATTTCTTTCCCCTATTTAATTTGTACGATTGACCATTCTATCGACGCAGCAAGAGTTGAGACGTTACTCATCTCTATGGTTCCTATATTTGTTGCTAATTGAATTTTAACTGTTACAGCACTTCCTGTTCCTGGAACATAAATTCCTGTCAACGTGATGGGAATATCGTCCCCACTTGATCCAGTAGATGCGCTGCTTGTTATTATTGTAGTTGTGCCATCGGTTAGTTGGGCAGCAAACATAGCTGCGGGCGTTCCATATAAAACAGTCGAAGCAGAAATAAGATACACCGCTGTAGAAGCGCTGGGAGTAAATGTTATACCGGGGATATTACTTGCCCCAGCAGTTACCGTTAATGCATTAGATTGTCTCTGGGTTAACGTATTGCCGCCCGTATTTGTAGGATCAGTAAAACTAGTTGAAGTGGTACTCCAAAATGCAGGAGATGCCATAAATCCGGAATAATAGGTATTAGTTACTGCCGAAGCATTTGCAGCACTTACCCATGTGGTTCCATTTGAAGTTAAAACATTTCCAGAAGTTGAAGGCGCTACAAAATTAGGAGTACTTGTTCCATTTCCTAAAATTACGTTATTCGCTGTGAGGGTTGTTAGGCCCGTTCCTCCAAATGGAACTGTAACGGTATTACCATGCCATGCTCCAGAAGTAATTGTTCCGACAGAAGTTAAAGAAGAAGTGACAACTGTTGAATTTAACGTAGTGCCGCTGAGAGTTCCAGCGGGAGCTATGACAACATTACCTGAAGCTGCGGTAATAAGACCTTTACCATTAACGGTGAAACTTGGAATACTTGTAGAAGATCCAAAAGAACCGACATTTGAATTTACTGTAGCAAGCGTAAATGCTGCGGATCCCGGGCCAGACGCTGTTCCGTCTCCAATTAATGCTGTGATAGCTGATCCACCAGAATTCGCCTGAAATGTTGGAGCGCTTGTTCCATTGCTTGTTAATACAAACCCAGCAGTTCCGGCTGCCGTTGTTGCTAGAGCCGTTGTTGTTGAAGCATAGGTAACGCCAAATTGTGTAAAAGAAGAATTTTGTCCTGTCCCGCCATTTGAAGAAGGAAGCGTTCCTTGCACTCCGGCAGTTAAATTTAATTGCTGCCAGGAAGGAGGAGTCCCGGCACCATTTCCAACCAATGCAAAATTATTTGTTGGAACGCCGGTGCTTGCCACAGTTGAAGAGCTAGCCGCATAAATAACACCATCCGTAGTAAAGCCAGATAATACGGGGCCCCCAGTAACTTGAGAATAAGGAAGGCTTAAGGCAGATAATGTTGTTAGGGTTGAATTGCTTGTGGCCGTTATATTCCCTGCTGTGCCAGTAGTATTTTGATTTAATGTCGGAATATCTGCCGGAACGATAGCTCTAAAAGTTGGCTGAGCTGCTGATCCAGTGGTGGGTCCAGCAAAAACTGTATTTGCGCTTTGGGTGTTTAGCGTGAAAGTAAGAGTTCCAGTAGTCGTAACGGGGCTACCACTAATACCATATAAAGGGACTGTTGAGCCATCAGCGAGACCTACACTTGTTACTGTGCCAGAGCCGCCAGAGCCACTACCAGAAGGAGGCCATTCGTATGAACCGTAATCAGTAGCCATTAGGAATTATTCGCCTTGCATTGACAATATGCCGTTATAGTTCCAGACCCAGAAGAATTGGTATAAAGGATGTACATATATCTGAATGGAATCCCAATATTGGCAATAACGTATCCTCCAGAAGATCCGCTGGGTTGAGCAAGAACTGGATTGTATGTTAATGCGTGGAAATTACCTTGGATTCCAGAATTAGAAACCATTATTTGAATTGTGCCCGTGGGAGTCCCTGTCCAATTAATTTCAATACCTTGATTGTCCATTTGTTGAAGACCAAGGATATTAGTATAAATTGCATTAGTCCCCGACATTGTACCTGAAAGAATTCCGCTTTTTGGACTATTTCCAGCAACATCTTGATTAGGGCCTGGCCCTGGTAAAAATCCAATTTCTGGTGAAGTTGTTTGCCAATTGAATGTAGAAGGGAACTGGGCTTTACCCATAAGTAGCTCCTAAACAAGGATTCTAGGGGACATACCCCATACTACATATGCGTATTTGTTTCACATTCTATTGTTTTTTATTGAGAAGTCTAGACTGATTTGGAGTTGCCAAAAGATCATTTGTCTTATCGATTTGTTTTAATTCTGTTCCAGAAGCCTTCTTAGGGGGTTTTTGCCCCTGAGGAGCTTGCATAGGCATATTTGCTTTAATAATGGCTTGCATCGCCATCGGAGTTTGAGTTGTACTTAATGGTTGCCCTAAAAGAGATGAAAGTCCATGTCTTTGAATCCTAGGAATAGTTACATCTTTTTGTTTTGCATCAATTACAGCTTCTCCAGCCTTACCAGTCATAGATTGACCAAGTGCAGGATAAAGTGTGTGCAAAGTAATGAGATCTTGTGGTTGTAATGTACCGTGCTTAGCATGATGCAACACAAGCATGGGATTCTCAGCGATACCAAGTTGCCTGTCATAAGTGTGTTTAGATGATTTTGTAGGCTCAGTGACTGGGTCAAGTGGGCTATTTTGTGACTTCATAGGTTTTAGTCCCTTAAAGTAGTTCATAGCTTGAGCAGTCTTTGATCCAAGTGCCGCAGCATGATCAGGTAATGTTTTTCCTAAATGTCCACCCACATCAAATGCTTTTCCAGGATTTTGCTCAAGATCATCTAAATGACTTTTTAAAGCCTCTACTTTTCCCTTATCAGGATCGAGATCTAACTTTTCATCCACTATAAGACGTTTCACATGGCTATCAACTGTCTTATGGCCCTTTTTAGAATTCTCAAAATAATCTTCTAAATATTTATGTTCATTTTTAGATTGCCCGTTATGACCAGTTTTTGTCAGCAAATGTAAAAGCCCATGTTCTGCAGCTACGTGATCAAGTGAATTTTGTGGGTGAAGTGAAAATTTAGTTTGCTCTGCGACTTGTCCCCCTTCGGCATAGTGTTCGCAAGATTCATGATGTGGACCAACACATCCTCCTTGTG
>Ga0265338_10001662_pt1 | contig 35477 bp, 34 predicted proteins | sample 42126metaG_FD_193579 | JGI IMG/M metagenome (GOLD analysis project Ga0265338, IMG submission 193579) | Rhizosphere microbial communities from Carex aquatilis grown in University of Washington, Seatle, WA, United States - 4-21-26 metaG | ecosystem: Host-associated > Plants > Roots > Rhizosphere...
GTACTGAGGCAAGCGAAGCTCCTTCACGAGAGATGGGACGCCAAACGTCCCCGCAAGTAAGGAGCGCCGGCGCTAGGTCAGGGAGACCGAGGAGGCAACGGGCACAGTCATTTGTTCGAGCCTCCTTTCGCCGGGGACGCCTGGATCGTAGCCAATCTGCGCGTCGCGGCCATCCGGCGCAGGTCTCATTGACGAGATGCGCGGAAACCTTGTAAGAATCCACCCGGATGCGCAGTGACGAACGTGGAGCGGTCGCGCCACTTCGCCGGGTCGACGACGTCGATCGGCGGATCATCGAGGCGCTGCAACGCAACGGCCGTGAGTCCTTCCGCGGCATCGCGGCGCGCGTTGGCGTCTCGGAGGCGACCGTACGCGCCCGCTACGGCCGGCTGACGGGCGAGGGGATTCTCCAGGTCGTCGGCGTCACGAACCCGCTCGGGCTCGGCTTCGAGCAGGCCCTCGTCGGCGTCAAGACCTCAGGCCCGCCGAGCTCCGTCGCCGACGAGATCTCGCAGTGGCCCGAGGCGGACTACGTCGTCGTCACCGCCGGGCAGTTCGACGTCGTCGTCGAGGTCGTCGCCTCCGGGCGCTCCGAGCTGCTCGAGCTCACGAACCGGATCCGCGCGCTCGACGATGTCGTCTCGACCGAGACCTTTCTCTACCTCGAGATGTGGAAACAGCTCTACGACTGGGGGACACGTGGCGGCAACTGATCTTCGGCAACTCGCGAGCGACCATCTCTGGCTCCACTTCACGCGGATGGGCGGCCACGCGCCGCCGATCATCGTCCGCGGCGACGGCTGCTACCTCTCCGACGACGAGGGCAACCGCTATCTCGACGCGCTCGCGGGGCTCTTCTCCGTCAACCTCGGCTACGGCTTCGGGGACGAGATCGGGAAGGCGGCCCACGAGCAGATGAAGGAGCTGCCCTTCTACACGAACTGGACGTACGCGCACCCGCGCGCGATCGAGCTCGCCGCCGAGATCGCGTCGCTTGCGCCCGGAGACCTGAACCGGGTCTTCTTCGTCTCCGGCGGCTCGGAGGCGGTCGAGGCGGCGTGGAAGCTTGCGCGCCAGTACTTCGCGGTGCGCGACGGCGGTGCATGGAAAGTCGGCGTCGACCCGGGCACGCGCATCCCCGGCGGCGGCAGCTCGCCGCAGAAGAAGTACAAGGCGATCGCGCGCAACATCGCCTACCACGGCACGACGATGGGCGCACTGTCGATCAACGGGATCGAGGCGCTGCGCGCGCCGTTCGAGCCGCTCGTGCCCGAGGTGCGGCATGTGAGCAACACGAACCGCTACCACCGTCCCGCGGGCGAGACGGAGGAGCAGTTCACCGCCGTCCTCCTCGAGGAGCTCGAGCGGACGATCCTCGAGATGGATCCCGAGACCGTCTGCCTCGTCCATATGGAGCCGGTGCAGAACGCCGGCGGCGCGTTCGTCGCGCCCGCGGGCTACTGGGCCGGCGTGCGGGCGCTGTGCGACAAGTACGACATCCTCCTCTCGGCCGACGAGGTCATCACCGCCTTCGGGCGCGTCGGCCACTGGTTCGCGTCCGAGCGGTACGACATCCGGCCCGACATCGTCACGACCGCGAAGGGCCTGTCGTCGTCGTACGCGGCGATCGGCGCCGTCGTCGCCACCGAGCGCGTGATGGAGCCGTTCCTCGCCGACACCTCGATGTACTCGCACGGCATCACGTTCGGCGGGCATCCCGTCATGGCGGCGATCGCGCTGAAGAACATCGAGATCATGAAGCGGGAGGGAATCATGGAGCACGTCCTCTCGAACGAGGACGCGTTCCGCTCGACGCTCGCGCAGCTCCTCGACCTGCCGATCGTCGGCGACCTGCGCGGCGCCGGCTTCTTCTACGCGCTCGAGCTCGTGAAGGACAAGGAGACGCGAGAGACGTTCACCGACGAGGAGTGCGAGCACCTGCTCCGCGGCTTCCTCTCGCACCGGCTGTTCGAAAGGGGCCTGATATGCCGGGCCGACGACCGGGGCGACCCGGTGATCCAGATCTCGCCGCCGCTCGTCGCGACGCAGGCGCAGTTCGACGAGATGACGGGAATCCTCGGCGACGTCCTCGCCGAAGCATGGGAGGAGATGCATTGAGCGCTACAGGAGTCGCTACCGGAGACAAGGGCCTGAAGGCCGACGCCCTCGGCTTCACGTCCAACCTCGTCATCGGCGTCGCCTCGACGGCGCCGGCCTACTCGCTCGCGGCGACGCTCGGCTTCATCGTCATCGTGAGCGGCGTCGGCGTGCACGCGCCCGCGGTGCTCATCGTCTCATTCGTCCCGATCCTGCTCGTCTCGCTCGGGTACCGCTATCTCAACAAGGCGGACCCGGACGCCGGGACGTCGTTCGCGTGGACGACTCGCGCGTTCGGCCCGTGGGTCGGCTGGATCAACGGCTGGACGATCTTCGTCGCCGACGTGATCGTCATGGCCTCCCTCTCCGTCGTCGCGGCGACGTACACATACGACCTCTTCAACTGGGACCACGGCGCGAGCTCGACGGGCTGGCTCATCGTCGGCGCGGTCGTCTGGATCGCGGTCATGACGTGGATCTGTTACCGGGGCATCGAGCTGTCGGCCGGGACGCAGGTGGTCCTGCTCGGCGCCGAGATCGTGATCCTCGCGGTGTTCGCGGTCGTGGCGCTCGTGAAGGCCTACGACGGCAATGCGCTCGCGGGCGCCGTCCACATAAGTGGCTCGTGGTTCAACCCGCTCGACATGGGCTTCACGCCGCTCGTGCTTGGCGTCCTGCTCGGGATGTTCATCTACTGGGGCTGGGATTCCGGCGTCGCCGTGAACGAGGAGTCGCGCGACTCCGCCGAAGGGCCGGGGAAAGCCGCCGTGCTCTCGACGATCCTGCTCCTGCTGATCTACGTCGTCGTCACCACGGCAGCGCAGGCGTTCGCGGGCACGAAGTTCCTCGGAGCGCCCGCGAACCAGACGGACGTTCTCAACGCCCTCGGCGGCAAGGTCTTCGGCGGCGGCTGGGACAAGTTCCTCATCATCGCCGTGCTCACCTCGGCGTCGGCGTCGACCCAGACGACGATCCTGCCGACGGCGCGCACGACGCTCTCGATGGCGAAGTGGGGAGCGATTCCCGAGGTGTTCGGGAAGATCCACCCGCGGTACCTGACCCCGACCGTCTCGACGATCGGGATGGGCGTGCTCTCGGCGATCTGGACGACGCTGCTCCTCCTCTTCAGCCCGAGCCAGAACGTCCTCAACGACTCGGTCACTGCGCTCGGCTTCTCGATCTGCTTCTACTACGGCTTCACCGGCCTCGCGTGCGCGTGGTACTTCCGGCGACAGCTGTTCAAGAGCGTCGGTGCGTTCCTGCTCGCCGGTCTGCTCCCTCTCGTCGGCGGCGGACTGATGGCATTCATCTTCATCAAGTCGTTCATCGAGGACAGCAAGCAGGTGAACGCCTACTCGCATCCGCTCCTCGGCATCCAAGTGCCGATCGTGATCGGGATCGGCTCGCTGCTCCTCGGGATTCCGTTCATGGTGCTCTGCGCCGTGAAGTTCCGTGAATTCTTCAGCCGGAGGACGGAGGTGGCTCCCGAGGGCCTCCTCGACAAGCTGCCCTAGCTAGGCGGAGGGGAAGGTCTCGGCCGCGTCGAGGCCCGCGGCCACGGCCTGCGCGATGTCGAGCGTCGAGATGACGCCGATCGGGCGCCGCGTGCCGGGATCGGTCACGGCGAGGTGGGCGATGCCGTGTTGCGCCATGAGGTTCGCGGCCTCTGCCATAGGCCGGCTCGCCGAGACGGTCACGAGCGGCGTCACGGCCGTCGCGCCCGCGGTCTGCCGGTCGAGGTCGAGCTGTGCCGCGGCGACGAGGTCGAGATCGGAGACGACCGCCCACAGGCGCGGCGCCTCGTCGTCCTCGTCCGTGTGCTCGAAGACGAAGATCGCATGGACGTGGAACGTCGCCATCATCCGCGCGACGACGCGAAGCGGGGTCTCGGGCGGGACGCTGATCACGCCGCGGCTCATCGCGTCGCCGACGGTGGCGACGTCGTAGGCGACCGGGAGCTCGTCGGACTTGTGGTGGGCATCGACCATGGCGGAATCCTCTCCGCAGGCCGTCGCAGCGGCATCCGCTGGAACTACGGAAGCGGCTGAAGTGTCTGCGCGGACTTGCGCGCGACGCCGCTGTGCAGTGCCGCTGCGGCGACGGCGGCGGCGACCGCCGGAGCGACGGCGCGGTTGAAGACGCTAGGGATCACGTAGTCCGCCGCGAGTTCGTCGTCGGCAATTGCATCGGCGATCGCGCGGGCCGCGGCGACTTCCATCTCCGCGTTGATCTCGCTCGCGCGAACGTCGAGCGCGCCGCGGAAGACGCCGGGGAAGGCGAGGACGTTGTTGATCTGGTTCGGGTAGTCGCTGCGTCCCGTGGCGATCACCTCGGCGAGCCCCTCGATCGCTTCGGGGTCGACCTCGGGATTCGGGTTCGCCATCGCGAAGACGATCGCGCGCGGCGCCATCGCGCGCACGCCCTCGACGCTGATCGCGCCCGGCACGGACACGCCGATGAACACGTCGGCGCCGGCGAGCATCTCGTCGGCCGTTCCGCGGAGGTTGTCGGGATTCGTCGTCTCGGCGTACTCCTGCTTCGCCGGATTGAGCCCCTCGCGTCCCCGGTAGAGGGCGCCACCCTCGTCGCAGCCGACGATCCACTGGACGCCGGCGTGCTGGAGCGTGCGGGTCACGGCCATGCCGGCGGCGCCGCAGCCGGTCGTCACGACGCGGACGTCCTCGATCTTCTTGCCGACGACGCGGAGCGCGTTCAGGAGCGCCGCGAGGACGCAGATCGCCGTGCCGTGCTGGTCGTCGTGGAAGACAGGGATGTCGAGCGATTCGCGCAGCCGCCGCTCGATCTCGAAGCAGCGCGGCGCGGAGATGTCCTCGAGGTTGATCCCGCCGAAGACCGGCGCGATCAGCTCGACCGTCCGCACGATCTCATCCGGATCCTTCGTGGCGAGGCAGATCGGGAAGGCATCGACGTCGGCGAACTCCTTGAAGAGGACGGCCTTGCCCTCCATCACCGGCAGCGCGGCTTCGGGGCCGATGTCGCCGAGGCCGAGCACGGCGGTACCGTCGCTGACGACGGCGACCGTGTTGCGCTTGATCGTGAGGTTCCAGACTTTCTCCGGATCGGCCGCTATCGCGCTCGAGACGCGCGCGACGCCGGGCGTGTAGACCATCGAGAGGTCCTCGCGGGTCTTGAGCGGTGTGCGCGGCTTGACTTCGAGCTTCCCGCCGAGGTGGGCGAGGAAGACGCGATCGGAGACGTGGACGACCTCGACGCCATCGACGTTCCGCACCGCTTCGACGATCGCTTCGAGGTGCTTCTCGTCGTCGGCGAGGACGTTGACGTCACGGATTTTCGTGTCTCCCTCGACGCGGACGAGGTCAATTGCGCCGAGCAGGCCACCCGCGTCGCCGATCGTCGCGGCGAGGCGCGCGAAGGCGCCGGGGTGGTTCTCGATCCTTACGCGGATCGAGGCACTGAAGGAAGCTGACGGATGCACCCATGGAGGATTGCAGCCGTGGGTGTTGCCCGTATCCGTATCCACTACGCTCGGCACGTGCGTAGACTTGACGGAGCACGCCCAAGAGCGGAGGCGGCGGCTTGGCCGGCGCCGGAGCGGGAGAGGTAGGCATTCTCGTATGCGATGTCGGGCCGCGCGACGGCCTCCAGAACGAGCCGGAGGCGCTCGCGCCGGCCGTGCGGGCCGAGCTTGTCGACCGGCTCGGCGCTGCCGGCCTGCGGCGAATCGAGGCGGTGAGCTTCGTCCGCGGCGACCGCGTCCCGCAGATGGCGGACGCGGAGGAGGTAGTGGAGCGGGTCGAGCGCCGCGCCGGCGTCGAGCTTTCCGGCCTCGTCCTCAACGAACGCGGCTGGGAGCGCTTCGCCGCCGCTGGCCTCGACCGCGTCAACGTCACGTTCGCTGCGACGGAGTCGTTCAACGAGCGGAACGGCAATGCGACGCTCGCCGAGGCGGTCGCGCGGACGGAGGCGATCCTCGCGGCGGCCGGGGAGACGCCCGCGACGGTAACGGTCTCGTGCGCGTTCGGCTGTCCGTTCGAGGGCCGCGTCGATCCGGGCGTCGTCGCGGAGCTCGTCGCGCCGTTCGTGGGGCGCGCGGAGGTCGTGCTCGCGGACACGATCGGCGTCGCGGCGCCGTCGGCGGTGCGCTCGCTCGTCGAGCGGGCGGGCGCCGCGGGCTTCCACGGCCACAACACGCGCAACACGGGCTACGCGAATTGCCTTGCCGCGCTCGAGGCGGGCGCGACCGTCCTCGACGCGTCGATCGGCGGCCTCGGCGGCTGCCCGTTCTCACCGCGCGCGACCGGCAACGTCGCGACGGAGGATCTCGTCTGGCTGCTCGAACGTGAGGGCATTGCGATGGGCATCGACGTCGACGCTCTCGTCGCGATCTCGCAGTGGCTCGAGGGAGTGCTCGGCAGGACGCTCGAGGGCTACCTCTACCGCGCCTCCCCCTGGCCGTCGGCGTAGACGACGCCGTCCGCGACCAACCGCGCGATCTCCTCCTTCGCGTAGCCGAGCTCGCGCAGGATCTCCGCACTGTGCGCGCCGAGCGCCGGCGGAGGGGAGTGGTGGTGGACGCGTTCGCCGTCCGCCGACAGCGGCGCCGCGACGGTGACGAGGTCGTCCACGACTCCGCCTGGGAGCGTCTGGAGGATCCCTAGCGCCTCCGTCTGCGGGTGCCGCGCAGCCTCGCCGACGTCGTGCACGGGTGAGGCGGGAACGCCTGCGGCGACGAGCGCGTCGAGCAGTTCGGCCGTGCCGCGCTCGCGGGTCTTCTCCTCGAGCAGCCCCAGCAGCGCGGGCCGGTTCGCGACGCGCAGCGGGTTCGTGAGGAACCGCTCGTCGGCGATCAGTTCCGGCACGCCGAGCTCGTTGCAGAGAGCCGCGTAGAGCTTGTCGTTGCCGGCGACGATCATCAGCTCGCCGTCGCGCGTCGGGAAGACCTGGTACGGCGCGATCTGCGAGAACGCGCTGCCCTCGCGGCCGGGCACGACGCCGGTGCCGAGGAAGCCGACGAGCTGGTACGAGAGGAGCGAGAGCGCCGTCTCGTAGAGGGAGACGTCGAGCGTGCGGCCAACTCCCGTCTGCTCACGCTCGTAGAGCGCGGCGACGACGCCGAGCGCGGCCCAGACGCCGGTGCCGATGTCGATGAGTGAGACGCCGGCGCGGACCGGCGGGCGTCCGTCCTCGCCCGTGACGCTCATGATCCCCGAGGCCGCCTGCAGGAGCGGGTCGTAGCCGGGCTGATTCGCGAGCGGCCCGCGGGAGCCGAACGCGCCGATCGTGCAGTAGACGAGGCGCGGATTCCGCGGGCGGAGGTCTTCCGGGCCGAGGCCGTGCCGGTGCGCGGCTCCGGGCCGGAGGCTCTGGACGAAGACGTCGGCGCGGTCGGCGAGCCGCAGCACCGCTTCCTGGCCGCGCGGGTCGCCGAGATCGACGGCGAACGAGCGCTTGCCGGCGTTCGAGGCGAGGAACATCGCGCCCTGGCCGTCCCAGAACGGAGGGCCCCACTCGCGCGCATGGTCGCCTCCCGGCGGCTCCACCTTCACGACCTCCGCGCCGAGCGCGGCGAGGAGCTGCGTCGACGATGGCCCCGCAAGCGAGGACGTCACGTCGACGACGCGGATACCGGCGAGGGGGAGAAGTTCGCTCATGTCTGCTTCCTAGCTGTCGCTGAAGCCGCCCGCAACGCGAAGACTCCGCACGCTTACCGCGGGTGCTCCCAGAGAACCGCCTGGCCAGTGTCGAAGAGCGTGACGGTCTCGCCGGGTGTGCAGCCGAGCCGCTCGGCGACCCGTTGCGATCGGAGGTTTGCCGGCGCGATGACGGAGATGAGCCGCTCGATGCCGAGACTCCAGACCCACTCGCGCACGGCGTGGGCGGCCTCCGTTGCATAGCCCTTCCCCCAGTGCTCGCGGATCAGTGCCCAGCCGAGCTCCGGCTGGGCATGCTCGCCGGCGTTCGCGTACGACGTCGGCGTCCACGTGCTCGTGTCCCAAATGTGCAGCCCCGCGCGACCGACGACGACGCCGTCTTCGCGGCGCTCCGCGATAAGTGGCCCGACGCCGTTCGCCTCCCAGCGCTCCAGCCACCGCCGAACCGGAAACTCGGGATCGGTGGACGTTTCGGGATGGACGCCGCCGACGAACTCCATCGCCGTCGGATCGTTGAAGAGCGCGGCGAACGGCGCCGCGTCCGAGAGTCTGGGCATGCGCAGGACCAGCCGTTCCGTCTCGATCGTGAGCTTGCTCACAGCGGCAGCAGGATCGAGCGCTCGAACTCGATCACGACCTCGTCGCGCTGGTTGAGCCCGCGCGTGCGGACGGTGACGATTCCGAAGCCGGGCCGCGACTTCGACTCGCGCTTCGCGAGCACCTCGGTCTCGGCGCGGATCGTGTCGCCGGCGAAGACGGGCGCGGGGAGGCGCACCTCACGCCAGCCGAGGTTGACTCCGCGCTCCGAGACCGCCTCCACCGACAGGCCCGTGACGAGAGCGAGCGTGAACGTCGAGTCGACAAGCGGCTTGCCCCACTCGGTCGTCGCCGCGTACTCCGCGTCGAAGTGGATCGGGTTCGTGTTCAGCGTCAGCAGCGTGAACCAGACGTTGTCGGCCTCGAGCACGGTGCGCCCGAAGCGGCTCCGGTAGATCTCGCCGGCTTCGAGCTCGCCGTAGGCCGGCATCAGAAGAACAGGGTCTTGATCAGGAGGGCGATCGCGACGAGGACGACGAGCATCATGAAGATGACCCCGAACCCGATCGCGGAGCCGGCGAGCGCGAGCTTCGTCGGCACCTTCGGCGTCCCGCCCTCGAGCGCAACTTCGAGCTGCCGCTCGACGTACGCCTGGATCCGGTCCTCGAACTGCGACGCCATGTCCTCCTGGCGCGACTTCATCGGCTGCTGCGTCTTGAGCGGCTTCTGCGTGGCGGACTCCCCGTCGATTGTCAGCTCGTAGATGTGCTCGTGCTGGACGTCCTTCAAGTCCTGCTGCCCGAGGTCGTGGACGGCGACGCCCTCGGGAAGCTGGTTGCCGAGCAGCGCGCGCGTCGTCTCGGAGATGAGGATCTGGCCGCCGTGGCCGGCGGCGGAGATACGCGCGGCACGGACGACGTCGAGGCCGAGGTAGCCCTCCTCACCCATGTGCGGCTCGCCGGTGTGGAGCCCCATGCGCACGCGGAGCTCGTGTCCCTCCGGCCACTGGTGGTCGCGGAGCGCGCGCTGCGCGTCGACGGCCGCGCCGACAGCGTCCCGCGCTCGCGGGAAGGAGAAGAAGAACGCGTCTCCCTGCGTGTCGATCTCGGTGCCGCCATGCGCGCCGAACGTCTCGCGCACGAGGCGCCGGTGGTCGGACGAGACGCGTCCGTACGCCTCGTCGCCGAGCTCTTGCAGCAGGCGCGTCGACCCCTCGATGTCGGTGAATACGAATGTGACGGTGCCGCCGGGCAGGGAGCTCATCGCCCCTTACGCTAACGCGGTGAACCGGCTCGCGCAGGAGACCAGTCCTTACCTCCTCCAGCACGCGGGGAACCCGGTCGACTGGCATCCGTGGGGGGAAGAGGCGTTCGCGCGGGCGCGCGCTGAGCAGAAGCCGCTGCTCGTATCGATCGGCTATTCGTCGTGCCACTGGTGCCATGTGATGGAGCGCGAGTCGTTCGACGACGCGGCGACCGCCGCGCTCATGAACGAGTTCTTCGTCTGCGTCAAGGTCGACCGCGAGGAGCGGCCTGACGTCGACTCGGTGTACATGGACGCGGTCGTCTCGCTCACGGGGCAAGGTGGGTGGCCGCTGACCGTCTTCCTCACGCCCGGCGGTGAGCCGTTCTTCGGCGGGACGTACTTCCCGCCTGAGCCGCGGCACGGGCTGCCGGCCTTCCGGCAGGTGCTGCGCGCGGTCGCCGACGCGTATCGCGACCGGCCAGAGGACGTGGCCGCGCAGGCGGAGGCGCTCGTCGGCGCGCTGCGCAGCTCGGCCGAGCGGGAGCCGTCGCGCGAGCCGCTCGATGACGGCGTGCTCGCCGAAGCCGAGGATGTCCTGCTCCGGCAGCTCGATCCGCGCTCGGGCGGCTTCGGGCACGCGCCGAAGTTCCCACCCGCGTCGGCGCTCGAGTTCCTCTTGCGGAGAGGTCGGCTCGACGCGGTCCGCCTCACGCTCGACGGGATGGCGGCAGGCGGGATGTACGACCTCGTCGGCGGTGGCTTCCATCGCTACTCCGTCGACTCGGAGTGGCTCGTGCCGCACTTCGAGAAGATGCTGTACGACAACGCGCTGCTCGTCCCGCCGTACCTCCACGCGTGGCTCGTGACCGGCGAGGAGCGCTACCGCGACGTGGCCGAGCGGACGCTCGACTACCTGCTCCGCGAGCTGCGCCTCGACAGAGTGGCTGCAAGCATCGCCGGCGAAGCCGGCGATGCGCGGCCGAAGACCTGGGGCGGCTTCGCGTCTGCGCAGGACGCCGACACCGACGGCGTCGAGGGCCTGACGTACACGTGGACGGAGGAGGAAGGCGTTCCGGCAGAACTGCTCCGGCCGTTCGAGCACGGCCGCTCGGTGCTCCGCGGCGAGCTCGACGACGCGACGCGCGCGCGGCTCCTCGAGATTCGCGAGCGCCGGCCACAGCCGTTCCGCGACGACAAGGTGATCGCCTCGTGGAACGGCCTCGCCCTCGCGGCGCTCGCCGAGGGCGCGCGTTTTCTCGCAAGTGACAAGTTGTCACAAGCGGCTGTTGCACTTGGAGAGCTGCTCTGCGCGGACCCGCTGTGGCGGACGATGCGCGACGGCCGGGCGAAGTACCCGGCCTACCTCGACGACTACGCCAACGTCGCCCACGGCCTGTACGAGTTGCACGTCGCGACCGGAGACCTCCGCTGGCTGCGGGAGAGCCGCCGGCTCGCGCTCGAGGCGGTCGAGCGGTTCGGCGATCCCGACCGCGGCGGCTTCTTCCTCTCACCGGCCGACGGTGAGCAGCTCGTCGCGCGCCAGAAGTCGCTCGACGACAATCCGAGCCCGTCGGGCAACTCGATGCTCGCGTTCGTCCTCCTGCGGCTGGCGCGGATATGGGGAGACGAGGAGCTCGAGCGGCACGCGGTCGGGGCGCTCCGGCTCGTCGGCGACTACCTGACGCGCGCGCCGTCGGCGTTCGGCTGGGCGCTCTGCGCTCTCGACCTCCACCTCTCGCCGCCGCGCGAGCTCGCGATCGCCGGCGGCCCCGGCTCACCCGTGGCGCGCGCGGCGCTGGCCGGCTTCGATCCGAACGTCGTCGTCGCCTTCGGCCCGGCGGAGGACGTCCCCCTCCTCGCGGGCAAGGGTCTTGTCGACGGCAAGCCCGCCGTGTACGCGTGCGAGCGCTTCGCCTGCCGCGCGCCCGTCACGGATCCGGCCGAGCTCTAGAACGACGAGGGGGAGCCGAAGCTCCCCCTCGTCGACAGAAGAAAACGACCGGCCTAGTGACCGCTGTTGATCACGCTGCCGAACGACTTCCAGTCGTGCGTGTTTCCGTTCCACTTCTCGAGTTTCAGCTGTTGCATCGGGAACCCGTGCGTCGCAGACGTCTTCACCGTCATCCCCGGGTAGACGAACGGGTTCGAGTTCGACCCCGTCTCGTTGAGGCTGCGAAGCGCGTGCATGAAGCTCGCACGCGTCGGGTTCGCACCTGCGCGTTTCAGCGCGTCGACGGCCGTCGCGGCCGACGCGAACCCATAGACGATGTTGTTGTCGCCGTTGTTGAAGTCGGTGATCAGGTCGTTGTTGTGCGTGCTGTCGATGATCGCCTTGGCGAGCTGCATGCCTGGCAGGTTCGGCTGGGTCGTCTGGCTCTCGATGTATGTCGACGAGACCACGCCGGCGGGCATCGCCCCCTTGCTCTCCGCGGCGAGCATGAACAGCCGGTTGGCCGAGACGTTGTTGAGCATCGTCAGCGGCGACCAGTGGAGGCCTCCCTCGGTCGCAAGGGCCGCGATCGCGTAGGCCGGAGTTGCGAAGATCACGACCGTGTTCACGCCCGCCTGCTTGAGCTTGAGGATGTGGGCCTGGATGCCCGCTGGGTCACTGCCGGACGTGTACTTCTGCTCGGCGATGACGTCCTTCTTGTGGCTACCGAGGCCTGCCATGAGCCCCGCGAGGTAGTTCTTGCCGTAGTCGTCGCTCTGATAGAGGACGCCGATCTTGGGCTTGCTCTGGTGGCTGAGGATGTACTTCGCGTACTGCCGTGCCTCGGCCGGGTAGTCCGGCTGCCAGCCGATCGTCCACGGCTTGGCTCCGTTGCACTGCGGGATCTTGGCCTGGTAGATGCAGGTGCCCCAGTAGGCGTCGCCTGTGGCGAGCAGCGCCTGCGGCACCTGGTGCTTGTTGAGATAGCCCCACGTGGCGAGTCCGGGCGCGGTTCCGAGGCTGCCGACGATTGCGAAGACATTGTCCTTCTCGACGAGCTTCTTCACGTCGGTGACCGTCGTGCTCGGGTTGTACCCGTCATCCATGGTGATGTCGATGATCTTGCGGCCGTGGACGCCGCCCTGCGTCTTGTTGATGTAGCCGTAGTACGCCTGCTCCGCGTACGCGATGGTCGCGTAGAGCGAGGCTGGACCGCTAAACGGGAACGTGCCGCCGATCGTGATGGAGTGATCCGCCACTCCCGGCGTTCCCTGGCGTGCGGCTCCGGCGGTGCTCGCCACGGCAATGCCGACGACGACAACGCAGAGCAACGCACCGAGCTGCTTGCGATTGATACTCACGCGCCCTCCTCCGATCATTCAGGTGAAAATGCGACGAGCGGTTCAGCTACTCACTGAGACGAGCTTTCGTGCAGTTTGACTGGGATTGACTCGCGATTCAAGTCCTGACGAGCGAACGTACCCGTGCCAGGAGGCCGGCGAAGCCCCCCGGCAGCACGAGCATCACGAGAATGACCAGCAGCCCGTAGACGACATCACGGCCGTGGTCGTTCCCCACAACCGGCACGCTCGTCGAGATATTCGGGAGCAGCCCGACGAACGCGGCCCCGGCGAGGACGCCCCAGAGCGAGCCGAGACCGGCGACAGCGGCGCCGATCAGAAGCTGGAGCGAGAGGAGAACGCTGAACTCGTCGGGCTGTGCGAAGCCGTTCGATGCCATGACGTAGAGGGCGCCCGCGACCCCGCAAAAGGCCGCCGAGATCCCAAAGGCGAGCGTCTTGTAGATACCGATCTCGACCCCGGAGGCGGTGGCTGCAATCTCGCTGTCGCGCACGGCACGGAACGCGCGGCCGACGCGTCCGCGCAGGATCAGCCAGGCGAGCAGGAAGAGGACGGCCGAGGCCGTCCATGCGGCGCCGTAGATCCAGAGGTTGCTCTTGGTCTCGGAGGACTGGACTCCGCTCGTTCCGCCGAGGTACGTCGACCACTGGTCCGTCAGGAGCGGGACGGAGATCGCGAGGGCGAACGTCGCGAGCGCGAGGTAGGCGCCTGAGAGCCGCAGGGCCGGCAGCCCGAAGAGCAGCCCGACGACGAAGCAGAACGCGAATGCCAGGAGCATCGTGACGATGAGATTCGTGTGGTGGTCGCGCGACATGACCGCGGTCGTGTAGCCGCCGATCGCCATGAACGCGCCGTGGCCGATCGAGATCTGGCCGGTGTACCCCGTGAGGATGTTCAGGCCGAGGACGGCGACGAAGAAGATCCCCACTTCGGCGGCGAGGTAGGTGTTGTAGTCGCTGAGGACGAACGGCAGCACGGCAAGCACGACCGCGACGACGGCGAGCGAGCCGAGGGCAGGCAGGCGGCCTCTCATACCCGCTCCACCTGCCGGCGGCCGAGGAGGCCGCTCGGCTTGATGAGGAGAACCACAAGGATCACGGCGAACGCGAGCGGGAGCTGCAAGTCCGAGCTGATCTGCGGGACGTAGCCGACGAGCAGCGTGAGGAATGTCCCGATCGCCACGCCTCCGACGACGGCGCCCGCCGGGCTCTCGAGCCCGCCGAGCGCGGCCGCCGCGAAGGCGTACACGAGGACCGGCTGCATGAACGCCGGGTCGAGGGAGGACAGGGGCGACGCCTGCGTCATGAGGCCCGCGACCGCGCCGAGGACTGCCGCAAGCCCCCACCCGATCGCGAGCATGACGTCGACCCGCACGCCGGCGAGAGACGCCGCGGCCGGCCGCAGCGCTGCCGCGCGCATCGCGAGGCCGAGCTTGGTGAACCGGAACAGCGCCCAGACCGCGGTAAGGCTCACGAGGACGACGACGACCATCCCGACGTAGTACTTCTCGATGAAGACACCGCCGACGTCCCAGGAGCTGAATCCGAACGCCAACGGCAGCGTCTGGAACTGGCCGCCCCAGATCCAGTTGACGACGCCGTCGATGACGAGAAACAGGCCGACCGTGACGATGACCGTCGCGATGACGGAGCGGTGCTGCACGGGCCGGATCACCGTCACCTGGAGAACCGTTCCGAGAACGAACGCGATGGCGAGCGTCACAGAGAACGCCTCCCAGTACGACAGTCCCCACTTCGTGAACTGATACGCGATGAACGTCGTCAACATCGCGAGCTCGCCCTGCGCGAAGTTGATGACGTGCGTCGCCTGGTAGATGAGGACGAGGGCAAGCGCGAGGCTGCCGTAGGTCATCCCTACGCCAACTCCCTGCACGGTGTACGTCGCGAAGTTCGAGCTCTCGAGGCAGCCGACCAGGAGAAAGATCGCCCCGGCGAGCAGGAACGCGCCTGTCACGATCTGCCCGAGGTCCGCTGCCTTCAGTCTCTCCACGTCAGTAGCCCAGGTAGCTCGCGCGGATGGCGTCGTCGGCCCGAATCTCACTGCTCGTCCCCGAGAGCACGATCTTCCCGGCCTCGAGGACGTAGGCGGTCTGAGCCGCCTGGAGCGCGAGGTGGGCGTTCTGCTCGACGACGAGGACGCTGAGCCCTTCCTTCTCGTTGAGCTCGCGGACGATGCGGAAAATCTCGGCGACAAGGACGGGGGCGAGGCCGAGCGACGGCTCGTCGAGCAGCAGGAGCTTCGGGCGCTGGACGAACGCGCGCGCGAGCGCGAGCATCTGCTGCTCGCCGCCGCTCAGCGTCCCGGCCTGCTGGCGGCGCCGCTCGGAGAGCCAGGGGAAGTACGTGAGCACGCGCTCGACGTCTTGCTTGATCGAGCCGCGGCGGGTGTACGCGCCGAGACGGAGGTTCTCCCAGACGGTGAGCTCGGAGAACGTGCCGCGTCCCTCGGGCACGTGAGCGATGCCGAGGCGGGCGGCGCGGGCAGGGCCGGTGCGGCCGAGCGCGCGGCCGGCGAACACGATCCGGCCGGAGCGGCGAACCGTGCCGGAGACCGCGCGGAGCGTTGTCGTCTTGCCGGCGCCGTTCGGGCCGAGGACGGCGACGATCGCTCCCTCCTCGACGGCGAGCGAAACGCCGTGCAGTGCGTGAATCGGCCCGTAACGCGCCTCGACGTCCTCGAGCTCCAGGAGTGCGCTCACGCGGCCAGCTCTCCGCCGAGGTACGCCTCGATCACCGCGGGATCGCGCTGCACGTCGGCGGGGACGCCTGACGCGATCGTCTTGCCGAAGTTGAGGACGTGCACGTGGTCGCAGAGCTGCATGACGAGCCGCATGTGGTGCTCGACGAGAAAGATCGTCAGCCCGAGCTCGTCGCGGATGCCGCGGATGAGCATCCCGAGTGTCTCGACCTCCTCGTGGTTCAGGCCGCCCGCTGGCTCGTCGAGGAGCAGCAACCGGGGCCGGGCAGCAAGCGCGCGCGCGAGCTCGACCCGCTTGAGCGTCCCGAAGGGCAAACCGGCCGCCGGACGGTTCGCGTGCTCCGCGATGCCGACGTAGTCGAGCGCCTCGAGCGCCGCACGACGCAGCGTTCTCTCGCGGGCGAAGCGCGACGAGGCGTGCCCTCCGACGAGGACATTCTCGAGGACGGTCATGTTCGGGAAGAGCTCGAGATTCTGGAACGTCCGGGCGATGCCGAGATGGACGATGCGGCTCGGTCGCGTCCGGCGGAGCGAGCGTCCTTCGAAGATCACGTCGCCGGCGTCGAGGTGGTAGAGCCCCGTGATCGCGTTGAACGCCGTCGTCTTGCCGGCGCCGTTCGGGCCGATCAGTCCCGCGATCGAGCCTTCCGCCACCTCGAACGAGACGTCGTCGAGCGCGACGATTCCGCCGAACCGGATCCGTGCGTGCGCGAGCGCAGCGAACGGCCGCCGGCCGACTGCCGTGAGCATCAGTCCGCCGCCTGCAACGAGCGGCCACCCGCGGACTGCATCCCCGCGATCATTCCGGGGGGCGACGCGCCCTCCGGGAAGCGCGCGAGCAGCTCTCCGAGCAGCGCGTCCGGCTCCCAGCCCTCGGGCGCGTCGAACAGCTCGCCGGCGCTCCAGCCGCGCAGCGCGTTCACAGCGCCGCCCCAGACGTGGAACACCTGGCCGGTGATCGCCTGCGCCTCGTCCGCGCAGAGCGCGACGACGACGGTGGAGATGTTCGACGGATCGAGGGGGTCGAAGCCATCCTCCGGCGCGCTCATCTGGAACGTCTCCTCGGTCATGCGCGTGCGCGCGTTCGGCGCGAGGCAGTTGACCGTGACGCCGTAGCGTTGGAGCTCCTGCGCCACGATGACCGTGAAGCCGGCGATGCCCGCCTTCGCGGCGCCGTAGTTCGCCTGGCCGACGTTGCCGAAGACGCCCGACGGGCTCGCGGTGCAGATGACGCGCCCGCGCACCTCCTCGCCCGCCTTCGACTGCTCGCGCCAGTACGCGGCGGCGTGCTGCGTCGGCGCGAAGTGGCCCTTGAGGTGGACGGCGATGACGGCGTCCCACTCGTCCTCGGTCATGTTGACGAGCATCCGGTCGCGGAGGATCCCGGCGTTGTTGACGAGGATGTCGAGGCGGCCGAAGTCGTCGATCGCCTGCTGCACCATGCGGCCGGCGCTGGCGAAGTCGGCGACGTTCTCGCCGTTCGTGACCGCCTCGCCGCCGGCGGCTTTGATCTCCTCGACGACCTGCTGCGCCGGCGTGAGGTCGGCGCCTTCGCCCGCGAGCCCGCCGCCGAGGTCGTTGACGACGACCTTCGCTCCGGCCGCCGCGAGTGCGAGCGCGTGGGAGCGGCCGATGCCGCGCCCCGCGCCGGTGACTATTGCAACTTTTCCATTGAGGTCTGGCATGCGCGAGAGCCTAGATCAATAGCGGTCGAGATATCGAGGCGAGTCGACGGCGAGGCGCGCGGCGACGAGCGCCTTGACGCGGGCGAGGGTGCCGGCGGGGACATCACCGGTGCGGATTGCCGTCGCGAGTTCGCGCGCCTCGGCGTCGTCTTCCTCCGGCAGCGCGGCGAGCTCGCGCCGGAGGATGCCGAGCGCGTTGAGCGCGACGAGCATGCGAAAGCGGAGCCGGTGGTCGTCGAGCGCGGGGAGGATCTCGCCGGAGAGGAACTCCTCGATCGCCTCCGCGAGCTCGTCGGGATTAGGCCGCGTCATGTCACTCCCTTCGCTTCGAGGAGGTGGCAGATCTCGTACTCGACCTCGGCGCCGAGGCGGCCGAGGATCGCGAGCTCGACGCTCCGCTCCTGGCCGCTGATATGCCGGCGCGCCTGCGTGACGCAGCCGATCGCCCACGCGACGTTGCCGGCGACCTCCCAGTGGTCGAGCTCCTCCGGGCGGATCTCGCGACCGGTCAGCTCGTTGTAGCGCTCGACGTACGGCTCCACCTCGCCGATCCCGCCGAGGCGGAGGTCGTCGCGACCGAAGCGCCAGGCGCGGACGAGGCCGAACGCGAGGTCGCGCGCCGGGTCGTCGAGATGCGCGAACTCCCAGTCGAGGACGCCGACCAAGCCGTTCTCGTCGACCGCGACGTTGCCGATGCGGAAGTCGCCGTGGACTACCACCGGCTCGCGTGCGGGCGGGCGGTTCTCCCGCAGCCACCACAGTCCGAGCTCGATCGCGGGATGCGGCTCGCCGGTCTCGTCGAGCTCTTCGACAAGTCGGTCCATCGCGGTCTCGCCGAGGAACGGGAGGCGGCCCGGCGGGATTGCGTGGATCTTCGCGAGTTCCTCTGCGAGTTGAAACGGGAGCTCGGGCGGCACCGGCTCCATCCGCACGATCCGCCGGCCGATCGTCTCGCCGTGGATCCGTTCCATCACGAACGCCTCGCGGCCGTCGAGATCGGCGATATACCGGATCGGCCGCGGCACCTTGACGCCGGCCTCGTACGCCGCCTCGATCACGGCGAACTCGTCGGCGAGCGAGAGCGTGTGCCGGTGGATGACGCCGCCGCCTGCGCGCCGTACGAGCAGCGCCTCGCCGCCCGCGTCGACGGCCCACGCCTCCTTCGACGCGCCGCCCGCGAGCAGCACCGGTTCGGAGATGGGCCCGAGTAGAGCTTCCAGCGCTTCCCGCATCCGTGCGATCATCGCCGCTATGGCGACGAAGCGCGAACGCGTGCGCGCGTTCATGGAGGAGCATGTCTACCCGAACGAGCCCACGCTGTTCGGAGAGGACGAGGCCGCCGACGCCCTGATCGCCGAGCTGCAGCAGAAGGCGAAGGACGCCGGGCTCTGGGCGCCGCACCTGCCGCCCGAGGCGGGCGGCACGGGCAGCGGCTTCCTCGAGTACGCCGACCTCAACGAGGAGATCGGCCGCAGCTTCATCGCGCAGCTGATCTTCGGCTGCCAGGCGCCCGACGCGGGCAACGCGGAGATCCTCCACATGTACGGCACGGACGAGCAGCGCGAGACGTTCCTCGACCCGCTCGTGCGCGGTGACGTTCGGTCGTTCTTCGGGATGACGGAGCCGGAGGTCGCGGGCTCCGACCCGACGCTCTTGCGCGGGCGCGCGGTGCGCGACGGCGACGAGTGGGTGATCGACGCGCACAAGTGGTTCTCGTCGGGCGCCGACGGCGCGGCGTTCGGCGTGGTGATGGTCGTAACCGAGTCCGTCGCGGAGCCGCACCGCCGCGCCTCGATGATCCTCGTCCCGACCGACACGCCGGGCTACGAGATGGTGCGGCGCGTGCCGGTCATGGGCCACGAGGGCCGCGGGTGGGGGACGCACTGCGAGACGCGGTTCACCGGCGTACGCGTGCCCGTCGCGAACACGCTCGGCGAGCCCGGCGACGGCTTCCGGATCGCGCAGAAGCGGCTAGGGCCGGGCCGCATCCACCACGTGATGCGCTGGCTCGGGCAGATGCAGCGCGCCTTCGAGCTCATGTGCACGTACGCGCTCGAGCGCGAGGCGCACGGCGGCCCGCTCGCGGAGAAGCAGACCGTCCAGAACTGGATCGCCGAGTCCGCCGCCGAGATCCAGGCGTGCCGGTTGATGACGATGCAGGCGGCGCAGCGGATCGACGAGGGAGACGAGGCGCGCGTCGAGGTCTCGCTGATCAAGTTCTACGCGGCGCGCGTCCTACAGGACGTCGTCGACCGCGCGATCCAGGTACACGGCGGGCTCGGTCTCACCGACGACACGCCGCTCGCGCTGATGTGGCGGATGGCCCGCGGCGGCCGCGTCTACGACGGCCCGGACGAGGTGCACAAGGCGGTCGTTGCGCGGCGCATCCTTCGGGCGTTCTCCGAAGGCGACGGCTGGCGCTTTACGTAGCGGGCTCCTAGACCGGGCTACGTCCAAGGCCGAGCGGCGGCGGCCCAGGTCCGTGCTTGGCGCTCGGGTGCGTGCGGGGCCCGGCGTTGCCTGCGAGGAGACCTCCGCTGACGATGGCTCCCGCGCTCAGCAGCGCGAGCCAGATGCCCCAGCTCGGCGAAACCGAGATGAACGGCACTCCCGCACCCGGCCGCCAGAGCAGCCGGACGAGAACGACGCCAGCCGCCAATCCACCGGCGAGCGCGATCTGGCCGCCGGTCGCGAACAGCGCCCCACGCAAGTCGGCGAGACGAAAGAGCGACGCGAGGAGCGCGATGCCGGCGAGGAGGAGGATGATCAGGCTCACGTGCTTCAGCGTCTGGTGTGCGCTCACCGTGACGATCCGACGCCCCGCGACCGAGCTGAACTCGGCTCCGAGGTTGTTCACTTCCTTCTGGAACGTGGCGTTCCCGAACTGCTGGGCCACGGTGGCGAGCTCCTGTTGAGCGGCGACGGTGCCTGACGCAGTGAGGCTCACGCCGTACCACGGCAGGAAGACCGAGATCGCGAGCACGGCGGCGCCGAGCGCGGCGATCAAAAGGCCGAGAACCGGACGGTCGTCGTCCATCGTGGCTGTATCGGCTGTTGCGAAGCGGGGCTTGAGCGTGGCTAGCTCGGGGAGTGGCGCACGATCTGCGTGCACCGCGAGCTCGCGATCAGCTCGCCGTCCTGGTAGAGCTCGCCCCCGCAGAAGACGACGCGGCGGTTCCGCTTCACGACGTGCCCCTCCGCCCGCAGCGTGCCGGGGCGCGCCGAGACGTGGAACTCCGTGCGGAGGTCGGCGGTGAGGAAGTCCTCCTCCTCGGTCATCAGCGTCCAGCAGGCACCGCCCATCACGGTGTCGAGGAGCGCGGCGACCATCCCGCCATGGACGATCGGGCCGCTCGGAGAGTGGAAGCAGTACTCCGGCGTCGCGTCCCACTCGATCACGGCCTTGCCCTCTGCCTGCTCGAGGCCGCGGTAGCCGAGCGTGTTCCAGACGTGGGGATCCGGCGGCGGGAACTCGCCCCACGGCCTGCGCGAGCGCGCGCTCATCGCGGTCCAGGGACGCCGCGGAACTCGAACGGGACGACGCGGTTCGGCTGGACGACCCAGGCGCGACCGGTCTCGGGGTCCCCGTGGACCTGCAGCGCGGCGGCGGCGACGAAGGACGGATCCATCAGCGGAACGTCTAGCCGATCCCGCAGCTCCTCTGTCACGAGCTGCGTATCGGCGAACCCGGGGCAGATCGCGTTGATCCGGATCCCGTGCGCCGCGAGACCGGGCGCGGCGGCGCGCACCCAGCCGATCACCGCTGCCTTCGTCGCGGAGTACGCGGGATCGAACGGCATGTCGGTCAGGCCGGCGAGCGACGCCGTCGCGACGATGGAGCCGCCGTTCGGCATGAGCCGCGCCGCGAGCTCGCGCGTCCCGAAGATGACGCCCTCGAGGTTCGCGCGGAGGATCCGCCGCCATTCGGCGTCGGGGATCTCGGCCACGTCGGCATAGCCGATCCCGAGGCCGGCGTTGAGGAAGGCCGCGTCGAACTCGCCGTCGAGCGAGCGCCACGCGTCGGGATCGCCGGCGTCGAACTCGGGCAGGTCGAGGACGAGCGGATCGTCGAGCAGCGCGCAGATCGCCGAGCCGATCCCGCCGCGGCCGCCGGTCACCAACGCCTTCACGGCAGGAGGACGACCTTGCCGACGCTCTTCCGCGACTCGAGCAACTCGTGAGCCTTCGCGACATCGGCGAGCGGGAACTCGGCGCCGACGAGCGGCTTGATCTTCTCCGCCGCCCACAGCTCGAGCAGCTCGCGGATGGATGCCGCGACGACGTCGGGCGCGTGGCGCATGAGCCGGCCGAGGTAGACGCCCTGGAGGCCGACGTTGCGGCCGACGAGGTTCGCCGGCTGCAGCTCGGGCCACATGCCGGCCGCGAAGCCGATCGCGACGAGCTGGCCTAGCGGCTTGAGCCGCGCGATCGCGGCGTCGAACAGGTCGCCGCCGATCGGGTCGACGACGACGTCGACGCGCAGATCGTCCGGGATCTCGTCGTACAGATACGCCTCGGCGGCGCCGAGCTCGCGGCAGAGGTCGAGCTTCTCCGCCGAGCCGGCCGCTGCGATGACCTCTGCGCCCAACGCCCGCGCGACCTGGATCGTCGCCGTCCCGACGCCGCCGGCTGCGGCGTGGACGAGCACAGTCGCGCCGTCGCGCAGGACGACCTGCCGCGTCAGGGGGACATACGCCGTGAGGAACGTGAGCAGGAACGACGCGCCCTCAGCGAACGACGCGTGGTCGGGCAGCGGCACGAGCGCGCGCCGGTCGACGGCGGCGAGTTCGGCGTAGCAGCCGCTGCCGGTCAGGGCCATGACGCGCGTCCCGTCCTCGAGTTCGCCGGCGAGCTCCGCCCCGATGATCGCCGGGAACTCCGGCATCTGCGGGTACTGGCCGCGCCGGATCAGGACGTCCGCGAAGTTCAGCGCGGCGGCGCGGACGCGGACGAGCGCCTGCCCCTCGCCGACCTCAGGATCCGGGACATCGGTCACCTCGAACGAGCCGCCGACGCCGCTGAGGAGCGCTGCCTTCACGCGGTGAACATCTCGCGCAGCTCGATCTTGCGGAACTTGCCGACGCTCGTCTTCGGGATCGCCTCGATGAACTCGAAGCGCTCGGGCAGCCACCATTTCGCGAACTGCGGCGCGAGGAACTCCCGTAGCTCGTCCGCCGTCGCTGTCGCGCCCTCTTTCAGCACGACCGCCGCGAGTGGCCGCTCGGCCCACCTCTCGTCGGGGATCGCGATCACGGCCGCCTCGGCCACGGCGGGATGGGCCATGAGCGCGTTCTCGAGCTCGACGGAGGAGATCCACTCGCCGCCGGACTTGATCACGTCCTTCGAGCGGTCCTTGATCTGGATGTACCCGCGCGGGTGGATCGAGACGATGTCGCCCGTGCGGAACCATCCGTCGGCGGTCCAGCGATCCTCCGACTCGGGCGCGTCGAGATAGCTCGCGGCCACCCACGGGCCGCGCACCTCTAGCTCGCCCATCGACTCGCCGTCCCACGGGACGTCCTCGTCGCCGGCGCGCGCGCGGATCTCGACGAGCGGGAGCGGGATCCCGGCCATCGCCTGAAAGTCCCACCGCGTCTCCGCGTCCGCCTCCGCGAGGTCGGGCGGGAGCGCGGCGGTCGACGCGACCGGCGACGTCTCGGTCATGCCCCAGCCCTGGACGATCTTCAGCCCGTGCCGCGACTCGAACGCCGCGATCATTGCGCGGGGCACGGCCGAGCCGCCGACGAGCATCGCTTTCATCGCGGAGAGATCCCAGCGCCCAGGCTCCGCGTCGAGCCGCGCGAGGATCCCCATCCAGATCGTCGGCACGCCCGCGGCCCACGTGACCTTCTCCTGCTCCATGTCCTCGAGCAGCGAATCGGCGTCGAGGTGGGGGCCGGGGTAGACGAGCTTCGCGCCCTGCATCGTCGCGAGATACGGGTAGCCCCACGCGTTCGCGTGGAACATCGGCACGACCGGCAGCACCGCGTCGTCGACGCCGAAGCCCATGCCCATCGGGTTGTTCGCGCCGACGCCGAGCGCGTGGAGGAACGACGACCGGTGCGAGTAGACGACGCCGCGCGGCCGGCCGGTCGTGCCGCTCGTGAAGCACATCGCCGCCGCCTCGTTCTCGTCGAGCTGCGGGTCGACCCATTCGTCGGGATCGGCGGTCGCGAGCAGCTCCTCGTACGAGTCCTCGACGACGAAGACGTGCTCGATCGGTGTCTCGGCCTTGAACGAGTCGAGCAGCGGGAGGAGCGCGCGGTCGACGATCACCGCCTTGTCGTTCGCGTGCGTCGCGATGTACGCGAGGTCGTTCGGGTGGAGGCGGAGGTTGAGCGTGTGGAGGACGAAACCGCCGCACGGGATCCCGAAGTACGCCTCGTGGTGCTGGTAGTGGTTCCAGCAGAGCGTCGCGACCCGGTCGCCGCGCTCGAGGCCCGCCTGCTTCAGCGCGACCGCGAGCTGCCGGGATCGGCGCATCGTGTCGCGGTAGTTCGTGCGGTGGAAGCTCTTATCGGGGAGCCGCGTGACGATCTCGCGATCGCCGAAGAACTGCTCCGACCGGCGCAGCAAGTGCGTCAGCGTGAGCGGGAAATCCATCATCAGCCCGTCCATGCGCGCATTCTCCTACGTGAGACGGGTCGGCGGGGGCTCAGGCGGTGGTGCCGCTTTGGGCTCCCGGCCCCTCGATGGAAACCTTCGTCTTCTCGATAGCAATCGTGTCGGTTGCCTTTGACAGCGTGATATCCGAACCGAACTTCCGGATCAATAGGAGGTGCTCGATGTCGAGTGGGTCTCGCATGCGGCATCTCCAGCCGCCATCCGGGGTTGCGACGAATCCGCCATCCAACGCGACGTTTCCACCCGCCACGAGTAGGTCGACTATAGGTACGAGACTCGAATACGGCTCGTCGCCTTGACCGAATAGATCCCGGCTATCTCCTGAGCCTTCCGCTGGTGACCGCAGCGTGATCTCGTCGCGGTGCGCAGCGATATAGGCGAAGAGGCGGTCCGCGATCGGGTCGGGGTACTCGTAGAAGCGCTGATCGAGCACCGACAGGCGTTCGTCGTCTGACTCCTCCATCTGCGCTGCGGCGTTGCTGATGTCCTCCGCGCTCGATCCGGGCTGGGGGTCAAGGACGGCGATGGCTTCGGCTGTGATCGCGGCGACGTTCGGGCAGCCAGCCGCGGTGAGGGAATCGATGATGTACGGAACCTGCTCCGCCTCGTTGAGGAAGAACTGGTTGTAGCCGCCGTTGTTGACCTCGCGTTCGAGGGCCTCCACTGCGACCACTACTCGTTCTGCGGGACTCAAGTTCTCCTTGGCGAGGAGGGCTTCCTCGATCGCGACAACCAGCGAGTCGATCCTGTAAGAGCCGGCCTGCTCCAAGAGTTGGTCGAGAGAGTCGGCTTCGCCGTCGAACCACGCCAGTTCTGTCATGGGCGCCATCCTCGCTGAAGCATTAGGTCACGGAGTCGCTACTGCAGCAGAGTGTCGGCGATCTCGAGACGCAGCGCCGACGGGCGCGTGCCGAAGCCCTCGAGCCAGATGGCGCGCTTGTAGAAGCGGTGGAGCGGGTGCTCCCACGTAAAGCCCGTCCCGCCGTGCACCTGGATCGAGCGCTCGCACGCGACGACGGCCGCCTCCGTGGCGAACGCCTTCGCGGCGGCGGCGGCGAGGGGGGCGCGGTCGTCGTCGTTCGCGACGCACCACGCAGCCCAGTACGCGAGCGAGCGCGCGAGCTCGACGTCGGTGTACGTCTGCGCGAGCGGGTGGGAGACGGCCTGGTACGTGCCAATCGGCTTGCCGAACTGCTCGCGTGTCTTCGCATGCTCGATGCCGAGGTCGAGGGCGCGCTGCGCGATCCCGACCGCCTCGGCCGCCATCGCGGCGCGTAGTTTCGGGGACTCCTGCGGCGGCGTTGCGATGGGACGCGTCGCATCGACCGTGGTCGCGCCGTCGTTCTCGAGTCCCGTGACGTGCTGCAGGAACGGGCCGGGATAGAGCGCGTAGCCAAGCTCCTCGAGCAGCAGCGCCTCTTCGACGAAGCCGAGACCGGCCTCGGCGACGTCTGTCCAGCCGAGCTCTTCGAGCTCCGACCAGCGGTCGTCCTGGTTCTCCCAGTCGCGATCGAGTGGGAACTTCTCCGTGAGCCAAGAACGAGCGGCGGACTTCAGCTCGATCTGATCTGGATTCAGCGCGAAGTCCATCAGCGACCTTTCGGCAGTCCGAGCACCCGCTCGGCGACGATGTTGCGGAGGACCTCCGACGTGCCGGCCTCGATCGTGTTGCCGCGGGAGCGGAGCTGCTGGTGGTTCCACCAGCCGTCGTCGAGGATCCCGTCCGGCCCGCGCAGCTCGCGCGCGAGCTTCGTCAGGCGCTGGTTCGCCTCCGACCAGCGGAGCTTCACGCCCGAGCCCTCGGGCCCGGGGATGCCGGTGCGCTCGAGCGTCCCGAGCGCGCGGTAGTTCGTGTAGCGCAGCGCCTGCAGCTCGATCCACTCCCGCGCGATCGCTTCGCGCACGAGCTCGCCGGGCTGCAACTCGCGCGCCTCCTCGAGCAGCCGCCCGACGAGGCCGTCGAACGTCGCCGTGAGCGCGAACCCGAGCGTCCCGCGCTCGTGGAGGAGCGTGGTCATCGCGACCGCCCAGCCGTCACCCTCGTCGCCGAGCCGGTTCTCGACCGGCACCTCCACGTCGCTGAAGAAGATCTCGTTGAACTCCGCCTCGCCCGTGATCTGGCGGAGTGGGCGCACCTCGACGCCGGGCGCGTGCATGTCGACGATGAGGTACGTGAGGTTGCGGTAGCGCGGCCCGTCGGGGTCGCTCTGCGTGACGAGGATGCAGAAGTCGGCGATGTGCGCGAACGACGACCACACCTTCTGGCCGTTGACGACGTAGACGTCGCCCTTGCGCTCGGCGCGCGTGCGCGCGGCGGCGAGGTCGGAGCCCGCGTCCGGCTCGGAGAAGCCCTGGCACCAGATCTCCTCGGCGGCGAGGAGCGGCTGGAGGTAGCGGCCCTTCTGCTCGTCGGTGCCGTGCGCGATGATCGTCGGCCCCGCCATGCCCAAGCCGATCACGCCGATGTGGGTCGGCGCCTGAGCTGCCGCCATCTCTTCGTAAAAGATCGCCTGGAAGCTGTAGGGAGCGCCCGCGCCGCCGTACTCCTTCGGCCACGTCAGCCCCGCGTAACCGGCCTCGTACTGCAGCCGGCTCCACTCGCGCATGAACGGGTCGTCGAAGCGCTGCGCGCCGCCGCGACTCCCGCGCTTGTCCTCGGGCAGGTTCGCGTCGATCCACGCGCGCACCTCCGCGCGGAACTGCGCTTGCTCGGGCGTGTCCCTCAGGTCCACGCGCGCGAGCCTACTTGACTACGCGTTCAAGAGTTTCCAGTGACCCGTGCCGGAGACGACCTCGACCGCGCCGTCGACCCAGACGATCGCGGTCTCGTCGTCCATCGCATAGCCGGGGTTGTCGATGCCGGCCGCCCACGCCTCCGCCTCGGCCATCGAGTTGCCCGGCTGACCGTCGGGTGCGAGGTGCGGAAAGATCGAGAAGTCGACAATGCCCAGTGCCTTATCGCCGCCGCCTGGCGGATCCCACCGCTTGAAGTCGTCGCCGATCCGCGGCGTCATCACCATGCTTCCACCGCTCAGCCCGACCCAGACGGCGCTTAGGCTCGCCAGGAGATCGGCGAGGCCCGACTCGCGCATGTGGTGCGCGAGGTAGAGCGCGTCGCCGCCGTTGACGAGCAGGACATCGGTGTTCTCGACCCACGGCAGCCAGCCGTCCCTCGGGAGACTTGGCAGTGCGGTGAGCTCGAGGAGCCCGACCGACTTCCAGCCGAGCTCGGTCATCGGGCACCGCGGCTCGGCGCCGGCGACGAAGTTCCAGGCGCGGGGCGGCCCGGCGTTCGGATGGCCGTAGCTCGCGGTGGGGATGCAGAGCGCGTTGCACTCCTCGATCGGCTTCGGGAGGAGGTCGAGGAGCGCGGCGTGGATGCTCGGGTTCTTGATCCCGGCGGAAGCGAGGAGAAGCCTCACGTGGCCGTCGGCTCGAACAGCTTCCAGTGACCTTCCGTCACGACCTCGACCTCGCCGTCGACCCAGACGATGGCGGTGTCGTCGTCGATCGCGCAGGCGGGATTGTCGAGCGTGCCGGCCCAGCGCTCCATGTCCGCCATCGAGTTGTCGGGCAGGTCCGGGTGGTCGGTGTGCGGGCCGATCGAGAAGTCGACGATGCCGAGCGCCTCGTCGCTGCCGTCCGGCGGGTTCCACACCTTGAAATCCTCGCCGATCCGCGGCGTCATCACCATGCTCCCGCCGCTGAACCCGACCCAGACGGTGTCGAGGGTCGGGAGAAGGTCGGCGAGCCCGGACTCGCGCATGTGATGGGCGAGGTAGAGGGAGTCGCCGCCGTTCGCGAGCAGGACGTCCGCCTCCTGCACCTTCGGGATCCACGTCTCCGGATCGAGCGTGGCGAGCGCCGCGACCTCGAGCAGGCCGACGGACTTCCACCCGAGCTCGACCATCGGGCAATGCGACTCTCCGGCGACGAACCGCCGCGCGCCTGCGAAGCTGAGGTGACCGTACGACGCCGTTGGGATCGCGAGCGCGTCGCACTCCTCGATCGGTTTGCCGAGAAGGCCGACGAGCGCTTCGCGGATGCTCGCGTTCTTGATCCCGGCCGACGTGAGGAGGAGCTTCATGCGGTCGCCGGCTCCGGTACGAGATCCGGCGTCCGGACGATCCCCCGCCGGCCGGCCGGAAGCAGTGTCACGACACCGACCGTCACGGCGATCCCGACCCACTGGGTCCACGTCAGCGTGTTGTTGAAGACGTAGATGCCGATCAGCACGGCGACGATCGGGAAGGCGAGCTCGCCGAGGGCGGCGATCATGGCCGGCGTGCGCTGGAGCCCGTAGTAGTAGAGCCCGAGCGCGATTAAGCCGGTGACGAGTGCTAGCAGGGCGATCCAGAGACTGTCGTGCCCGCCGGCATACGCATGCGCGCCGATGATCGGGAGGGCGATCGCGCTCGCGACTAAGCCGAAGGCGAACCGCACGGTCGTGACCTGCTCGAACCGGAGCTCGCGCCCGAGGAATCGGCCGAACACGGTTCCGAGCCCCCAGAGCAGCGCCGCGCCGAGCGTCTCAGCGATCGGGACGAAGCCGTGGGCGTGCGGCGCGAGCGGATGCGGTATGGCCGCGAACCAGAGACCGGCGAGGCCGGCGAGCAGGAACCAGGCGAATCCGCGCCGCGGCTGTTCCCCGAGCACGAGCCACGCACCGACGACGGCGACGAGCGGTTGTGCCTTCTGGAGCACGTAGATCGTGACCACGTCGAAGTGGGACGTGAAGAGCGCCTGCGTCAGAAGGATCGTCGCGACGGCCGACGCGCCGGCACCGACGACGATCGCCGCCGCAACGTACGGAAGCCCGGCTCGCGCGAGCGCGCGGAGCGCGGGGAGGAGGAACGGCAGCGTGAGCGCGACGAGGATGACGTGCTCGCCGAAGACGATCGTCGTCGGCACGGTCGTCGCCGCGAGCGGCTTGCGGATCAGCGCGTCCAGACCCCACAGCGTGGCGGCCACGCTGATCAGGGCGACCCCCGGGATGGCGGCGAGTTTCGCACCCACGCGGCGAGCGTACCCGCGCTACAGAGGGCGCAGCCACCACCATGTCCCGCGCGTCTGTGTGCGTACTTTCCCGCAGCGTCTTGACGGGTGTGCGCGCCGTCACTCGTCGCGCCTTCCGATCATCCTCTGTAGATGGCGACAGTTCGTCCCCAGGAACGTGCGACGCGGTCACCGGACCCGGGCCGGGCCGGGCCGTGCCGTAGTCGACAGGGCGGAGCAGCTGGCTCGCACCGGTACCTGGGAGTGGGATCTCGAGTCCGACGAGCTGCTCTGGTCGGACAACATGTACCGCCTACTCGGTGTCGAGCCCGGCGAGGTCACGCCTTCGCCGGAATACGTGCTGTCGAGGATGCACCCCGCCGACCAGGACCGTGTTGCGGGGGAGGTAGACGCGGCGCGACGGGACGGCCGATTGCCGAACGTGACATATCGGATTACTTGGCCCGATGGCGGTGTCCGCTGGCTGCGCTCGTTATCCGAGCTCGCAGAGAAGAAGGATGGGCAGGCCTTGCGCATGGTTGGCGCGGTGCAGGACGTCACCGAGCTCGTGGAGGCGCAGCGCGCGACGGCCGAATCGCTGACGCTCGTCGAGACGCTGCAGGAGAGCGCGCCGATCGGCTTTGCCCTGGTCGATCGTGAGCTGCGCGTCGTACGCATGAACAGCGTTCTTGCCGCAATCAACGGTGCGCCGGTCGAGGAGCAGATCGGCCGGCCCGTCGCCGAGCTGGTTCCGGATATCTGGTCGCAAATGGAGCCGGTGTACCGGCGCGTGCTCGACACCGGCGAGCCGGTCGTCAACCTGGAGGTTGTTCGTGTGCGGGCGTTGGCACAGGATCGCCGGCACTGGCTGGCGAGCTACTACCCCGTGGTCGTCGATGACGAAATCATCGGCGTCGGCGTGGTCGTGACCGACGTAACCGAGCGCGCCGAGGCCGAACACTTCCGATCGACGGTCATGGACACGATGGTCGAGGGCCTCTACGCGTTGGACGACGAAGGTCGTGTCGCCTTCATGAACTCCGCTGCGGAACGGATCCTCGGCTGGACTGAGGACGAGCTGCGCGGCAAGTCGATGCACGACGTGGTGCATTTCCAGCACGCGGACGGATCGCCCCACCCCGCGGAGGACTGCCCGCTGCTGCATGTCCGCCAGCTCGGCAAGCCGACGCGGAGAAGCCATGAGGCGTTCACACGCAAGGACGGAACGATCTGCCCTGTCTCCTACTCAGCCGCCCCGCTGCGCAACGGCTGGAAGGCCAATGGGGTCGTGGTCGTCTTCCGCGACGCCCGCGATGAGCAAGATGAGCAGGAGCGGATCCGTCGCGAGCTCGACACGCTTGCATGGGTCGGACGGATCAGAGATGCCATCGACGATGACCGGCTGATGCTCCATTCGCAGCCGATCCTTCCTCTTACCGGCGGGAAGCCTTCTCAGGAGCTCTTGCTGCGAATGATCGGCGTCAACGGCGAGCTCATCGCGCCCGGCAGCTTCCTGCCGGTGGCCGAGAAGTACGGGATGATCGCCGAGATCGATCGCTGGGTGATCAGCCAGGCCGCGCGTCTCGCCGGGAGCGGCCAGAACGTCGAAGTCAACCTCTCCGCAGACTCGATCGGCGACCTCAGCCTGCTGACCTTCATCGAGCGCGAGCTGCGCGACGCCGGAGCGGAACCCGCGAGCCTCGTCTTCGAAATCACGGAGACCGCGCTGATGAAGGACATAGAAACCGGGAAGGCCTTCATCAGTGGTCTGACCGACATCGGGTGCCGCGTTGCTCTCGACGACTTCGGCACGGGGTTCGCGAGCCTTACGCATCTCAAGACCTTCGAGCTCGCATATCTGAAGATCGATGTCGACTTCGTGCAGAACCTGCCCGCCGACACGTCCAATCAGCATCTCGTCAGAGCCATTGCACGGCTGGCCAAGGACTTCGGCTACGAGACGATCGCCGAGGGCGTCGAGGACGCAGAGACCCTGGCCATGCTCGTCGATTACGGCGTCGACTTCGCCCAGGGCTTCCACATCGGCCGCCCGTCGCCGATCACCAGCTTCTAGGGCTAAGCGGACAGCTCGCCGTCGACGCTAGGCGAGCTTGCGCTCTGTTTCGACGCAACCGAGGTCGCTGGGGCGAGGCCCGGTGGAGTTGCCGCGCATCTTGTGTCTCAGATCGCAGGTGAAGGCAGCTTCGCGTTGAGAGTGGTAGTCATCGATCCTGAGATTGAACTGGCGGATGGACTTCAACCGGTCATCCCACCGGATGGAAAGGACCTCAGGAGACGCACCAAGCCACGCCGACCGCGCGTCAAAGACGCGATCCGTCCACGCCATGTTGCACGCGTGTTCGGTGCATGAGACCTTCGCATCCGTCCAAAAGCCGCCGTCGTGGAGGATCTCGGCCGCAAGGGTGGCGCCAGTTGGAGCCGTAGTGCGACTCGCGCCGCAGCCCGCGAGTACGAGCACGGCGGTGAGGAGAACCAGCAGAGCGCGGCAACCTCTCATGCGTTCATCTTATGCGGGCTCGAACCGAAGCAAGTCCTCGACCGTCTCGCGCTCGCGGATCAGGCGCGTGTCGCCGCCGGCGACGAGGACCGCCGCCGGGCGCGGGACGCCGTTGTACGTCGAGCCGAGCGCGAGCGTGTACGCGCCCGTCGCGGGCACCGCGAGCACGTCTCCGGCGTGCGGTTCCGGCAGCTCCACGGCGTCGATGAGCACGTCGCCCGACTCGCAGTGCTTGCCGGCGATCCGGTACTCGCCCGCCGGCGGCTCCTCCGCGCGGTTCGCGAGCAGCGCCTCGTAGCGCGCGCCGTAGAGCTGCGGGCGCGGGTTGTCGGACATCCCGCCGTCGATCGCCGCGTACGTGACGCCGCCGGACCGCTTCACCGAGCCGACGCGGTAGAGCGTTACGCCCGCGCGCCCTACGAGCGAGCGGCCCGGCTCGAGGATCGCCGTCACGCCGTCCGGCAGGCGCTCGACGAGCGGCCCGACGAACTCCGCCACGGACGGTATCCGCTCGTCGCGGTTGTGCCGGACGCCCAGCCCGCCGCCGAGGTCGATGAAGCGCGGCGTCCAGTCCGTTCCCCGGCAGAAGGTGAGGACGCGCTCGAGGGCGAGAAGGGTCTCATCGACGCGGGCGAGCTGGGAGCCGATGTGGATGTGGAGGCCCTCCACCGCGATTCCGAGGGCGAGCGCGGCCCCGACCTCGCGCGGTGCGGCATCCGGGGAAAGGCCGAACTTCGACTCCGCGTGCGCGGTCTGGATCGACCGGTGCGTAACCGCCTCGACGTCCGGCGTCATGCGCACCATCACGCGCTTCACGCCGGCCGCGGCAGCGCGCTGCGCTTCGCCGGGCGAGTCGAGCACGACAAGCGCGCCGGCTTCCGCCGCGGCGCGCAGCTCCTCCGCCGACTTGTTGTTCCCGTGGAAGACGAGCCGCTCGCCAGGAATCCCCGCCGCCTGCGCGAAGGCGAGCTCGCCGAGCGTCGAGACGTCCGCGCCGACGCCTTCCGCCGCGAGCAGCCGCAGCAGCGCGACGTTCGCGAACGCCTTCGTGCCGTAGACGATGAGCGCGCCCGAAGCCGCCTCGCGGTAGGCGCGCACCTGCGCGCGGATCGTCGCCTCGCAGTAGACGACAAGCGGCGTGCCGTACTCCTCCGCGAGCGCGCCCGCGCGAGCTCCGCCGAGCGTCAGCTCACCGGCGTCGATCCGCGCGCTCTCGGGGAAGAGATCGAGCATCGCGAGAGTGTTGCAAGCACGAGCCAGGCGGCCGCCGGAGCGAGCGGGATCACGAACCGCGCGTACGCCGCGAGCGGGACGTGGACGGCAAATCCGAGAACGACGAGGACGGCGATCGGCAGGATCTCGGCGCCAAGGCGTCGCCGCGTCCTGATCCCGACGACGACGGCGATCGCCAGCAGCCCCAGCAAGAGCGCGTTCGGGATTGCATAGACCACGGCGCCGTCCTTCTCGCGCGTGAAGCTGAGCGGAGCCTTCGCGGCCCCGAAGCTGTACGGGACGTTGAACAGAAGCCGGCCAATGTTGTTCCCGATGTTCGCGACGTAGTGCAGCGGGTCGTGTCGCATGTTCCGGAAGGCGACGTGCTGCAGCCGCTCGTCCTGATCCACCGGCTTGAGGCGTTGGAGCTCCGTGAACAGCGGTCGAGCAGCGGCAAGTTGGGGGACGGTGAAGACCTCAGTGCCGCTATGCCAGTCGCCGAGGTTCCCTGGCGCGCTCATCCAGTAGAGCGAAAGCCCACCGGAATTACCCCAGTAGAACGGCTTGCTCGTGAGCGAGTACGTGTAGCCGAGCCACGGAATGCACAGGACGAGCGCCACGGCGGTCGCGATCGTGCTGCGCCGCGCCGCGGCAGAGCGCGGCGATGCGAGGAGCCAGACGCCGCTCGCCACGAGCGCTGCGAGCAGGACGTACCCGTACTCGACGCGGCTGAGCGCGAGCGCGGCGAGCGCTGCTCCGGCCCAGAGATGGTCACGTCGACCACCGCGGAACGACTGCACCATGAAGAAGACGGCGAGCGTCAGACACAGCGTCGCCAGCGGCTCCACGTAGATGTCCCCGATGACCGTGAAAAACGGCAGATAGAGCGCCAAGCCGTACGTCGCGATCAGCGCCGTGCGCTCGCTCACGTACAGCCGCGCCAGTCTCCTGAACACTGAGAAGGCGGCGAACAGGAGAACGGGCCCGGCGAGCACGCGCATCAGCCCGAGCGGAACGTGCAGCGCAACGAGCGGGGCGAGGAACGCAGGAAGCCCCGGCCCGTGCCACAGAAACGCGCTCGGATTCGGCGTGTGCGGCTGCGCATAGAGGCCGTGCGTGAGGTTCCGCGCGTATCCGATGTAGGTCGCCTCGTCGGTCCCCGGCGGGTGCGGCTTGAGCACCGAGATCAGCGTGTAGACGCCGAGAATCGGAAGCAGCGAGATCCTTTGCCGGATTCCTTCAGGCATTGCTACATTCTCGCGAGTGAAGGAGCTGCTTCTTAGCTAGGCCAGGGAGACAAGCGCGGCAACGCCGCGTCAGCCTCCCGCGAACCTCTCCTCGGAGAGGTTTTTTCGTTCCAGAGGACATTTCGCCATGACGACACCGAGATACGAACCCCACGAGATCGAGCAGAGATGGCAGCGCGTCTGGGAGGACGAGCGCGCCTTCAACACGCCTAATCCGGCGCCCGGCGCGCCGACCGCGGAGAAGCACTGGTACCAGCTCGAGATGCTCCCGTACCCGTCGGGCCCGAGCCTCCACATGGGCCACGTCCTCAACTACACGATGGGCGACGTGCAGACGCACGTGCGCCGCCGCAGCGGCTGGCATGTCGTGCGCCCGATGGGCTGGGACGCATTCGGCCTGCCGGCGGAGAACGCCGCGATCAAGGAAGGCCGCCATCCGCGCGAGACGATCGAGCGGAACATCGACACGATGCGCGCCCAGATGAAGCGCCTCGGCTGGGCGATCGACTGGGACCGCGAGGTCGCCGCGCATCAGCCGACCTTCTACCGCTGGACGCAGTGGCTCTTCCAGCAGTTCGTCGCGCACGACCTCTGCTACCGGAAGGAAGGCCCGGTCAACTGGTGCCCCAACGACCAGACCGTCATCGCGAACGAGTACGTCGTCGACGGCCACTGCGAGCGCTGCGGCGCCGAGGTCGAGCTGCGGAACATGACCCAGTGGTACATGCGGACGACCGCGTACGCCGACGAGCTCCTCGAGTATCCGGGTGCCGAGTGGCCGGAGAAGACGAAGGCGATCCAGCGCAACTGGATCGGCCGCTCCGAGGGCGCCGAAGTCCTGTTCCGGGTCGAGGAGACGGGGGACGACATCGCCGTCTTCACAACACGCCCCGACACGCTCTTCGGCGCGACGTTCTTCGTCCTCGCGCCTGAGCATCCGTTCGTCGACGCGCACGCGAGCGACGAGGCGAAGGCCTACGCGCGCCATGCCGGCACGCGGTCGGTCGAGGACCGCTCGGCGGCGACCGAGAAGACCGGCATCTTCACCGGACTCCACGCGGTCAACCCGGTCAACGGCGAGAAGCTCCCGATCTGGGTCGCCGACTACGTCCTCATGGACTACGGAACGGGCGCGATCATGGCCGTCCCCGCGCACGACGAGCGCGACCGCGAGTTCGCGGAGACGTTCGGCCTGCCGGTCGTCCAGGTGATCGACGAGGACGGGAAGCTCATCAACTCCGGCCGCTTCGACGGCCTGCCCGCCGACGAGGCGAAGCGCGCGATCGTCGCCGAGCTCGAGCAGGACGGCCGCGCGAAGGCGACGGTCAACTACCGGCTCCGTGACTGGAGCGTCTCCCGTCAGCGCTACTGGGGCTGCCCGATCCCGTTCATCCACTGCGAAAAGTGCGGCGTCGTGCCTGTGCCGGAGAGCGACCTGCCGGTGATCCTCCCCGACATCGAGGACTACGCGCCGAAGGGCAAGCCGCCGCTCGCCCAGAACGAGGAGTACATGAACGTCGCGTGCCCGGAATGTGGAGGCGCGGCGCTGCGCGACCCCGACACGATGGACACGTTCGTCGACTCGTCGTGGTATTTCCTCCGCTACATCGACTCGCACAACGACGAGGCGCCGTTCGACCGCTTCGTCGTCGACTACTGGCTGCCGGTCTCGCAG
>Ga0265338_10001663_pt1 | contig 35477 bp, 32 predicted proteins | sample 42126metaG_FD_193579 | JGI IMG/M metagenome (GOLD analysis project Ga0265338, IMG submission 193579) | Rhizosphere microbial communities from Carex aquatilis grown in University of Washington, Seatle, WA, United States - 4-21-26 metaG | ecosystem: Host-associated > Plants > Roots > Rhizosphere...
GAGACGCTCTGCGCCGTCGCTGCCTGCGCCGGCGTCGCGGCGACCGCCAGCGCGGCGGGGACCGCCGCCGCCGTTATCGCGGCGGCCGGGAGGATGAACAACCGGCGAGTTCGCCGCCATGCCAGTGTGACCATGCTGCTTGGCCTCCTACCATTTCCGGTCGTAACGCGGCATATGCGCCGCACTGATGCTTGCGCCCCCCAATTCCGCGTTGCCGGCAAAAACCGCGGCCCTCAAGAGATGTCCCGCACCTTTATGAGGCCAAGTAAAGCAGCTTTAAAGCATCCGCGGAACCCGTGGGTCACAGCCCTTAACCAGGGGATACGGCTCGCTGGGCATAGGTCCAAAGAAGGCACGTGTCTCAATTTTCAAGGATTCGTTCGGTTATGCGATTTTGAAATTAAGGTAGGCATGAATCGTTCATGACCGCGGCCCGCGGCGATGCGATGAATGAGGGGATAAATAATGCTGACGGCGGTGTCAACTGGCGCGATCGAGCAGGTGACCTGCGGGGCAGCGAACGCTCTTCCGCTAGCTGTCGGACGCCGGGCCGTCGGCCGGCTTTACCGGGGGCTTCCACGGGCCGTCGGCCATCAGCCGCCTGGCGTAGTCGATGACCGCGCTGATCACCGTGTTGGCCTGACGGCGGTTCTTGGCCAGGGCGACCTCCCGCGCGCCCTCGCCGATCAGCGAGGTGAGCACGGTGGCGTACAGCCGGTCGAAGGAATTGTCTGACAGGCGCAGCAGCGCGTCGTTCTGGCCGATCCACTCGTGACCGCGGTGGCGCCGCATCACCTCGAACCCCGGCGGCGTGTCGCCGGAGACGAACAGCATCGCCAGGTCGCGGCGCTCCCAGCTGCCCTCGAGGTAGGCGCGCGCGCCGGTGGTGAACAGCTGGAACGGATCCCTCACGCCGGACCGCCGCGCCTTGGCCACCGCCTGGCTCGCCGCCTCCTCCTGAGCCAGGGAGTACTCCTGCCACAGCGCCACGTACAACTCGCTCTTGCCGCCGAAGTGGTGGTAGAGGCTGCCCACGCTCGACCCGGCGCGCTCCACGATGTCGGCGATGCTGGCATCAGAAAAGCCGTGCGCCACGAACACCTCGCGGGCGGCGTCGAGCATCGCCCGCTGCGTCTCCGCGGTCCGCGCCCACTGCCACGAGCTGCCGCTTGACTTGGCCCGAGGCTGTCGTGCTGGTGCTGTCACTGGAGATCCGCCTCCCGCCGGCGCCTGCCCCTTGCCCCCTGTCATCGGAACAGGATTCTATGGAGTTTAGCCCGGTCCGCCGCGCTTCGGCCCCCTTGACAGGGGCACGGCATTCCTGAAACCTAATCCCAGAATGATATTCCATTAATAGGCGTTCTGCCGCTCTACGGGAAGGTGCAACCGGCATGACACGACTGGACGGACGGGTCGCCATCGTCACCGGCGCGGGCCGCGGGATCGGCAGGTCGGTGGCCAGGCTGCTGGCCAGCCAGGGCGCCGCCGTGGTCGTCAACGACCTCGGCGTGGCCATGGACGGTTCCGGGCGCGACACCGGGCCGGCCGCCGAGGTCGTCGAGGAGATCACCGCGGACGGCGGCAAGGCGATCACCAGCGGCGCCGACGTCTCCGACTTCACCGCCGCCGAGGGCCTCATCGGGACCGCGATCGAGCAGTTCGGCCGTCTTGACGTGCTGGTCAACGTGGCGGGCATCCTGCGTGACCGGATGATATTCAACATGACGGAGCAGGAGTGGGACGACGTCATCCGCGTCCACCTCAAGGGAACCTTCAACACCACCAGGTTCGCCTCCGCCTACTGGCGCTCGCTGCGCGACGAGACCGCACAGAACCGCATCATCAACTTCACCTCAGTCTCCGGGCTGCACGGCGCGCCCGGCCAGCCGAACTACGCGGCGGCCAAGATGGGCATCGTCGGGCTCACCTACTCCTCGGCCAACGCGCTCGGCCGGTACGGGGTCACGGTGAACGCGATCTCGCCGGGCGCCGCCACCCGGATGACGGACTCGATCCCCGTCGAGCGCCAGCGGTCCCGGTCCGCGGGCACCGACGAGCGGTCACCGGACAACGTGGCGCCGATCGTGGCCTACCTGGCCTCCGAGCGGTCCGGCTGGATCACCGGCCGGGTCATCCACTCGATGGGCTACGAGATCTCGCTGTACAGCAACCCGGAGCCGGTCGTGCGCCTCATCGGCACCGGTCCCTGGGACGACGACGAGGAACTGGCCGCGCAGGTGGAGCGCTCCTTCGGCCCGCAGCTCGGCCGGAAGGGCTGAACCGGTGCCGCCGAGAGGAAAGGCCGTACCGGAGCCGACCCCGGACACGCAGCCCTACTGGGACGGCGCGGCAGCGGGCGAGCTGCGCATCCAGCGGTGCCTCGACTGCCGCGTGCCCTACTTCTACCCGCGCCCGATCTGCCCGTCCTGCGGCTCGGACCAGGTCGAGTGGTTCACCGCGAGCGGCGACGCCACGCTGTACTCCTACGTGATCAACCACCGGCCCGCCCCCGGCTTCGAGGAAGAGGGGCCCTATGCGATCGCCGTGGTGCAACTCGCCGAGGGCCCGCGGATGATGTCGAGTATCCGCGGCGTGCCCGCCACCCCCGACGACCTGGTGCTCGACATGCCGCTGCGGGTGGCCTTCGAGCAGCGCGGCGAGGTGTGGCTACCGGTCTTCGGCCCAAGGCAGGAGGCGCGATGAGCGGCCCTGGCGTGATCATCGCGGGCGCCGCGGAAACCGACGAGATCGGCCGGCTGCCCAACCACTCCACCCTGCAGCTGCACATCGAGGCCGCGCGCAACGCGGTGGCCGACGCGGGCCTGACCATGAAGGACATCGACGGCATCGCCACCGTCTCCGCCCCCGGCCCGGTGCAGGTGGCGCACGCGCTTGGCATCTACCCGGACTGGGTGGACGGCACCGGCGTCGGCGGCACCTCGTTCCTGCTGCACGTCAGGCACGCGGCCGCCGCCATCCAGGCCGGCTACGCGCGGACGGTGCTGATCACGCACGGCGAGTCGGGCCGGTCCCGGATCGGCGCGGCCGGGTTCCGGATGGGCGGCTCCTCGCCCGCCGGCCAGTTCGAGGCGCCGTACGGCACCCTCGGCCCGACCACCACCTTCACCATCCCGATGCTCCGCTACATGAAGGAGTACGGGCTCACCCACGAGCAGCTCGCCTACGTCGCGGTGGCGCAGCGCCGGTGGGCGGCGAAAAACCCGCGCGCGATGTTCCGCGACCCCGTCACGGTCGGCGACGTGCTCGCGTCCCGTATGGTCGCCTACCCGTTCCACCTGCTCGAGTGCTGCCTGGTCACCGACGGCGGCGGCGCGCTCATCGTGACCGCGGCGGACCGCGCGGCGGACTTCCCCAAGCCGCCGGTTTACGTGGTCGGCACCGGGGAGGCATCGGAGACGCCGATGATCTCCCAGATGATCGACTTCACCGAGTCCCGCGCCTTCCGCCAGGCCGGCCAGCGCGCGTTCGCCGAGGCGGGCATCACCACCGCGGACGTGGACCACCTGATGGTCTACGACGCGTTCGCGCACGTCCCCATCTACGGCCTGGAAGCCCTCGGTTTCGTCAAGAAGGGGGAGGGCGGCCCGTTCATCGCCGACGGCAACACCGAGCCGGGCGGCCCGCTGCCGCTGAACACCAACGGCGGTGGCCTGTCCTACACGCACACCGGCATGTACGGCATGTTCGCCATCCAGGAGGGCGTCAGGCAGATCCGCGGCGAGGCCGCTGCGCAGGTCGATAACGCGAACATCAGCGTCATCCTCGGCAACGGCGGCATGTTCGCCACGTCCGGCGTCCTCGTCCTCGGCAGGAATCCGCGCTAGCCGGCAGTAATCCCCGCTAACCGAATCAATGACTTCCATACCTGCCCACGGCTGGCATACTCAGCGATAGGGGTGAGCCGACGCCGGGAGTCGGCGGCCGTTGTGGGCAGGGGTGGCCATGACGTCGGGTGAGCCAGGCAGGGCCAGGCGCCGGCTCGACCGGGTCGCCCGCACCATGCCCTGGCCCCGGCGGCTGATCTCGGCGCTGCTGCTCGCCGCCGCATTGATCGCCGTCGTGGACGTCCTCGCCGCCGCGGTCAGCGCCGTCGTGGTGAACAGCGAAGCAAGCTGGCCGTGGGGCCAGACCGAGGCGCCTTCCGGCATTCGGTCCGACACGGTGCCGCCGGGCGTGCGGCTGGCCTCGGTTCGGCTGCTCGTTGCCATCAACGGCGACGAGCTCACCGCGACCTACACCGTGACATCCTCGTCCGGTCAGGCCTTGGCCGCGGAGGCACAAGCGGCCGAGAGCGCGGGAAACGGCGACCGACTGGTCGATGAGCTGCTTGGCCAGGTATCGGTCGCGCAATTCAGTGACGGTTTCACGCCGAATCGCTACGAGTGGACCGCCCTGGGGTTCATGACGCCCACGTTGACGGTCACGGGCGGCAACACCACCGTGACCGTCGAATCGACACCGTTCCAGCTGCAACTCGTCCAGCAGTACATCGAGGTCAAGTCGGCTGCGGCGGCGAACGACGCGCAGGAAGACGTGAAGTTCACCTACCCGCAGGGACTTCAGGTGCTGCACGTCGCCGGCGCCAGCCTTGTCTCCGTGTCGCCGGGCGATCCAAGCAAGGGCCAGGAAGTGACCGACCTGCAGCGCGGTACGGCCGCCGTGACGGCGACGCTGCGCGAGCCGGGGACGAACTGGACGACGGGGCTGCGGTCGGTCGGCGGCATGAACCTCCCGGTTGGCGGGGCCACGTTGCAGCGCCTGGCCAGTCTGGTCAGCTACGTTGTCCTGCTGTGGAGCCTCAGCCGGATCTGTCGCAACCTCCCCGCGCTGCGCGATGACGCGCGGTCCGTCGTCCTTGCGAGCAGGAACGCGGTCAGCCTGATCGTCAGCGCGCTCATCGCGCTGTCGGCCCTCGGGTTCAGTTACGTGCTGCAGAGGGACGAGCTGACTCCCTCGCCGGTGGGCACCCTGCTGGCCGGCCCGGCCGGGCTGGCGGTCGCCGGGGCCGTGGTGCTGTGGCCGGTGCTGTGCTGGCGGGTCGCCCCGCGGCGTGCCCAGGCGGCGGGCGAGAACGCGGCGGGCGAGAACCGGGAGATAGCCGAGGGCGAGGCGGCCCACGGTAGCCGGGCCGCGGGCCGCCGCTCCGGGCGGGAACTGGTCCCGCAGTTGCTGGTAGCCGTCGGCTACATTGTCCTGCTCATCGTCTGGTCCAGCGTCGGCCGTTACCGGGTGACCTGGTGGGAGGTGGCGCTTGCGGTCCCGGCCACCCTCGTCCTTGTCTACCTGCTCGGCACCGTTCTCCTCGGTGGCCGCGACCTCGGGCCGCGGGCGCGGTCCGGCGTGCTCGCGGGCTTGCTCGCCGTCGTCTTCGGCTCCACCCTGGTCTGGCCGTTGCTCGTCTACACCGGTTTCTACGAGGGCCGCCATGTGCTGCACGTCAACCTGCTCGGGAAGTGGATCTACCTCGCCGCCGCCCTCGTTGCGATCATCGGCTTGTGCGTGCTGACCGGCCGCGTCATCCAGGTGCTGGCCGTCAGCCACCTTGAGCACCTCGCGCCGCGACCTGACGGTGCCTGGTGGCCCGGCGGCACTCCCAGGTCCGCCGCGGCGACGCACCGGATGTGGCAGTGGACCTGGGGGCTCGGCGGCGCCGCCGTGCTCGCCGTCATGCTGGCGGCCACGGTCCCCTCTCTCGTCCGCGCGTCGCAGGTCAGCGACCCGCATGCGCAAGGTCTGCTGTCGGCCGCCCTGACCTCCTACGCCCCCGCCGCGAACCTGTTCCGCGCGCTGCCGCAACTGCTCAACTGGCTATTCCTCGCGCTGGCGATCGCGGTGCTCCTGTCCATCTCCCGGGCGTCGCCCGGGCCGGCCGCCATCCCGGTCGCGCCGCCCGTACCCGGGGCCGACGAGACCGAAGCCGACCGCATCGCGGGCTACCAGCGGGCCGCGCGGCAACTGGCCATCCCGGTCATGATGCTGATCCTGTTCAGCGCGTACTCGTTCTACTACCACCCCTGGATCGTCAGTGGTTACACCTGGCTTTACCTGCCGGTCACGCCCCTCCTTGGCCTGCTGGCCCTGACCTGGGTCCTGCCGGCCAGGCAGGCCACGGCGCGCCGGACGCTGCAGCCTGGGCGGGCTATCCGGCTGACCCTGCGGGCCTGGGGCAACGCCGACTTCGCCGACAGCCAGCGCCAGCAGCTCATGGCCAACGCCGACGACCTGCGTAAGGAAGTGCTCGGTACCGAGTCGCCGGACGCCGGCGACCAGGCGTTCTTGAGGCTCGCCCGCGCCCAGAACCGCCTGGCGGCGCGGCGCGAGAACTGGCGGCGCGCGGCCCGCGCGCACCTGCGCGAGGCATTCGACCACCATGGCGAGCCGCCCGATCCCGTGGCGGGCCGGCGGGGCGCTATCGTCGGCGTCCTGGTCGGCCTGGCGCCCGCCGTGATGCTGTTCCTGAAGACTCGCCCGGCGCCTAGCTGGAGCGGCTACCCGGTCCTGGACTTCCTTGGCTTCACCGCGTGGCTGGTGCTGATCTGGCCTGCCCTCGGCTGGGCCATGGGGTACTTCCTGCCGTTCATCCGCGGCCGCAACGGAATCAACAAGGCATTGTGCGTGTACCTCGCGGTTGGCGCGTCGCTTCCGATGAACCTGCTGTGGCTGGACGGCAGCGCGTGGAAGGTCACGGCGATCTACTACCTCGCCGGCTACGCCTTCCTGCTGATCATCGGCGTAGTCCTCTGCGACCTGATGGCGCTGATGTCGGCTGGGCTGTCGCCGCTCGCCTGGGTGCAAGTGCACAACTGGCGCTTCCTCGTCACCTGGTCCACCGCCGTCATCGCCGCCGTCGGGACCGCGACCGCCGCGTTCTTGTCCACGGCGGCCACGGACCTAGGCCAGCAGACCGTCACGTCGGTCACCGGCCAGAGCGCCACGGGTTCCACCCCCGTCCACGGGTAAGTGGCCCGTGTGCCTGCCCCTTGGCCCGGCGGCGCGTCCGCTCCGGTTCAGGACGCCGAACGTCCGCGATCACCGCTACCGTGGCCCGCGGGGTACACCAGAGGGACACCACGAGAAGGGACGGCCGCGGTGGCGTACGAGTTCCAGGTGACGGTGGACTGCGCGGACCCGCACTCGCTCGCTGACTGGTGGGCGGAGACGCTCGGCTGGCCGGTCGAGCCGCAGGATGAGGACTTTATCCGCCGGATGATCAGCGAGGGCTACGCCAGCGAGGCCGACACCACCCTGCACAACGGAAAGCTCGTCTGGCGCGAGGGCTCGGCGATCAGCCACCCCGACGGCACCAAGCGGGCCCCGCGCGTGCTTTTCCAGCTGGTACCCGAGGCCAAGACGGTGAAAAACCGGGTGCACCTCGACCTGCGCATCGGCGCCGACGACGTCGACGAGGTGGTCGCGGGCCTGGTCGCGCGCGGCGCGAAGGCACTGCACACCGGTCGGCAGGGCCCGCACACCTGGGTCACCGTCGCCGACCCGGAAGGTAACGAGTTCTGCGTCTCACCGTCCGCGCCCCCAGCCGGGTAACCGGGCAGGCCCGCGTCGGCTGCGGCGACAGGCTCCTGAGCGGCCAGGCTCAGGAGCCGTTCTTGAGCCTGTCATACTGCCGCAGCAGCAGCGCCTTCGCGGCAGCGGGGTCCGGCGTAGCCGCCGTGTACTCGATCGCGAGGATCATGCTGTCGCCGACGGCGACGCCCCACTCCGCAATGGCGTCTCCACTGGCGTCCAGCGTCGGACTGCTCCAGCCGACGGCGCCGATGGCGGAGTCAGTCAGCAAGCTGTCCGGGTACTGCGTTTCCCAGCCCGATCGCACCTCGTCGAATGCGCTCACGGCCCCGGCCGGGGAGGTGAAGCGGACGAGCCTAATGGCCTGCCGGGAACCGTCAGCATTATCCCAGCCCTGCTGGACGGCAGCCACGAAGCCACGGTGGGCCTCCTCCCCCTCTTCTGCGCTCCAGTCTTTCTTGCTGTAGGCCAGCTCGACGAAAGCGGTCCGGCTCAGCAGGGCATTGGTGTTCTGCGGCCACGGCGTCGCGCCCGCCGGAACCGGAAGCACTTCCAGGAGACCCTGGCTCTGGCTTGCCGTAGCGGACGGGTTCACCGTGGCCCGGGCCGCGGTCGCCGCGAAACTGGACGAGGTCGTCACCGGACGGGACGTTGCCGATGACGAGTTTGCCGTCGAGCACCCCGCGAGGACGCCGGCGGCTATCAGGTAGACCAGTGGACGAACGCGGAAACGCGCGAAGCCTGCCATAGCGGGAATTTACTGCAGGCGTGTCCCGGCAAGGTAGCGCCTACCGGATCACCGGACTGATCAGGCTCCTCAGTAACGCCGGCGGCCGGGCTCGAGCCCGGTGAGCCGCAGCACGAGCAGCAGCACCCAGGCCCCGATCACCGACCCGATGAGGCCGACCGGGTGAAAGGTGTGCACGCCCGCCGTGTGGTACTGGATGAGGTTCTGCAGGAACCCGCCGATGAAGGAGCCGACGATGCCGAGCAGGCTGGTGGCAAGGCACCCCATGGGATCGCGGCCCGGCATGAGCAGGCGGGCGAGCGCGCCCGCCACGAAACCGACAACCAGCAGCACGATGATGAAGAGGATCATGCTGGTAACACTCCCGTCTCGCGTTATGTCGCGTTATCCAGCATATTAGCGCGCAGGCGGTGCTTACCCCGCATCGTTACGGGGGCGTGAGTGCGCTGGTAACGGGCACATATGGTGGGAAGTGGACGGTGTCGTCCGATGTCGTTCGACTCGGACCCTGCTGGCCTGGAGCGTGGCGTGACTGACCCAAAGGGCTTCCTGACGACCCCGCGCCGGGACTGCGCCCGCCGCCCTGTCGGGGAGCGGGTGCGGGACTGGCACGAGGTTTACGATCGGCAGACCCTGCTGCCGGTCATCGGGGAACAAGCGGGGCGCTGCATGGACTGCGGCATCCCGTTCTGTCATCACGGCTGCCCGCTCGGGAACCTGATCCCGGAGTGGAACGACCTGGTGTGGCGCGAGGACTGGGCGGCGGCGAGCGAGCGGCTGCACGCCACCAACAACTTCCCCGAGTTCACCGGCCGGCTCTGCCCGGCGCCGTGCGAGACCGCCTGCGTGCTGTCCATCAACCAGCCCGCGGTGACGATCAAGAACGTCGAGGCCGCCATCGCCGACCAGGCGTGGGCGGGCGGCGTCGTCCGGCCGCGGCCGCCGCGCGTCCGGTCGGGCAAGTCCGTGGCGGTGATCGGTTCCGGCCCCGCGGGCTTGGCCTGCGCGCAGCAGCTGACCCGGGGCGGGCACCTGGTCACGGTGTACGAGCGGGCCGACCGCATCGGCGGCCTGCTGCGTTATGGCATTCCCGAGTTCCGCCTGGAAAAGCGGTACCTGGACCGGCGGCTCGAGCAGATGTGCGCGGAGGGCACGCAGTTCCGGGCCGGCGTTGCGGTGGGCATCGACTTGGACGCCGCGGAACTGCGGCGGCGCAATGACGCGGTGGTGGTCGCGACCGGCGCCACGGTGCCGCGCGAGCTGCCGGTGCCCGGCCGGGAGCTGGCCGGGATCCACCAGGCGATGGAGTACCTGCCCGCGGCCAACCGTGCCTGTACGGGGGACGCGGCCCCCGGCGCGGCGGGCAGCGTGGCAGGCTGTGCGGCCGGCGGTGCGCCGGTCAGCGCGGACGGCCTGCAGGTGGTCATCGTCGGCGGCGGCGACACCGCCGCGGACTGCCTGGGCACGGCGCTGCGGCAGGGCGCCGCCTCGGTCATCCAGCTGGACATCAACCCGCTGCCCGGCCCGGACCGGGCCCCAGGCCAGCCGTGGCCGGTGTACCCGAAGTCCTTCCGTGTCTCCTCCGCTCACCAGGAGGCCCGCGAGGTCGCTGGGCTCGCCGGCACGGACTGGGACGGCTGGCTCGGCCCGCAGCCCGGGCCCGACGGTGACGTTCGCGTGTTCTCCGCGTTCACCCTCGGCTTCGCTGCGGGCCCCGGCGGCCGGGTCCGGGCGCTGCGGCTGGCCGGGACGGAACTGACCGGGCCTGAGCAGGCCGGCGGTGAGCAGGCCGGCGGTGAGCAGGCCGGCGGTGAGCAGGCCGGCGCTGGGCAGGCCGGAACCGGGCTGGCCGGCCGGGTGCCGAGGCAGCGCCGCCCGCTCCCCGGCAGCGAGCGTGAGGTGCAGGCCGACTTGGTGCTGCTCGCGCTCGGCTTCACCGGCCCGGAACCGGACAGCGGGGTGATGGATCAGTTCGGGCTGCGGCTCGACGAGCGCGGCAACTTCGAGCGGGACGACGACTTCGGCGGCGGTGCTGACGGGGTTTTCGTGGCCGGCGACGCCGGGCGCGGCGCATCGCTGGTCGTCTGGGCGATCGCCGAGGGCCGGGCCGCGGCGGCCGCGGTCGACCGCTACCTGATGGGCTCTACCGGGCTGCCCGCCCCGGTCAGCCCGGCCGACCGCCCGCTGACCGCCTGACCGCGGCCCACCTCACCCACCTAGCCCGCGGCCCGCTCCGCTCGCGTGGCCCGCTCCGTCCGCGTGGCCCGCTCCGCTCACGCGGCGCCCTCCGCTCAGCGCCAGGCGAACACCGGCGCTTCGTAGTGAGTGACCCGGAGCACCTCGCCGTGGCAGGCGATGCGGCAGAACTGGTGCACGATCGCCGCGGTCGGCGCGTGCAGCCACCCGCCGAGCAGCGGCAGCTGGATGACCGGGGCGGACGACTCAGGGATGGCGATGAACCGCGGCGGGACGTCCAGGTCGGCCAGCGGTACCTGGTGCACCGAGGCGACCTCCGCCTCGCTCGGCGTCAGCTCGCCAGCCGGGCCGGCCCAGCAGGCCACCGGGGTGATCACGTAGCCGGACCGGGTCACGTAGTCGTCGAGCAGCCCGAGCACCGCCCCGGCGTCCAGGGTAAGCCCGACCTCCTCCGCCGTCTCGCGCAGCGCGGTCTGCTCCGCCGTCTCCCCGGCGTCGCGGCGCCCGCCCGGCAGCGCCCACTGTCCCGCGTGCGCGCGCAGCCGCCGCGCGCGCCGGGTCAGCAGCAGGCACGGCACGCCATCGTGCACCGTCACGCACACCGCCACCGCCGCCTGCCTGAGGTCCGGCCGCTCCGCCGCCACCCGCGGAAAGCCGGCCAGCCGGGCCGCGACGGCCTCCCGGTCGACGCCCGCCCCGTTTTCTCCCATTAACCCAAGATACGGACAGGGCGCCCCCGGGCGCACGCCTCACTTAAGCGGCGGCCTCGGCCAGGTCAGCGCCCATGTCAGCGCCCATGTCAGCGCCCATGTCGGCGGCCAGGTCGGCGTCGCGGTTCACCAGGGCGGCGTACCGGCCGCCGCGGGCGAGCAGCTCGGCGTGGCTGCCGCGCTCGGTGATCTCGCCGCGGTCAAGGACGATGATCTCGTCCGCGTCGCGGATGGTGGACAGCCGGTGCGCGATGGTGATCGTGGTGCGGCCGGCACTCGCGGCGTCGATCGCCTGCTGCACGGCCAGCTCGGTCTGCGTGTCGAGCGCGCTCGTGGCCTCGTCGAGCACCAGCACCGGCGGGTCGCGCAGCACGGCTCGGGCGATCGCCAGCCGCTGCTTCTCGCCGCCGGAGAACCGGTAGCCGCGCTCGCCGACCACGGTGTCGTAGCCGTCAGGCAGGGATGTGAGGTGTTCGTGGATGTGCGCCACCTTCGCCGCCGCGACGAGCTCGTCGTCGGTCGCGTCCGGCTTGGCGAACCGCAGGTTGTCGGCGACCGAGGCGTGGAACAGGTAGGTCTCCTGCGCGACCACGCCGACCGCGCCCGCCAGGTCCGCGAACGACATGTCCCGCACGTCAACCCCGTCGATGGTCACGCTGCCCGAGGTGACGTCGTAGAGCCGGGGGACCAGATAGGAAAGGGTTGTCTTACCTGAGCCGGTCTCGCCCACGATGGCCAGCGAATGCCCGGCGGGCACGGTGACGTCGATGCCGCGGAGCGAGGGGCGCGCGGTGCCCGCGTCTGCGGTGCCCGCGTCTGCGGTGCCCGCGTCCGGGCCGGCGTAGCTGAAGCTCACGTCGTTGAGCCGTACCTCGCCGCAGACCTTCCCAAGCGGATGCGGGTGGGCCGGCTCGGCGATGTCCACCGGCAGGTCGAGGTACTCGAAGATGCGGCCGAAGAGCTCGAGCGAGCTCTGGATGTCCACGCCGGTGCTGAGCAGCTGGACGGCGGGGCGGTACAGGCTCTGCTGCAGGGTGGTGAACGCGACAAGCGTGCCGATCGAGATGGCCATGTGGTCCCCATCTCCAGACAACCCATGGCCGGTCAGCCCGGTCACCCAGTAGATGACGGCGGGCATGGCGGACATGACGATCTGGATGGTCGACTGCCGCCAGCGGCCGGCCATGTTGGAGCGGACCTCAAGGTCGGAGAGCTTCTCCGACTCGGTGGAGAAGGAGCCGGCGAGCGAGGCGGAGCGGCCCATGGTGTGGCCGAGCAGGATGCCGCTCACCGACAGCGACTCCTGCACGATCGAGGAGATCGCCGCGAGCTGGCGCTGCCTGTCCCTGGTGATGCCGCGCCGCTCGTTGCCGACCCGGCGGCTTACCCAGACGAACACCGGCAGCATGAGCAGCGAGGCGATGGTGAGCCGCCAGTCAAGGACGGCCATCGCGATGATCGTGGCGACGACGGTGGTCAGGTTGGACACCAGCGTGGTCGCGGTGGTGGTGACGGTCGCCTGCATGCCGCCGATGTCGTTGGCGATGCGCGACTGCACCTCGCCGGTCCGTGTCCTGGTGAAGAAGGCGAGCGACATGCGCTGCAGGTGCGAGTAGACGGCCGTCCGCAGGTCGTGCATGACCCGCTGGCCGACCTTGGTGGACACGTACGTCTGCGAGACGCTGAACGAGCTGTTCGCGACCGCCACCACGATCATCGCGACGGCGAGCACGCTCAGCAGCCCGGTCCGGCCCTGGGGGAGGGCGACGTCGATGATCGCGCGGATCAGGAACGGGTTGACCAGCGAGACGAGGGACGAGGCGGCGACGAGCACGCCGACGAAGAGCAGGTTCCACCGGTACGGGCGGAACAGCGCCATGACGCGCCGGAGCGGGACGCGGGGGTTACGGTTACTTGCGGTACTCAATAGTGCCTCCACGGGCAGTCATTAGTCTTGCACTCTCAAACAGAGTCTAGCTCATAGTTGTTCCAGGCTCAATATGAGCCAGCATCCTGATACTCTGGAGCGATGGTGTACGAGGATCCCGGTCAGCTCGCGGACCTGCTTCACCGGCTGATGAGGCGGCTGCGCAGGTCGCAGGCGGAGCGGCTGGCGCCGCTTGGCCTCACCCCGGCGCAGGAGCGCGCCCTGCGCATCATCAGCCGCAGCGACGAGCCGCTCCGGATGACCGAGCTCGCCGACCGCCTCGGCATCGTGCCGCGCTCGCTCACCACGGTGGTCGACGCTCTTGAGGAAGCGGGCCTGGTCCGGCGCGAGATCGACCCGAGCAACCGCCGCGCCATCCTGCTGCGCCTGACCGGCCAGGGCACCGCCGTCCGCGACGAACTGCGCGAGGCCCGCCGCCACGCCGCCGAGGATCTCTTCGCCCCGCTGCCGGACGACGACCGCGAGCTTCTCGTGAACCTGCTCACCCGCCTCGACACGCCAGAGCCCTGAGGTGCACGTGGTTTAGCCGGCCCGGGCGCCGCCTTCCGGCTCCGCGCGCTCACCAGAGCACGGTGACCACGCCGCGCGGCCGCCCTAGCGCCGCGCGGCCATGGCCCAGCGGACGGTGCCGACGACGCCCCGGCCGACCGGCGGCACGAGCACGGACTCGACGGCACTGCGCCGTGGCAGCCGGAGCGAACGGCGCGCCCACGTCGGCAGCTCGGCGATCGCCGTCGCCGCGAGCAGCGCGTACGGGCCGCGGGCGAGCAGCGGCAGCGGCGGCGTCCGCACCAGGAACCTGGCCGCCTCGAGCGCCTCCGGTGTCGCCCGCAACTCGGGCCGGTAGGCGTCAAGCACCGCGTCCAGTTCGGCCTGCGTCCGCGGCGGGTCAGGCACCCCGAGCGACTCCGCGATGCGGGCCACGTCAGCGACGTAACCGTCGCACTCCGCCGGCCCGAGCGGCCGGGCCCCATAGCGCTGGTGGCAGCGCAGGAAGCTGTCGGCCTCCGCCGCATGCACCCACAGCAGCAGGTGCGGGTCGTCCGCCCGGTACGGCACGCCGTCGGGACCGGTCCCGGTGACGTACGTGTGTACCTGTCGCACATGGTCGACGGCGCGCTGCGCGTCCGGCGCCGTGCCGAACGTGGTCACCGCCAGGAAGGTGCTCGTCCGCTGCAGCCGTCCCCACGGGTCGCCCCGGTAGTCGGAGTGCTGCGCGACCGCGATCATGGCCTGCGGGTGCAGCGACTGCAGCAGCAGCGCGCGCAGCCCGCCGACGAACATGGCGGCATCCCCGTGCACCCGCCGGATCGGCCGGTCCGCCTCGAACCAGCGCGGCCCCGGCGCGGCGAACCGCGCCCGGTTGGCGGGCCCCTGCGGCCCCGCGACGCGGGCGAACAGCGCCTCGCCGAGGCGCCGTTGCAGCTTTCCCGGCGCCGCGCTCATCGCCACCTCCCGCGACTTGACTCGCTCACCAGGTTAATCCCGGGCGCCGGGCGGCGGAGCACCCGCCCGTTCGGGATGATGCTCACTATTCGACCGAACGGAAGCGGCTGACCCCGATCCGCCACCGTGCCCGGCGACCTTCGCGAGCCGACGGCGATTTGTCGGCGGCACCCTCTAGGGTGTTAGCCACTGACATCCGGGATCCGTTTCACCTGCGGGGGTTTGCTGTGGCCGATCGCGTCGCGCCTGGCGTGGCTGGGACGCATCACGCACCAGGCACCGCCAGCGCCGCCAACCCGCCCGATGGCCCGCCGGACGAGGTCGGGCTGGTGGCCGGGACGGAGGACTCGACCCCGCTGCAGTTCGCCGTCGCCCTGGACGACGCCTCCTACCTGCAGCTTGACGACGTGGTCGTCACGCTGCGGCAGGTGCCGGGCGTCGGGCCGGTGCTGACCAGCGGGATCGTCACCCAGGTGCGGGCCAGGCAGGAGGGCGCGAGCTTCGGCTCTGACGTCTTCCTGATTTCCGACGGCGTGCTGCCCGCTCGGACCCAGGAGATCGCCGAGGTCAGCACCACCCGGGTGGAGCCGGAGATCTACGTGCCGCCGCGCCCGGGCGAGGTGGTCCGCCGCGCCACGGGCAGCGAGCGGGCCCAGGCCCTGTACTTCGACCAGATGGCCAACCGGGTCCCGGTCGGGCGCGGGCGGGACGGCGCGCCGATCTACGTCAACATGGAGTTCCTCGACGGCACCCGCGGCGCCCACGTGTCGATCAGCGGCATCTCCGGCGTGGCGACGAAGACCAGCTTCGCGCTGTTCCTGCTGCACTCCATCTTCCGCTCCGGCGCGCTCGGCGCCCGGGCGCTGAACGCGAAGGCGCTGGTGTTCAGCGTCAAGGGCGAGGACCTGCTCTTCCTCGACCAGCCCAACATCCGGCTCGACGACGACCTGCGCGGGCAGTACGCCGCGCTCGGCCTGCCGGCCGGGCCGTTCGCGTCGGCCGGCTTCTGGGCGCCGCCGGTCCCCGACGACAGAACGGGACGGCCCAACGTCACCGGCCGGACCAGCGGGGTGGAAGCCTTCTGGTGGACGCTGAAAGAGTTCTGCGACCAGCAGCTGCTGCCCTACGTGTTCGCCGACGCCGAGGACGACCGGCAGCAGTACACCATCGTCATCCACCAGGTCGCCGCCCGGCTGCGGCGCTACGCCGAGCCGTTCGGCGACCACGGCGCGGTGCTGCTCGAGGGCAAGGTGCTCACCACCTACGAGGACCTGGTGAACCTCATCGTCGAACGGCTCACCGACGACGACACCCGCGCCGACTGGGCCGGCCCGGTCACCGGGACGGGCACCGCCAACGCGTTCGTCCGCCGGCTGCGCTCGTCGCTGCGGCCGCTCGCCGCCATCATCCGCGCCGACCTGCCCGGCGGCCCGCGACGCCGCATCTCCACCCAGGACCAGCAGCTCACCGTCGTCGACCTGCACAACCTGCACGAGCGCGCGCAGCGCTTCGTGGTCGGCGTGGTGCTCGCCGCCGAGACCGCGCGCAAGGAGGAGGCAGGCCCGGGCGGCCTGCTGTTCACCATGATCGACGAGCTGAACAAGTACGCGCCGCGCGAGGGCAGCTCGCCGATCAAGGACGTGCTGCTCGACATCGCCGAGCGGGGCCGGTCGCTCGGCATCATCTTGATCGGCGCGCAGCAGACCGCCAGCGAGGTGGAGCGGCGCATCGTGTCCAACTCCGCGATCCGGGTGGTCGGCCGCCTGGACGCGGCCGAGGCCGGCCGGCCCGAGTACGGCTTCCTGCCCGCCTCGCAGCGGGTCCGCGCCACCATCGCCAAGCCGGGCGCGATGTTCGTCTCCCAGCCGCAGATCCCGGTGCCGCTGGCCATCGAGTTCCCGTTCCCCGCCTGGGCGACCCGGCTGTCGGAATGCGCCGAGCCGCCGCGCCCAGTACCCGGCGGCCCAGCCCCCGACCTGATATCCCGATTGCCACCAGAAGACGACATCCCCCCGTTCTGAAGAGGCGTACTTGAAGTTCCTGCACACCGCCGACTGGCACGTCGGCAAGACGCTCAAGGGCCGTGACCGCCTCGACGAGCAGAAGGCGGTCCTCGCCGAGATCGCCGCGGTCGCCGAGGCGAACGAGGTCGACGCGGTCCTCGTCGCCGGGGACGTCTACGACCTGTCCGCCCCGTCGGCGGCCGCGCAGCAGCTCGTCGTCCAGACGCTGCTGCGGATGCGGCGGTCCGGCGCGGAAGTGATCGTCATCGCGGGCAACCACGATCACGGGCCGACCTTCGAGGCCTACCGGCCGCTGATGGGCGAGGTCGGCATCACCCTCACCGGCGCGTACAAGTCACCGGAGCGGGGCGGCGTGGTCCGGTTCACCGCCCGTTCGGACGGCGCGCCGGCCCAGGTCGCCGTGCTGCCGTTCCTGTCACAGCGCTACGCGGTGCGCGCGGCGGAGATCGTCGCGAACTCGCCGTCGGAGAACGTGCGCGCCTACGACGAGCAGATGCGCCAGGTGATCGCGTCACTGACCGCCTCGTTCCGCGGCGACACGGTCAACCTGGCGATGTCGCACCTCACCTGCGTCGGCGGCAAGTTCGGCGGCGGCGAGCGGTCCGCCCAGTCCATCTTCGAGTACAGCGTGCCCGCGGCCATCTTCCCCGTGAACGCGCACTACGTGGCGCTCGGCCACCTCCACCGGCGGCAGTCGCTGCCGGCGCCCGCCCCGGTGCACTACAGCGGCGCGCCGCTCGCCGTGGACTTCGGCGAGCAGGACAACACCAGCGTCGTCTGCCTGGTCGAGGCGGCGCCGGGCATCCCGGCCCGGGTCACCGACGTCCCCGTCACGTCCGGTCGCCGGCTGCGCACCGCGGCTGGCACGCTGGCCGAGCTCGAGGCGCGGGCGCAGGCCGGCGACTTCGCCGACGACTACCTCCGGGTGTACCTGCGCGAGCCGGGCCGCGCCGGGCTGCGCGACGACGCCGTGGCGATCTTGCCGAACGCCCTGGAGGTCCGCATCGACCCCGAGTTCGCGCCGCAGGCAAGCACGGCGAACCGCCCGGCCGAGCCGCGCGCCGCGCGCACGCCGGAGCAGCTGTTCGCCGAGTACTGCGGCGCGCGGGACGTCAGCGACCCGCGGGTCGCCGCCCTGTTCCGCCAGCTGCACGACGAGGTCACCGCCACCGACGGTGCCGCCGACCCGGCCGAGCTGTCGACCGCCGGCTGACGAGGGAAGGAAACTCCAGATGCGCCCGGTCCGGCTGGACATGCACGGCTTCGCCTCGTTCCGCGACGAGGCGCACGTCGATTTCACCGACGCCGACTTCTTCGCCCTCGTCGGCCCCACCGGGTCGGGCAAGTCGACGGTGATCGACGCGATGACGTTCGCCCTGTACGGTTCGGTGCCCCGCTGGGGCCGCAAGGGCATGGTCTCCCTCGCGCTCGCCCCCACCGTCGCCCGCGGCACCGTCAAGCTCGTCTTCGAGGTCGACCGCCAGCGCTACGTCGTGGCCCGTGAGCTGCGCCGCACGGGCGCCGCGGTTAACCAGCGCGCGGCCAGCCTGGAACGGCTGGCGGATCCCGGCGGCCTGGCCCGGCCGGGCGACCAGACGTTCCCCCTGGCCAAGGACCTGGACGGGGTCAACGAGGCGGTCGAGAAGCTGCTCGGCCTCAAGTACGACGACTTCGTGCAGTGCGTGGTGCTGCCCCAGGGCCAGTTCGCCGCCTTCCTGCACGCCAAGCCGACCGACCGGCAGGACATCCTGCTGCGGCTGCTCGGCGCCGAGCACTACCGGCTGATGATGGTGAAGGCCAACCAGCGCGACAAGCTGGCCGGGCTCCGGGCCGGCACCTACGGCGAGGAAATGCTCGGCTACGCCGACGCCACCCCCGAGGCGGAACAGGCCGCACGGGCCGCCGAGGCCAGCCTGGCCAGCCTCGGCGAGCGGGTGGCGGCGGCGCTGCCGCTGATCGGCGCGCGCCGCGACACGCTGGCGGACGCCGACAGCCGGCTGCGCCAGCTGCGCGCCGAGGCGGCGGCGCTGTCCGCGCTGCGCGTCCCCGACGGGGTCGGCCAGCTCGACGCGGACCAAGCAAAAAGCCGGACGCGCCTGACCGAGCTGCGCGCCGCCGAGACCGCAGCCGAGGACGCCGACGGCACCGCCCGCGACGAGCTCGCCCGCGGCCCGCGACGGGCGCCGCTCGAACGGGCCCGCGAGCACCGCGCCGAGCACGCCCGCCACCAGGCCGCGATCGGTGGCCTGGTCGCCGACGTGGACCGGCACAGCGGTCGCGCGGCGCAGGCATCGGCCGCCGTGGACGCCGCCGCGACCGCGCTTGACGCCGCGCGCGCCGCCCGCGACGACGCGTCCCGGGCGGCCCAGGCCGCGAACGAGCGGGTCGCCGCGCTAACCGCCGAGCACGCGAGGCTCGCGGCGGTCTCGGTTCCCCCCGGAGCGGCGGAGCTCGACGAGCGGCGGGCGTCCGCGGCGCGCGCGGTCACCGCCGCGGCGGCCGCACTGGAGGAAGCGGAACGAGGGGATGCCGCCGCCCGCACCGCCCGCGCCGCGTCCGCACCGGAGGCGCCGCTCGCCCGGGCCCACCGCGACCTCGGCGACCTGCGCGCGCTGCTGGCCGATATGACGCTCGCCCGGGGCCAGGCCCGGCAGGCCGCCGCCGCGCGCGAGGCGGCCGAGGCCACCCTGGCCGCCGCCGAGCAGGCACAGCTTGAGCGGCAGGCGGACCTGGAGGCAGCCCGCCGCGCTCACGTCGTCGCCGGCTTGCGCCCGCACCTGGTCGCGGGAGAGCCCTGCCCGGTGTGCGAGCAGCCAGTCGCGACGCTTCCTTCCCCGCGGCCGGCCGACGAGATCGCCGCCGCCGAGACGCGGCTGGCCGAAGCGGACCGCGCGGTCAGCGCCGCCCGGTCGGCCGCCCACCAGGCCGGCATCGTCGCCGGCCAGGCCGACGCGGGCCTGACCCGTGACGCGAAGCGCCGGGTAGCCGTCGCCGTCGACCTGGCGGGACTGCTGTCCGGACCGCTGGCCGGCTTCCCGCTGACCCACGCTCGCGCCGCGGCCGCCGAGTACGCGACGGCGGGCGGGTGGCGGCCGGGGGAAGTGACGGGCGCGGACGACGAGACCACGTCCGCGGCCAGCCGCGACGAAGACCTGCTCACCAGCGCGCTCGCCGAGATCGCCGCCCTGGCCGAGCAGCGAGAGCAAGCCGAGCAGGCGGCGGACCGCGCCGACGCGGCGGCGCAGCAGGCGCGGGCCCGGCACCGCACCGCGCAGACGGCAGCGGAGCAGGCCGAGGCCGAGTTGTCGAGCGCCCGGGCCGCGCTGCGTACCGCCCGCGACCCGCTGGTGGAACTCGGTGCCCCGCCCGTGGACGGCACCGGCCTGGCCGACGGGTGGGCGGCGCTCATCCAGTGGGCCAGGGAGCAGGCTAGGTCGCGGTCTGGCTCGCTTGACCAGGCACGAGAGGCTGCGGCGACCGCCCAGGCCGAGCTGGAGGCGCGCGTCACCCAGTTCGCCGACGCGGAACGGGACCTCGCCCGGCTGCGGGCCGCCGCCACCACCGCATCCGAGGAGGATCAGCGGGCCCGGGCCGCGCTGAGCCAGGTCACCGCCCGGGTAACCGAGCTGGGCGAACTGCTCAAGGACGCCCCAGACGACACGCAGATCACCGAGCGGCTGGCCCACCTTAATCGACTCGAGGCGGCGGCCGCCGTGGCCGAGCAGGCCCTGCGCGCGGCCCGCGCCGAGCGGTCGAAGGCGGAGGCGGCGCACGCGGCACTGGAGAACGCCGAGCGGGCCGCCCGCGGGCAGCTGTCGGACGCCAGGGACCGGGTCGTCGCGCTCGGCGCCCCCGCGCTCAGTGACCGAGGGCTGGGCGACCGGGGGCTGCTCGACAACTGGACGCACCTGGTGACCTGGGCGTCCGGCGAGGTGAAGGTCCGCGACCAGCAGGCCGAGGCCACCGAACGAGAGGCGGGCATCGCCGCGGCGGGCATCGCCGAACTGACCGGCCAGCTGAGCGCCGACCTGGCCCGCTCCGGGATCGACCTGCCCGCCGCGGCGGTCGCCGAATCGGCCGCCACCGCCGTGGCCCGCGCGCTCGAGGCGGCGCGGGCCGCCACCAGGCGGGTCGCGGAACGCCGCGCCCGGGCCGCCGAGCTGGCCGCCAAGCAAGGCGCCGCACAGGAAGAACAGCAGGTCTCGCACCTGCTCGGCAACCTGCTTCAGGCCAGGCAGTTCCCGCAGTGGCTGGTCTCCGCGGCGCTTGACGACCTGGTCGCCACCGCCTCGCAGACCCTCGCGGCCCTGTCGGCCGGCCAGTTCGACCTCACCCACGACAAGGGCGACCTGTTCGTCATCGACCACGCCGACGCCGACACCACCCGCTCGGTCCGCACCCTGTCCGGCGGCGAGACCTTCCAGGCATCGCTCGCGCTCGCCCTCGCCCTGTCCTCCCACATCTCCGCGCTCGCCGCCGCGGGCGCCGCGCGGCTCGACTCCATCTTCCTCGACGAGGGCTTCGGCACCCTCGACCCGGAGACCCTCGAGGTGGTGGCCACCACGCTCGAGGCGCTCGCCCAGGGCGACCGGATGGTCGGCGTGGTCACCCACGTGGGCGCGCTCGCCGAACGGGTCCCGGTCCGGTTCCGGGTCGCACGGAACGCGCGCACCTCCGTCATCACCCGCGAGGGCCTCGCGGCGGCGGAGGCGGGCGAGCCGTGACGGAGCTGAACACCCGCGTCCCGCCGGCCGCCGGCCCCAGCGCCGCCAGGCGGCGCGCGATGCGGTTCAGCGTCGACGGCTGGGACCCGAGCTACGGCGCCAGCCTCGAGCTTGACGGGGAACTCGAGGAGTCACGGGCCACGATTGACGCGGACATGGAGGTCCCCGCTGATCGCTGGCGCGCGCTTGATCCGGACGAGACCGAGCTCTTGCCGGACGCGCTGCTGTTCGTTGATGGAGTGCGGCGCATCGAGGCTCGGGTCTGGATCGACGATGACGTCGAGCCGGGCGGGGCGGAGGCGGCCCTGTGCGCGTCCTACGCGGCAGGCGTGGTCTGCTGCTGCAAGGCGGGCGCGCACCTGGTGGTGGCTGAGCCTCGCCGGGGCCTGTTCGCGGTCGCCGCGCATGCGCGAGACATCACCACGCGGGCGGGCGACTACCGGATCTGCCCAGTGCCGAGACGGCGGGCCGACGTCCCGGCCATGACCGCGCTGACGCAGAAGCTGCAAGACAAGCTGGCCGAGGTGGAGAAGATCGCCGCTGCGAAGGCCCGCAGCCCGATTGACGTCGGCCCGGTGCCAGGCGACCATCCCGCCGACAGCGACCGCGACCTGCTGGTCATCGACGGGCCGCTGCGTGGCCGGGAGAACCTGCCTCGCGCGCTCGGCTATATCAAGTCGCACCATAAGACGTACTTGCCGCCGGAACTAAACGCGCTGGTAGGCAAGCTCACCCCCGGACAGCGCACGCCCGCTTTTCACATGGTGAACATCAGCCGCACGGGGACCGCGTGGGAACGGCGCAGCTGGTACCTGCGGCTGCCGTCCCCTCCGGGCGCCCCCTGGGCCGGGATCGTCCGTCTGGAGTGCGCGGCCGACTTGCCCGTCAGCGAGGTGACCAGGCTGGCGGGCCTCAGCCAGCGCTGCCTCGGCCGGTTCGCCTCCGCTCCCTACAAGGACTCCCGCGCCCCGCAGAACCTCTACCCGATCGCCGGCCTCGAGCGCGAGCTCCGCCGCCGCCTCGGCGACCCCCGCCTCCTCTACCGCGCCCTCCGCGAAGCCGCCGGCTCGGACACCTGAACCCCTCCGGGCCCACCCATGCGCTAGTCCCGGCGGGCGAGCGTGACGATCCGGGTGCCGCGGATGTGCAGGTCGGCGCGGTGCAGCAGCGAGTGCGGTCCGTCGGCATCGAGCAGCGCCGCGAGCGTGGCGCGGTCGCCGGGCTCGATGCGGTCGGCGAACCCGTGGGACAGCCGGGCGAACCAGACCTGCGCGTACCGGCCGGCGTCGGGGTGGGCCGGCGGGTCCAGGTCGATCGGGAAGGCGCGTTCGGCGGTGACGTTCCAGCCGGCGTCGGCCAGCCGGGGCGCCCACGCCGAGCCGAGGGTCGGCATCACCTCGACGTGCGCCGCGTTGACCGGCCCGAGCACGCGGTCCTCGAAGCCGGCCGGCCCGGTGCCCAGGTCGTCAGGCAGGAACCGGAGTGGCTCGGGGAACTCGGCGACCGCGATCATGCCGCCCGGCCTGGTGACGGCGAGCGCCTCGCGCAGCGCCGCGCCGGGGTCGGCCAGGTGGTGCAGCGACATCGACGCCCAGGTCAGGTCCAGCGGGCCGAGGTCGGGCCAGGTGGCGTCCAGGTCCGCCTCGACGGTGCGGACCCGGTCGGCGAGGCCGCGTTCCTTCGCCTTTCCGCGCAGCCGCTCAAGCGCGTCATGCTCGACGTCGACCGCGGTCACCGTCGCGCCGGGGAAGCGCTCGGCGAGGCCGAGCGCGCCGGTGCCGGTGCCCGCGCCGAGGTCGAGCAGCCGGGCGGGGGAGCGCGGCGCGGCCGCCTCCCGCACCCAGTCGAGCGCGGCCGTCCAGTAGCCCTGCAGCACCGCGGCGTCCAGCTCGAGCAGGTCGTCCATGCTCTGCGGCAGCCCGTGCGCCGCGTGGTCGTGGCCGTGGTTGTGCGTCATGGCATCCACGCTAGGCGACTCTTGCGGTAATGGCATAACATCTTGCCAATGACGCAAGAAGAGGCAGAGCTCGACGCCATCATCCGCGCCCGTGTCCGGGGCCTGCGGATGGCCCGCGGCTGGTCGCTTGACGCCCTCGCGGCCCGCTGCCAGATGAGCGCGTCGACGCTGAGCCGCATCGAGACCGGGCACCGGCGCATCTCGATCGACCAGCTGGTGCCGATCGCCCGGGCGCTCGGCACCAGCCTCGACCAGCTGGTCGAGCCGGCCGGCTCCGATGACGTGGTCATCAGGCCGCGTCGCGACCTTGGCCGCGATGCGGTCACCTGGATGCTGACCCGCGGTGACGAGCCGCACGGCCTCGCCGTGGCCAAGATGCGCCTGATGCGCACCCAGCCACGGCGCGAGCAGCGCGTGCATCCCGGCTACGAGTGGTTCACGGTGCTGTCCGGCACCGTCCGGCTGCAGCTGGGGATGCGCGTCATCCTGGTCGAGGCGGGACAGGCGGCGCAGTTCTCCACCATGTCACCGCACGCGATCACCGCCCACGGCGGCCCGGCCGAGGTCATCGTCATCTTCGACCGCGACGGCCGTAGCGCCCACCTGGACGCGATGGACCTGGACGAGTCTTAGCCGACCGCCTAGCCAACCACGGTGCGCCCGGCGACCCGGTAGGTCGGCACGTCGGCGCCGCTCGCGCGCACCAGCCCGCGCCTGACCAGCTCGAGCACGTGCGCCGCCGTCTCGGTAACCGCGCTGATCCGCATCCGGCCGCTGTACTGGTCCCACGTCCGGGACCAGGTCAGCTGGCCGGCGAGGAACCAGGAGGTCTCGCCGGGGTGGGCGGCGATCACCGCGAGCAGCTCCGCGAGCCGCCGCTCGTGGTGCGCGGCGATGCCGTCGGCGCGTTCCGCCAGCCCGCGGAACCGCCACTCGTGGGCCGGCATGATCTCATCCACGTCAAGCTCGCGCACCTTGGCGAGCGAAACGAGGTAGTCCGCGAGCGGTTCCTGGTCATCACCCCACATCAGCGAGATGTTCGGCGTGATGCGCGGCAGGATGTGGTCGCCGGCGAACAACCGCCTGGAGGCCTCGTCGACGAAGCACAGGTGCCCCGGCGTGTGGCCCGGGGTGTGCACGGCCCGCAGCCGCCAGCCGGGCACGTCGGCGAGGTCGCCGTCGCGCAGCTCACGGTCGGGCAGGGCGGTGCTCAGGAAGGCCGCGTAAAACCCGTGCGCCGGGCCGACGGCCTCGGCCGCCTCGTCCGCCGAAGCACCGAGCGAGCGCAGGAACGCGGTCTCCTGCGCCACGGCGTTCGCCGCGTCGCTCATCCGCGGGCCGGCCAGCACCGCCAGGTCGGCCGGGTGGATCGCGACCCACGCGCCGGACGCGGCGCGCACCCGCCCGGCGAGGCCGAGGTGGTCGAAGTGCATGTGGGTCACCAGCACGCCGCGCACGTCCCCCGGGCTCGCGCCGATTGACGCCAGCCCCGCCACCAGCGCCTGCCACGACGCGTCGGCGTTCCACCCGGGGTCCATCAGCACCAGGCCGCCGCCGGTACCGAACGCGTAGCTCGACACGTACCGCAGCGGGTTGTTCGGTATCGGCACCGGGATGGACCACAGGTCGCCGGCCAGCTGCTCGACCGGCGGCATGACCCGCTCCCGCCACGCCTCGAGCTGCTTAGTCCCGGTGACGTCTTGCCCGGCCGGTATCGCGGTCACGAGCCCTCGCCGGCGAACTCGGCGATGGCGGACTCCCAGCCGTCGAGCGCCCGCTCCACGGGGCCGCGCCCGGCCGAGGGCAGCCAGTGCACCGCCCGGTCGAACCCCGCCGCCGCGTACGCCTCGAGCGCCTTGGGGTCCGCGGGCATGCCGATCACCTGGAGGGAGACGCGCCGGCCGGCCCGCTCCCGCAGCTCAACCGCGCGCTCGAGTATCCCGGACGGCGCGTAGTTCGGCATCCACCCGTCGCCGAACGCGAGCACCCGGTCGAGCACCGTCGGCCCGTGACCGCCGACGATGACCGGCGGGTGCGGCCGCTGCGCCGGCTTCGGCCAGGACCAGACGCGGTCGAACCGGACGAGCTCGCCGGAGTACGAGGCCTCGTCCTCCGTCCAGATGGCCTTCATCGCCTCGACCCGCTCCTGCAGCAGCAGCATCCGGGTGCGCGGGTCGGTGCCGTGATTGGCCATCTCCACCCGGTTCCAGCCCGCGCCGACGCCGAACTCGAACCGCCCGCCGGACAGGTAGTCGACGCTCGCGACCTCCTTCGCGGTGACGATGGGGTCGCGCTGGATGACCAGGCACACGCCGCTGCCGACCCGCAGCCGCGACGTCGCCGCCACCGCCGCGGTCACCGCGACGAACAGGTCGAACGTGTGCGCGTACCTGCGGGGCAGCGGCTGCCCGCTCGGATAGGGCGTGTGGTCGGCGGGCATATGGGTGTGCTCGGGGAAGAACAGCGACTCCTGCCCGCGCTCCTCCGCGAGCCGGGCGATGTCGCCCGGCCGGATCGCGTCATGCGTGGGGAAGATCGCTACGCCAAATTCCATGACCATCATTCTGTCCCATGCCGCGTGGCGGCCCGCCGCCGGGAAGCGCCGCGGCACCGGTCGCTATGACGAGGCGCCGTCCGGACCGGATGCGGTGGCCGCCGCCATGGCCGCGAGCTGACGGGGTGACGGCGCGGCCACCCTCCACGGGTCTCCCGGGGGCTTGCGCTGGCCCCGGATAATGAGTAGCGATAACGGCAGTGTTGCCTATGCGCTCGCTGGTACGGCGAGCCGACTTGGAGGTCGCGATGGCCCACGAGTACACCCTGATCGTCTACACGAGCCCGGTCGAGGGCCGCGAAGATGACTACAACGCCTGGTACGACGACGTTCACCTGGCCGAGTTCTCCGCGCTGCCCGGCGTCATCAACGGCCGCCGGTTCAAGGTCGCCTCGTCCGACGCGGCGGCCAAGCCGGTCTACGCCGCGGTCTATGAGCTCAGCGCTCACCCGGACAAGGTGTTCGCCGCGATGAACGAGGGCATCAAGGACGGCAGCGTGCGCATGAGCGATGCGGTCGACGTCAGCTCGCTCAACGTGACCACGCTCGAGCCGCGCTGACCGGACGGTGAAACACGCCCCCGTTCCGGATCGTCGCAATCATCATCCGGAACGGGGGCGTGGCGCTCCCGGCCACCATCGGTCAGCCGTCGGCGGGGATGACGACGACGGGGCAGCGCGCGTGCTGGGCGACCTCGGCGCTGACCGAGCCCATCACCAGCCGCCGGAGCCGGCCGGCGCCGCGCGAGCCGACCACGACGAGCTCGGCGTCCAGCGAGGCCTGGATGAGCTCATCCGCGGGCAGGCCGGTCATCGCGTGCACGGTCACCGCCGGCGGCCGGCCGTCGGCGTCCACCGCGGACAGGACGCTCAGCGTCTCCTGGCGCGCGGCATTGCGGGCGGACCTGGCGAGGTCCGGGTCGCCCGGGTAAGCGACGGCGTTGCCGGTGAACGTCCCGGAGACGGCCCGGTTGACCGTGAGGACGGTGAGCGCCGCCTGCCGCAGCGCGGCCTCGCGCACCGCCCACTGCAGGGCCCGGCGCGAATGCTCCGAGCCGTCGATACCCACGACGATCCCTGGCATGTGCTTCCCCCCACCAACGAGGACAGTCACGTTATGGATACCCGGAATTACCTGGTGTAGCCAGCGCGTGACGACGCCAGCGCGGCGCCCTCGACCAGCGCGGACAGCTTGGCCCAGCCGAGCTCGGGATGGATGCGGGAGCCGAAGCCGCAGTCCGCACCCGCGATGACGTTCTCCGCGCCGAGGCGGCTGGTGTAGCGGGTGATCCGCTCGGCGACCAGTTCCGGGTGCTCGACGGCGTTGGTGGCGTGGGTGACGACGCCGGGGATGAGGATCTTCCCCTCGGGGAGCTTGAGGTCTTCCCACAGGTGGTACTCGTGCTCGTGTCGTGAGTTGGCCGCCTCCACCAGGTAGGCGCCCGCGTTCACCCGGAGCATGATGTCGGCGATGTGCGCCAGGGGCACGTCGTTGGCGTGCGGGCCGTGCCAGCTGCCCCAGCACAGGTGGTAGCGGATCCGGTCGGCCGGCAGCCCGTCAAGCGCGTGGTTGAGCACCTCGATGCTCGCCGCGGCGTAGCGGCGGTAGGCGTCCAGGTCATAGTCGGCGTTGCGGTCCCAGGCGGCGGGTACCCAGGCGTCGTCGACCTGCAGGAGGAACCCGGCGTCGATGATCAGCCGGTACTCCTCGCGCAGCGCGTTGGCGAGCCCCCGCAGCAGGTCGTCGGGGTTGCCGTAGTGCTCATCCGTCAGCCCGACTATGAGGCTGGCGGGCGCCACGACGGGCAGGAACGCCTCCCGGTGCGGCCAGCCCGGCGGCACCTGCGCCAGCGCGGCCGTCAGGTTGGCGATGTCCCGCTGCACCGCCTCCGGCCGGTAGCGGAGCGGCTCGGTGACGACGGACTGCGTGCCGAGCTGTCCGAAGAAGTAGCTGTCCTCCATGTAGCCGAACAGCGTCCCGTTGGCGTCGGCCCAGGCGTAGTAGCCGGGGAACTGCTCGCGGTCGCGGCCCTTGAAGACCGGCTCGCCGCCGGGCGCCCGCTCGCGCGCCTCGATGCCGTCAAGCCGGTCCAGGGCGTACCGGCTCCACATCGTCTTGCCGAACTCGCCGTCGTTGACGACGTCCAGCCCGGTCTCCTCCTGCCGCCGCACCACGTCCGCGACCGCGCGGCGCAGCTGATCGAGCACCGGTGGCGCCCACTGCCCCTCGGCCGCGAGGGCCCGCGACAGCTCGGCCGGCCGCTGCAGCGACCCGACGTGGGTGGTCAGGATCCAGTCAGTGCTGCGTTGCATTGGCTCTCCGCCTCATCAGTAGTAGCGCCTCATCAGTAGTAGACGGGCCCGCGGGCGCCGCCGCCGACGGTGATCGCGTCGCCGTTGATGGCCACGCTCCGCGGTGAGGCGAGGAAGGCGACCACGTCGGCGACCTCCGCCGCGGTCACCAGGCGGCCGATGGAGACGGAGGCGCCGAGCTGCTTTTCCACCTCCGCGACGCTGGTCCCGGCCCGCTCCGCGCGCAACGCGAGGATCTCCGGCGTCTTCTCGGTCACCGTGACGCCGGGGTGCACCACGGTGACGTTGACGCCGTGGTGGCCGAGCTCGTCGGCGAGGTTCTTGGTCGCCGCGGCGACGGCGACGTTGCGGACCGTGCCGGTGATCGCGCCGGACGAGCGCGCCGCGAGCCCGCTGACGTTGATGATCCGGCCCCAGCCGCCTGCCTTCATCGACGGCGCGACCGCCCGGGCGCACCGCAGGTAGCCGAGCACCTTCACGTTGACCTGCTCGGTGAACTCGTCCTCGTCGAACTGCTCGATGCCGACGACGGCCCCGGTGTTGGCCCGCGCCGCCGCGTTCACCAGGATGTCCACCCCGCCGAAGGCGGCCGCCACGTCCGCGGCCATGTGCCGCACCGCATGGTCGTCCCCGGTGTCACAGCTCACCGTGATGACCTGCCCGGCGTTCAGGCCGCCGGCCTCCTGCACCGCCGCCTTGGCGGCGGCGAGCGCCTCGGCGTCCCGCGCTACCAGCGCCACGTGCGCGCCCTCCGCCGCCAGCGCCTTCGCCACCGCGAGCCCGATCCCCCGGCTGCCGCCGGTCACGATCGCCCGCTTGCCCACTAGTTCAAGATCCACACCGCCGATCCTCTCACCGGAGCGGGCCGGCCGTCAGGTCGGCGGCGGCGGTGAGCAACTCGACGGCGGAGGACTGCCTGCTCGCGTCGGCCTTGTCGAAGGGGCCGGCCCAGCGCAGCCCGAACTGATCGCCGCTGTCGCGCGCCCGGTGCCAGGCCGAGTCGGCGTTGGCGAGGATGAACGCCCGGTGCGCCGGCTTGCCGCCAAGTCGCTGTAGGTCATGCAGGTAGCGGACGAAGATGCCCTTGAACTGCGTCTGGTCGCCGTCGCAGCCTGACGGCTCGCACGGCTCGGCGAGGATGCCCGTCGGCCCGGCCAGCCGGGCGAGCGCCGCGTCCGCGATGTGCTCGCCCGCGCGCCGGTAGCCCTGGTCGCCGGTGAGCTCGCACAGCGCGGCGAGGCCGCCGAGTACCACGCCCTGGTTGTAGGTCCAGGTGGTGCCGCCGTTGTTCGCGCACCCGGCGGTGAGCCCGTCGTTGACCAGGCCGCCGGGCCCGATCAGGCCGCTGGCGCGCACCCAGTCCCAGGTCCGCCGGGCCCAGTCGAGGTACTCACGGTGCGCCCGCTCATCGGACGCCCGCTGGGCCAGCCGCGCGGCCAGTGTCAGGAACAGCTCATTGGTGATCGCGTTCTTGTACCGCCGGTCGGTGTTCCACCACAGTCCGCCGCCGCAGACCTCGTCCCAGCCGTACTGGTTGCGCGCGAAGATCGCCTGCGCGGCGTCCAGGTACCGTTGGTCTCCGGTCAGGTCGTAGGCGTCCACCCAGGCCAGCGCCCACCAGCCGTTGTCGTCGAAGAACTTGTTGATGAATCCGGGCCGCCCGCCCCGGTACCTGCGCTGCGCGGCACGGAACGTGGTCGGGATGATCCCCCGGTAGGCCCGGTCCCCGGTGCGGCGCGTGTAGCCGATCACCGCGGTCAGCGCGTTCGCGGCGTTCCACCAGCCGGTCGTCCGCCAGCGGCCCGTCCACGGCGAGTACCAGCGCTGCAGCGCGGCGATGGCGGCCGCCGCGGCCGCGCGGTAGTCGGGCGCCGCCCCGTTTCCCCCGCCCGCCTCGTTTCCCCCGCCCGACCCGCCCAGGGCGGGCTCCTGCTGGCTCATGTCTCTGGTTGTTCTCCGCGGGCGGGGCGCGGAAACGGTCCCGGCCCACGGCGCGCCCACTGCACACGGCGCCGGGACAGGACCGCGATGAGCTCCTCCTTGCGCTGGTCCACCTCGCTCGGGTCGCCCATGATGCCCACCGCGGCGACCGTCTTACCGTCCTCGATGACCGCGACGGACACCCCGTCCGCCTCGGCGGACACGCCGGGAGCGACGGCGAGGCCGTCCCGCTGGATCCGCGGCAGTTCCCCGAGGAAGAGGCCGACCAGGGCCGCGTCGTCTGGCGGCAGCGCGCCGAGCTGCGCCCACAGGTCGCGCCGCTCCATCCCGGCGAGCAGCACCCACCCGGCCGACGTGCGGATGAGGGAGCGACGGACGAACCCCTCGGCCAGGTAGGCGTACCGGAGATCGGAGGACGCGTAGTCCACGTAGTACACGTCGCTGCCGACGACGATGGCGAGGACGGCGGTCATGCCGGTCTCTTCGTATATGGATGCCAGGTCCTCATGGCTGACCGTGGTGACGGGCAGCCGGCCGGCCAGCCGGGTGAGGAGGAACGGGGCGGGGCCGAGCAGGTACCGCCGGTCCCGCTCTTCCAGGTAGCCGGTCGCCGCGAGCCCGTTCACCAGGCCCTGGATGGAGCTCACCGGGGCGGCGAGCTCGCGGGCGAACTCGGTCAGCGTGATCCCGTGACGCGAGCGCGCCGCCAGGTCAAGGATGATCGCCACCCGGTCGATCATCCGATGGCGCGGCCGGGGGCGGCCAGGCGGCGTGGGGTCTGGCGGCAATGGCGTCGGGGCTTTCTCGGTCGGTTACCCGCGGTCATGACACGATTAAGCATTTCGCATATACGCAACGTAATCCCGGTATCCGTATACCTAATGTGGATTTCCGTCCGTTCGGTGCGGCTACCACTGCTGCCTAGCGGTCCTAAACCGGGGCGGCCTCGCTCTCGGCGCGGGCCAGCTCGCCGGCCTCGGCCGCGGGCCCGCCGGCCGCCACGGACGGGCGGCGGACGGCGGTGAGGTAGCAGCCGGCCAGGATGAGGGCGAAGCCGAGCACCGACCAGCCGGTGACCCGCTCGCCGAGTACGATCGCGCCCGCGATGAGCGCCACCGCCGGGTTGACGTAGGTGACCGTGGTGGCCCGCACCGGCCCGATCTCGCCGACCAGGGCGACCATGATGCTGAACGCGCCGGCGCTGCACACCACGCCGAGCAGCACCACCGACGTCAGCACCGACGCCGAGGGCCAGGCCGCCGGCCAGGAGTGCGTCACCGCCACAACCGGCGCGTACACCACGGCGGTGACCGCGAACGCGACCGTGGTGACCCCCGTGCCCGGCAGGTCGGGCATCCACTTGGCGATGATCGCCGGGCCGAGCGCGTAGCCGATCACCACGACGAGCACCATGCCCACCGCGCCAAGGTCGGCGCCCGCCACGGTGAAGCCGACGAGCGCGGCGACGCCGCCCATGCCGAGCGCGATGCCCAGCCAGTTCGGCGCGGCGAGCCGCTCCGGCCGGCCGAGCAGGAACGCGATGCCCACCCCCGCCAGCGGCACCGCCGCGATGAGCAGGCCGGTCGTCGAGCTGGGCAGCCGCTCCTCGGCCGAGCCGAGCAGGAACTGCGGCACCACGAGCTCGACCACGGTGAACGCGAGCATTGGCCGCCAGCGGCGCAGCACCGGCAGCAACTCGCCCCGCGCGGCCGCGAACGGTAGCAGCACGACCGCCGCGATCGCGGTCCTCGCGAGCACGAGCATCGCCGGGTCAAGCTGACCGACCGAGACCTTGATCAGCAGGTAAGGAATGCCCCAGGCCACGCCAAGCAGGGCGAACAGGATGGCGCCTCGTCGTGTCACCCTTCCATGGTCACCGTTGCGGACTCTTTATGTCCATCTAGACTATTTTCATGAAAAGCGTTAGCTGGGACTTCATGGTTGACTGGCGCAAGTTCAGGCTGCTGCACGAGCTCGACCGGCGCGGCACGATCACCGCCACCGCCGAGGCCATGTACCTCACGCCGTCCGCCGTGTCCCAGCAGCTCGCCGCCCTGTCGCGGGATGTTGGCGTGCCGCTGCTTGAGCGGCGCGGTCGCACGGTGGTGCTGACCGGTCAGGCGCGACTGCTGCTCTCGCACGCGGAGAGCATGCGCGAGCTCGCCGACCGGACGCGGGCCGCGCTTGACGCCTGGGCGGACGGCACCGTGGGACAGGTGCGGGTCGGCTCGCTGGCGACCGGCATCACCGCGCTCGTCGGCCCGGCCATCGCCGCGCTGCGGCTGGACCGCCCGGGCCTGACCGTCCTGGTCAGCGAGCGGGAGCCGGACGAGGCGCTCGACCTGATCGACGCGGGCGAGCTGGATATCGCGGTGACCGTCGACTTTCCCGGCGCGCCGTCCCGTGAGGACGCGCGCTACCACCGGGTCGACCTCATCGCTGACGTGATGGACGCCGTGGTGCCGGCCGGGCACCCGCTGGCCGGCCGGGACGCTATCGAGCTCACCGAGCTCGCCGGCGACGTGTGGGTGGGCGCCGCGGCGAGCGACGCGTGCAGCCACATCGTCACCGGGATCTGCGCCGCCGCGGGGTTCTCGCCGGACGTGCAGCACTACTGCAAGGAGTGGGACGCCGTCGCCGCGCTGGTGGCGGCCGGCGTCGGGGTGGCGCTCGTCCCGCGCTCGGCGCAGCCGCTGCGGCCGTCCGGCCTCGCCGTGCTGCCGGTCGCCGGGGCGCCGGCCTCCCGGCAGCTGTTCGCGCTGGTCCGCGCGGGCACGGAGGTTGACCCTGGGACCCGCGCGGCCCTTGAGGCGCTCGGTGCCGTCGCCGCGGCCCGCCCCGACGGCATCGTGCCCGTGCCTATCTCCGCGCTCCGGTGAGCGCGGCGATGGTGGCGGCGACCTCGCCACGGTAGTGCAGGTACCGGCCGCCGAGCCCGATCAGCACCACGCCGGCCAGCCGGCCCTCGTGGTGGTAGCCGACCGCGACCTCGCCGTCGAGACTGCCCTCCAGGATGCGCACGTCGGACAGGCCGGTGACACCGAACGACTGGACGCGCAGGTCGTACTGGTCGCTCCAGAACGTGGGAACCGCCGCGAACACGCCGCCGTCCGCCGGATCCGCGCCGGGAGCGCCCCCGCCGGAAGCCGGACCGGACAGGGCCCGCGCCAGGTGCGCGGCGGCGTACTTGGCGGTGTCGGTGGCGACCGTCCAGTGCTCGATCCGGCGGGACGCGCCGAACAGCAGCGGGTGCGGGTACCGCGCCACGTCGCCGGCCGCCACCACGTCGTCGCGGGCGGCCACCACTCCCATATCGCCGGCCAGCACGCGCAGCCGCCCGTCGCAGGCGACGCCGTCGGCCAGGTCGAGGCCGTTCCCGGCCAGCCACTCAACGTTAGGGAGGGAGCCGACCGACTCCACGATCAGGTCGCCGTCCAGCGTCGTGCCATCGGTCAGGGTGACCGCGCGCACCCGCCCGTGGTTGGTGGCCCCGTGGTTGGTGGCCCCGTGGTTGGTGGCCCCGTGGTTGGTGGCATTGTCGCCCTCGAAGGCGACCGGCGCGGTGCCGAGCCGGAACCGCACGCCGCGGCCCTCGTGCCTGCGCAGCAGCTCCGCGGCCAGCTCATCGCCGAGCGGCCGGCGCATCGGCAGCGGCTCGGGCTCGACCACGGTGACGTCGAGGCCACGGGTGCGGGCCGCCGCGGCGACCTCGCAGCCGATGAAGCCGCCGCCGACGACCACGAGGCGACGGGCCAGCTCCAGGTCCTTGCGTAGTTCGGCCAGGTCATCGAGCGTCCTGATCGCGTGCCGTCCGGCCAGCGGCCCCGGCAGGTCCAGGCGGCGGGACCGGACCCCGGTGGCGATCACCAGGCCGTCCCAGCCGAGCACGCTGCCGTCGCCGAGCGTCACGTTGCGCGCGGCGAGGTCCGCCGCGATGACCGGCGCGCCGAGCCGCCAGGCGATGCTCATCGAGGCGGCGCGCGCCACCCGGAACGGCAGCTGGGCCGGGTCGAACTCGGCGCCAATGCCGTCCTTCGACAGCGGCGGCCGGTTGTACGGCATGTGCGGCTCAGCGCCGACGACGGTGATCTCGCCGTCGAAGCCGGACTTGCGGACCGCGTCGGCGGAACGCAGCCCCGCCATCCCGGCTCCCACCACAACGACGCGCATCGCCCGCACCCTATCAGCGAGGTGGCCGGCCACGCGCGGTACCCGGTCAGGCAGCCTGCCAGTCGCCTTCGGCGCGGAACTGGATGTTCAGCGCGCCCATGTTCTGCCGCCCGAAGTCGTCAAGCGGCGCGAGCTCGTTCTGGCCGCTCGGGTCGTACAGCCGCCCGATGGCCAGTTCGCGGTTCTTCCCGTCGACCAGCCGGAAGAACCGGCCAGCGTTCAGGGCCTCGGTGATGTCGCCGGCGACCGCGTGGCCGGGTCCGGACTTGCCGACCGCTGACGGTGCCGCCCCGTCGAAGCCGGCCACCGCATCTTCGGTGATGACCCAGCAGTACGGCGTGGTCAGCGAGGAGAATTCCGAGACCAGCGAATCAGGGACTTCGTCGGTTACCGATTCCTCCGGCGCGGCCAGCCCAACGGGCTCGGATCGTGGTTCTCGAAGGTTCTCGCTCTGAGCGTCCATACTGCGTCTGCTATCCCCGCTTAGCCGGAATATGCCTGCAAGACGCGCTCGGTGGCTGCGGCGGTCGCCCGTATGCCGGTCACCGGCCGGGGCGCCCAGTGCTCCCGCGGGCTGCGGCGACCACGGCAAGCACGGCGGTCAGCGGGGCGACCAGGGCGATGAAATCACCGACGCCCAGGCTGCCGAGGGCGACCAGAGTCGCGGCGAACCCGGCGACGAGGACCGCGACCGTGACAATCGGCCAGTCCTGGAGGAGCAGCCGAGAGACCACCGCGGGGACCGTCGTCTCCTGGCTCGCGACGGCGGTCACCGACTTGATCTCCCTGCGCTCCGCCAGCCCCTCGCGCAACCGCACGGAGACTGTGAGGTTCCCCGGCCGGTCCGCGACGAGCAGCAGGTCGTCGGGGTGGGCCGGGTCGGACGCCTGGGACACCGCGCCCCCGCCCGCCGCCCACGCGACCACCTGCTGCGCGGCGGAATGGCGGACCCGGTAACGGGCCTGCTCGCCGATGACCACGCTGTCGGGTCCCTCGATGGCGGACGCCGCCACCGGGCCGGGTTGGTGAATCTCCGCCGCCTGGGCCGCTGCCACCGGAGCACCGGCAGGTGACCACGGTGCGCCGTCGCCGTTCGTGCTCGGCGCCGGGCCGCCGTTGGCTCTCATGGTGGGAGCCGGCAGGTCGGTTAGCGGCATGCCGGCAGGCGGCATGCCCGGAGCCGGCATGCCCGGAGCCCTCATGCC
>Ga0265338_10001665_pt1 | contig 35383 bp, 20 predicted proteins | sample 42126metaG_FD_193579 | JGI IMG/M metagenome (GOLD analysis project Ga0265338, IMG submission 193579) | Rhizosphere microbial communities from Carex aquatilis grown in University of Washington, Seatle, WA, United States - 4-21-26 metaG | ecosystem: Host-associated > Plants > Roots > Rhizosphere...
AGGCCAGAAACCTCGCGGCATTGATTCCGGCCAGAGCAGTCAGCAGCACTGCTTGCGAAAACACCAACATCCCAACGGCCAGCCCAATTGCAAAGCGGAGACCGAAGCCGAATTCATCTTCAAACTTCTGGCCGAGTACCAAACGGGCGAGTCGCATACCGGCGAACGCGATGGCCGGAGGTAACATGAACGCCAGCCACTCTCTCATTGCGGCACTCCCTTTTGAGTCAGGGGAAATGCTTGAACGCTGCCGTTGGTTGGAAATCGGAGGAGCAGGTCAAACCCGTTTGTTTGTAGCTCGCTTGGTGAATCGCACGGAATCCCCTCAAACCAGCCTTCATGAAAAACGGGTTTTTCATCCAACGAAATTGCCACCGTGCGTGGAAAGAGATAATTCCTCAAAACATAGTAATATCCGAGCTGCGATTGATTGTCCTTGCCGATCATCCCGGACAAAAAGATGCGGGTGTCCTTGGGCAGCGTCCGATCCAATTGTCGTCCAAAAGCGGAGATTCCCCCGTTAATCGAATCGCGACGGACAGGGTCGTCAACTTGCTGCAACATCGTCACACGCCTATCCAGGTTCGGCAAGTTCGGCTGATTATCCTGCCCTGAACCGGGGAAGATTTGCGGCCACGTCAGGCACAAAGCCGCTGTTCCAACAAGCAATGTCACCAACACCATCGGCCATTGCATATCGTTTTTCATTCAGCCACGCAAATCGTACCAAGGGCTCTTGCGGCAAGTCCAGTGTTTCGACTCGACCAATTCGCGGGAGGAAGTGTCGGCATGTTACACGCCGGCGCAATTCCATCGTAGTCAGGCCGGCGGCGGAAAGCGGCCAGTCCGTGCGGCGTAAGCTCGCGGGGCTTACCGACCGGCTCCCAGTCGTGCCAACGCGCTTTTCGCCGCGGTGAAATCAGGCTTGATCCGCAACGCCTGTTGATAATGCCCGATGGCGTCCGTGAGTTTGCCGGCTTGTTCCAACGCAATCCCCAGCGTGTAATGCGCCTCCGCGTATTCGGGCTTGATCCGCAACGCCTGCTCCCAATGCCCCATCGCCTCCGGCATCCGGCCCAACCCCGCCAGCGCCACTCCCAAATCGTAATGCGCCAGGGCGAACTCGGGCTTGATCCGAAGCGCCTGCTCGAAGTGTGTGATGGCTTCCGTCGTTCGTCCCGCTCGCGTGAGAATAACCCCCAGGTTGTTGTGCGCCTCGGCGTAGTCCGGCTTGAGCCGTATCGCCTGTTCGTACTGCCCGATGGCTTCCGGCGTCCGGCCCGCTCCTGCCAACGCTACTGCCAAATTGAAATGGGCCCATGCCTGCGCGGGATCCAGCCCCAATGCCTGCTCGTACTGCTCGATTGCCTCCCCGGAGCGACCGGCTTGGGTCAACGCGTTCGCCAGATTGAAGCGTGCGCCGGCGTAATCCGGCTTGAGCCGCACCGCCTCCTCGCAGTGAGCGATTGCCTCACCGACCCGGCCCGCCAATCCCAGTTCGGCCCCCAGGCTGCTCTGCGCCCGCGCGTTCTGCGGCCACTTCGCTACCGTGTCGCTCCAGATGGCCATGTTGCTGCGATAATCCTCATTGCGCCGCACAGTGAGAACTCCCAGTCCGACCGCCAGCGCCATTACCACGGGTAACGTTCGCCGCCCAACCCACGCATATATCCCCAGCACCACCACCACGATCACCGCCGCCAGCGGCAGGTACATGCGATGTTCATAGATCGGACTGTCAAGCGGGATGACACTCGAACTCGGCGCGAGGATGAGGAAGAACCACGCGCCCAAAAACCCCCACACGGAATTGGTTTTCAATTCCCAAACAATCGCCCCCAGCAGGACCACAATCACCAGTACCGGTATCGGGGTGCTCAGTCCGTTCCTGACGAGCGGCCACCCTAGTAGTCGAAACATAGCGGGTGCGGCCACACGGACAGTTGCAGATAATGCAGGATCACCCCGGGCTCGGTCAGCAGGTATGCCCACCGACCCACCCACTGAAGCCGCGTATTGGCCAGGTCATTGCCGTAATTCGCGGTGAAGAACATCAGGTAACCCAGCACGACCCAGGTACCCGCCAGCGCCACATACAACTTCCAGTGTCGCCGCCATGTCTCTCGAAACGATCCCGAGACAAATGTCCGGTCATAAAGCATTACCATCAGCGGGGCCGACGCCATCACTTCTTTGCTCGCCATCCCCAACGCGCAGGCGATTACGCAGAGCACATACCACCACCGGGACCGGGCCGAGTCTGCTCCGCGAATAAAGAAATACAGGGTTAACAAATAAAACAGCCCCATGATCGATTCCGCCCGTTGGACAATGTAGGTCACCGACTCGGTCTGCAGAGGATGCACCATCCAAAGTAGCGCCACAGCGAACGCCAATCCGTCGGCTACCGCGTCGAACCGCCCGTTGAACCTCGGCCGCAGCAGCGTTCGCCGCACGATGCCAAACAGCGCCAAACCCGCCAGGATGTGAACCGCCAGGTTCAGCGCGTGATAACCCCACACATCATAACCACCCCCCGCGTAGTTGACGGCCAGTGAGAGATTGATGATCGGACGGCCCGCCACCGTAATAAAACCGTCGTGTGGTGGCGACAGCGGTTGCCAGATCGGCCAGAGATGACGGATCGTCGCGTTCTCCTGGATCGACAGCGCGTCATCAAAGATGAACGGCCCCGCGAAGCTGTTGCGGTACACCGCCAAGGCTGCAAGGATAAGTAACGCGCCACCAAGAACGACGCTCCATCGGTTGGATGACGAACCGGCCCCCGTAGCGTTGGTTGGTATGTGTGCCGGTGTACCCGCTGACATGTCCGAATCGTAACAAGGGCCGCTACGCCAAGTCCAGTGTTTCGGCCCGCCTGACACGCGGGTTGAAGCATCATCGCATCGTCCACCGCCGCAATTCCATCGTAGTCAGGCTGGCGGATGACAAGCTACAATCGACACGATGAAGAAAGTGTGGATCTCACTGGGCGTGGTCTGTGTCCTGGTCATCGGCGTGTACGCGAATATGTCCCAGTCGGGCGTGTTGGAATTGGTCAGCCCGAACGTGTCGGAGACCTACTACAATCTATTGGTGCAGGGGTTTCGCGCCGGCCAGCTCAACTTAAAAAAAGACGTGCCAACGGAGTTTGCGAAACTCACCGACCCCTACGATCCAGCCGCCAGCATTTCTTATTGGGCCCAACCACACCGGATGCTCGACCTGAGCTACTACAAGGGTAAGCTGTTCCTCTACTTCGGCGTGACGCCCGCCTTGATCTTGTTCTGGCCGTACGCCGCGCTGACCGGTCACTACCTGTTTCACCGGCAGGCCGTGGCGATCTTTTCCATGATCGGTTTTCTGGCCAGTACCGGTTTGTTGTTCGCGGCGTGGCGCCGTTACTTTGCCGAAGTAAGCGTCGCGGTCGTGGTGGCCTGTACGCTCGCGCTCGGCTTCGTCACCGGCGTGCCGATCCTGTTGTCGTGGTCCGACGTGTACGAGGTACCGATCATTTGCGGGTATATGCTCACGATGCTGGCGCTGGCGGCAATCTGGTGCGCGTTGCATCAGCCAGAACGCCGGGGCCGGTGGCTCGTCGCGGCGAGCGGGTTGTACGGACTGGCGGTGGGATCGAGACCGTCGCTGCTGTTCGGTGCGGTCATCCTGTTGGTGCCACTGCTTCAATCATGGCGCGAACGCCGAAAAATCGGCGCCCAGTTGATGGCAGCGATAGTTCCCATCACGCTCATCGGCTTGGGACTGATGCTCTACAACGACCTGAGATTCGGCAGCCCGTTTGAATTCGGCCAGCGCTACCAGATCGCCGGGGAGCGTCAGTTTACGCGGCAATTTTTCAACCTGCGCTATCTCTGGTTCAATCTCCGCGTCTATTTCCTCGAGCCGGCCCGCTGGAGCCTTCGTTCCCCCTTTGTCTATGGAATCACCGTGCCACCTTTGCCGGCCAACTATGGACAGGTGCGGAATCCCTTCGGCGTGTTGACGAGTGTTCCCGTGGTATGGCTGGCGCTGGCCGCGCCGTTGGCGTGGCGGAACCGGCCGGGGCCGGCGGACTCCCTCCTGCGGTCGTTTGTGACCACCGTGGCCTTGCTCTTCGGAATGGGTGCCTTGACCATTGGCCTCTTCTGTGGCGCCAGCCTCCGCTATGAAGTGGACTTCCTGCCAGCGCTGGTCTTGCTGGCGGTGATCGGTATCCTCGGCACTGAACGCGCGCTCGTTGACCGTCCCCAAATTTGGCGGAACGCGGCGCGGTGCGGCTGGGGTCTGTTGCTGATTTTTTCCGTGGCGTTCAACCTGTTCGCAACCGTTCAGTATCACGCCGAGGCGCACGATAATGCGGGGATTAACCTGTTCCGGGCTGGCAAGCTGCCGGAAGCCAGGGCCGAGTTCGAGCAGGCACTGCGGATCAACCCCCACTATGTCGACGCGCAGGAGAATCTGGCGGTCACGTTGGAACAGGAGGGGAAAATCGCGGAAGCGGCCGCGCAGTACGAGAAGGTGTTGCGGATCAATCCCGATTACTTCGAGGCACACAACGGGCTCGCCGGTGCCCTGATTCAACTGGGCCGTCGGCAGGAAGCCAGGGAACATTTGGAAAAGGCGCTCCGGCTCAAGTCCAATAATGCCGAGGCGCACAACAATCTCGGAAATATTCTGATCCAAGAGGGCCGGTATCAGGATGCCATCGCCCAGTTCGAACAAGCGTTGCGTCTCAAACCCGAATTCGCCGAGGCGCACAACAATCTCGGAAGCGCCCTGGCCGATGCCGGCCGTCCGCAGGAGGCCATCCATCAGTGGGAGGAAGCGCTCCGTCTGAAACCCGACGACGCGGCGGCGCACTTCAACCTCGCGTCCGTTTTGGAGCAAGCCGGCAGGACCAACGAAGCCATCGAACACTACGAACAGGTGCTCCGGATCAAGCCCGACTCCAGCGCGGCGCGTAACGCCCTCGCCCGCCTGCAAGCTCGACAGTAGCGCAGGCGCCGATGAAGATTAACTTGTCGCCCATCCCCTTGCCCGTGCGACCGCTTCTTTCCATTTCGAGTAAAGACTTTCGCGTAGCGGCGCGGCCATCGATGGCTTGAACACGCGGTCGATGCGGCGATGCGACAAGAAATCCGTTGGGCTCGACCACACCCCGGCTGACAGCCCCGCCAATCCCGCCGCGCCCAACGCCGTCGTTTCAATCACCACCGGCCGTTCGACGGGCACACCTAGAATGTCGGCTTGGAATTGCATGAGAAAATTGTTCGCGCATGCTCCACCGTCCACCTGCAACTTGCGTAACGGCGCGCCCAGTTCGGTGCCCATGATCTCGACCACGTCCCGTGTCTGGTAGGCAATCGACTCCAACGCGGCCCGGGCCAGGTGCGCTTTCGTCGTCGCCCGCGTCAGACCGAGCATCGTCCCGCGCGCCGCCGCGTCCCAATACGGCGCGCCGAGTCCCGTCAACGCCGGCACAAAATACACGCCCTCGTTCGACGCGAGGCTTGTGGCGAGCGCTTCCGTCTCGCCGCTCGTCTTCACGATCTGCAATTGGTCCCGTAACCATTGCACCGCCGCGCCGCCGACAAACACGCTCCCCTCCAGCGCGTACTCCGTTCGTTCGCCGATCTGCCAGGCAATCGTCGACAGTAAATGATCGGAAACACGAGGCTCTCCTCCCGTGTTCATCATCAGGAACAATCCTGTGCCGTACGTGTTCTTGACGATGCCCGGTTCATAACAACCCTGCGCAAACATCGCCCCTTGTTGGTCGCCCACCACTCCGCTGATCTTCGCCGAAAACCCGAACAACCCCGGGTCCACCACGCCAAACTCACCCGAACTGGCGCGCACTTCAGGCAACACGTCCCGCGACACGCCGAAATGTTCCAGTAATACATCGTCCCAACGCCGTTCGCGGAGATGGAACAGCATCGTGCGCGACGCGTTGCTCGGATCTGTCGCAAATACCCGGCCGCCGGTGAGCTTCCAGACAATCCACGAATCAATCGTCCCGAAAATACCGCGTCGCGTCGCCGGTACGTTCCGCAGCAGCCACTCGATTTTTGTCGCCGAGAAATACGGGTCGCAGACCAACCCCGTGCGACGGTGGATTCCCGTGGCGAACCCGTCCCGCCTCAATTCATCACAACGCGCCGCCGTCCGCCGGTCCTGCCAGACAATGGCGTTATGAAGCGGCTGCCCGGTCTTCGGGTCCCAGCAAACGATCGTCTCGCGCTGGTTGGTTACGCCCACCGCCGCAATTTGTTTGGCATCGACCTTGCCAACGGCCTCTGCAACCACCGCCCGCGTGGTCTCCCAGATTTCCAACGGATCATGCTCGACCCAGCCCGGCTGTGGGAACAGTTGCCGAAACTCCCGGTAGCTCTGCGCCACCGCCCGCGTCTCGTGGTCGAACACGATGGCGCGGTTGCCCGTCGTTCCCAAATCAATTGCCAGGATCAACATGATTGCGCGCCCGTCCGCGCTCCCCACCGCTTGAAAATGGCGCTCCCGGCCCGATTCGAACGGGCGACCTGCGGTTTAGGAAACCGACGCTCTATCCATCTGAGCTACGGGAGCAAATCCAATGTTTTCAATGCTTTTATGAGCATTCCTGAGTGCCAAAATATTGTGCTTGCAATCTTAATTTGCAACCTTTATGATTTTTCCGCCATGAAAACCGCCCCCAAGAGTCAGGTCTTGGAGAAAACCAATATCCCCTGCCTGTACCGGTCCGCCGATTCGGGCATGTTCTACGGCATCTTCACCCGCAAGGGCGATCAAGTTAAGAAATCCCTCAAAACCACTGACAAAGAACTGGCGCGCCGACGCCTTGAAGCATTACGCCAAAAGGTTGCCCGGCTCAATACCAAAGCAGGCAAAGCCATCCTCTTCGCAGACTTATCCAAGCGCTGGCTGGACACCGTCAGCGGCATGATGAAGTCGTCCAGTCGATTGCGCCGCGAAACGGCAATCAATGCGTTGAAACCGTACTTCACCAACACCGTTCGCGCTATCGACAAGAGTCAGGTCGATACATGGGCTGCGTCGCGCAACAAGACCGCATCAGCCCGCACGTTCAACATCGAGCGCGAGACATTGATCCAGATTCTGGACTACGCCATGCGCGAGGGTCTGATTCTGGAGAACCCCGCCAGGGTGACCTCGCGCCGCAAGGAACACCGGGCCAAGGTGGTCATCCCCACCAAAGCACAGTTCAAGACCTTGCTCGGCACACTGCGTGAGTCTGACGTTCGGTATCACAATGCCGCCGATCTATGCGAATTGCTGGCGTACTCTGGCTGCCGACTCGCCGAGGCCACTGCCATGACGTGGGGCGACGTGAATCTTGAACTGAGCAACTTCACGGTGACGGGCGGTGAGTACGGCACGAAGAACCACGAGGCACGCACCCTGCCGCTCTTTCCGGCGCTGGAGGCATTCTTTCTGCGCCTACAAGCCGCGCTCCCAAGGCCGCCAGAACCGACTGACCGCATTGTGCAGATCAAAGACGCAAAAAAAGCCATCACGTCTGCCTGTCAAACGGCAAAGCTTCCGCATTTCCACCACCACAGTCTGCGCCATTTCTTTTGCTCAAACGCGATCGAAGCCGGTGTAGACTTTAAAACAATCGCGGGCTGGCTCGGGCACAAAGACGGCGGGTTGCTCGTGGCCAAGACATACGGCCACTTGCGCGACGAACATAGCGCAGCGATGGCCAAGCGGATGAACTGGGGCGCATCTACAGTTGAACCCGCCAACGTCGTGCCAATGGTGGCGAAGGTCTAGACCTACTCCGTTCGCTTGTCGTCCTCGATGTGACAATTGGAGCAAGGTTGGGCGATTCTCAACTTTCGCCCGCATTTCGCGCACTCAATGAGAACCTCCTCTTTCCTAAGTTGGAAAGAATTCTTGGCGACTCTCAGTTCGTCTTCCGTAAAGCCTTTCTCTTGAGCCTCTTTGTGCGTTTTGAATTCCTCATGCGACGGTTTCTTATAAATTCTGCCGTAAATCTTCCCGTAGCCCCTCCTCAGGAACGTGCGCTTGCTGATACTGAGCGCCCGTGCCAACGCGGCTTTTGAGATGTGTCCGCTTTTCCCCCTTTGGAAACTCTCTTGTCGAAGTTGTTGGATGAGATTGGCGAGCATCAGCGCATCGGCCTCAGACATGAGGCTACGACCCCTGAGGTGCGCCCTGACCCAACGAGGTAGTGGCTTGGTCAGCCGGACCCTCCAAACCTTGTGCCTTTTCGGATCTCGGTCGATCTCTTCCAGAGGTCTGCCGACCGTCTTGGTATGGAGACGGACAAGATGTTCCAATGCCTCAAGTGCGCGCACTTCAAAGCCCACGACTTTGCCGCCGTCTACTTGAACTCCGTCTGGGGTCTGTTCGAGCTTCTTTTTCTCCATGAGATTGCGGGCCAATTCTCCGGCACACTGTTTTGCGCACCACCAGTAGAAATCGTCGCAGAGCCGAATCCGATAGTGTTTGCCTTTGGTTCGTTCCGTCCACGGCTCGGCCGTCAACCATCGTCGGAAATCCCTTCGGTTGCCCGTGACCGGCGAATTCTTCGTGAGTTGACGGAATGTGAGATAGCCTGATTCACCGATCGCTGAAAGCCCCTCGCGCGCCTCATGGAACAACTTCTCACCATGTTCTAACAGAATGCACCCCGTGTTAAGAATCCAGTCCTTGCGGGCACGTCCTCTGGCCTGCCGAATCAGCCACTCAGTCTCCGCCGCGAGAAGGTCTTGCCATGGTTTTGGTCGACCTAATTCGAGCAGCACCTGACGCAGTTGGAAGCAGAGTTCAGAAGAATTGAAAACAGTGGCGCTGATCATCTTTTCGGTCGCGCGTTCGCGCACCACATGCATCCCTCTTATGACTTTACCGCGCGATTGCAAGGGAACACGCCAAAGCTCCAGGAAATGCCTTTCACCTTGTCTCCCCAACCCGAGAGAGAGTGGGCGGCGAAAGTCGGGGTGAAGTGCATCCCGTTCGCCGAGTACCACCTTAATTGAAATCGGACATTTTTGCATCGAGTGGCGCGCTTTTGTGATTCTAGCAGGAACATATCACAGACAATGCCTATCGACAGAAGCAAAGAACAGCAAAGCAGAGTCGAGGCGATTCTCAAAGTGCTGGTCGCTCAGTGGCCGGGCCGCATTTCGTTGACCCGCACCGAGACTGCACGAGCTTGCGGTTGGAAACATCCCATCACAGTGGACCGTCTGCGCTCGCGTGGACTGCTGAAACCGTCAATCGCCACTCGCAAACCAACGTATCCGTTAACCGAAATCGCGCGTTTTCTGGCGGAAACTTCGGAAGGCGTCTAGCGGTGAACAAGGGCACATACGGCAATTCCGGTTGGATCAAGCTACATCGCGGCTTGCTCGATCATTCGCGATTCACGGATCCAGAGTGGCTTGCGGTATGGGTATACATTCTCCTCACAGCCACTCACCGTCCCTACCGCGTCAACTTCGACGGTCAAACTGTGGTATTGCAGCCCGGTCAACTTGTTACAGGCCGGCATGCTATTGCCCGGGGCACTGGCGTGAATGAATCCAAGGTAAAGCGCGTGCTGGCCATGATGAAAGCCGAGGGCCAAATTCACCAGACACCAGGCGTGAGGGGTTCAATCATCACCGTATGCAATTGGAAGCGATACCAAGTTCGGAACTCACCCACCCACAGACGGGCGACCAGCAATCGGTCAGCAAACCCCGCCAAAGTGACCAGTGAATTGACCAGGCAGCACCGCAGAAAGCGCGAAGTCAGACCCGACCAATTTACGGACAGCCCAGAAACGTCGGCCAAGTGCTTGACCAACGACGAGAGCCTACCTCCACAAAAAGTGACCACTAACAAGAAGACAAGAAAAGAAAAAATAGGACACACACACAGCGCCCGGCGCGCACCGTCGCTGCGAGTTGTGAAGGTGGAGGCGGTTGGAATCGGAATGTCCGAGGGTGAAGTTGAGAGATTCTTTCACCATTTCAACGCACGTGGCTGGGTAGATAGGCACGGCAACCCCATAACAGATTGGCGGAGTCTGTTGCGAACTTGGAAACCTGGCGGCGGGGGTGTGCGAAAAGCCGCAGCGCAGAAGGCAGACAGCACACCTGGAAAGAAATCGCCGTCCGTCTGGGAGTTGAAGAACGGCCTTGATGCTGCGGAAGTCGAATTGAAGCAGTTGGGGAAATCTCGCCCAAGCATTTACGCCTCCTCTGAGCAACGCGAGGAATGGCGACGGACGCGAGACGGTCAGAGGTATGTCGAGATGAAGAATCGATGTGAGGAGCTACGGGCAAAACTGGCGACAGCCGTGTGAACTCGTTGGACAAACATTTATGAGTCGGAACGACGTGCGGAAATACGCAGCGTTGCGCTTCAAAAGGTTGCGTAAGTAGTCAGTGGTATGAACCCTGTATAAGCCGGAAAAAGTCGGACTATGAAACGAAAACGAGCCGGATTGACAGAACGGGAGCGAAAGTACGCGGCGGAGCGCGGCGAGGGCAAAGGCAAGGTGGCGTCGGCACTGGCGGCTGGTTACTCGGAGGAGGTAGCGCGGAGCGCGGCGCATCGAATCGAGCAGCGTCCGTTGGTGCAGATGGCAATCGAACAACGACGAAGCCAAGTCCAAGCGTGGCTTGAGTTGGATGGTTGCGGGCTGCCCTTGTTCTCGCAATCGATGAAGCGAGGGCTGCGTGATGGGAATCCCGCTACACAGCGGTTGTGGTTGGAGATCTTCGACATCATCGGCCCCGAAAGGATGCGGGTGTTGATCCAGACGATGCACGAACAGTTGAAAGACGTAGTCAGGCAGTCGGCGACGATATTCGTGGAATACGTCCCGGATGACCGTCGCGCAGAGTTTAACCAGAAGGTGGCGGAATTGGCGGGCCAAGCCATCGCATTGAAAGCCAAGGGAGACGAGAAGTGACGGCGGCTTGGAATTGAGTGCCCGTCCACGGTGCCCTGATGCCCTTCCGTCAACCGTTCGACAGACACCGCAACCCCCGCCGCCCGACTAAGGCCAACAAAACCCAATAGGACACACCCCGCTTTTCGACTGTTTGCGATCACTCGAGCGCGCCGTTGCAACCACTTGCGTATCCGAGCAAAGATTTCACCGCGCGTACAAAGTGGATTTGAGGGAAAGCGGGCCGGATTCTCTGGGTAGACGTTAAGCCAGCAGCCGTCGCCGTATTCGAGCACATTCCCGAACGATACCGATCCCCCCGACAGGCGGCTTTGCGGCTTTACCTAGAGAACAAGAGCGCAGCCGCCGGTCGATTCACCGAGTCGTGAATGAGGCAGTGGTTGATTATGTTTACACTGGCCATGGCGGCTGCACTCTCGTTTCACAGGGATTCATCATCCAGCACTCAACCAAGCTTCTTGCACAGGGATCGTCTCATGGCAGTTGAATCTCCGTGTACGAATTCCCTGCTCTCTCCAACTGCATTTGCGTAAACGCCGTCCATCCAAAGAGAGCCTTGTAGGTTTGATCCGCGATCGATTGCGCGTTTATCCAGCGTTCTCTGTAGGCCGGATCGGCTGGGTTCTGATTGGCGTCACCTATCGCTTTCAAGAACTGATCCTGAATCGTGGCCAGCGCGGTCTGTTGCTCGGGAGTCAAATTCTTGGGGTCCACTGTGAACGCCAACGGGGGATCCACCGTGGCGGTCTTGCCGTTTCCGGATGAACCGACGCCGACCAACGCGGCGTCACGGACTATCTTCACTGCGCGGGCCAACGGCAGAGCGACGGTCTGGCCAGATGCTGTGGAACCCACGTCGGTTTCCACTCCAGCAAAAGAAGTCGTGGTGGCGGGAGCCGGGGCGACAACATTCACCTCAACTGAAACAGAGGACGATTCTTTCGGCGTGGCCGCGACCGGGATTTCCATCTGTGGAAGTTCGGCTTCTGGTTCTGGCGCTGGTTCCGGGAGGACGCGTGTTTCTTGTACGGGCGCGGACAACACGCTCCGGACGGCCGGGCGGCGACGCCACGACATCCCCAGTTGAACCGCCGTTAACACCGATCCCAGTGCGACCAATGTGAGCACGCACCGTATCCAACTCTTGAAAAAAAACGGGGGAATGGTGTTCATGATATTTCGATTCCTCATTCTCAATTTCTAATTCTTCTATATTCCCTCGACTGGCTCTCTAGCACAATATCCCACCGCTACTTCGCCTTGCCGGATTTGCCGGCTTTGGCAGTGTAGAGTAGCGGGATGTCGTCGGCGAATGCGTCATCACCAACCAGGAGCACCACCGGCAGCTCAACGTTGGTGCTATTTGTCGTGGTATCGGTCAATCCATAGGCCCCCCACGCACCGGCGAAGGCTCCATGACTCAACTTGACCGTTATAATCCAGCCGGCGGGCTGGCTCTTTGTCGCCTTTTTGAATGCCAACCGGCATGTTCCCTGAGCGTTCGCCCCCCGCCCCTTGCTATCGAGCGTGAATGATTCTTGCGCTCCCCCGATGTCAAAGGTCAGCGTTTGACCAGCCGGCAGGAAGTCCGCACCCAGGTCCGCCGTCGCGGTGAGACTGCAACCGTCGGAATTTGTCTTCGCAAAGTTCAACGTTGCCTGCACCTTGGTGACGGCAAGCTGACAGGCCACCGCAACCGTTAAGTTGCTGGTGATGGAAACCCCGCCGGAGCTAACAGTCACACTGGCCGTGACCGGGCCGCAGTTGGTGGTGGTATAGGCGTGCTGCGCGATGCTGAAGGCCGACACTTGGTTTGTCACCCCGTCGCCGAATTGCCATTGATAGCTGAGCGAGAGGCCTGAGTGGTTGATTGCACCAACATTGAAAATGTTCGTCTCGCCTGCCACGACCACAAAGACATTTTGAATGCTCAGCAGCGCGTTCGTGACTGATGGTGCCAAAACGATGATCGGCGTTTGATTGGTCGAAGGCGGCACCAGCACGCCGTGGACAACCTGGGTCGTCGTATTGGCGCTGTTGTCCGTGGCAATCACAGTGAACACGTTCGTTCCCAGCGCCAGTGTCACCAGATCTGACCAGTTGGTTCCTCCAGTTAGTGTCGCCGTCGTTCCATTGACTGTCACGCTGAGTATGCCGTTGGTATCACCGGCGGTGCCCGTGACAAAGAAGCTGGAGTTGCTAAGAATCTGGTAATCGGTCGGACTCACAATGACCAGCGCCGGGGGCACCGGGAGGGCATTCGTGCTCGTGACGGTGATCAGGTTAAGGCGGTTCGTGGTACTGGTTCCACCGGGTCCGATAACCTGCAAACTCACGCTGTACACACCCGCGTTGGTGTAGGTATGGCCCGGACTGGTCGCGCTGCTGGTGCCGCCATCACTAAATGTCCAACTGCGATTGGTAATACTCCCCGTCGAGGCGTCGGTGAAGTTCACCAGTAATGGCGCCACCCCATTGGTGGGACTCGCCGTAAAACCTGCCACGGGCGCCGGCACGGATGCCAGTACCGCGTGGACAACCTGGGTCGCGGTGTTGGCGCCGTTGTCCGTGGCAATGACAGTCAAGACGTTCGTTCCCAGCGCCAGAGTCACCTGCTCCGACCAGTTGGTTCCAATCAGTGTCGCTGCCGTGCCATTAACCGTCACACTGAGAATGCCGCCGACATCACTGACGGTTCCTGTCACAACAAGACTGGCGTTGGTAAACGTCTGGTAATCGGTCGGACTTACAATGGCCAGCACCGGGGACGCCGGGGAAGCATTCGTGCTGGTCACGGTGATCAGGTTGACGAGGTTCAGCGTGTTGGATCCACCCGACCCAATGACCTGTAAGCTCACGCTGAATACGCCCGCGTTGGTGTAGCTATAGCTCGGACTGGTCGCGCTGCTGGTACCGCCGTCGCCAAAGGTCCATTGGCGACTGGTGATGCTTCCAGTTGAAGCATCGGTGAAAGTCACCAGCAATGGCGCCGCCCCATTGGTGGGACTTGCCGCGAAACCGGCCACGGGCGCGGGAATACCTGCTGCCGCCTGAAAGGTTAGGCCACTTTGAGTCAGGATCAACTCACCCAAGAGCGTGCCGGCGACACCCGAGGCGGTCGTCGGTTGCAGTTCATACAAGTCCGATACGACCTGGCCGCCCCCAGGAATGTTCGCCGTATTGTCCACGGTCGGATTGAAGTAGCTGAAGCTGGTGCCGCCTGTCTTCAAATCCTGCGCCGACCAACTGCCTGCCTGCGTGGCGTCGATGACAGCCGCATCGGCACTATTCGTCGTACTGGTGGCGCTAAATAACGTCCCGAAGGATCCAGGGCCAATCATCACTTCAATATTCTGCGATGCTGTCTTTTGAGCAAACACGCTTCCCCGATTGAAGGCCGCCTGGCCAGCCGGTGCGGTCGCCCAAAGAGTGCCTACGGGAGCATGGCCATCGGCAGTGCCGGTCGCCCGGCCCGTGGTCGAGACCGCGCCCCAAAACAAGTCAGTCCGTGTGGACCAATTTGCACCGTAGGTGTCGACGATGTCTTGTACAGCTAGCGCGGGCAAAGGAAACGAGCCAGTGGCATTATAGAAGTTACTCATATTGCCAAGGTCAACTTCAAGGTTCAGCGTTTGCCCCGGGGCTCCATTGGCACGGAACCCCAGGATTAAATCATCCACCGACGTTGTGATGGTTTGGGCGTGGATCGCCGGTATTAGCAGTGCGACACTGGCCAAACCCAGCAACGCCATCTTGCAATAGCTACGTGTCGTTCTTTTCATCATATTCGCCCTCTAAAACGTCGAGTTTCCGCTTCCCTCGTTCTCTTATCCTGAAAGTAAATCCACCAGATGGCCTTCTCAGTCTTCTTTCCCCCCGCCATAACCCAACACCTCGACAGAAATAAGCGATGGAAATTCTCCCTGTGCCAGCGAGGACACGTTTGTGCGCCCGATGACATCCCCGGTTGCGCTGATTGTGGCAGCAACGCTTGCGTTTGCGGCTTGCATGGCGCTTGTGTCCAACGAAGCAGTGAGAACCGGCACGCCGGCGCTTGTCCCCTGGACTTCAATATTCCCGGCATTCAATACCTGCAACGCGGCCAGGTTGATATTGCCGGACACGCGAATGCCCGCATCGCCCGCGTCGATCGTTCCCGCGGGTGCAACCAAATCGACGTCGCCCGGGGGAACACCTGCGACGGTGGTCAACACGCCAATCCCTCCCCCGGTCGCCAATCCGGCCAGATCGGTTTTGACCTCGCCACTTTGTGGATCGACGAGCACACGTGTCGGCGGTGCCGACTGCACGGTTTTCGACGAAGCGCCTGCGGCGATATCGCCTTCTGAAGACCAGATAATTACATTTCCTCCGCGCAAGGTGAAAATGCGGGATGTTCCGACAATCACGCTATCACGGGCAAAAATGGAGATGTTGCCGCCGTCCTCAGTCAGGATGCCCTGGTCAACCGGTTGATTGCCGCTCAGATCAAACCCGACAAGAAGCTGACCGCCCGGAGCGAAAAGGCTGATGTCCCCGCCGCTCGCCGTTTTGATCTCACGGGAGGTGAGGGTGATGGCTCCCTGCCACGGTGTGCTCTCTGGAAACGAGTCGGCTATCGCAGCAAATCCTGCATTGTAATTCCCGAACCCCGGTGAGGACGCCGTGTTGTGATCTCGACCTGCATCTCGCAATACCAAATAGAGAATGTCCAGGGCCACGCGATCTTGTCGTTCCGAGGGCAGTTGTTCGAACGTATTCCAGATTTGCGACAAATCGCTGCCCGTGTTCAAACCCAGTAGGGCTCCGACCTGAGGTAGATAACGCGGTGCATAAACATTCCCCGTTGTTGGATCCAGGAATTCGGTAATGAAGCTTTTGAAGTTCAGCGCGCTTTCATCAAGACCGGCCGATCCGCCGATGCCAGCCGCCGCAATGATGTCTGCCCCCGCGAACGGCAAGTTGGGATTACGTGCGTTGCCAATGCTGGTGATACCAACGCCGGTGCCATCGCTGGCGTTGGGCCCAACGCCCAGATCCAGATTTCTGCCCGCTAATACTTCGAGCGCACCGGGACCGTTGATCTGGATGTCCCCAGCAGCAGGACCACCAAATACCTGCGCCAAGCTGAGTTCATTATTGCCCGTTTGCGCCGTGGCGCGCAGTTGTGAATTTGGATCATAAGCAACGATATCGCGGCCCGCGCTCACCACGCTCACGTCAGTCGCCGCAACATTCTGCAGATAGAGTGCGATGTCGGTGATGTCTTGGCCGGCCACGACGCGAGTCGATTTTCCAGAAAACAAAGTGACGCCTGAAATGTCCCCGGCCAGGGCATAAAGGTGGACGGGGTCTGGATCACCTGCATGAAGTGGACCGGCGGCATGGAGCGCTAATTGCGTCTGCAACACCAGGCCCTCGTCAGAGCCCGACTCATCAAACAAATCATTGATATTTTCAAAGACCCCATTGATGACATTGATTCCCGGGCTGCTCCACGCAGCCTTTTCTTGAAAAACAGTGGCCGCCGAACCCAAATAGGAAAGAGACAATGGTGAGGTAACCCCCGGGATCCGATTGGGAGCTGCATCCGACAAGTTGATCTGGCTGGTGCCCCACTGATAATTGTGAGTCGTGGCGTCAAGATCATTGGGTTGCAGGCCGTTGATTGACCCCGCCGTCATCAGGTCGATCGTTCCAGTGGGTGACGGCGATAGTGTCACACTTCCGACCACATTGAGATCGCCAGAAAAGGCGGTGGCCCGCAAGGTCGCGGGCATCAATGCCTCAACGGTGGAGAAATCCGCCAACGTGCTCTTGATTTCGGCAAGTCGTAGCCATGGTTGTGATTTGGATGCAAACGAGTCGGGGTTCCCGGCAAAAAGAAGAACATTTTGATACCAACTCGCCAATGAACCGGCTGAACCACCGGAAAGGTCGGTGCCGGGATCCGCGCTGTCCTTAAGTGTGATCGCGCCCGTGAGCGAGGAGACATTGATGGCGTCGCTTGCGGCGTAGGTCGAGAAATATGATTTCTCAAAGAAGCTGTTATTGATCCCTTGTGGCAACAGAAATGGGTTCGCGACCGGACCAAGCAGGACATCTCCCTCGGCAGTAATATTGAAGCCGCCTTTGCCCAGGAAGAGGGTCGTCGGCAACCAGGTTGTTGGATCTGGAACAGTGTTTTGGATTGTCAAATTGTTGATCGTGGTTTGATCCAAAGCTGCTCGCGTGGGATTGGTATGGATGGTGTTTCCCGCCCGCAGGGTACCTTGGCCGCGTTCGACGTAATACACACCGCCGTTGATATCGTGACCAGCCAGAACCTGGAGATCCCCTCCTCCGAGTTCCACCAAACCACTCGCGTCCGGACTTCCTTTGGGCATCCGTGCGTTGGTGGGAATTACGGCATCGACATTGTTCACATCGCGCCCGGCCGTGAGGGTAACGTTCCCCCCGCCGAGCGCGCCGATTCCCTCGAAGAAATTGGAGTAATCGATCCACCAGGAGGTGGATTCCACTTCGCCGCCATTATGAGTGATGCCAAACTGACCGGTCGCGGGATCGATGTAGCCACGACGATAAAGCCAGTTCGACGGCAATTCCTTCGATGAATCAGGAGAAAGTGTGCCATCAGGATTGACCTGATAACGGGCAATGTCGTTTTGAGCCGCGAGGATGACATTCCCGCCCCCGAAACCATATTGTGCGATGGAAGGAGTCGAGGATTGAGGCGCGCCGAGAGCCGTGCCCGTGGGATAGGCAAGATTCGGCAAATCGAAATCAGGAAGAGGATTTGCCTGGGTGCCGGCCGTATAAATCGTCGCCAACGGGCTCAAAAGTTGAACGTCGCGTCCCGCGGATATCTCGATGTCGCCCGTTCCCGTGCGAATTGTTTGGTAAAAGTTGGGAATGATGTTTTGCGCCAGTTGGTTTGAATTCGGGATGGGACCGATGACTTGGGCGTTGTTGCCCAACAAGAGGGATCCTGTGTTCGCACTCAGCAGAGTCAAGGGCTCGACCTGAAGAGAATTGGCTGCACCAAGATCGGCCCCGGCGACCAACCGATAAGACCATGATTCGTATCCGACCGGTAGAAGGGATGCCGAATACGAAGAGCCGTCAAAGCCATCGCTGAGCGAAGCAAACTGGTGAAGGGCAGCATTATAATTAAAATCAAGATTGCCCGCGGCACGCAGGGTGAGCACGCCTGGCTGGCTCTGCGGCCCGAAACGAAACGTCGACAAATCCCAGGTAGTGTCCAGCGTTAGGTCTCCGCTCGGATTGACAATTTCAACGCCGGGACGAATCGCCAAAACCGGTTCGAGCGCGGCGTTGTTGACGAGGAGCCGATTCATGATCGCCACGCTATTTCCGGCAAAGGTCGTTCCATTGGCGAAAACATCGGCCTTCACCGCGCTGCTGATGGTCGAGCCCCCGGCATTGTTGAGATTGAAGAGTTCGTAGCCTTCGACAACGATTCGGGATGCGTTGATGATCGTCCCGTTGACCGGATTGATTTGCAGATCGAGGTTGTCCGAGGTCTGTGGCGCGCGCAGACGTAAGGTGCCCGTAAAATTCCCCGCGGCCGCGCTTTGTGCCGAATTGGCCGCAACCGAGAGATCGATGGTTGCACCCGTCTGAATATCAACAACCGCATTGGCATCGATATTCCCATTGATCTCCTGGCCTGCTTCGAGGGACACGCTCCCCCCTTTCCCGGCGCTGTCGAAGTTTTTCCCGGCCACGCTCAATCGCGAATTTTGTTCCAAGACCACACTTCCGGAGGCGGCCAGGTCGATCGTGCCGCCAGTCGCGCCAGACGCATCGATGGTTCCCGTCACCGCAATGGCGCCATTATCGGCCGAGAGATCAAAGGTCCGGGCCGTTGCCAAACCATCCAGCAGAACATCCCCGTTACGCACACGAATCGTGCGAGATTCTGTGAAACCATCCAGGTTAAGGGCTGCATTCAACGAAGCCAGGCTGGGCTCCGGAAGAGTCCCTACATCAAGCTGGAATGCCCCCCCTTGGCCGCCCACTCCTCCGTTTCCCGAAAGGGTCTCATTAAATGTGAAGCTGCCGTTGGGCGCGCTGATCGCGACGCTGCCCGCATTACCACCTTGCGCCTGAGCGGATACGTTCACGGTGCTTCCCGCAGCCAGGACGATGGATCCAATATCCGCTTGTAAAGAAACCCGGCCGCCATCCGTGTACCGCACCTGATCATAGAAGGTCTTTGCGGTTCCACCGACGTCGATCTGGCTGGCGCTTGTGTTTCCAATGACGACATCGCCGGCAGTCGCTTCCATCCGCAACGCGCCGCTGGGTAACAGGATTTTGCTGTTATCCGCAATACTGGCGCCAACCAGTGTTAATTGGGCGCCGAGTCCAGGCGAAAGCGTTGGGGAGGACGGATCACTCGCGAGCGCATCCACTGTCACATTCCCTGTGGCATGAATGGTTTGCTGGGCGGCGGTCGCACCCGTGATCAAGGGAGTGCTCATGGATAGGTTTCCCGACGCCGTTAAACCTCCCGTGCCTTGAATCAGAATGCCCTTCGTCGCGTTCAGTTCCAATTGCGCGAACTGGTCGATACGATATTGGTTCGCGCCAAGCTCAATGACGCCAGCATCAACACCCAGAGTTCCGCTTCCGCCAGTAACGGGGCCGGGGGCTGTTCCGTTGGCGCCGTTATCGAGTAGAATATTTTGCGCCACAAACTGGACGGTTCCGTCCCCTTGATTAAAACCCCGAATTTCGGCTGCATGGATGGCCAGATTGGCAAGACTGCCCTGGCCTATTTGGCCCACACCGTATGTATCGATGGAGGAATAACTCGAAAGCGATAGTGTTTGTGCGCCGCCCTGTAAACTCTGCAGTGCCGTACCCGAAAGAATCAGGCCACCAACTGACTGAAGATTGCCCGGATCGGTGAGCGCCAGGCTAATCTGGCCACTCGCAATGGCGACGGATTTGCCGTTCACAATCGCTCCCGGATCCAGCGTTGTTTCTCCGGTCGAATCGACAATGACACTAGGCCCTCCCAGTTGAGTACCGGCCCCAATCTGTAGAACAGGCTGTGTCGAAGAATTCACGCCCGAACGGCTGACCGTCGCGTTGAGATCGGCCCCCACCCGCAAGAAAACTCCATTGCCACTCCCGGGAAGATTGGCGTCACCCAACAAGATCGTGTCGGCACTCCCTGACAAAGTGCCGGAGGTTTCGATGACAGCGCCGGGGGCCAGCGTTAACTGATGATTCGCAACCAGAGTAATGTCGGGTCCCGTCAGGGGTGTTCCAGAATTATCGACCAAAACGTTGCCCGTTTGGACAATAACTCTTGTCCCTGTCGCATCCGTCTGGTGAACCCCTCCAATCAGTAAGCTTTCCGCATTGAAAGAATTCAGTTCAGACGCGTCGAGAACAAGAACTCCGGCCAGATTGGGCGCGCCAGAGCCGGTAATCAGAATGTCTTCCGGGCTGCTGATGTCAACCAAGCCTCCCTGACCACCAACCCCCGCCTCGGCCCCAACCTTCCCATTCAGGGCCATCGTTTGGGTTGCCGAGAACACCAGTTGACCGGCATCGACAGGAAGGCGCGGGGGAGCATTGCCGGCAGACGACGCAGCTTGGCCAAGTGTGTTGTTGGCCAGAAAACTATTGTACTGGGCCCGCGATCCCACCACCGTTGAAGACGACACTTCAAACTGGGCGGTTAATGGCTGTCCGATGCTGTTCGGGTTAAGATCATTAAAGCGATACCCCGATACAAGACTTGACCCATCCGGTAAGACGGTTCTGCCGCTGGTGGGTGTTCCCGCTACGGGCGTAACGAGGAATGCGCCGGGAAGCAGAGCATAACGAGCAGGCAACAGAGTATACGTTCCGGCAGTCAGGCCGGAACTCGCATCCAAGTGAATCTGGTCACCGACTGACAAACCGCTATTGACATAGCCTCGGTCGGAACCAAAAACATTGGGTACCACTGGATTTGGATTGTAAGGGGCGAAGGGTGCGTAGTTCGCCAGATAGCTCGGGAGAATGGCGAAACTCGACGATGAGGCAAGGATATCCTGTGAGCCTCCGTTCCCGGGAACCCACTGATACGAATAAAGATCACCACCCCCGCGAATATCGATTTGAGCATTTGGGTTCACCTCAATATTGGCGGCTGACAGCTGGATCGATTTGGCCGGCACACCGCCACTGGTAATATCAACACCAGACGGATCAATCCATGAGGCGCCATTGAGATCAATTCCGTACGGGATCACCAGCGCTTTCCCAGTGATCGGATCGACGGCGGAAACCGAAGTGACACTATTGTTCCCGAGGGTCAACTGCTTCGTTGGGGCAAAAGTTGTACCTGAAATCAAATCGATAGGACCATCGCCTGTGCCATCCCGCCCCAGTTGGATTGTTCCCAGTGGTGCGCGTAAAACACCATCTTGAGTAATTGTCGAGGCATAGACAGTCAGTGTCCCGCCAGCCGATAGAGGAAGCGGGCGATTTCCAGACGCCTCAATTGTCACGGAGCCAAACTGTGTACTGTTATTGAGACTGTAATCGAACGCGGCGATCGTAAAGCCCGCCGCGGTTGGTGGATAAACCTGGCCGGCGCGAAGCGTCAGGGCCCCCGCAATCTCCAGGATGCCATCCCCACGGATGTCTCCGCCATTGGCAATGAAGGTTGCCTGGCCGATATTCTGTAGAGAGAGTACGCCGATGTCCATGAGACTCGCCGCCTCGACTGTCAGGTTTCCGGCGCCATAAGTTGGTGAAACTAGGAAGGAGCGATTGTCACCATCTTGAAAGGGAGTTTGAAGTTGCGTGGCCTGCTGCGGAGCTTGGAACGGTCGTCCCAAGACAATATAGGGAGCAGTCAGATTAACGAAAGCGTCGGCAAAGAGAACACCCCCATCCGCCACCGTGATCATACGATTCGCCGATATGGTGACTGGACCTGAGAATTGAACGATTCCCCCCAAGGTCAGAGAATCGAAGCCGCCGGCCTGAAAACTGTTGGCAGAAAAATGGCCGAGGCCGGGAATTGGTTGGCCATTGCTGTCCAATACAGGATGACCAATCGCTGTTTCGCCCGCCGGATAAAACGAAGGAGACAAAACCAAATTCTGCTGTGATACATCGAGCGTAACATCAAGGGGAGTGGAGACGCTCGCATTGGGGGGATAAAACCGCCCGGAGGAGACCGTGAGGCTTCCACCGTTGGCCGTTGGTCCGCCCGCGAAACCTTTCAGGGTTGCTTCACCGATAAGCTCTTGACCACCGGCCAGGACAATCGATCCTCCATCACTGTCGATGCGCGTGGGAACCAATGTCGAGCCTGATGTTGCCGAAGGGGCTATTCCCAGATAACCGGGCGCCACATCGAGCACGTCACTCGCCCCCGACACATCAAGGATTGATCCCGATTCAGCGACGATATTCCCTGAGACCTTGATCGTGCCTCCGGGCAATACGGAGCCGGTCCGGTAGTTTTGGGGATTTGGTGTAAGTAGAGTCGTGCCGCTCGCCGACAAGACGCTCTGTGGCCCAAGGTCAACAGTTGGCAATGCCTGTAGTTGATTGGGGAAAAGACCCGCAGAGTTTGCTCCTCCGGAAATGGTAATTGTACCGCCCGGAGCCGAGATCGATCCCAGCACGGTAACGGTGTCACCTTTTAAGCTCACAGATCCCTGCGGGTCCGTGCTGATTACCGCACCTTCTCCCACCACCAAATCACCCCGAACGACCAATGGATCCGACGATAGATGATCGCTCACCCCACTCGCTCTCAACGTCAGGCTAACAGGCGTCCTCAATCCTTCTGGCGGGAAGTATGGCGTCAATGTTCCCATGCCATTTACATTCACTCCAGCCAGGAGGCTTTGCACCTCGGATGCCAATACTGTATTCGGTGCGATGACCAGTCCGGGAAGATAAGAGCCGGTCTGATCTCCTTGCTCCCCCATACCGGTGAGGGCAAAACTGCTAAAGCCTCCAGAACTAAAGAAATCGGGCGATAAAAGTAATGCGTCTGGGTTCGCAGTGGCGCCTCCGATCTGGATGGCGGGCGCCAAAATACTTAATGAGCCTCCTTTGGATCCAGAAAATGCCTGCAAACTGGAACCGAGAATGAGATGGCCGCCGATGATGGCCGTAACGTTCGGATCTTGTCCCGCATCAATAGTGATGCTTCCCCCCTTCCCGAACGTCCGTTTGCCGGTGGAGCTGGTCGTCACTCCACCCGACGCGTCGATGGCGCTGCCCTGAGCCAGAGCCGCACTGTAACTCTTCACCGCAATCGTCCCCCCATCGACAAGTATCGGCGTCAGATCTGCGCTGTAACTCAGGGCAACCGTTCCCTCGACACTTAGACTTCCGGTCGAACCGAGGGTAAACTGACCGCGCGTCGGGTCAGGTGGCGGAGTTGCCAGCAAAGTAGAAGTGTCCACATAGGGCGAAAAATCATAGACCGTGAACTGCATGTTTCCCCCCGGGGCTACCACGCTGCCTTCAATATCCATATTGGCCGCGGAAAGGCTGATGGAACCGCCCACCACGCTCTTCAATTGGATTTGTGCCGGCACCGTTATGGAACCATCACTGTTATCAACGGTGAATGAACCAAAGCCGCTTTGACCAATTAAACCGGGTGATAGAATGACTTCCGCCTTCCGATCCGCCTGCAACGGCAGAGGATTTCCCGAGCCGTCGAGAGCAAATGGGGTAGCCGGTAGCAAGTCGGAGCTTGCTTGGAATAGAATAGAAGGAGGTGTCGGAGAGAATGGCAGGAATGCGGGAGTGCTTATGTCCTGTGCCTGAAACGCCAATGATAGGCTACTGGGATTGGGGGCCTGCTGTTGCTGACGCGGACCGGAAACGGTGTTACCGACCAAATTGCCGTCAAGGGCCATGGCCGGCGCCGTGATGCTGATACCGCCACCATTTGCGCCCTGAATGTAGCCTTGTTCAAATTCCGAAGTAGTTACCGCACCCTGATAGACGCGATCGGGTGTCGCCTGTGCCGCTGGAAAAGTTTTTCCTCCAGAAATCAAGGTCGTGACCGGAACAACGCCACCTTGATAATTGATCCAGCCACCCGAAACGTTGATCGATGAGCCCGGTTGCATAACAACCGACTCACCCGCAGCCATTTTCACGGTCCCACCCGCTGTGGTCAGTTCACCCACGGAACGTTGAATCAAATTGGCATAGCCCGAAGCGTCAGCCAGCGGTGTCCCAATCCAAGGAAGGCCATTGTAGGTTCCCGTCTCTCCAGTATCGACGTAGATTGTTTGACCGTGTAGCGGCCCATCCCGTAACAGCGGTGAATCGGCTAAAGCAGCCGCGGTTAATTGCACGGCAACGGTATTCTCGGAAACGGGAACCGCCACGTCCTCCGTGCCTCCCACGTCAATCGAAGCACCCAAATCGAGATAGATTTTGCCAAACCCGTTGGCATGAACAAACGATTCGGCCGGGGAACCTGGGCTTTCGACACCGGTCAGGTTCCAAATCCCGGCGTTTAGCGAAACATTCGCGTTTGGTGCGAGAACAAGCGAATTTGGCGCAAGATAAATGCCTAGACCCTGAATATTGATCTGCGACGGCAATGCCAACTTGGTCCCCACAACGGTATCGGCACTGGAGAGTTCCGGCAAGATTTGTGTGACGCTCTTCGGTCCCAGCGTCACCACGCCGGTACTAGTCGGAACAAATGGCGGCAATGCTCCAATTCCTTCAGTTCCAATCGAATTGTAATCGGCCAAAAGATCAAGACTGCCGTTCAGGGAAACCGAGGTCGTGATGTTAATAAAGCCAGGCTGGACCACCGCCGCACCCGCCAACGTAACATTTCCACGAGGCACATCAATGAGACCTTCATTGCTGACATTCCCCGCAGCGGGCGGACCGACTGGGGAATTCGGATCGACAACGGCTCCCACATAAACATCAAGACCCCGCAGGCTTGGGTCGGTGGCAGGATGAGCGGCAAGACCCACTTGAAGACCTGCTGCGAGAATCGTTTGCCCATCGGGAGTCGATATCTCACCCTCATTCTTCACATTGGCTCCAATTAGAATAGCTCGTCCGCCCACATGATCGGCGGTCGTTGGCGTCGAGATGCTGGCGCCGGGTTGAACTTCGATATCGCCGGGCTGACCATCGGGGGTTGACAAAGGAGGCGGTGTGAATGCCGGTGTTCCGTTTGGACCAGCCGCCAACGGAAGGGACGAAAAGAGGAATTGGGTGTCTGGATTATTGAGCAAGCCACGATTGATCAGGTTATCGTTAATGGGCAACGCGGAGGCGACGAGTGTGTTGACGTTAACTTGTGCGGATCCGCCAAAGATAATGCCATTGGCGTTGATCACATAAACCTGGCCAGGGGCCTGGATCGTCCCCAAAATCTGTGAGGGAACTCCTGAGGGATCATTAACCTTGTTGAAGACGACCCATGAACTTTGAGCAGAGCCGCCAAGGGACTGGTCAAAATCGAGTGTTGTTTGCTTTCCAATGTTGAAGCTGGACCAATTCAAAATCGCTTGTGGCGCGTTTTGCGCCACCGTTACCTCCGTTTGGCCTCCAACCAGAGACTGCTGCGGCAAACTTGCCCCAGACCACAAGGATGGATTGAGCGATACTCGAGGATCCACTTGCAACCCGCCGACAAGCAGGCCACCTGGAACGTCAGGTAATGTAGTGCCGGGATGATTCGGGTCAGCACCGAGATTATTGGGCCCCTGTATCGCGGCCGCGCGTGCTGCCGCTTGCATCGCTTGGACTGCCTGGAGCGCTTGCGTGGTTCGTGCCAGCCGATCTTGGGCACTGGGTATTCCCGCGGTAGTGCCGATGCTCGGGTTTGCCCCGGCAGGAGGGGGCGTCGAGGAGGTCGGAGAGGGACTGTGCCTCAGAATATCTCCCGCCCTGAGAGGAATATCATTCATCACAATGAGCACGATGCTCACAATGATCGACGGGGCACGATGCCAACTCTTCTTCATTTACAGCGACCCGTTCATTCCGGAGTTTCTGCTGGTGGCGTTGCGCTGGATGTTGAAGTCTGCGGCGGTTGCTTCATGGGCTGGCTTTGGTCAAATTCCAAATCCTTCTTCTCCAACGTGGTTCGTTCATTCATGAGCTTGTCCTGGTAACCCTGGACCAGGTTTTCCAGCTTGACGCGGGTGATACCGATGAACGGTTCACGAGCCGTAATGGCATCGCCAAGTCCAAACCTGCGATACCGTTCCAGAATTTCACTCGCGATCTTATAAAGGGCCAGGTTCTTCGCCTGGCGATCGGCAACGAGCCTTTCCAACTCGTTCACCGCTTCTGCCGTGAGCCTGGCTCGCTCCGTCTCTTTGTTGCGAGCCAACTTCGCCGCCTGCCGGCAGCTCTCCATCGCCTCTTTGAGCTGTGCAATTTCCTCATCTTGGCGAGCCACCTTGGTTTTAAGGCTGTCGGTAAGGCTGTCCGCAGCTTTGGCCGCCTGTTTGTTTGCATTGGCTTCCTTGGTGATCGCTGCAAGTTGTTCGGTCAGGACCCTTTTCTCGTCAGCACTTTGTGCCTGGGCCGCCTGAAGCGCCGTGCGCTCCGCCTCAGCCGCGCGCAATTGAAGCACGGTGTCTCGCAGTCTTTCACGCAATTGTGTCTCGACGGTTTGCGGTTGATCCGCTGCCGGAATTACTTGAGCGACCACCAGCCAAAGGACTCCGAGCATCAGTAAGGAACTGACGGTTCGTTTCATGGAACGTGACAGTCTTGTTGGTTTCACAAAATTAGAACCTTCCGCTTACATCAAGCTGAATGGTATCCGCCTTCAAAGTGGGGCCGGCGACTTGATCGGAACTCATCCAACGAAGGGCAAGGAAGACGTTGGGTTCGAGGGCCAGCGCCGCGCTGATCGTGTACCCTTTCACGTTGGTACCCCCTCCTCCAAAATCATTGTCACAAAAACCATCGACGACCGAATCCGATTCGACGTATCGATAGTCCACACCAAGGCTCCAATCCCAGCGTTTCTGCAGGGCGATGTCTCCCAATTTAATCCCTACGATCCACGCGCCATCCCCCCCGACAAAATTGCCTAACGCACCCCCCGGAGAACCAGACCCGCGGTTGTTGACGGCAATGGCCTCGACACGATTTTTGTCGAAAGCTATGTTTTTGACGAACTCTCCAGTGAGGGAAACAACAAAAGGTTCGAAATGCTTGTAGTCCACTCTCCCCGTGACCGCGACATCGCGAAAGGGTGTGGCCAGGCCAAAATATTGCCACTGGTTTATGGCGCCGAAATTATTCGCGGCGGTCGGAGTAATATTGCGCAGCGCCATATACGTGTTTCCATATTGCGCAAACGCCGGGCGCGTATCGTCGGTGTTTCCTTGATCCTGGGCTGTTAGGGGAACGAAGGGACTGGATAGCTTCCCTTCGACGTGGTCAAAGAAATAGAATGCCCCGGCCCCTTTAAAGCTGAAATCTTCGTTGATTTTCCATTCACTCCCCACCTGCCCGGCATACAGCCATTTGTCCTCACTGTGGAATTTCTGGGGACGATTCGAGGAGAAATTAAGGTCCGTATTGAAGACGGGAAAGGCGCCGGCGGCAAAGAATGGCGTAAGTCCGTCGAGAATTTCCCTTCTTCCCTGCAACGCAAGACCATCGAACGCAAGAGCATCAGCCCAGATAATGGATGTTGAAAAAAACGGATTATCAAAACGGCCGACTGAAATCGCCAGGTTATCGGTGGGTGATCCTCCCAATTCATATTTTAGGAAAGCCCGATCCAACCAAACAGCGTACATACTGAAGTTGCCGCCCTGTCCGTTGTTGGCCGCACCCAGGCTTTGGTTTTGCGAAACCGGGGAATCATCCGTGCCCGTTGCCAAACGAAGCCCCGCCGTGAAACCATTTTCCATGTTAATCTCGGCGCCAAGTCGCGCGCGAAGCCGCTCCCGATTTCGATCTTGATCGACATTCCGCTGTGGTGAAAAGGAAACCCCTGTGGTGTCAAACGGTGCGCCGGTGTTGATTGCATTGAAATTTGGAAACACCCCCGTATCATCGTTGCCTTTGGGATAGAAAAGATCTTCATAGCGAACCCGAATATCGCCCTTGACCACGAAACGAGATACCCAGGCGGGAAGTGCATCCGGAGCAACCCAATGTTCCAAACGAGCTTGTTGCAATACATCGTCCTTGAGTTCGTCTCGTATCTGCACCTTGACAATCTCGGGAATATAGGGAACGCGCACCGTATCGTTGGTCGCCTGGTCGGCTTCTGCTCTAAGAGCCTGTGTATGAGCTTCGGCCGCATCGTTCTCCGCTTGTTGAATCAGCTCCCGGGCATCTTCCGCAGACAGCACACCCCGCTCGACGAGGCGATTGATAAGATTGATGGTCACATTCTGAGATTTTGGTCCCGACGAAGAGGTCGACGGCCTGTTTGTGATCGTGGCATCAGGAAGATCGGCTGTTGGACCGTCGGCATCGGCAGCAAACCCATGGGAAGAAACAAAAACAGCCCCCCAGCAAAGGGATTGCAAGAGGAGCATCTGGATATATCGCTTCGTGTTGATCACGGGTATTACCTTGAGAGAGCTGTTTGCGAGTTCCGCGCGGTGAGTCGCAACACGATGGGCATCGGCATTCCATCTGGCGGAGGTTCCTGTAAAATGAGATCCGCCAACACTTCGTTGGTAATGGCCTTGTCGAGCGCTACGCTCCCAGTCGATCCTGCGAGATAAGCGCGCGTGATCCGACCGGTTCGGTCACACCAAATCTGTACATCGACGTGAAAGTCTGCAGTCCGTGTGTTGCTGTTGCTTTGCAATGCCTGAGAAATTGAGCTTTGAACCTGGCTCGCGTACCATCCCCATCGGCTGCTGACGGCACGGCTTATGGTTTTGCCGGTGCCACCACCAAAAAAGCTGTTGCCCCCGTGCAGACCAAATCCGTCCGGAGGCCCGCTACCTTGAATGCTCGTCCCCAAGGCAGGCGACTCATTGGCCGGTGGCTCATCCTTTGACGTTTCGTCAGGCTTGGACTCCATCGCGTTAACGGGCACCTGCTCGATCATCTTCTGCTCACTCTCCGCAGGAGGAGGCGGCGATTGAGTCGGAGGTCGAGGCGGTGGAGGAGGAGGTGGTGGTGGCAAATTAACGAGGATCAAGTGCTGCTCCTGGCGCGGCCGCGACGTCTGAGCGAAATGTTTCTGACCGAACCACACCGCTATCGCGATGGTGGCAATGAGGCTGCCACCAATAATCACGCGATATTGTTGAAAAACACCCGGCTCTTCTTCCTCGTAAGCACCCATGTCATTTTCCTTGTGATTTTGTTGCGAGGCCGACTTGTGAAATCCCAAGTCGTCCCAATAGATCGAGCACATCCATAACCTTCTGGTATTGAGTGCCACTATCCCCAGCCACGACCACTGGGAATTCGGGAGTCTGCGCCTTTTGTTGCCGGAGACGCTGCTCCAGTTCTTGCAAAGAGACGGGAATGGTATCGAGAAACACCTTGCCCTCGTTGTTGACCGAAATGGCTTTGGTCTTTGGTTTACCCAGATTGGCCCCTTTGCTTGCTTGCGGCAGGTTAACTTTCATCCCTTGAATGGCCGCCGTGCACATGAGAATGAAGATCACCAACAACACGTAAGCCAAATCCAGCATGGGCGTGATGTTGATATCATCATACGGTTTGCCTTCGGATTGCGCTTGCATGCTAACGTTCTCCAAAGACTTCGGTGAGGGAGTTCTCTTCTTTCACGCCACCATAGAATTCGTAGAATTCGGCCATCTTCGTGACGAATTCGTCGATAAACACCTGCATGTCGCTCGTGGCGTCTTTGACGCGGGACAAAAGATAGTTGTAGCCAAACAGAGCGGGAATCGCGACAGCCAGACCTGCCACTGTCGCGGCTAACGCGGCAGAAATGCCTGGCGCGATGCTGTTCACGTTCACCTCACCCTGTTGGGCAATCGCTGCAAACGTAATCATGACGCCGACAACGGTGCCCAACAATCCGAGGAAGGGACCGCCCGAGATGGCAATGGTCAACAAGACCATCCGGCGATTCAGTTTTTGAGTTTCACGCACCAACCCGCCATCCAGGGTCGCGCGGATGGCCTGGACCGATCGCGCCGATAGTGCTCTTGAAACACCATTTTGCTCGTCTCTCGCCAAGCGGTCTCGGAGCTCCTCCGTGCCAATGCTGTAGATGCGATAGATGGAAGCCCGGCGAATTGTCCGAAAACTTTTCTCATCGATGCGTCCACCCAACGTTTTCACATGATCCAGGTCGGTATGAACCAAAAGTGAAAGATTCGAGGAGACTTGGTGCCAGACCCTCATGAACTGCGCATTGCCCTTGGCGACTTTATTCAAGTAGGACGCCTTGCTAATCATCACGCCCCAACTGATAAATGACATGACGCCGAGAATGCCGATCACGATCCAACCGTCGAACGTCAGCGATTTAACAATCACACCGACGTAACCGCTGGTGAACCAACTCGTGGTCTCTTCGCCTGGCCCCAGAACAAGCAATTGAGTCCCCTTGTCACTCTGGCCGAGGGCGGCCAGCTTGATGAAACCCGGCGATCTCGCTACTCGCGATATTTCCAATTCGTCCAGTTCGCCGCCAAAGTTTTCCCCGCCAATCTGCATTGCGCTGTCCATCGCAGGGAGGGAGGCATTCAGGGACGCAACGTTTTCGCCATCGAGATAAAGGGTAACGGTTGTCGTTGATGCGACAAGTGCCAGATGTCGCCAACTCCCTACAGCCATCGATGTCGGTGCGGCACTCCGTTGTATGTGGCCTTCCCTGGAGACTTCGACATACGGAACACCGCTGTCCGCCCCAACCACCACACTCGCCTTCCCGTCGCGCCGGCTGAAGATGATTTCTCTAGACGGCAATGTTGTCAGCTTGATCCAGGTCGAGATCGTGATTGAGGAACCTTCTGACCACTGAAGCGAAGTCGACGGAGGAATCGTCAACACCGTCTTATCGTCCAATCGAATCCCAGAACCTATGAATGAACCGTCCGCGGCAATGCCCGCGTTCTGCGACAGATTCCCATTGGCCGTGGAGTCGATTGCCGGAGTGCCGTTCTCGGTAAAATGATAGACCAAAACGGTATCTGAATCGTAAGTTCCTTTCGCGTCACCGGCTTTGTCTATCTTGGGACTCCCATTACCGCAATACAGCCAGAAACTGGTTTTGGCTCCGGGCTTTACGTCGGGAACCTTCACCCAGAGAAAGGCTTCCCCCATGAGCGCATCATATTTTTCTATGTGATACGGGAGGAGAGTCCTGTTGTCTTCGGCGACAAACCGAATATCGCTCCCGTCTTCTCTGGCGGCATCAAACTGAAAGTTGCCGGCATGTAATCGGATCAGAACCGGTGTGGCGCCGATTGGATCAGAAATGGCCGCGCCGGTTGCTGCCGTATCCAGGGTGATCTTCCTACGATAAGACCACTCGCTGTTCCACCATGTCGACGCCTGGGCCACTCCCGACAGGGTGAGAAAGATGATGCCTGCGAGAAGTCCGCGTCTTAACCAGATTGTTCTTACCAGGCTCATAATCATTTGCAGTTTGTCAACACGCTTCATGATCGAATTACCCTAAAACGTACCCCACAGTCTGAAAGTCAGACCCGGATGGTACGCAATCGTTTGCGATTGACTGACGAGCGGGACCCCCAGATCGATCGAGCCATTGAAGTGATCCGTGAGACCGATCCGGCTACCGACTCCGACGCTGGCCAGGTCATACCCGGACGTTTGCTGCGGCAGTGGATTGAGAATTGTCAACCGACCGCCCTCGGCAAAAACATACACTCTCCAATCAGAAGTCTTGTTCCCCACAAAGTTGAACAGCGACGGACTGCGCAACTCCACCGTGCCAAAAATCGCATCGTCACCAAACACTTCGCCTTCGAGATAACCACGAGCCGTTCCCAAGCCACCTCCCCCGAACTGTTCCGCACTGACCAGCGGCTGATCCGCAAGCTGCCCTTGCAGTTTTCCGTACAGTTGCAGTCCTCCGGAAAGTTCGTGTGTGTGCGCAAGGTCTCCACGCAAGTAGGCGAAGTTACCGTTTGATCGGAACCGGCTCTTTTCAAAAGCGCTGGCGTCACTGCCCAGACCGCGGAAACTAACCGTTGGCCCGAAGTTGAGTTCGGTCTGATCGGCTTTTGTCATCCGCGTGGCGCTGTAGGTCACACTAAATGGAAAGTAATGGTAACTGGTTTGGGTGGCATTCGTTGGGCTTCCGCCAACACTGACAACCTGCTCGTTATGCTTGTAATCAAAGCCCAGAGCCAGTGTCTGGGAAACTTCTTTGCCACCGGGTAACACGATAATGGATCGGAGGCCGATTACCTCACCACGACCGGCCACCGCGAGATCGCCGATGGTGGATACCGCACTGTCCTGTTTCGTCCCCTGAAGCGCGAGGCTTAGCCAACTTATTTCGGGAAAACGCGCAAGGTAATACCCAGAATACACTTGCACCTGGTCCACATTTTCCGGAGACAACTGAAAGCTTCCACCAATTGAATGACCCAATTGCCAGAGATTGTCATAGCTCACCGCCCCATCCAGACGGAGGTGGCTCGTATTCGCGCTATAACGATTATTCAGCTCAAGGCTACCGTGCAGAGGAAATGTATCCTTAACGTCCAAGTCGATGTCCACCGTGCCAGGCGTCACTCCCGGGCGCAACGAGGGCGTCACGCGCTGATCCGACAGTTGATTCAACGCGACGATATCCCGATTCACGTCATTGAAATTAATGACTCTGCCTTCGGCCAGGGAAGGAGCCATCGCCTTAATCTGACTGGGCAGAAAATACCGCGCCCCGTGCACCCTCAATCGACCAACCGGAGCTTCGGTAACCTCCAGGATAATGCTGCCGTCCTTCCACGGTTGCGCGGGAATTTGAACGGAGACCGTCTGGTAGCCCTTGGCCTGATATTCCTTTTCCAGGGCGGATCGCGCCTTCTCAACATCATCCTTCGTTCGGCCGGGACCCAAATAGGGATACACCGCCTCCTCAATCTCGGTCCTCGTCAATTGGTGTGCACCCTTAATTTGATATTCTTGGATGAAGATCCGTTGCAGGGAGGCTTCCGATGTTATTGGATAAATGAACCAAAACACGAACACAGCCGGAGCCAGCCGATTGAATCGAATACTTCGAATCGTTTGGAAATGCCGTAGCACTCGACCCCATACGAACCGATCCTCCACACCTCGGGCAGGCGAGAGAGATATTTGGAGGCAACGATTCACGTGCAATCGATTGCGTTGCAATTCAGATGATCCGTATTTTATCGAGAAGACTCCCATGGGGCTGCGCTTTATGGTCCAAGGCGGACACGATAGAATCGGCTGGGGCGATTGGTCGCGCCACCGACATCCGTGTAGTTCGTCGTGGTGTCACCTACGACATTGATGATGATCGGTCCGCTGATGTCCTGGAAATTGTTGCTGTAGGCGCCAGACTTGCCGTTGGTTGCCTGCAGCACGTTGGTCCGAATCCCGGCCGTTTTCCAAGTGATGATAAAATTCGCGCCGGCCGGCAATCCCGAGGTGATGCGGAATACCGAGGCTGCGTTGGTCGGGTTCAGCCCCAGCAAAAACTGGTTGGTGTTGCTGATTCCCTTGCCGAGTGGATCAGCGTTTGGTCCGCTGAAGGCGGGATTACCCAGTTCCGCTGGTGTAAAATACTGGTTCTGCCACGCGACGAATGGATCCTGACTGGACGGGACTGCTTGAAAGCTGAGGCCGCTTTGGGTCAAGATCAAGTAACCCAAGAGCGTGCCGGCGATGCCCGAGGTGTTTGTCGGCTGTAACTCATACAAGTCCAACACGACCTCGCCGCCTATGGGAACATTCGCCGTGCTATCCACGGTCGGAGTGAAGTAGCCGAAGCTTGTGCCGCCGGTCTTCAAATCCTGAGCCGACCAGCTGCCCGCTAGCGAGGCGTTGATGACCGCAGCAGAGGCACTATTCGTCGTGGTGGGGGTGCCATATAACGTCCCCGCGGCTCCGGCCCCAAACATTGCCTCCATGGTCCCCGAGGCTGTCTTTTGAGCGAAGACGCTGCCCCTGTTCCACGCGGGTGCGCCATCCGGTGCGGTCGCCCAAAGAGTGCCCACGGGAGCATGACCATCGGCTGTGCCGTCAGACCGGCCCGTGGTCGAGACCGCGCCCCAGAACAAGTCGGTCCGTGTGGACCAATTTGCACCATAGGTATTGACGAGGTCTTGGACAGCCAGCGCCGGTAAGGGAAAAAATCCAGTGGAATTATAGAAGTTACTCATATTGCCGAGGTCAACTTCAAGGTTCAGCGTTTGCCCGGGTGCTCCAGTTGCGCGGAAGCCGAGGATCAAATCACCCAACGATGGGGTGTTGGTTTGGGCGCGAACCGCCGGCGTTAGTAGCGCGATACCGGCTAAAGCCAGCAATATCATCTTGCGATGGCTAAGTGTCATTCGTTTCATCATAAATTCCTTTCCAAGACCTGATTCGCCATTTCTCATACGACATACGCCTGCGACCATCGCGGGCCATTCAAACCCAAAGAGGCCCCTCGCTCTTATGTGTGAGTGGAGGAGCCCCGCGGATGAATTCAACGGAGTGAATTCCAATTGTCGATCAAGCCCGAATAATCCTCCTGTGTCGGCGAAGCATGATCGTCATTCCAAGCCCAATGCCTACCAGAGCCCACGTAGAGGGTTCAGGTACCACTTCAAAGCTCAGGCCGCTTTGAGTCAGGACCAACTCGCCCAGGACCGTGCCGGCGACGTCCGAGGTGTTGGTTGGCTGCAGCTCATACAAGTACGACGCAACCTGGCCGCCCGGTGGAATATTCGCCGTATTATCCACAGTCGGATAGAAGTAGCCGAAACTGATGCCGGGAGTCTTCTGATCCTGAGCCGTCCAGCTGCCTGGTAGCGAACCTTGGATGACCGCAGCCGAGGCACTGTTCGACGTACTGGTGGCCCCGTATAATGACCCAGGGGCTCCGACTAAAAACAGCGTTTCAATATTCGCCGAAGCTGCCTTCTGAGCAAAAACGCTTCCCCGATTGAACGCGAATGCGCCAACCGGCGCGGTTGCCCATAGCGTGCCCAAAGGCGCGTGACCGTCGGCCGTGCCCGTGGCCCTGCCCGTGGTAGCGATGGCACCCCAAGACAAGTTTGTGTTCGTGTACCAGTTCGCCCCAAACGTATCAACGAGGTCTTGTAAGGCCAGCGCCGGTAAGGTGAACGAACTGGTGGCATTATAGAAGTTGCTAATACTGCCAAGGTCGACTTCAAGGTCCAACGTTTGTCCCGGGGCAGTTGAAGAGAAGCCCAGGATCAAATCATCCAACGATGGGGTGATGGTTTGGGCGTGAACCGC
>Ga0265338_10001666_pt1 | contig 35378 bp, 37 predicted proteins | sample 42126metaG_FD_193579 | JGI IMG/M metagenome (GOLD analysis project Ga0265338, IMG submission 193579) | Rhizosphere microbial communities from Carex aquatilis grown in University of Washington, Seatle, WA, United States - 4-21-26 metaG | ecosystem: Host-associated > Plants > Roots > Rhizosphere...
GTGTTATGAACGTCAACATCGTCATCCACTACCACGATATATTTGGTGAACATCATCTGCCCCATGCCCCACAAGCCATGCATGATCTTGTACGCCTGCATCGGATACGTCTTCCGGATGCTGACAAAAACCAGGTTGTGGAAAACCCCTTCCGCCGGCAGGGCGATGTCCACGATCTCCGGGAAGTTCATCTTGAAGATGGGCAGGAATAATTTCACCGACGCACTGCCGATATAAAAATCCTCCATCGGCGGAATGCCCACGATCGTGGCCGGGTACATCGCGTTCTTGCGATGCGTGATGGCGGTCACATGAAAAACCGGATACGGCTCGGGCAACGTGTAATAACCCGTATGGTCGCCAAATGGCCCTTCCTCTCGCAACGGTTCCGTGGGGTCCACATAGCCCTCGATGACAAAATCCGAGTTCGCCGGCACTTCGAGGTCGTTCGTCTCGCATTTCACAAGTTCCACGGATTTTTTCCGCAGATAACCCGCCAGGAGAAACTCATCCAGGCCATCCGGCAACGGCGCCGTGGCGGCAAACGTGAACACCGGATCGCCACCCAAAAAAATCGCGACCGGCATGCGCGTGCCCGTCTCATAATAACGACGTCCATGGCGCGCACCCACTTTTTGCAACTGCCAATGCATACCCGTGGTGTGGGCATCGTAGATCTGGATTCGATACATCCCGACATTACGTTCGCCGGTGTCCGGGTCTTTGGTGACGACGCACGGCAGCGTGATGAAACGTCCGCCATCCAGCGGCCAGCACTTCAAGATGGGCAGGTTGAGCAAGGTTGCTGGTTGCAGGTTGAAAGTTGAAGGTTCGTTGACATTTGGTGCTTTCGGCCAACATTCAGCTTTCAACCTGGAACTTTCAACCCGGTGAATCACTTCCTTGCACGCGCCGTCTTTGACGATCTTCGGTTTCGCATGGCGCAGGTCCAGCGCCTGCCCGAGCAATTTGATCGCTTCCCGCCAACCGGTTGGGGGCTTTGCTTTCATCAGCGAGCCCAGTTCCGCCGCCGCCGCGTCCACCGACTCGGCGCCCAGGCTCGCCGCCATCCGCTTCCACGATCCCATCGTGTTGATCGCCACTGGAAACGGGGACACCTGTCCGTTCACCGTCGGCTTCTCTATCAGCAAAGCTTTGCCACCACCCGGCGATTTCATTTCGCGGTCTGCAATTTCGGTGATTTCCAGTTCTGTCGCCAGCGGATGCAAAATGCGTTTTACCTCGCCCAAGGCATCCAGCTTTTGCACGAAATCGCCGAAGGAATCGAAAGCCATGTCGCGAGGCTATCAGAAGAGGAAAAAACGCCAAGCTCTAGCTCAAATGGGGAGCGTTCCAGGAATGCGTGAAATTCACGCATTTATGCGTGATTCTCACGCATTTTTCCCTCCAAAACCCGTTGAAACTGAGAATTTAGCGCATATTTGATGATGGCACCTGCCATGCTAAAAAATCCTTAGAAATTGGGTTGACTGTGCGTGTGATTCACTTAGAGTTCGCGAACTGTTTCCCAAGAAACGAAAAAAACCAACTAGAGAAAGTTTATGAAAAGCATCAAAAAGAAATTAGCGGCCTTCACGCTCATCGAGCTGCTGGTCGTTATCGCGATCATTGCCATTTTGGCGGCAATGTTGTTACCCGCACTCGCCGCTGCCAAACGCCGCGCGCAACGTATTAATTGCGTCAATAACATCCGCCAATGTGAATTGGCGTTCAAGACCTGGGCCGTTGATAACAACGACCGGTTCCCCATGATTGTTTCCAGCTCCGAAGGCGGCGTGAAGGACTTCATTATGTCACCGTGGTTTTATAGCACGGCCCCCGCTTCCGCCAGTGCCACCTACGCGCACATGATGTTTCAGGTTATGTCGAATGAATTGAGCGCCCCCAAGCTGGTGCTCTGTCCTTCGGACACCTCGCACTCGCCGGCGCAAAACTTCGCGGCTGAAACCAATATGTCCACCAGTTACGTCGTCGACAGTTTCGCCACGGACGTCTATCCGCAACTCATTTTGTTGATGGATCGTAACATCGGTGATACAGGCTCTTCTACCATTCCTACCACGCTGTATACCGGCGCCGTCAACCTGAACGCCAAAGCCTCGGGCTCCAGTTTCGGTTGGTCGGACATCATGCATCTCCGTCAGGGTAATATCGGTTTGGCCGACGGCAGCGTGCAGCAGGTCAGCACGCCCAAGTTTAAGAATGCGATCACCAACACGCCGAACACAGTCATCTCGAACATCGTTGACTTCCCGGCCAGCAATGCTAACACCTAGTCTCTAGGAAATTTTATTCGCAGAAAGGCACCCGCAAGGGTGCCTTTCTTTTTTGTCCGCCTCACTTCGAACTGCCGGCGGTCCGCAGGATGATTTCCTGAAGTTTGGTCGCTGGCCGAAAACCGGTTGTGACGGAAAGTTTTTCGACCAATGGCTTGCGGCGGCGCATGTCGTCAAAACCGGTCCCGTAGGCTTCCTGGTAGGGCAGGAATTCGATGGCCGAGCGGGACTTCAATGTCTCTATGACCGTCTGCGCCAGGGCAGCGATCGAGATTTCTTCCGTGCTCCCCACGTTAAAGACCTCTCCGCGTGCGGCCGGATTGTTTTGCAGGCGCACGATCGCTTCCACCGCGTCATGCACCCAGCAGAAACACCGCGTTTGTCCGCCATCGCCATAGACCCGCAGGGGCCCGCCCGCTTTCGCGGCGGCGATGAATCGCGGCAATACCATCCCATAACGCCCCGTCTGTCGCGGGCCCACCGTGTTGAACAATCGCACGATCACCACCGGCAATTTGTGCTCTTTGGCGTAGGCAAGCGCGAGAAACTCATCCATCAATTTCGAACACGCATAACACCACCGCGTTTGGTTGGGTGGCCCGATCAACAAGTCATCATCTTCCCGGAAATCGTCCTTCTGGCTCTTGCCATAGACCTCGGAAGTCGACGTTATCAGTATCGGCACACCGTGCGGCGCAGCGGCTTTCAACAGAAATTCCGTTTCCCGCAGGTTGGTTTCAATCACCTGGATCGGCGATTGCATCACCAGTTCCACCCCTACCGTCGCGGCCAGGTGATAAATGCACGCTGCTTGTGCTACCAACGATGACAATTCTGCGCACGTAGAGACCTTCGATTGGATGACCTGCAGTCCTGGATTCGATTTTACGGCCTGCAAGTTCTCCAGGTTCCCCGTCGAAAGATCATCGATGACCACCACACTTTTGCCGCTGCCCAGCAATCGTTCGACCAGGTGCGACCCGATGAATCCCGCGCCGCCCGTCACCAAAACATGTTTTGTCGTTTTCATTTGAGTGCGCCCGCGACCGCTTCGGCCAATCGTTGCCGGAACGCCGGGTCGGCGATGCGCCGCGCCTCCGTTGGGTTCGACAAATAACCGCCTTCAATCAGGAGGGCCGGCCGGTTCTGGCCGCGCAACACACCCATGAATCGCGCGCGCCGCACACCGCGATCATTATAGAAGCTCGTCCGCAGCAACGCCCGGTGCAGTTGGAGCGCCCAACTCCAGCTTTCTGCATCGTAGGAATTGTTCGGAAACACCTGCGTGATGTCATCCGGATATTCGCGCGTCATGGCGGATGGCATTCCGGTCGGGGTCAAACAATACGTCTCCAATCCCGCCTCCCGGTCGTCCGGCGATGCAGAATTGAAATGCAAGCTCACGAACAGGTCTGCATGGTGCGCCTCCGCAAATGCCACCCGGTCGGGCAACGTCACATCCACATCGTTCGTGCGCGTCAGGAACACCTGCCAGCCGTTCGCCAGCAACAGCGGGGCCAGCCGCTCCGCCCAGTCGAGCGTATACTGCTTCTCAAATTGACCGTCCGTCACGCTGCGGGTTCCGGTATTTCCGCCGCCATGCCCCGGATCAATGACGATGACCCGGTCCGCCCGTGCCACGGCCGGTGTATGCAACAACGGCTCCAGGTTCTTTATCAGGTCCAACCGATGTACAAACAACTGCCCTCCGACCAATTGCGGCGCATAACCCAGGTGCAACTGCGTATCATCCCAATAGGCGATCAGCGATTCACTCTGGAGAATCAATGTGCCATTACCCGTATGGATGACATACGCGACGCAATCATTCAGTGACAGTTTTCGCGCCGGGGCGAAATTGCGCACTTGGGCCCAGCGATTGATCGCCACCCAGAGTTCCGGAAATTCATTCGTATGCACAGGCATTTGCACCACCGGCCGCGAAGGCGGCGGATTGGTGTGTGGCACCACTATCGGCACCTGCACCATATTTGTAGCAGGTGGTTCCGGCGGTGGCGCGGTTTTTTGTTTCCACGCGGGCGGAGTGGATGTGCACCCCGCCAGGACGAGCAATGCGCCTATCAAAAGCTTAAACGACTTCGGCATTCATCACATTCTGCGAATGTCGGACGCTGACTCAAGCTTTTCACGAAATTTTGCGGCATGATTCGTCATCCTTGCCGACTCGGTGCCGACCCGCCATCATGTGTTTGCTTGAAAATTCTCGTTGCCATCACCGGGGCCAGCGGCGCGCAGTACGCCCAACGGTTGCTCGATAATCTCGACCCGCGCACCCATGAAGTGCACGTGGTCACCAGCAATTACGCCCAACAGGTCATTGCCGAAGAATTACCCGGCGGACTGCGCCTGGCTGAAGGTGTGAAGACCCACAGCATCAAGAGCATGAACGCGCCGTTCGCCAGCGGCTCAAACCCGCCGGATGCCATGGTCGTCATCCCTTGCACCATGGGAACGCTCGGCCGCATCGCTCACGGCTATAGCGAGGACGTCCTGCTCCGCGCCGCCGATGTGGTGTTGAAAGAAAAAAAGAAGCTCATACTCGTCTGGCGCGAAACGCCGCTGAATCTCGTTCACATCAAAAACATGGAACTGCTTTTGTTGGCCGGCGCGACCATCATGCCCGCCAACCCCATCTTCTACACGAATCCGAAAACCATTACTGAAGTCATCGACACCGTTGTCGCCCGCGTGCTCGACCATATCGGCGTCCCGAACAAGCTCGCCCCGCGCTGGGCGGAAGAGAAGGAATGAGATGAAGACGAAGAAACATCGAACACTGAACATCGAACATCGAACGCCGAACGAAGAGATAACTAATCCTTGGGTTTTACACGATAGCGATAATGGTGGCCGGAAATATGATTTGGAAGAACGCCTGCTCGAATTTGCATCGGCAATCATTGATTTGACTGAAAAGCTTCCATCCTCACGGGCGGGAAATCATGTCGCCGCGCAATTGCTCCGTTCCGGCACTTCACCCTATCCCAATCATGCCGAGGCTGAATCCGCTGAATCGCGTGATGATTTTATCCACAAATTAAAGATATGCTTAAAAGAGCTGCGGGAAACTCGTCGATGGGCGCAATTGGTCGAGCGCAAAGTTTGGGCAAAAAACGATACAACATTGATTTTTATTTTGGGCGAATCGGAAGAACTTATCAGAATCTTTATGTCCAGTGTCCGTACCGCGCGTCGGAACGATCTTAAACAAAAAGGTCGTTCGTCCGACAAAGCTAACTGACCTTCGATGTTCAGCGTTCGTTGTTCAATGTTCGATGTTTACCTTAATTAAAAAATGGGCTGGTTTCGTCAGGTTTTCGCACACAATTTTCGCGCTTCCCTTCGCGCTGGCCGCGATGGCCGTGGCCGCGCGCGATCATCGCGGCTGGCCCGGTTCGAAAACGTTTCTGCTCATCCTCGCCGCCATGGTTTCGGCGCGCACTTGCGCTATGGCGTTCAACCGCGTCGTTGACCGCAAATTCGATGCCCTCAATCCCCGCACGGCCAACCGACATCTGCCCCGCGGCGAAGTTTCACTACCGGGAGCAATCGGGCTTTGCGTGTTGTCGGCGGCAGGCCTGGTGGTTGTCAGTTATTTTCTCAATCCACTCTGTTTTTATCTCTCGCCCGTCGCGCTTATCGTCATCTGTTTTTATTCGCTCACCAAACGGTTCACGGATTACACGCACGTTTTTCTCGGCGCCGCCCTGGCGCTCGCACCCGTCGGCGCATGGCTCGCGGTGAAAGGGTCGAATGTTTCCGGGCAGGAAATTCTGCAGATGTTCACGCTCGCCGCCGCCGTCATCCTGTGGCTGGTGGGCTTCGACATCATTTACGCGCTGCAGGATTATGAATTTGACCGTTCGCATGGCCTGCACTCGCTGGTGGTGGCGTGGGGACAAAAGAACGCCCTGCACGCCGCGTTCCTCGCTCACCTGCTCATGTGCGGACTGCTGTTTGCCTTCGGTTTTCTGTGCGGCTTCCGTGTCGCCTACATCGTCGGTTGGCTCATCATCGTCGGTTGCCTGGTGATGGAGCATTGGATCGCCCAACGTCGCAGTCTCAATTGGATCAACGTCGCTTTCTTCCGCCTGAACGCGGTCGTCAGCCTCGTGTTCCTGGTGGTCGTCGTAACCGAAGTGATTTTTCAGGGTGGTTTTAGAATGCGGTGAGGCAGAGAAAGTTGGATATTCCCGGTAACGTTCCTCGGGTTTTGCTTCTAAGAAGGGCATGGACACGGTAAAAATTGACTCAGCCATGCCGAACAAATGCCCGCAATGCGGCACACCACTGGATTCGGGCGCGCTCGGCGGTCTTTGCCCCGCCTGCCTTCTCGCCCAAGGCGCACTGCACGAAACGGGCACCGGCGGGCAAATTCCACCCTTTAATCCGCCTTCGGTTGCCGAGATCGCCCCGCTGTTCCCGCAGCTCGAGATCATCGAACTCATTGGCAAGGGCGGCATGGGCGCGGTCTATAAAGCACGGCAAAAACAACTCGACCGCATCGTCGCGCTCAAAATCCTCCCGCCCGGCGTCGGTCACGACGCGACTTTTGCCGAGCGGTTCGCCCGCGAGGCCCGGGCGCTCGCCAAGCTGAATCATCCCGGCATCGTGACGCTCTATGAATTCGGCGAGACGAGCGGCCAGTTCTATTTCCTGATGGAATTTGTGGACGGCGTGAACCTGCGCCAACTCCTGAATGCCGGGCGCATTTCACCCCGTGAAGCGTTGGCCATCGTGCCGCAGATCTGCGACGCACTCCAATTCGCGCACGACCACGGCATCGTCCATCGCGACATCAAGCCGGAGAATATTTTGCTGGACCGTCTGGGTCGTGTGAAAGTAGCGGACTTCGGCCTGGCAAAGATCATGGGAGGTAATGCCATCGAACCGGCGGCGAGTGGATGCGCCGCTGGTTCACCTGCTCTCACTGATGCAGGCAAAGTGATGGGCACGCCCCAATACATGTCGCCTGAACAGATAAAAAATCCGGGCGAGGTGGATAATCGCGCTGACATCTACGCACTGGGGGTCGTCTTCTATCAGATGCTCACCGGCGAACTACCCGGCAAAAAAATCGAGCCGCCATCCCGAAAAGTGCAGATCGATGTGCGTCTCGATGAGATTGTCCTGCGCGCGTTGGAAAGAAGGCCAGAGCTCCGTTACCAACAGGTCAGCGAAGTAAGAACCTGCGTGGAGACCATTGTGAACTCAGGAAGTTCAAGCACCGCACCGCACCCCGCCGCTACCGCGAAGAACCTGCCCCGCAAAACCGGTCTTGTCCGCCTCCTCGAAATCTTGTTCGACATCACATTTACATCTCCCACGGCCATCGCACTCATCAACCTCTCCACGCTGGGTTCTCTTTGCTTTCTTGGTTACCTGCCGTTTCCAGGTTGTCACCGGCTCTTTGGCTTTTCCGGCCTCTATGGGCTGATTGGTTTCGGTTTCCTCTTCGAAATTGTGGCAAGATCAAAACCACCTGCCTCCGCGCCCATTCTCCTGCGTGGCCAGATTTTCCGTCGCTCCGCTCTGGTTTCCGTCCTCGTATGGCTGGTGATATTTATGCTGGCGGCGACCGTCACAAGCCTGTTGCCGCCCACTTATCTGGGGGTTGCCAGGGTTAAAATCGCCGGCGTGGGGTCAGCTCAGTCTGGCGACCCCTATCTACTCGAGACAGAGCTTGAACGCCTGCGATCGGAGGAATTGCTTGAGCAAGTTGCCGCGAAGGCGGATTTAAAAATGCGCTGGAAGTCTCTGCTGTCCGGCTCCGAAAACGAACAGTCACGGCAACTCATTAACCAATTGCGCAGCGCGATAAATCTCAGACCCGTCACCAATTCCGCTCTCTCGCTAATTGACATCTATGTTTACAGCCGTTCGGCGACCGAGGTGGCGGATATAGCCAACACCATGGCCAGGATTTATTGCGACCAGACACAGGCGAAGTTTGTAGAAGAAGCACGCATACCTGAACGCCCAGTGCGGCCTGACGTCTTCATGAATCTCGCCGTTGGTGCATCCGTGGCCATGGTTGCCGCGCTAATCGCTGGTGGCCTGTCTGCATTGTTCTATTCGCGAAAAAATCGCCGGGTGGCCGCCTTCGCTTCAATGGCCAAAGAGCCTCAGGCTGTTCTCCCCTGGGTGGCCTTCAGCTTTGCCTGCCTGGGAGGAATAATCGGCTCAGTCAGCTTTCTTTTCTGGCCGTGCCCGCCACAATTGCTTGTCTGGGCTATTCCGGTCGTTGCCATTCTCGGGGTTACCCTGGGAATTTTGTCCCGCCATCATCAGTTTGGCAGGTATGCCATCATCATCGGAAGTATCAATTTGGCAATCTGGCTGATCATCTTCGCGGTGACATTCTCCCAGCCTGGCCCTGGCACAGTGGTTAAGCAAAGTTTCAATTATGACCCCACCAATGCCGCATATGGTTTTGGGACGGAGGTTAAGCCGCAAGTGACAGCGAAAACGGTTATTACTAGTGATGGCAGCAGTTCGGCCCAAAACCAAACCCGCTTTGCGCCGGTGATTGAACGGACGATTATGGATAGTAAAGCCAACTTTGAAAACGATTCCGCGCGGACAAATGCTTCCACGATGATTGATTTGGACTCAGGCATCCTCTTTTCCGGTCCGTCAGACATGTGGCGGGCAGATGCGGCTGCACAGAAAAACTGGATGTCGGCCGAGGGCATCGATGCATTGGGCGTCATTCCCGGCGTCGATGGGTTGGTGGGTTTGGATATGAAAACGATTCCAATGCCGTCGACAGGCTGGGATGAAATCACGGCTGACTCGGTTTCCGCTCAACTCGAAAAAACCGATATTCACGAAAGCATTCCGTTAAATGGAATGGGAGATTTTCCGCCCACTTGTCTGTTTCAAACGCGTGAGGGCGGCAAGGGCATTTTGCAGATCAGGGGCTTCACGGAAAATCCACGCGGGGTAAGAATTCGCTATAAACTTGTGCAGCAAGCCAGACAGGCAAACGCCAACCAGAATGTTATCCTTTCATTCAAGGGCGGTAAACTGGTCGCCACCGATACTAACTCACATTGGCTGTGGTCGATGGAGGAATATGACAAGCGGATTGGCGAGAGTAACTGGTTGATTTTCACTGGCAGCAATATCATCTCGACCACCATATCGCCTGATGAAATCCGTTCAAATGACTTGAAAAATCTGCCCCCCACAAATAATTGACGCTTTGATTTCGAAACACTCTTCCCATTCAACGGGGCCGCCGGGCATCTTCGCCACGACGCACTGGACGGTCGTGCTCGCCGCGGGCCGGCGCCACACTCCGCAATCGGATGGTGCGCTCGAGCAGCTTTGTCGTACCTATTGGTTTCCGCTCTACGCCTACGTGCGCCGTCGTGGATATACCAAGGAAGACGCCGAGGACCTGACGCAGGCGTTCTTCGCACGATTTCTCGCCAAAAATTATCTCGAAGGCTTGAGCGCCGAACGCGGACGCTTTCGCGCCTTCCTGCTCGCTTCGCTCAAACATTTCCTCATCAACGAATGGAAAAAGACCCAGCGCATCAAACGCGGTGGCGGTGAGGCCGTGTTATCATTGGATTGGAAAACGGCTGACACGCAATTCCAGGTTGCCTCTAATGCGGAGCCCAGTCCCGACAAGGCATTTGACCGCGAATGGGCCGTGGCATTGCTTGCGAAAGTCATCGAACGCCTGCGCGCCGAGTGCGAAGCGGAGGGAAAACTGAAACAATTTGAGCATCTAAAAATCTTTCTCACTGCGGGCAAAGGCGAAATGTCACATGCCGATGCGGCAAAGTCGCTGGGTATGGATGAAACGGCCGTGCGCGTGGCGGTGCATCGCCTGCGGAAGCGTTATCGGCAGTTGTTGCGCGATGAAGTGTCGCAGACTTTGAGCGATGAGGGCCAGGTGGATGAGGAAATGCGCGCCCTGTTCGGTGCGTTTTCCTAAGCCGCTCAGGGCTTGAGCTTTGCGCGATTTGGCTTATCTTTAGTCCATGCCGATCTACGAATTTCATTGCGAAGGTTGCACAAAGGATAGTGAAATCCTCGTGCGCTCCAGCGATTGGCAGGGAACCAAATGCCCGCATTGCGGCTCCCCCAAACTGTCCAAAAAATTCTCCGTCTTCGCCTCTTCGGCCGCCGGTGAAACCAGCGCGCCTTCGGCGCCATCCTGCGGTATGTCCGGCGGTTGCGGCTGCGGACGCGGCGGGCCGCATCGGCACTGATGTTCCTCCTGCATTCCGGCGCAGGCGACGCGCCATTCAACATGGCGCACGATGAAGCGTTGTTGCACGCCATGCCGCGCCTTGGCCGACCTGTGCTGCGTTTCTATAGTTGGACCGAACGCGCTGCTTCGTTTGGCTATTTCCAAAAATTCTCCGGGGTCGAGCGCGCCACTTTGCTGCGCCCGCTCGTGCGTCGTCCGACCGGCGGCGGCATCGTGCCGCACGATGCGGATTGGACCTACTGCCTCGCATTTCCCGCTGGGCACGAATGGCATTCGCTGCCTGCCACCGGGAGTTATCATCGCGTTCACGAATGGATCCAATCCGCCTTTGCCAAATTAAATATTCCCACCGACCTCGCGCCTTGTTGCAAGAAACTCGAAACTAAAAACCAGGAACCCGGAACCGGCTTGCCCGGCCAATGTTTTCTCGGGTACGAGAAGTCCGATGTGCTGTGGCATGGACGCAAGATCGCCGGCGCCGCGCAACGGCGGAACAAGCTGGGCCTGCTCATTCAGGGCTCGGTCCAACCGCCGCCCATCTCTCTGGCGCGTGCGGATTGGGAAAAAGCAATGCAGCGCGTTGGTGAAGAGAAATTTTCTATCCTATGGCATATGCTTGCTCCAGATGAGCAATTGCAGGAATCAATCAAACGCCTGGTCTCAGAGAGATACTCGCAAGTGGCGTACAACCAAAAGCGGTAGTGAGTCCGCCTCAAACCGGCACGACACTCATCCAACCAGTACTGCCGAAGCGGCTCTTGAAATTCCCGATCAGCGCCTCCCCTGCTGATTGATTCTCCATCACCGCGAACGTCGTGGAACCGCTGCCGGACATGAGCGTGGCCAATGCGCCGTGCTCGCGGAAAAATTCCTGGTACAACGCCAGCACGGGATATTTCTTCAGCGCAGGCGCTTCGAGCGAGTTATAAAACTCCTTGCCGGCATTCTTTGCGTCACCGCCTTGCAGCCGGGAGATCAATTTTTGCGCCCGGCCACGGCGGCCATTCAGTGCGTCAGGGAAATACGCGAGTTGCTGGTAAGCCCAGGCCGTGGCGATGCCAAACCCCGGATGCACCAGCACGAACGCCCGTCCACGCATCGCCGGGAAAAAGTCCAATTGCGTCACGTTTTCACCGCGTCCGGTCGCCAGCGCCGGTTTGTTCTGTAAAAAGAAATTCACGTCCGACCCCAGCGTGGCGGCCTGCCGGTGCAGTTCCTCTCCCGTGAGCGGCGAACCGAAAAGCTCGTTGAGACCCAGTAGAGTCGTCGCTGCGTTGCCGCTGCCGCCGCCCAGGCCGGCCGCCAGGGGAATTTTCTTCTCCAGATGGATGCGGACGCCGTCATGGATTTTCGTCGCCTGCAGGAAGGCCGTGGCAGCGCGGTGGACCAGATTGCGCGAATCCGTCGGCAACTCCGGATCGCTGCAGGAAAGCTGGATGCCCGTCCCGCCGCGCGCGAACGTCATGGAATCAAAGACATTCACCGGATGAAAAACCGTTTCCAATTCGTGAAAGCCGTCAGCCCGCCGGCCGAGGATGTTCAGGAGCAGATTCACTTTGCAGGGCGATTGTTTTGCGAGCGACATGCGACATGCTTTTTATCTGTGAATCACCATAAAGACACGAAAAAACGGCCCTGGAGCGTATTAAAAAATACCGTGGCCGTTCGGAGCGAGGATTTTTAAGTTTTGGCGAGGCTTTGGCGAAGGAGCATGCCCGCAGCGGCCTGTGGCTGAGCCGAAACGAAGACAAAACTCAAAAAGACCGCCCCTCTTTCTGCCTGGCCGAATGGCTACAGGATTTATTAATACGCTCTAAAAAAGCATCAACCCCGAAATGCTTCGGGGTTGGCGCGTGGAAAAGTTCAATCCGGATCAATTATCAAACACCCGGAACTTGCTGCCCGGGAACCACGGGGCGACGTCGCCACCCGAGAAATCCAGGTTGTTATCGGTTTCAAAGATTGAGTCTTCCGGCTTGCCGGGCGCATAATTATCAGGATAAGCCGGGCTCGCCGAAAAATGTTTCGTGGCGATGGGATGATACGGTGGGATGGGGAACGTCACGACTTCAAAAACTCCGAGGGCGGTACGGCCCACGGTACGATCAACACCATGGATGACTCCGGTGGTGAAGGCCATGTCCGGTCCGCCAAAAACAGCGCCTTGTTCCATCGAACGGCGCATTTCGCCGCCACGCACAGGCTCAAACATATTGCTCATGCCGCGGCCGAGCTTTTGTTCCGGGCCGGCACACCCGGTCAGAAAAAATGCGGCAGCGCCAACAATAGCGAGATAAAAAGGGATTTTCATAAATGCTTCTCCAGCACCTTACCGCGATTTAATGGGTTGTAAAGTGCGTTTTAAGACTGATGTTTTCGTTCTTTGCGTTCCCAGTACCACGCTATCCACACGCTGACCTCATACAGCACATATAGCGGCACTGCCATCAGCACCTGCGTGAGCACCTCCGGAGTCGTCAGCAGCGCTCCCAGGACTAGGCATATCACAATCATGTAGCGGCGACCCTTCGAGAGCAGTTCGTAATTCAGCACCCCGATCTTCACCAGTATCAAAATCACCACCGGCAATTCAAAGCCCAACCCCATGCCCAGCATGAATTTGCAGACAAAGCTGATATAATCCTCTGCCCGCCATTGGTACGCGCCCAGCCCCAGCCATTGCGAGTACAGTTGCGATGCCGCCAGCGCCACCGGCATGAGAATGAAATAACAAAACGCCACCCCTATCAGGAACAAGCCCACACCGATCGCTAATCCGCGATAAACATAATGTTGTTCACGCATCCTCAGTGCGGGAAAGATGAACCCGGCAATGAAATAGAAGATGAACGGCGCTGCTATCACCATGCCCCCATAGAACGCCACCTGGAAGGCCACGATGAACCCGCCAGCCGGGCTTAGATTGATCAAGTCCACGTGCACATGCTTCATGTCCTCGATCGCTTGCGGGTCCGGGTTAACGTGCCACGTCAGGAAACGGTTTGTCCCCACGATGACCGGTTCGATCTCCACCGCCACAAAGCGATTCGAGCCCAGATCGAGGGCCCTTTGTTGGTTTTCCGTGAGGGAGAAGCTGTTGAGCTCCCGGCCGCCGAAATGGACCGAGACGATCTGGTTGGTGCCGGGATGCACGGCGGGCGCGCGTTTCAGCGGCCACTTGATGACCGCCATCACGTAATTGGCGCCGATCAGGCAGATCAACATCCCAAGAGTCAGCGCAACCGCGCTTTTGACCATTACCCAGCGGAGGTCCTCGAGATGTTCGAGAAAAGATTTTACCGGGCCGCCTTCAGCGCCGCCAGAGCGTTCCGGTTCGATGTCATCGGGCATGAACGGGAGCGCGACTTAAACTCAAACCTTAGGCGTGGTGGATTGCGAAACCGTTTGGGGCGGCTGCTGCATCTGGGTCGGAGCGGGTGCAGGCTTCTGGGTCGTATCTGCAGTGTTGACCTCATCGGTCACTTCCCGCGCGGCCTTCTTGAATTCGCGAATGCCCTGGCCGAGTCCTTTGGCGAACTCCGGAATCCGCTTGGCACCGAACAGGATCAGAATCGCCGCAAAAATCACGACCAATTCCCAACCGCCAAACATACTGGCAAACATCGTATTCATATAAAATACCTTTGTAACGAAGCTACGCCCCCCCCGCCCAATAGTAAAGCGCCAAAAGTCCGGCTCGCGCTCACTCCTTACCCCTGTAAAACTACCCTGAATTGGTTGGAATCTCTTGGAATTGGTCGGGTTCCGGGATTGCCGCATAGCTTCCGAAGACACAGAGCATTTGGCTCTTTGGAGAACATTTTTGCTTGGATTAAGTCGGATTGACTTGGATTCGCCCATTGCCCCAAGCCCCAAATAAAAAAACACCCTTAATTTTTACTTGGCCGTGTCTGCGCAATTCGACCATTTTTTCCGTTATTTGCTATTTCGGTGGGCGGTACCGTTGCGCCGCCCCAGTTTCTTCCCGATTTAACTAATAATCCTTTAAACTAAATGTATATTCAATTGTCAAAGAACTAACCACAAATATACACAATAGTCAAACTTTGTCAAATATAATTTCAATTTTATTGCGAATCCTCCTTTTTGAGGACCCTTCACCCCTTCCCAACATCCAGATTCTCAATACGGACAAAAGTTTATCGATTAACGCCTTCGCTCATATCCATGTCAGGCTGGAGTCATGAAAATTATAAAACATATCGTCGCGATTGGGTTGTTTGGATTCTCCTGCCTTCTGAGTGGCTGCGCGACTCGCGGCGTCATCCAACAATCAGCGCATCAACCCCAATACATATTACTTCTCCCCGTGGCGGTGCCGGTCGATGTTCTGACCTTCCCGCTTCAATATGAATTGGCTAAATCTTTTGCCGACGTTAACTAACGTGAGCCAACCCTTCCAGCTGCGGAGCAGCGTCAGGTAGTAGCCCTTAGCGAACAGCTATGGGTTCATCATCCCCTAAGATCATTTAAGCTCCGGTAGGAGCGTAAGAAAACCCACCGCAGCCCTGAATAGGCTCGACGCTCCGCCATTTCACCCCTAAAAATCTCTAAAACCAAGCGGCCCGGACAGGTCGAAACAACTAAATCGAATGCGTGTTCGGCGCTTTGAGCATATGCAGCCGCCATTACCCGACAGGCAGATAGTCAGCTATCAAGTCACGCGAGATGTTCTCGTCCGTATTTGGTGGCGACGCATGATGCTTCGACCTCGGCGGCTCCTTTTATCGGGGTTTATTTTGCTCGTTTCCATTTCATGTTTCTCCCTGTGGAATGATGCGTTTGTCGGCCTGATATTTTTGTTGGTTCTTGTATTTCTGCCGATTGCCCAGTATCGGACTCTTGCGAAGGCAGTTGACAATGATCGGATGTGGACTGACCCGAAGACGTTGGAATTTAGTTCATCGCAACTGCTGCTTACAGGCCCGGATTGGAAGTCAGAGATGCCGTGGACGAGGTTCAAAGGGTTTTCAGAAGACGATACATATTTTTATCTTCCCCTTTCAGATAATGGGATTGCCTCGGTGATACCCAAGAGCGCATTTTCACCTGACCAGCAGCAGAAATTTCGCCAGTATGCACAGACAAATCGCCTAACAAGGTACCCTTTTGCCCCTCTATCGTAATCCCGCAACGTGGCTGTCCGTGGCGATGTTCGCCGCATTGACGTATCTGTTCTTTCAGCATCTTCCCGTGGTCGCCTCCATCACCTATGGCACCTTGATAATATATTTTGGCGGCAGGCTGATCCTTTCCGCCCTGCGTTTGCGCCGCTGCGGTTATCGGTTTCGCGCGGCGGGCAGAGAACGATTTTTATACGAAGAGATGGCCAACGGCGAAGTCCGCCGCCTGGTGATCTATGGCGCGTTCATGCCCAAAGGCAAATTCGCTATCTACTGGCCTGCTCCGGAGGCCTGGCGGCAGCAAATGCCGGATTGGGCCAAAGACCGGCGTAACGAGATCTTTGATCGCATCCGCAGTGAATTGGGCCGCCGGTTTGGTAAATGTATTGAAACGAAAAACAATGAAGGCTGACACATCACCTGACCATCGCCACTCAGCGCAAAAGGCTTACACTCTCATCGAGTTGCTGGCCGTCGTGTTTATCGTGTCCTTTGCGGCCGTGGTGTTCACAATAGTCCGTGGAAAATATGGCCAGGCGGCGGCAGCGGTCGCCACCTTGCCGGCCGGCGTGGTCGCTATATTCCTGGTCTGCCTTTTTTATCGCTGGGCCGGGAATCAGGATAAAAAACAACTCGCCCGTCTGCGGGAACATTACCGCACCATTTATCGCGTCAAGGAATTGCCCACCGGCACTAAAAACATTGTTAAACCGCCAGGAGCGGAAATACAGGTCGGCGATTTCGGGTGGGATGCGCGCCCCAACCGTCGCGATGGCTTGGTTCATTTACAGGGCCTGACCGTCCGTTGGCAGGTGGTCTGGCACGCCGGCTTTCGCCCGGACCAGATCGAACAAGTGGCTGCCAAGCCGGCCTCCCAATACGATTATTGGAAACCCTATTGGGCAAAATCTACCTCGCCACCGCCGTGTCCGTTTCCCGTCCGTGAGCGCAACACACCCACAATGGGACGACCGCACCATTCCGGCCACTATTTTCAGAACTATCCCACGGAATATTATCGATCCACAAAGGATGTGCCTCCACCCGGTTAGAAAAGAAGTCAGCGTAGCAAGAGCACAAGGACGACGATGACGAGCAGGAGGCCGGCGCCGCCGCCGCCGATCCAGATGGCACTGCCGATCATCGGTGAGAGTAATAGAGTCATATAATTTTGGTTTCGTTCGGAATGGCAAATCACTTGCCATCCGTTTCTGGTTTGACGCTACGCGATGAGCTGGACCATTTCCATGGGGTGTTACCCTACGCTGACAAACAGAGCGCCGATGGATCGCTCGATCTTTGCCGCTGTTTCAGACACACGTGTCTTTCATCGGCAATTTATCGGCCTCGGCGTTATGAGTTGCCCCCGCTGAACATCCCACCACCAGGATCGAGTTTCTCCCGCCAAACGGGTTGGGCACAGATTCCCTCACTTGCGGGTCGGGCCGCCACTGTCCATCCACCACCAGGCAGTATTCGTAGGTGCCGGGTGCCAGGGCGGTTTCTTTCAGCCAATGACCGCTGCCGATGGCATGCATCGGTTTGGTGTCGGGCTGCCAGTCATTAAAAGTGCCGGCGACCGAAACGGTGGTGGCGTTGGTATCAGTAAATTCAAAGCGAACGGGCACGAGTTGCGAGATGTCCCGGGCATTATCATGGTGGTGATTGTGTTTCATGTTTTGATGTATTGGAAAAGTGGTTTTTCGATATCGGAAAGATATTCCGCGTCAGTTGATAAATTACCTCAGCCGACCACGAGCGGCTATGGGGTGTAACCCGACCATCGCTTGATAGGAAGACTTCTCGATTGAGACCGCTGGCTAAAACATCGTCACAGGTGTTAAATAACAGGATATGGCTCATCAAATCCTCAGCCTGGAAGAGGTCGCCGAGTATTTGCACCTGACGCAGGACGACATCGCGCACCGCGCCAGGTCTAATGAGATTCCCCACGAACAGCGCGGCCACCGGCTGGTCTTCTCCAAGGATGCTATCGATGAGTGGGCTTCCCAACGACTCCTCCGTCTGCCGGACAAGCGACTCACGGCATATCACCAAAAATCCACTCTCGGCACCCGCGAAATTCTGCCGCACCAAACCCTGCTGCCGCAGATGATTGAACCCGCCTTTATCGCCCCCGCACTGTTGGCCAAAACCAAATCCTCCATCCTCCACGAATTGGTGGCGCTCGCGGAAACCACCGGACGCTTGAACGACCCGCCGTCCTTGCTCGCGAGCCTGGAAGCCCGCGAAGCCCTGTGCAGCACCGGCATGCCCGGCGGTTTTGCCCTGCCGCATCCCCGCGTGCCCGACCCCTACCTGTTTGAATCCTCGTTCATCGTCCTCGGTCGCACCCTCCAGGAAATTCATTTTGGCGGACCCGACGGGCAACCCACGACCTTGTTCTTCCTCATCTGTTGCCAGGACGATCGGTTGCATCTGCACACCCTGGCCCGCCTCAGTCTCATCGCCCGGAACACAAAAATCCTCGACCAACTCCGACAGGCTCTCGCCGCCTCCGCCATGCACACCGCCCTGCTAGCCGCTGAAGTGGAAGCGCTGGCTCACCCTTCCTGAAATCCCAATTTCGTGTGCCGGAGCCGTCAACGCGAAGAAGTTGTCCCGGCAGTCCTGGATCTTTTTGCGTTGACCGCCGCGATCGCATTTTCGATTTCCGCATTTTTACCCCCCGCCACCACCAATGCCCGTTGATAAAAATCCAGGGCCCTTGCTAAATCCGGCTTTTGTACGTAAAGATCGCCCAGCGTGTGAAGAAACTTTAAATTCCTCGGTCCGTACGTCAGGAGGGCTTCATACCGTTTGATCAATTCCTGGTTTTTTTCGGCGGAATTGATTTCGGTTTTGATTGCTTTCGGGGGACGGTCCACCTGTGCTTTGATGGCCGCTCGTTTTAACCGTTCACCCTCCCGTTTGGCCTGTGCCGAAAGGTCCCCCAGCATTTGGAGCACGCGTTTATCACGCGGGCTTTCCTTTAGCAATCGGCCACAAATGCCGATCGCCTCGGTGATTTCGCCGGTGCGCCCAAGCGAATCAGCCATTTCCAACGATTCCAAAAAGTTTTCCGGAGAATGTTGCGCGAGGAACTCCAGCGATAACAAAGCCGTGTGCGGCAAACCCGCCGCCAGTGCTGCCCGTGCCAGGATGCGATGCGCCAGCAGATTCGCCGGGTCATGATTCAGCACCTGTTCGGCATCGTGGATGGCGGTCAATGGATGGGCGCGCAAGGAATATTCGGCCGCGGCCAGCGCCGGGCCTTCACTGACTTCCTTCAACAGCTTGATGAAAATGTTGACCTTGTGCCCGGCTTTTTTGAATTGCACTTGCCGCAAGGCTTCCCGGCCACCGGCAAATCCCGGTTCACGATCCAACATCTCGTTGAAAACCAGCATGGCGTGGTCCAGGTCTCCCGCCGCCACGGCGGCGAGCCCTTTTTGATAAAGCCCACGGACACCCGGCGGAATATCATTGATGTTTTTTTCTGGAGCATTCATGCATTCCATAGATTGGAGATTCCGTCTGCTAACGGACTCGAACATCATTAACCTGCGTCGGCGCAATCAGAAACGCTCACCAACAGTTGTCAACTGATTGGCCGCAATTGCGCATGGGATTGTAGGCTGGTCCAGCCAGGAAAGGCATTCTGACGGTCTGGCAACAACGGAACTGAATTTACCAAAAAACAGTAAGCTGATCCTCTTGCGCGGAATGACTGTTAGATAGACGGATAAAAACTCCGCCGGGCATCCGCCGATTTTAGAAAGATTTACGTATGAATACTCCAATTCCTGGAAACCCGGTCAGACAAACGGATGAACCGGCCAACTGGTGGTCCCGCTTTTTTGGATGGAATCCGAAACACGCCGACAGCAGCGCGCCCGAATTCATCACTCTTACCGAATGGGCTCCCTCGCGGGATATCAACACAGACGAGGACATCCAAGCGGTTCAACCCGCAATAAATGTGAACGGTCCGGGAATCACAGAAGCGATCAAGGCTGCGTTTGAGCAACGTGCTTTGTTAGACGCCAAAAAGATCGACGTGATGATCGAGGGGCCCAAAGTTATTCTGCGCGGGTTCGTTTCCAGTATGACTGAAAAAGATGAGGCTGAACGCGTCGCCCGGCAGGCAAAAGGTGTGACCGGGGTTGAGAATCACCTCTTGATTGTCGTTTGATCGGCAAAAGAAAGAAAAACGTCATCCCACCTGCGCACGACGACGTTCATTTAAATCCACCCAAATCATTCAAAACTTCAGGAACCGCAGCGTCGGTGTGAGGCTGCCCCCGCCGCCGAGGTTGACGCCGAAAGCGGTGCTGTGGACGATTCCATACTCCTGCGTGATCGATACCAGCAACAAATGGCCGTCCGCGTCGAAGGCGACCGCACCCGGGCCGGGTTTGCTGCCGGTTTCCTGTGAGACCTGCGACTGGCTACTGGTAGCCCGGCTGACATAGGTCTTGCGGCCGGCGTTATTGCTCACATTCACCGGCACACTCCATTTCCCGTCGCCCGTGCTGATCGAGACATAATTTTCGTCCGTGGACCGCTCGCCGGTGTCGTTCATCTGCATGATCGCGACCATGCGACCGCCCGGGCCCGGATAAGCCTGGAAGCCGTCAATGATACCGTTAAGCCCAACGGCCGCCCGGATCACCGTGGGTTCATCATCGCTGCCAAGCAGGTAATCGCGGACGTTCGGATGATCGCCTGCGAGGAAGAGGGCGATGACATGTTGCTTGCCCTTGGCGTCGAGCAGCAGCGTAGGAATGTCTTTCGTGGCGTGGAACGAGAGATCAGGGAGCTTGATGATCTGCCCGGTTTTTCCATTCTCGATCAATTCATAATCAGGTGCATGCGGGTTTGCGCCGTACATGGTTCCGGTGACCGAGGCGACAAAGTGAGCTGCGCCAACAGAGTCGAAATAGCCGTTAAGGGTGTCCAGAGCGTCGCACGAGGGTGTCGCCCAACCGCCCGTGCCAACCGTACCGATGACCGGCAGGAACACCTCGCGCGGTTTGCCCGCCGTGGTGCCGTCGAGGGTGGACTGCAAGACCAGGCCGTCGCCCACGCTGGCTAAATGCTGCTCATTTTTCATGAGTTCGGGATGTCGGTCGCTCGGATCCATGTTCCAAATCACCTGGGCTTGGCCCGCGGCATCCACAGCGGCGTAGAAGGAGCGCGAGGAATTGTCCGGTGCATTCTCGCTGACCGGCTTCACCGTGCTCCACTTGCCGGCCTCCAATTCGCGGAACCACTGGTTGGATCGGGCGGCCACTCCCCCGATCGGGGTTCCCCAAATCACATAGACCCGGTTGCGCGCATCCACCAGCACCTGGCAGTGGGCGACGTCGATACCGACCATGTCTTCCGACAGATTTTTCGCTTCCGTCCACGTCTTGCCGCCATCGGAACTGGAGCGATGATAGACGGCATTCGCAAATGTGGTGCGGTGTTGTTCAATGAACGCGACGTGGATGGTTCCATCCGGCGCGACGGCAATCGACGGGCTGGCGATCAGCGTGTCGTATTGCGAGAGTTTGGTGCCATCGAAGCCGCTGCCGTCCTTTTTGCCGACCACCAATGCGCCATTGCGGTCCTTGACGACCAGGGCGGACTGCTCAAGTGGACGCAGCGGAACGGTGTTCGGTGCCGGCAGTCCCCGTGATCCAGACACCAGGAGGATCAGGATGACATAGATTGCTGTGACTGAATTATTTTTGGGAATCATCTTTGTGTGTGCTTTCGTTTTTACGCTCTTTGGAATCGCCGCCCGCACAATGAGTGTGGGCCAGCCATTTAGCAATGGGTATTCGCCCCATGCAAAAAAGATGAATCAAAAAACAGAACGTCGTCCCGCTCGCGCAGGACGACGTCTGTTTAAATCCAATCCGGATTACGGAGGCGTTAGCAGGATGAAGTTATCGCGCCGGTTCTTCTTCCAGGCCGATTCACTGTGGCCGGAATCCGCCGGTTTATCCTCGCCGTAGCTGATGGTGTCCACCCGGTCAGCCGCGATGCCTGCGCTGATCAGAATTTCCCGGGCCGCCAATGCGCGGCGTTCGCCCAGCGCGCGATTGTATTCCTCCGTGCCGCGTTCGTCACAATTCCCTTCCACCAGCACCGCGCTGTTGGGATTGGCCTGGAGATACGCTGAAACGATTTCAATCTTCGATTTCTCGCTGCCCTTGATCGTCGCGCTGTCGAAATCAAAATAAACCGTCTGCGCCTCGAACTGCGACGCGTTCTGCGTCCAGCCCGGATGCCCGTTGCCCGCCGGAAAACCCGTCAGCGTCGAGCCGCCCAAACCAGAGGCATCGCCCCCGCCCAGCGTGCCGCCGTTGCCGGGGTCGCCAGTACCGCCGCCATTAATTGGGCCCGTGTGCCCGGGCAGCGGCGTGGGATAGGTGTTTTTCTTGCGGCAACCCGTCATGGCAACCGTCAACGCCAACCCGGCGACCAATAGATAAGTAAATTTATTTGATTTCATTGTTTTGGAAGGGCCATCCGGCCCGCTTGGTTTTGAGTTATCGCCCGGCGCAACTCGCCTCAATCCTTGTCTTGTTTGCGAATCGCGTCAAGCAGTGAAAATAATTGTAATTTGTCATTTACCGTTCTTCACACTTCCACTATTTCGTGCCTTCATCTCAGATTTTTCCCGCAATCTTTCATCACACTCAGTCACAGGCAATCACTGAGACGGCGGACAATTCTCCCTCTCCTGGGGGAGAGGGCCGGGGTGAGGGCGAGCTATTTCTCCCGCATCGCGGGACTAATCATCCCGCTCATCCATCAATCCATTCATCCACTCGTCCATCGCCCCCCGCCTCACTGCGCCGGCTTCAACAACACGAACACTGCGCGCCGGTTCTTTTTCCACGCCGCTTCGTTGTGGCCGATCTCCGCCGGCTTGTCTTCGCCGTAGCTGATGATGTCCACGCGGTCCGGCGTGATGCCTGCCGCCAGCAATGCTTCCCGTGCGGCCAGCGCGCGACGTTCACCCAGCGCGCGATTGTACTCCTCCGTCCCGCGTTCATCACAGTTGCCTTCGATGAGCACGGCATCCTTTTCATTGGATCGCAGGAACGCGGCCACAATCGCCGCCTTGGTCTTCTCGCTCCCTTTGATCGTGGCGCTGTCAAACGAGAAATAGATGGTCTGGTCGGCAAAGGCGCTTTCGTCGCGTATTTTTTTGCTGAAATCGGTCGTCGATATCGGCGTTGGTTCCGGTTCGATCGTGTTCACGGTATTCGTGGGTTCCATCGGCGCCGTCGGCGGCACATCTTGGGCTTTCGGAGCCCCATATCCGTACATCGTTCTCGTGTTTTGCGGGCTTTTGCACCCGGTCGCGGCCAGCGCCACGCTTAATCCCATTATCAGCAGACAAACCTTAGATTTCATTTTTTTCCTTTATTTAGCCCAACTTGGTTGTGAATTGTTTCCCGTTGAAACTCTCGGCACATCTTTAAATTGTTTGGTCGGCGCATCCAGTACCGCCAGGTGTGGCGTACTACTGTCCTGCCGTACGAACAGCAACGTCCGCGAATTCGGCGACCACGACGGGTCCGAACCGCCCACCAGCACGGTAGCATCCCCGCCTTCCGCCGGCACGACGCATATCTGGAAATCGCGCATTTGCGCCGTGAATGCAATCCATTTTCCATCCGGCGACCAATCCGGTTCCGACGGGCTCGAAACCCCCGCCGTGCGGATCGGTTGTGCTTCGCCGCCCGACGCGGAAATTTTGCACAGCCGCCGTATGCCGCCCACCTTCGTCGCGTAACAAATGAACCTACCATCCGGCGACCAGCACGGCGATGATTCATCTTCGGAATTTTTGGTGAGCCGTTTCAGGTCCGTGCCGTCCGCGTTCGCCACGTAGAGATCCACCCAGCCATCCTTGTTCAATATCATCGCCACTTTGCTGCCATCCGGCGAAATCGCCGGGCTGAAATTATCACCATTGAATCGCGCAAACGCCCGGCGCTGGCCCGTCGTCAGGTCGTGAAAAAATATCTGCGGATGCCCGAATTTATACGAGGCGTAGTAGATGGCCTTTTGTCCCGACATCGCGGGCGCGGCGACGATGGTATTATCATGCGTCACCGCCTGCGGATTGTGACCGTCAAAATCCGCCACGTAAATCTCGCTCCCCATGCCTTTGCCCACCTTGAACGCCGCGCGCGTCTGGGCGATGCCTTTGTTCCCCGTGATCGCGAATACCACATCATCCGCAAACGCATGCGCCTGCCGCCGCACCGACGCGCCGGAGTAAGCCTTGCTCAGGATGGGCTGTCCCAGCGGATTCAGCACCCGCCCCGTCAAATTCGCATCGTTGCTCCCCGAAATCACAAATTGCGCCTGGTCTTTCGGCACATTGATGAACCCCATCACGTACAAATCAAAATCCAAGGTGCTCGCCACTTCCCCTGTAAAACCCGTGAGGCAGATTTTGATCGGGGCCACTTGGCCCATGCGGTTCCTGACTAAATCGATTCCGGTGGCGTCGACTTGTGCGCGCACCGACAGGGCCTGCACTGCCAAAAATAATACTGTCAGAAAATTTCGTAGTGTTTTCATTTAAGCGGAAAGTTTTTTTGCCTTAAGGCTAAAATTGATGATGAACGTGTGCTGCTTCTCAGTCATCGAGGCTGGAAAAGGAGCGACAAATGCCACGTGATCCAACGCGCGTTGCACTGAGGCATCCGCTTGTGTGTCTCCGGAAGGCTGCGTGATGCTCGCACTGATCACCGTTCCATCGTTCGCAATGGTGACAGTCGCTTTGGTGATTGCGTCGTCAGAAGCCGTATCGCTGGGTTCAATCCAAACTTTATCGTAAATGCTTTTCACCACCTGCGCATAACTCGCGTACGCCTCACCTCCGCCACCAAACCCAGCCGGTGTGTCAATGGCAGTCGAGGATGAAAGTCCCTGGCGCAGACTGCGGGCGGCTTTAGCGATGTCGCTCGCGCGCTGCTTTGCCGCCGCTGCTGCTGCAGTATCGTCGTTGGATTTCGTTGGCGTGCTGGAAGGCTTTCGCGTCACCAACGTAGTGCTGACCTGCGGCTTGGCCTTCGCCGGTTTTGTGGTGAGTGCGTCAGGATCGGGCTTGGGCGTCGGCTTGGGCACATCCTTTTGCGCGACCGGTTGGTCGATCTTCGGTTGTTCCGTCGGCTTTGGCACTGGTGCTGGCGGCGTCACGTCCACCTTGGGTTGCGGCGTGGGCGTTACAGTCGCTTGTTGCGGAGCCGGTGGTACTGTGGCTGCCGGCGTGGGATTCTTTTCTCCCCCACCGCTAAACGGCTTATCGATCAGGTTGGCTGGGATGAAATTGATCACATCCAGATTATCCTGCTTGCTGCTGGAGGAAAGGAATGCCGGACCCACGATTAATATCACCACCAGCAACAGGTGCATGCCTGCTGCCGCGATGACACATTTTTTTTGGGTGCGGTTCATCGGTTGCTGTCCACCGGTTCGGTGCGGATGGAATAACGCGTGATGCCGTTTTGCCGGCAGGCGTCCATCAGCGCTACTGCCTGCTTCAAATGGCTGTCGCCATCCCCGCGGATGTAGACCACCAGGTTCGGATTCGCGCGAAAATCAGCGGTGAGCCGCGCCGTCAATTGGTCGAGGGGCATGCGTTGCTTGTTCAGCGCGTACACGCCGGTATTGCTGATATCCACCGTGCGGATGTCGCGCGGGTTGATCGGCTTATCCGGACTGCCCGTCGCCTGTGGCAACTTCAGTTCCAATCCCTTTTCCAGCAACGGCGTAGTGATGACAAAGATGATGAGCAACACGAACGCTAGGTCCAACAGCGGCGTGATGTTGATATCACTCAGCGTGACCAGCGAATTGCGTTGTGAAAATCTTCGCATGACTGGGTTAAAGGTTGAAAGTTGCAGGTTGCAGGTTCATTGGCGGCGGACGCGGCGGTTGCTTGGTTGAGCCTCGAGATAGCGGATGAATGTGGCGATCCGGCGGGAAAGAAGGACGGCCGCCGCGCGCAGGCTTTCAAACTCTTTGGCGGTCAAATACTCCTGGTCCAACGCAACATACAGTTGCGAGCGGACCTCGCCGTTCGACCCTTTCGCTATGTTTAACAATTGCACAAATTCTTTCCGGCTCCCGCGTTCAAATCCTTCCGCAATGTTGGACATGACTGAGACCGCCGCGCGCCGGATTTGTTCGCGCAGGCCAATGTCCCGATAAAACGCGCGCTGTTTGGAAGTAGAATAAACAACTTTATTCAATTCCCGCGCTTCCTGCCATACGCGCAAATCCTCAAACCGTTGAGCCGTAGCCATAAGATTTTCTCGTTGTTGAACTGCCGACGCCACCTGCAACTTTCAACCTGCAACCTGTAACTTACTTCTCTTCCAGAAACTCCGTTTCCATTTTCGACACGATTTCCTGCGCGAAATTGTCCAGTTCGACCGTCAGGACGCGCAGATTGTGCACCAGCCAGTTATACCCAAACATCGAGGGAATCGCCACGAGCAGGCCGGCCACCGTGGTGATGAGCGCGGCGGATACGCCCGGCGCCATCGCGGCCATCGTCGCGCTGCCTTGTTGCGCGATGTGCCCGAACGTGCTCATCACGCCCCAGACCGTGCCCAGTAATCCCAGGAACGGCGCGCCGCTGACGGCGATCGCCAGCAGGATCAACCCCGATTCCAGTTTCAACGACTCCTGTGCCACCGCGTTTTCCATCGAGCGTTTGACGTGTTCCATGCTCTTCAGCGAAACGAACTTTTTGCGATTGCCGCCGTTGTCGGCCTTCAATCGCGCATCCAGTTCCAGACTGCCTGCCTGATAGACGGCAAATAGCGGACAACCCTCCGCATTGATACGGCGGTCAAACATATCCAGCACGTTGGGTTGGGACCGGAATTCGGAGGTGAAAAACAGGTTGAGCTTCTTGGCCCGGCGCATTTGCAGCCACTTCGAGGTCATGACCGACCACGCGACGATGGAAAATAGTACCAGAACGCCAATGATGATTTTGGCTTCCGGCGTTGCTTGCTGCCAGATAAAGATGAGCTCGGGTTGAGTCGAGCTACCGACAGCGGCTAGGAAAATTGGCACATTCATTCCAAACACATTTGCTTTCCGCGATACTTGGTGTGAGGAACCGATGCGCCAGCGGAAACGATCAACTGCTAAAATGTTCTGCGACCGACCTGAATACTAGTAACAATGTTGTAGAAATTTGCAATTTATTTTAGAAATTTTTTTCGTAATACTTATTACCAATGACACTTGATGTATTGGCGGCGCAGGCTATCGGGGAATTCAAAAAAACGTATGGGCGGCCTCCGCGCTGGCTCGCGGCCGCACCCGGCCGGGTGAACCTCATCGGCGAACACACCGACTATAACAACGGTTTTGTGCTGCCCATGGCCATCGAGCGTTACACCGTCATCGCCGCAGATAGCCCGCCGGACGGTGTTAGGCACATCCAATTTCGTTCCACCCACGGCGATAAGCCGATGATTCTCGACCTTGCCCAACCGCTAAAGCCGCTTGGGAAAGGTATTTGGGTAAATTATCCGGCGGGTGTGGTCGCCGGTTGCGCTGCCGCGGGCATCCATACGAATGGCTTTGATGCGCTAATACATTCCACTGTCCCCCTCGGTGGTGGCCTCAGCAGTAGCGCCGCGCTGGAAGTGTCCACAGCAACCTTACTTGAAGCCATGACGGGCAAAAAACTCGATCCAGTCCAGAAAGCGCTCATCTGTCAGGAGGCCGAACACAAGTTCGCCGGTGTGCCCTGCGGCATCATGGACCAGTTCATCTCCGTCATGGGCCGCAAAGACAATGCGTTGTTGCTGGATTGCCGTTCACGCAAAACAGAATTCGTGCCCCTGACCGATCCCTCTATCGCGGTGCTCATCGTGAACACGAACGTGAAGCACGAACTTTCCGGCGGCGAATACGCCCAGCGCCGCCAACAATGCGAAACCGCCGCGAAGCTTCTCGGCGTGCCCTCCTTGCGCGATGCCACCGCCGATAAACTCGAACACGCCCAAGGCAAAATGGACGAAGTCGTCTTCCGGCGGGCACGCCATGTCATCGGCGAGATCGAACGCACGTTGATGGCCGCCGAAGGCTTTCGCGAATCCAATTGGCCGACCGTTGGCCAACTCATGTACGCCAGCCATGATTCTTTGCGCGACGATTACGAAGTGAGTTGCGTGGAACTCGATGCCGTGGTGGACATCGCGGCATCCATCGGCCCTCTCGGTGGCGTCATCGGTTGTCGCATGACCGGCGGCGGCTTCGGCGGTTGCTGCGTCGCGCTGGTGCAGGCGGATAAAGTGGACACCATCACGCAAAAGATCGCCGCCGGCTATTCAAAGCGTACCGGCATCCAGGCGACGATGTTTGTCTCCCGTCCCGGCCAGGGCGCGACGATTTTGAAGGTGTGATTTGCTTTTGGTTCCGGAGGAACCATTGAAAATAGCCCGGCATTTCAATACCGGGTAGTAGTTAGTACAATGGACCAGTCCCGCAGGGACGACTGACTTTCTTGCGGCAACCCGCGATTGCTTTCCATATCGTTTCCGTTACAAATTGGCAGGCATCAATCATTGGGAACCTTATGGAAACAACAAATAATGACACGCAACAGGACGCAGGACTTTTTCGTTTTTTTTCCGCCGGCGGAGTCGGACAGGTGCGCATGGACAACGGCGCGAGCATCGCAAACCTTTCTAAACTCGACCAAAAACTTTGGGTCGCGCTGAGTTGTCCGGTCAAAGGATTGGAATTTGATGAACGCACGCTCGCGCTCATCGACACCGACCACGACGGCCACGTGCGCGTGCCGGAAGTCATCGCGGCGGTGGATTGGGCGGTCGCCAATCTCAAAAATCCCGATGAGTTGACCAAAGAATCGCCCGCGCTGCCGCTCGCCTCCATCAACGATGCCACGCCGGAAGGCAAGGAACTGCTCGCCTCGGCCAAGCAGATCCTCATCAATCTTGGCCAGCCCGATGCCACCACCATCACCGTGGATGACACGATGGATGTCGCCAAAATTTTCGGCCAGACCCGTTTCAACGGCGATGGCCTCATCACCGCCGAATCCGCGGACGATGCGGCGACCAAACAGGTCATCACGGAAATCATCGGCACGCACGGCGCTGAGACCGATCGCAGTGGCAAACCGGGAATTTCGCAGGCGAAGGTGGATGCCTTCTTCGCCGACGCCACGGCGTTTTCCGATTGGCACAAGAAAGCGGAGGGTGAGGGCGCTTCGATCATGGCGCTCGGCGAAAACACCGCCGGCGCTTTTGGGACGTTCAAATCCGTCCAGGGAAAGATTGAAGATTACTTCGCCCGTTGTCGCCTCGCTGCCTTTGATTCGCGGGCCATCGCGGCGGTGAACCGGCAGGAATCAGAATTTCTCGCGGTGGCCGCAAAGGACCTCACAGCGAATTCCACCGAGGTGGCCAGTTTTCCGCTCGCGCGCGTCGAGCCGAACAAACCGCTGCCCTTGCACGACGGGGTGAATCCCGCCTGGGCCGATGTGCTCGCCGGTTTTGCGCAGACAGTCATCATCCCCATCCTGGGCCAAAACAAAACTACGTTGAGCGAGTCGGAATGGAAGAACGTGAAGTCGAAGATCGCCCCATTCGAGGCGTGGTCCGGAACAAAAACCGGCGCCCTGGTGGAAGGCCTCGGCCTCAAACGCGTGCGCGAGATCCTGGCCAGCAAGGCGAAGGACGAATTGACGCGGCTCATCGGCGAGGACAACAAGCTGGCGAAGGCGGCCGATAACATCTCCTGCGTGGAAAAGCTCGCGCGCTATTATCGCGACCTGCACAAGCTGCTGTTGAATTACGTTTCGTTCCAGGATTTTTACGGTCGCAAACGTAAATCCGTGTTCCAGGTCGGCCGGCTGTATCTGGATGGCCGGAGCTGCGATCTCTGTGTGCGGGTGGACGATGCCGGCAAACACGCCGCACTCGCCGGGCTCGCCCGGGCATATCTGGTTTACTGCGAGTGCACGCGGCCCGGGGGAAAATTGACCATCGCCGCTGCCTTTACCGATGGCGATGCGGACAACCTCATGCTCGGTCGCAACGGCATCTTTTACGACCGCAAAGGGCTTGATTGGGACGCGACCATCACCAAGATCATCGAGAACCCCATCAGCATCCGCGAAGCGTTTTGGTCTCCGTACAAAAAGCTCGTGCGGATGATCGAGGAACAGGTGGCCAAACGCGCAGCGGCGGCGGATGCGGCGGCCACCGCGAATCTTCAGGCAACAACCACCGCTGCCCCCGCTCCCGCTCCAACCACGATCGAGCCCAAAAAAATCGATGTTGGCACCGTGGCGGCATTAGGCGTCGCGGTCGGCGCTATCGGGACGGCCTTTGCCGCCTTCGCGGGTTATCTCACGGGTGTATTGAAACTTCCCTTCTGGCAGATGTGCATCGCTTTTGCGGGATTCCTGCTGCTCATCAGCGGTCCGGCGATATTGATCGCGTGGTTGAAATTACGGCAGCGCAATCTCGGTCCGATCCTGGATGCCAATGGCTGGGCGGTGAACGGCCGCATGAAGGTGAATGTGCCGCTGGGCAAATCTCTCACGCAAGTAGCCAAATTGCCTCCGGGCACGCAGGCGGTGGGCGATGATCGTTTTGCCGAAAAAGCCAGTGTCTGGCCAAAACTGATCTTCACCGTCATCATCGTGTGTTTCTTCTGCAGTTTGTTGAACTACTACGGCGCGTTTGAACCGATAAAAGCGAAGATCAAAGAGAAATACGGAATCTCTTTCGGCTCCACCAACCCGCCCGCCGGCCCGCTGAACGGAATCAACGGGACCAACAGTCTGCCGTCGAACAGCCCAACGAACACGGTGGCCGGAAAAACTACGTAAAATAATTCAGCACTGTTTCGTAGGATTTTTTCCTTTCATCACTTGACTCAGTGGGAATGCGTTTCCATATTGCCATACCACTTTTAGCAGCAGTGTTGTTGAAATAGAATTTTATGGCGAAGCCGAAGACTCGCAAATCCGCAAAGAGCATCACATCCCATCACGGAGGAGCGAGTGCCAAAGCGGCGGACGCCCCGCATGAGCCCACCAACGGGGGAACGAATGGGAACGGTGACGCCGCTGCGGATGCCGTCGCCACCCACATCATCAGCCCCACCGGGACGGACCAGGAAATGGCTGAGAAGATAAAAGAACTTGTCCGGCTGGCGCAGGAACAGGGTTATCTCACCTACAGCGACATCAGCGAGGCGTTTCCCGACACGATCTCCGCCGACCAACTCGACGAGATCTACATCAAGCTGCGCAGCCTGGAAGTGGACATCGTGGACCAGGCGGAAGTGGACCGCATCAAGCAGGCGGAAGTGGAGGAAGAAGACGATAAATCACGGCTGGATATTTTGGACGACCCGGTGCGGATGTATCTCAAGCAGATGGGCCAGGTCCCGCTGCTTACCCGCGAGCAGGAAGTGGAAATCTCCAAACGAATCGAAGACGCCGAGAACGAGATCAAAAAAGTCATCTACAACCTGGGTTTCGCCGCCAAGGAACACGTCGCCATCGCGGAAAAATTATTGTGCGAGCCGCCCAAAGAGCGCTTCGACCGCGTCATCATGGACAACAAGGTGGATTGCCGCGATTCGCATCTGCGTACGTTGCGCAAAGCGGTTAAGCACGTGGTGGAACTCGATCGCCAACTGGATGAGCAATACGCCGGCCTCCGTGATGCAAAAAAGAACGGCAGCAGCGCGAAACTCTGGGAGGCGTTCCGCAAGGTGGACCAGAAACTCCAGAGCCATTACGAAAAATTTTGTTTCAAGCAGCATGTCATCGAGGAGATGGCGCTGGTCGCGGAAAACATCCACGACAAGATCCAGTTAAGCTGCCGCACCATCGAGAACCTCGAACGGCAGCACGAATCGCCGCAACGCAACGCGCTGGTGCAGGCCGAACAGCAAAAGCTCCGGTCGCTGGAGGATTTTATCCGCATGTCCTGCGAGGATTATCTGGAGGCGCATCAATCACTGCAGCGCTTCGCGGGCAAGGCGCACCAGGCCAAGACGGAGATGGTGGAGGCCAACCTGCGTCTGGTCATCTCCATCGCCAAAAAATACACGAACCGCGGCCTGTCGTTCCTCGACCTCATCCAGGAAGGCAACATGGGCCTGATGAAGGCCGTGGAAAAATTTGAATACCGTCGCGGCTACAAATTTTCGACCTATGCGACTTGGTGGATCCGCCAGGCCATCACGCGTAGCATCGCCGACCAGGCGCGCACCATCCGCATCCCGGTGCACATGATCGAAGTCATCAACAAGCTGATGCGCATGCAGAAGCGGTTGATCCAGGATTTTGGCCGCGAACCCACCGCCGAGGAACTGGCCGACGAAATGCAGATGCCGGTGGACCGCGTGCGCGCGATTCTCAAGATGGCGCAACAACCCATCTCCCTTCAATCCCCCGTAGGTGACGGTGAAGAAACGAGCTTCGGCGATTTCATTGAAGACAAGTCCACGGAAAACCCCTCCGAGATGACGAGTTTCAGCCTGCTCAAGGATAAATTGAGCGATGTGTTGTGCAGCCTCACCGAGCGCGAACGGCGCGTGCTGGAACAACGATTTGGCCTGGTGGATGGCTGTCCGCGCACGTTGGAAGAAGTGGGGCGCGACTTCCGCGTCACCCGCGAACGCATCCGCCAGATCGAAGCCAAGGCCCTCCGTAAGATGCGCCACCCGACGCGTATCCGGCAATTGCACGGTTTCCTCGAAGTGGAAAACCCCGACGCGCGCTGAATCCGGCGCCTTGGCGACTCTCATGTTTGCGGTGGGTTATTTTTTAATTCGCCAATACACCCCGATTAAACAGAAGTTCCCCGATCAGGATGTGCTCGACAAATCCATGATTTTTTTATAAATTACCCGCATTACGAGGTCTTAATGCGGGTAGTTTTGTGATAATACCCTGTTTCCGGGGCGGTGATTATTTAGTCGCGGTATCAGTCCTTCGCCGAAGTGAGAGCATTCCGTAAAATGAGGAACATCTCAACGACGCGTGAAATTGGCTTGTTCGCGGTTTCTTTCCTGACGAAACTTCCCTTCAAGGAATCAATGGGCCTGTAGCTCAATGGTTAGAGCAGAGCACTCATAATGCTTTGGTTCTCGGTTCGAGTCCGAGCAGGCCCACCATTATATTGTGCCGCCATGAAGTGTCCACACTGCCATCGAATACCTGCTGGCCCTGTATTCAGTGCCGTAGCGATCGTGCTGGCGATGCTGGCATTTTCGGCTGTATCGGCGCGTGCATGTGAGGTTTTGGTCCCTTCGCAACTGGGTGCATCTTACACGCTGGCCTCCAACACACCCGGCGTGCTTTGGGTCCAGGGAACCTTCACCGATCCGGAAGGAATCGATCCTCCGTTCGACTACGATGTTTCCGGTTTTGTCATCGGCATTAAAAAGGATTCGACCGGCAAGGTATTGAAGACCTACATCGCCATGCCCATGCACGTTTCCGCTTACCCCGGCCAAAGTGTGACGCTGGCCGGAAATAAAAATTTCAACGACCAGGACGGCCTGGTGTTGACCAATCTCCAGTTGGAATATCAATCCCCATATTGGGATCCAGACCAGCCGGATGGCACTCCGGGCGATGTGGCCATTTACAGCAGTACGACTGTGGTTCCGGACAATTGGGTTCACCCATTGGCGCCGACGAATTCAATCCCTTATCCTGGAAGCGGCAATCCAATCACCGGCGTCGCCACTTCCCTCGGCTATGGCTACCCCAGCACCACGAATGATTTTTTATCCCAAACGGGCGACCCCATGGGTTTTCGCGGGAATCTGGTGACCTGGGTCCCTGAGGATGTCGAACCAGATTCAAATTACCTTGGTATCACCATGTCTCCTGTCGGCGAACCTACTTTGAACGGTGCAGCGAACTCGGGTGATTCCGGCTCTCTGGTTATGAATACCAACAACCAGATCATCGGCATGACCGTCTCGGTGACCGGCGGGGCTACCGACACAGACCGCGAAACAATCTTCGATAACTTCACGGCGCCGGCTTACCACAATCAAATCGCACTCTTTGCCGGCATCATCGTCGTGCCGCCCACGCCCGCCGTTGTTACCCACGGGAAAAACCTGATCCTTTCCTGGGCCGGTGCCTTTACGTTGCAACGCGCCACCAACCTCGTGAGTTCCTTCGTCGATGTTCCCGGCGCAACGTCCCCCTTCACCAACGCCATGACTGCCCCGCAGGGGTTTTTCCGTCTACGGAGCAATTGAAGTTCTGGATATAAAAATTCCCGTGACCCCTTTCGAAGTCACGGGTTCGCGCAGTCCGCCGGCTTTTCAGTCAACGGTGATTTTTCGTGGCTTGACTGCTTCGGATTTTGGCAGGGTGAGCGTCAGCAGACCCTGATTGATCCGCGCATTGATCCTGCCAGTGTCGATCGCCGGGTCGAGTTCGAACACTCTCCGGAAATCGGCGGTGGGACATTCGCAGAACAGAGGTTCGCCTTGCAGCGTTTGCGCCGTTCGATGTCCCACAATGGTTAGTTCACGGTCCTCGACCGTCACTTCCAGGCCGTCTTTGCCCACGCCGGGCATCTCAGCTTCCAGGACGTAGCCGTCTTTGGTCGCGAAGATGTTGACCTCCGGCGTGATGTATTCCTGCGGAACCGGACGCGCTTCCGTGTGATTTTCGTTTTGCAATGTTGCGTTCATATTTTGGTTTTGGGAGGCCGGCGGTGATTCCGCCGGCGGTTTGGTTTAATGGACGTTGATATCGATTTGTTTGGGCTTGGCTTCCTCGGATTTGGGAAGCGTGACGGTTAGGACGCCGTCCTTGTACTGTGCGCGGATTTTATCCGCAGCCACAGCCGTGGGCAGCGTGACGGAACGTTGGAACTGGCCAAAGTATCGTTCGGAACGATAGACCTCGGCGCCCCTGTGTTCGGTTTCGCTTTTGCGTTCGCCGGAGATGCTCAACGCGCCGTCATGCAGCGATACCTGGATGTCTTCCTTTTTCATTCCGGGTAATTCGACTGTCACCATGAAGTTGTCTTTGTCTTCACGTACGTCCAGCGCCGGATTCCAACCGCTCAACCACTGGCTCGTTCGGGCCAGGCCGGATAGAGGGGATTCGAACAATCGATCAATTTCTTCGCGCAAATCGGCCAGCCGGCCGAAGGTCGCGACCTCTGGTTTATACCATCGTGCTAATTTCATTTTGTACCTTTCGTTTGTGATTTCAACCTGCGAGGTAATAAATAGCTTTGGCAGTGCCACAGGGGTTGTCGGCGGAAAAGCCAATAAAATCAAGGCTTTGGAAGCTTCTGCGAAAAACCAGCGCAGGACGGATTGGAAAATTTTGGCGCAGGCGGTGTGTCATCCCGTCACAGCGAGTGACGTGGCAGTTCGGGACAAACTTTGTGAATTCGCGCGCTGACCTCTGAGCGCCGGTCCCCAATTTTAGTCTTCAGCCTTCAGCCTTCAGCCTTTAGCCTTTAGCCTTCAGCCCGGCCGAGGTAGATGGCATGGGTACTGGCAGGTGAGCAAAACAGTTGCTACACCAAGGTATGAAAAAAAACAAACCTAGTACCAATACCCACACCACTGACAATGAAGCAAATCCCGTTGGCCGATACAGCC
>Ga0265338_10001667_pt1 | contig 35359 bp, 17 predicted proteins | sample 42126metaG_FD_193579 | JGI IMG/M metagenome (GOLD analysis project Ga0265338, IMG submission 193579) | Rhizosphere microbial communities from Carex aquatilis grown in University of Washington, Seatle, WA, United States - 4-21-26 metaG | ecosystem: Host-associated > Plants > Roots > Rhizosphere...
TGTCGTATTTTATTACTTCAGATATTATATGCACCCCGATAATTATGCAAGCCTGTTCAGCCTCTTCAATGTGCTCGGAACGACGTCCACCATTATCGGCATCTTTTTCTCCAAAGGCCTCGCGACCAGGTTCGGAAAACGAAATGTGTTCATTGGAGGGCTTGGGGGCACGACCATCTTCACCGCCCTTTTTGTTTTTCTTCCCCCGACAGCGATCACGTTGATCTTTGCCACCGAGATGGCCCGCCAGTTTGTCTACGGCTTTACGATACCGCTGCTCTGGGCAATGATGGCGGATGTTGCCGATTACTCTGAATGGAAGAACCACCGCCGCGCGACGGGCATCGTCTTTTCGGCGATCGTTTTCGCGCTAAAGGCAGGTCTCGGTTTCGGCGGAGCGATTACCGGGTTTGTTCTTTCGCTCTACGGTTACGTTCCAAACGTTGCACAGAATGAGAGTGCTCTCAACGGCATCGTGATGACGATGAGCATTTTCCCGGCGGTCACGTTCGGTTTGTGCGTCGTGTGCCTCTTCTTCTACAGTATTACGAAAGAAGACGAGATCCAAATAACCAATGAGCTGACTGAACGGCGAAAAGGATTCTCAACTCAATCGGTATAAGAAAACGTTTATCTGTGAGCGGCCCGACATCTTCTTTTGGTGACCTATGAATAGAAACTTCTCTCTCGTACTCATGGCTCTTCTCGTTTTGTCCGCGGGAGAAGAAGCTGTTTCGCAGCCCGCGTTGAAGAACGTTTACAGCGGCCGGTTCCTCATCGGCGCCGCAGTGAACTCCCGCCAATTCTCCGGGGAAGACAAGCGGGGTGCAGCGCTTGTCATGGCGCAGTTCAATTCCATCACTCCTGAAAATAATCTGAAGTGGCAGTTGATTCATCCTCAACCGGGGAAGTACGATTTCGATGCCGCCGATCGTTACGTGGAGTTCGGCGAGAAGAACGGCATGGTGATTATCGGTCATACGCTTGTGTGGCACAACCAGACGCCCCGTTGGGTATTCGAAGACAGCACAGGAAAGCCTGTCGATCGCGAGACACTCCTCAAACGAATGCACGACCATATCCTGACGGTGGTTGGGAGATACAAAGGAAAAATCAAAGGATGGGATGTTGTCAACGAGGCGCTGAACGAAGATGGTTCGTTGCGCGAAACCCCGTGGTTGAAGATTATCGGCGAGGAGTATCTCGTCAAGGCATACCAGTTTGCCCACGAAGCAGACCCCGATGCGCAATTGTATTACAATGATTATTCGCTTGAGAACGCTCCGAAGCGTGAGGGGGCGATTCGGTTAATCAAAAACCTCCAGTCAGCCGGCGTCCATGTTGCGGCCGTGGGGACGCAGGGACATTACAAAATGGATTGGCCGCGGCTCGATCAGGTCGATTCGACCATCGACGCCTTTTCAAAGCTCGGAGTGAAAGTGAACATCACGGAATTGGACATCGACGTTGTTCCGGCGACTCAGGTGAACCGGGGAGCAGACCTGTCGGTCAACAGTTACCACATGGTGAAAGAAGATGTTTACGCGAACGGGTTACCCGATTCCGTGCAAACCGAATTGGCGAACCGCTACGAAGGTCTTTTTACCGTCTTTGTAAAACATGCCGGCGAAGTCGGACGGGTTACGTTTTGGGGAGTCACCGACGGCGATTCGTGGCTCAACTGGCGGGGACGAGTGAACTATCCTCTGCTGTTTGACCGAAACGGGAAGCCAAAGCCGGCGTTTGATGCAGTGGTGAAGGCTGGCCGGACACGTTAAAGCGATGTAGTAACCCTGTCAAGGTTTGGAACCTTGACAAGGTTGAGGGTTCATCGAGGGGGAACTTTCTGAGTTCCCCTTTTTATTTTCCGGCAGGGTAACCAAATAATCCGAACAGGGTGCGGTATGGATCAATCCCTCCAAAACATCTCCGATCAATGCCTCGCCGGCAGAAAATCGTTCATGCGAATGGTATTCGTAGTACTTTCATCTCTTCTTGCCGCGGCATTTGTTCTTGCCCAGACGCCTTCATCCACAGAACGCGAAGCCTATATATCTTCTGAAATTAAGGCAGGGAGCTTTGCACTCTCGTCATCCGGATCATCAGCACCAATCTGTGTCAATTCGCACGATTTTCCTGGAGTCATTCGTGCCGCACGTGAGCTTGCGAAGGATGTCGAGCGGGTGACAAAGGCAAAGCCGCTTCTTTTTGGCGATACAATCCCTTCCTCCAAAGAAATTGTCCTGATCGGGACTATCGGAAAAAACCCGTTGATCGATAAATTAGTCTCCGAGAAGAAGATCAACGTGGATGGAGTTTCGGGAAAATGGGAGGCGTTTCTTCTGCAGGTCATCAATAATCCGTTCGAAGGAATTGATCGTGCTCTCGTCATTGCCGGGAGCGACAAGCGGGGGACTATCTTTGGCATCTATGATCTCTCTTCGCAGATCGGCGTATCTCCCTGGTACTGGTGGGCCGACGTACCGGTGCGCCGACAGCCGAACCTGTATGTTCTTCCTGGCAAGCATACTCAAGGCGAACCTGCGGTCAAGTATCGGGGAATTTTCATCAACGATGAGGCTCCGGCGCTATCGGGCTGGGCTGCCGAAAAGTTCGGCGGATTCAACAGCGCATTCTACGATCATGTCTTCGAGCTAATCCTCCGATTGAAAGGCAACTATCTGTGGCCGGCAATGTGGGGAAAATCATTCTTCGACGACGACACGCTGAACTTCAAGCTGGCAGACGAATATGGTGTCGTCATCGGCACATCCCACCACGAGCCGATGATGCGTGCCCAGGAGGAATGGCACCGGTACGGCAGCGGTCCCTGGAACTATGATAAGAATCAAAATATCCTCAGGGATTTCTGGACGAAGGGAATCGAGAGGATGAACTCGTACGAGAGCATCGTTACGATCGGCATGAGAGGAGACGGCGACATGCCGATGACGGTAGGTTCGAACATCGATCTCCTGGAAAGGATCGTGAAGGACCAACGCGAAATTCTCGGGAAGGTAACCGGAAGAGATGCCGCAACGATTCCTCAGGACTGGGCGCTCTACAAAGAAGTGCAGGATTATTATGACAAAGGAATGCGGGTGCCCGATGACGTCACCCTTCTTCTGTGCGATGACAACTGGGGAAACATCCGCAAACTCCCGAAGCTCGGCGATCCGCCGAGATCCGGCGGCTACGGAATCTATTACCACTACGACTACGTCGGGGGTCCCAGAAACTACAAGTGGCTCAACACAAATCAGATCGAGAGAGCATGGGAGCAGATGCATCTGGCGTATGCTTATGGCGCGAGACAAATCTGGATCGTTAATGTCGGGGATATCAAGCCGATGGAATTTCCGATCCAGTTCTTCCTGGACTATGCCTGGAATCCGGACGGATGGCCCGCCGACCGTTTGCCGGAGTATACACGGCGGTGGGCTGAGCAGCAATTCGGCAAAGAGCACGCGGCCGAGATCGCACGCATCCTGACTTCATACACCAAGTTCAACGCACGCCGAAAACCGGAATTGCTTTCGCCCGATACATACAGCTTGTTCGATTATAGAGAGGCCGAAACGGTGGTCGCGGAGTACAGCGCCCTGGCGGCGGAGGGTCAAAAAATCTATGATTCCCTCCAACCCGAGGCGAAGGATGCGTTCTATCAACTGGTCCTGCATCCGGTGCTCGCCTGCTCGAACCTGAACGAGCTCTACGTCACCGCTGCAAAGAACCGCCGCTACGCAAAAGAAGGGCGCGCCTCAACGAACAGTCTGGCACGAAAAGTGCAGGAACTATTCGAAAAAGACTCAGCAATTACGTATTATTATAACAGGATCATGGCCGGCGGCAAGTGGAATCACATGATGGATCAAACCCACATCGGGTACACGTATTGGCAGGAGCCGCCAAAAAATTCTTTACCGGATGTAAAACGGATAGAGCTGCCTGACGCCGCCGACATGGGTATCGCTGTCGAAGGTCAGTCAACATGGCTTCCCGAAGCGGGGGTCGAGGCAACGCTTCCGGAGTTCGACCGGTACAATCAACAATCGTACTATATCGATGTCTTCAATCGCGGAATGAGACCGTTCTCTTTTTCTGTGGAGATCGAAAAACCGTGGCTCAAAGCAAGTGAGATGCAGGGAACGATCGACAAGGAAGATCGGCTTTGGATCAGCGTAGATTGGTCGAAAGCTCCGGAAGGCGAACAAACAGCCGCTCTCACTGTAACCGGGCCGAATAAGAGACGTATGATCGTGCATGCATCCATTAACAATTCGAGCCTTTCGCCCGGAAGCAGCGAGCAACTCGCTATCGAGGCGAACGGGTGTGTCTCCGTCGAATCCGAACACTACTCCAACGAGGTGACATCAACGGGGGTGAGTTGGATGAAGATACCCGGCCTGGGGCGAACCGCATCGGCGATGACCCCCGTGCCGGTGACTTCGGCGCCGCAGTCTCCGGGAGGAGCGAGTCCACGCCTCGAATACAGGATGTATTTTTTCAATACGGGAGATATGAAAGTTAATGTCTACCTGTCGCCCACGCTCAATTTTCACAACGATCAAGGCCTCCGCTACGCCGTTTCGTTCGATGATGTCCCGCCTCAGACGATCGTCATGAACGGGGAGAATTCAAACCAGGTGTGGGAACAGTGGGCGGCGAACAATATTATTGTTTCAACTTCACATCATACCATCACTAGCCCGGGCGTCCACACATTGAAATTCTGGATGGTCGATCCCGGAGTCGTGCTGCAAAAAATCGTAGTCGACGCCGGCGGCGTTCAACCGAGTTACCTCGGTCCGCCCGAGAGTTTTCTGCTCAACCGCAAAAACTGACAGAGCACAGCTAGGTCTTTGTCTTCACTCGTCCCGCCTGATCGAAGATTTTCCGATCAGACGGGGCTCACAACAGCAAAGGGGCACAGCATATGGGAAAACCAGGCGGCTTTCTTGAATACCCTCGAGTCGATCCATCCTATCGTCCGGTCACTGAACGCATTCACGACTACCACGAGTTTGTCAATCTCCTTCCGGAAAATGAAATCACACGCCAGGGAGCCCGCTGTATGGATTGCGGCGTTCCGTTTTGTCACTGGCTGGGCTGTCCTCTCCACAACACAATTCCAAACTGGAACGACTTCGTCTATCGGCGCCGATGGAAAGAGGCGTACGAGCAGCTCGAATTGACCAGCAGCTTCCCCGAAATTATCGCCAGAGTATGTCCCGGTCTTTGCGAAGCCGCGTGCACTCTCTCGGTGAATGTCAGCCCTGTTTCCATCCGGCAAATCGAGTTGTTCGTTTCCGAGCGGGCTTTCGAGAACGGATGGGTCGTTCCGCGGCCCCCGTCGTCCGAAACGAACAAGCGGGTGGCGGTCATCGGTTCCGGGCCGGCAGGGTTGGCGGCGGCGCAGAAGCTTCGGCGTTTCGGACACACCGTGCGGCTTTTCGAGAAGTCGCAGAAGTTAGGCGGCATCCTGCGGTTTGGCATTCCCGATTTCAAACTGGAGAAGTGGGTGCTTGATCGGCGTTTGGCGCAGATGGAGGCAGAAGGGATTTCCTTCGAGACGGGGGTGGAGGCGGGAAAGGATATCACGGCGGACGAGCTGTTGAAATCGTTCGACGCGGTAGTCTTGACGCCGGGAGCCGGGGAAGCGCGGGATCTCAAGGTGCCCGGGCGTGAGCTTGCGGGCGTTCACCAGGCGATGGAATATCTGACGCAATCCAACCTCTACGTCGCAGGAATCAAGAAGAAAGAAGAAATAATCTGGGCTGAAGGCAAGACCGTTTTGGTTGTCGGCGGAGGCGATACCGGGAACGATTGCGCGGGGACCGCAATTCGCCAGGGAGCAAAAAATGTCTATCAATTTGAGCTCCTTCCCAAACCGCGAGAGTGGGACAAGTCGTTCAATCCGGATTGGCCTGATTGGCCGAAGATACTGCGGAGCTCGTCTTCTCACGACGAAGGCTGCGTGCGCGATTGGTCTATTGCGACAAAGAAGTTTGTTGGGGCGGATGGCAGGGTTTCTTCCGGACATTTTGTCCGGTTGGATTGGAAGCCGGGCGGACCTAAGGGAGGCCTCGAGATGAGCGAGATACCCGGCTCCGCGTTCTCGCTGGACGTCGACCTCGTTTTTCTCGCGATGGGTTTTCTCCATGTTGAACATGGTACGCTTGCGAAAGAGCTGAATGTGGCACTCGACGAGAGGGGTAACATCAAAACCAACGGGAAGTACGCAACGTCCGTTCCGGGCGTCTTTGTGGCGGGTGATGCGATGACAGGAGCATCATTGGTGGTGAGAGCTGTGTCGCACGGAGGTGAAGCGGCTGACGCGTGCAATGACTACCTCGTGAAGCAGAACTAGGTCTATTTGACGACAAGAGAGTGATCCGGTGCCGCTCCTGACGGAGCTCGGGTGATTATTGCGGGGATGGACTATAAACATTTCGCACCTCCGGCGCTTCGAATCAGGTTCTTTCGATACGAGATTCTCTTCACGCGATGCGCGAGAGGGCCCCGATCGGGATGAGATGTTTGCAGCATGCAAAAGGAATGCGAATCGGGTTCTCGATCGTAGCGACAGTCTAAGAATGCCGTCTCGTATACCCCGGACCTTTAGAGATTGACTGTCTCGTGCTGCACTACATCTATCATTTCCACAAACATTATGGCGGCGTGTCACTGAAGGAAATTCACTTAATCATTTTCCGCGGAGTCTATAACTATGAAATCGAAGATTCAGATAACTTTTCATCGTTTATCATCCCTGTTCATTCCTCTCATTTTTATCTTCACCCTCCTTCAAACCAAGACGACCACTGCCCAAACGGGTCGAACTGATTCACTTTCGTCACCGCCGGCAGTTCAAATAGCGGGGACCCAGTCGCTTCGGCTTGTTTCCACCATTGTCGGACAGGAGTTTAATCTGTATATAAACCTTCCGAGAGAATACGGGGATTCCACCAAGTCTCTTCCTGTCATCTACCTCATAGACGGCCAATGGGATTTTCCCTTGCTCAACGCGATTTTTGGCGAGCAGTATTACGACGGATTTGTTCCAGGGGCAATCGTCGTCGGAATTGCCTGGGGCGGGAGTAACCCGAACTTTGATTATCTCCGGGCGCGAGATCTGACGCCGACGCCGGCGGCGCAGGCTCCTTTTGCAGGAAACGCTCCGAAGTTTTTGCAGTTCATCAGGACAGAACTGATTCCATTCATCGACGCGCGGTACCGGACGAAGAAGGACGACCGAACGCTCATTGGGAGTTCACTCGGCGGGCTCTTCACGCTGTATGCGCTGTTTCAGGAAACAACGTTGTTCAACCGCTATGTGCTGACAAGCCCCGCGATTGGCTGGGACAACGGGGTGGTCGAAAGCTATGAAAAGAATTACGCTCCCAATAAGTCGCTGCAGCCTACGAAGTTATTTATGGCGGTCGGAGGTTTGGAAGGAAACGCGAACGAGTTTGAAAAATTCGCCGATCGGTTGAAATCGAAAAAACTGGAGGGGCTGGATATAGAGACTCGGGTGCTCCAGGGTTCCGGTCACTCCGGCGGTAAGGCCGAAGGATACACACGCGGCCTGCAGTTTGTTTTCGCTAAACCATCCGTGATGGTCGACGCCGTGATTCTCGACCAGTACGTGGGAACGTATAAGATCAATCCTGAGATCAAAATTAAAGTTGTCCGCGAGGAGAACCAACTTGTCGCGCTTCTTCCCGATAGCTCGCGATTTCCTATCTTCGCGGAAAGCCAGACAGATTTCTACGGCAAAGGTGCGTACCTTTTCATTCATTTCAAGAAAGATGACAAAGGGAAGGTAACCGGTTTCCAGTTGGAGCAATACGGCGGCCAGCAATTCATCGAAAGAGCCGACTAGCCGGCTGCGTACGGTGGTCTTCCGTTCGAATGTTTCAATCAACGAGATGAAAGGAAAAACATTGGGCAAACGTGCATCGGGTTTTGTTATGCTGTTCATCCTCGCGGCTCTTGGGCTTCAACAGCCGTTACTGAGCCAGGCGAGGCCCACGTACACAAATCCAATCATCTCCGGCTTTTACCCCGACCCAAGCATTTGCCGCGTAGGGAACGACTACTACCTCGTGAACTCAACGTTCGCTTATTTCCCTGGGATCAATGTTTTCCACAGCAGCGATCTGGTCCACTGGGAACTGATCGGATACGTCCTGAACAACCCTGAGCAATTCAATCTGGATGGACAGGGCGTATCCCGGGGGATATTTGCTCCGGCGATACGATATCACGACGGCACGTTCTATGTCACATGCACGCTGGTAGACATCGGCGGAAATTTCGTCGCCACGGCAAAGAATCCGGCGGGACCCTGGTCGGCCCCCGCGTGGCTTCCTCAAGTAAACGGGATCGACCCATCTCTCTTCTTTGACGACAACGGTAAAGCATATCTTATCTTCAACAGCAATCCCCCCGACGACAAATCACTCTACAGCGGACACCGGACGATCCGGATGCGTGATTTCGATGCGGAGAGTCTGAAGGTGACCGGAGAAGAAAGAATACTCATCAACGGCGGCACGGACATTGCGAAGAAACCTGTATGGATAGAGGGGCCTCACATTTTCAAAAAGGATGGCGCATACTACATGATTTGCGCTGAAGGAGGGACGGCCGATCAACACTCGGAAGTTGTCTTCAAGAGTTCGGGCGTGTACGGTCCCTATGTTTCCTACAAGAACAATCCGATCCTTACGCAGCGTCAGCTGGACCCGAAGAGGGAATATGCGATCACCTCGACGGGGCATGCAGATTTCGTAGAGACCCCGTCGGGCGAATGGTGGGCTGTCTTCCTCGGCTGCCGCCCTTACAAGCCGTATGAAGGAGAGTATTATAACACGGGCCGAGAAACCTTCATGGCTCCCGTTCAATGGAACGACGGCTGGCCGATCATCAACCCCGGCCGCGCGGAAGTCCAGTACCGCTATCCTTATCCGATCTGGCCGACGTCAGATTCGGTTGACATGCCAACGAGCGGAAATTTTTTGTCGAGGGATGAGTTTGACTCCATTGAATTGAATCCAAACTGGGTCTTTCTGCGGACTCCTCACGAGAAGTGGTTTGAGCTTGCGCGGAAGAAAGGCTGCCTCTCGATGCGGCTGAGGCCGGAAACATGCGCAGGCAGCAAGAATCCGAGCTTCGTGGGAAGGCGTCAGAAGAACCTAATCGGAACTGCCACTACGGCCCTTCTCTTCAACCCAAAGGGGGAGAATGAAAAAGCGGGGCTGGTGATTTTTCAGAACGAAAAACATTTCTATTATCTGTGTAAATCGGTGGAAGGGAGTATTCCCGTTATCCAGCTTTACCGGTCGGCGAGCGGCGGAGGTCCTTCGGCGACGATGGAACTGCTGGCCTCTTCGACGCTTGGAAAAGAAGAAAGTGAGAGCGAAGTAAGCTTGAGAATTGAAGCGAAAGAGGATACTTATTCGTTTTCCTATACCTGCACCCCCGGCCACTGGATTCTCCTCAAAGAGAGCGTTGATGCGAAATTTCTGAGCACGAGAATCGCCGGAGGGTTCGTCGGATGCATGTTTGGGCTGTATGCAACTTCCCTGGATAAACCGACCGCCAGTTTCGCCGAGTACGATTGGTTCGAATATTCAGGCCAAGACGCGGTCTATCAATAGCCTGTAAACCCCCTGCATGCTTTTTGTTACCCGGGTGATTCGGATCTTGCGGCTGCAGCAAACGAATTAATGGATTTGACTATCGGGAAAAATGTCTTACCTTTGTGTGGCAAAACTGAAACAGGAGCGACTTAATAGTACTTTGTGTCATCGCGGGGATTGAATTCCCCCTTGTCTACAGGCCAAAGAGAGTTTTATTGATCAACAGGACTTGGCATAACGTTGTTTTCCGTTCCCCTGTCGGGTCCGGGTGGATTGTTGGGAAGCTATTCTATCAATGACCGAATCTCCCGTTTATCCAATTCTATCAGACGGAAGGACATATGTTGCGCACTAATGGGGCACTTCCTTACGGGGAGTACCGAAAATTCAAATGAAACGAATAACCATAGAAGACGTCGCTAAACGAACCGGGGTCTCGAAGGGGACCGTATCTGCGGTCATTAATGCAAAGAATACGGTGAAACCAGCCACCAGGGATCACATCCTGGCGGTTATGAAGGAGATCAATTTTCGCCCGAAGGGGGTTGCCAGAAACTTAAAGAACGGCACCCAGGACAAGAGCATCGGCATTATTATCAAGGATCTGAACTATCCATTCTACACTTCGATCGCATCCGGCGTTCGGGATTACGCAAACAGCAAAGGGTACTCCGTCATCGTCACGAGTTCGGACGACGATCATGAAAGCGAGAAAAGACTTTCCCACCTCTTTTCAGCAAAGGATATCAAAGGAACGATCATCGCTCCGATCATTGCCGGTACGGCCGAGATAGAGCATCTGTTCAAACTGAAGATGATCAACTACCCCTTCGTATTGCTGGAGGATGTGAAAGGAATTCAGGCGAATGTTGTTGCGATCGATAATCTGAAGGCGATCAAGAAAGCGGTCAAGTACCTTATTGACAGCGGCCACACGCGTATCGTTCATTTTGCCGGTCCGCCTCTTTCATCCCACACGCAGGAGCGCATCGAAGGATTCCGCGATGCGTTCAGCGAGAGCACCCTGGTCTTCAACAAAGAGATGATTGTTTCCGTGGGATCGCACTACGATGAAAGCTTTGGCAAGACGATAGAGTATTTTAAGAACAAAAAAACGGACGAATATCCGACCGCCATCGTTTGTTTTAACGACCATCAGGCCCTTGCGGTGATGACGGCTCTCAAGCAGCTGAAAATTCGCGTTCCGGAGGATATTTCGATTGTCGGAAACGACGATATCTACTACGCCCAGATATATCCTACGCCGCTCACGACCATCCGCGCACCGCAGCACGAAATCGGAAAACGGGCGGCCGAAATTCTGATCAGGAATATTGAGTCACAGACACTCTTGCCGAACGAGCATGTCGTGCTCGAGACGGAATTCGTTGTCCGGGAATCGACGAGAGTGCTGAACAAGTAGCGTGTCCCCGGCAGCCGTATCTACAACATAGTTCACGCGGGCGTCGTCGTTGAACAGGATGACGCCGCTGAATACCTCTGTAATCGATCCAGGACGTTCCCCCCTCTTCCCTCTCTTTTCTTATCTCTTTTCTCTTATCTCTTACTTTATTACACAAGGATTCCCGGCAACTCTCGTTCTCGCCGAGACAACGCCGGTTGTTGGCGATGAGGTCCCGGGCTGAATGCCCCCCACTGCAATCTCAAACTCGCCGGAGTCAACCTCGCGCATTGCATTAGCATTGATCACCGCGAATTGTTTCGGCGTAAGGCTGAAGCGGACCGTTTTCTTCTCACCCGCGGCGAGGTAGACACGCCTGAATCCCTGAAGCGCATGGAGTGGGACCGGCGTCGAAGCAGACAGATTTTTTATATAAAGCTCGACAACTTCATCTCCGGGGACGGCTCCAATATTCTGGACATCGACAGAAACGATCATTGAGTCGCCGGTCTGGATGGTGGACGGAAGAATGAGATTTTGATAATTGAACTTTGAGTAGCTCAAGCCATAGCCAAATCCGAACAGAGGCGTTCCTTCAAAATAGCGGTACGTCCGCCCTTTCATGTTGTAGTCGGTGAAGGGAGGAAGCTGGTCGACGGATTTGTAGAAAGTAACGGGGAGTCGCCCGGCAGGATTGTAATCACCAAACAACACATCGGCTAATGCGGCGCCTCCTTCTTCTCCAGGATACCAGAGCTGCAGGATGGCTGCAAGGTTCTCGTTCTCCCAATTGACTGCCAGCGCGCTGCCGCTGGTGAGGACAAGGACGACCGGCGTCCCCGTCGCGTGCAGTTCCTTCAACAGACTCTCTTGAACTGCGGGAAGGTTAAGGCTTGTCCGGTCGCCCCCTTTAAACCCATCGTAGTCAACGTGCATTTCTTCCCCCTCAAGCTGTGGACTGATACCTCCCACAAAGATTACCAGATCGGAATTCTTTGCGATCGCAACGGCCTTCCGGGTATCATCGCTGTTCAGCAACTTCCATTGCACCGACAGTTGAGGCCATTGAGAATTTGAGCAAAATTCAAACCGAAACGGATAGCCCTTTCCCTTCTCGAGGTGCACATGATTTCTATTTGAGGCGAATTCCCGATTTGTCCAATTCCGTATCAAGCCGGTGTCTCCGATCGACAATTGCACTCCTCCATCGCTTTTAACCATAAACTCGAATTCGCCGGTGACCGGCGGAGTGATCGTGCCGCTCCATCGAATTGAACCAATGTCCGACGAGCCGCTAAAGGAAGGCGTCCGAGAACTTTGGAACCAATTTGTGCTCGTCAGTTTATCGATTCGCGAGAAAAACGGTTTACCGGTCAGGTTCTTGTTCTTGAAGAACTCCGCCTTCAGTCCGGATTCCCCTCCGGCATTCACAATGTCCGATGAGACATTGTTGACGACGCCACCTGCATCGATGACATCGCATCCGACTTCATACAGCACCTGCGCGGTATCGCCGATCCTGTTCTTTATCCCTTGAAGCGGCGTCACATATTTTGAGGGCGTTCCATTGTAGTTCCCCAGCAGCGTGAGATACGAATCGGCATTAGGTCCGATCACGGCAATCCGCCTCACGCCTTTTTTGACCGGAAGAATGCCGCCGGAATTTTTGAGAAGCACAATTGATTCGCGTGCAGCGCGCAGAGCGAGCGCCCGATGTTCTTTGGAGTCGTTTTCCTCGATCGGGATTCTTGCATAGCTCACGACCTCGGGGGGATCGAACATGCCGAGCCGGAATCGCGCCGTGAAGAGGCGCTTAAGCGAAACTGTAATCTCGGCTTCTGTGATCAGTCCTTCCTTGACGGCGTCGAGCAGGGAAGAAGTGTAGACGGTCCCGCATTCGAGGTCCGTTCCCGTTTTCACGGCCAGCGCGGCAGCTTCGGGCGGGGTCTTCACGACCTTGTGAGAATTGTAGATGTCGTTGATCGCGCCGCAGTCCGAGACAACATAACCCTTGAATCCCCACTTCTCTCTCAGGATTCTCTTCAGGAGTTCCGGGGAACCGCAGCACGCGTCTCCCATGAAACGGTTATACGCACACATGACCGAGAACGCCCCTCCCTCGGTAAGGCATGCCTCGAACGCGGGGAGGTAGGTATCATAGAGGTCGTGATTGTCGATGATGGCGTTGAACATATGCCGATCGGGTTCCGGTCCGCTGTGGACGGCATAGTGTTTCGGCGTGGAGATGACCTTGAAGTACCGCGGATCATCACCCTGCAGTCCTTTCACAAAAGCAACCCCCATACGCGCTGTCAGATAGGGGTCTTCTCCGTACGTTTCCTGGCCCCGTCCCCATCGCGGATCGCGGAAGATGTTGATGTTCGGACTCCAGAAGGTCAGCCCCTTGAAAATATCCCGCTCGCCTCTTCTCAGGAATTCGTTGTTCTTGGCCCGTGCTTCGGTGGAGATCACATCGGCGACGCTGTGCATCATGTCGGTATCCCAGCTCGCCGAAAGCCCGATGGCTTGCGGGAAGACGGTAGCGATGCCGGCCCTCGCAACACCGTGCAAACACTCATTCCACCAGTCGTACTCGGGAACGTTCAGACGCGGTATTGCTGCAGCGCTATTGACCATCTGAGAAATCTTTTCTTCCAGCGTCATCCTCGAAACAAGATCATCGACCCGTTTCTCCACAGGCTGAGTGTAGTCTAAATAGAGCGGCTTGTTGTCGGCCGGCTGGGAAATGATGGGGCATGAAACAAACATTGAAATTGATATCAATATTGAAATAGTGTAGGGGCGTCGCATGGAACCTCCGGGGATTGTGCATAGGAAATATCGGGGATAAAATAGCAAATTTCAGGACTCATTCGCCAGTGGTATTCGATCCGTCCCGGAACATTCTACGTCGAGTCGGAAACTCTCGAATTCTCAGCCAGATGCCGGATGGAAGGCAGAAGGAATAGCGCAAACAGCGAAATTGAACTGAAAGGTGCAAAAGAGGTCAAATTGAAGATTATTCTTGATCTCCGAATTAGGTAAACCCGAGAACGAGGTTTTGCTGTATTCTGTCTCCTGCCTCCTGCCCCCTGTCTTCTTGTAGCCCCCTTTCTTCTTAATTCCCTTTTTTGTATAGTGTCGTACCTCAATTATCGTATCCGCATTTTACATTCACACGCGGTCGCGACGGCTCGTTCTTCTGAAGTATCAATCATTTGGAGTTGAACATGGCGCAAAGATTGCTCCTCGGGTATGATGTCGGCAGTTCGTCCATCAAAGCCTCTTTTATCGACGCCGATACCGGCGAACTTGTGGCTTCGGCGAATTCGCCCGAAACTGAAATGAAAATAGATTCGCCCCGGCCGGGTTGGGCTGAACAACATCCGGAGACATGGTGGCAGCATATTATCCTTTCCACAAAGAAGATTCTTCTCAAAGCGAATGCCGGATCGGCCGAGATAGCGGGGATTGGGATCTCGTACCAGATGCACGGTCTCGTCATGGTAGGCAAAAACCGGGAGGTGTTGTATCCTTCCATCATCTGGTGCGACAGCCGCGCCGTTGAAACAGGGAACAAAGCATTCGCCGATCTCGGAAGAGAACATTGTCTCCATGATTATTTGAATTCTCCCGGCAACTTCACGGCCTCGAAGCTGAAATGGGTGAAGGAAAACAAACCGGATGTCTATTCGAAGATCGACAAAATCATGCTGCCGGGCGACTACATCGCTCTTAAGCTGACCGGGGACATCTGCACGACAATTTCCGGGTTGAGCGAAGGCATCCTGTGGAATTTTGACAAGCGGGCTTTGGCCGACGAACTGCTTCAGTACTATGGCATCGATCCCGCGATGATTGCCGATCTTGCTCCGACGTTTGGCGTGCAGGGGAAGCTGACTTCGAACGCAGCGGCAGAGCTTGGCCTGAAACCGGGAATCCCTGTTACGTATAGAGCGGGTGATCAACCGAACAACGCCCTCTCGCTCCACGTGCTGAAGCCGGGAGAGATTGCCGCAACCGCGGGAACTTCCGGAGTCATCTACGGAGTAGCGGGGAAGAACGTTTATGATCCGCAGAGCCGGGTCAACACATTCGCTCATGTGAACTACTCCAAAGAAAAACCGATTACCGGAGTTCTTCTCTGCATCAACGGCACCGGAATTCAGTACAGCTGGATCAAACAAAGTGTTTTGGATAACCGGCATTCGTACGACGAAATGAATACATTTGCAGCCGGTATTCCGATCGGCTCGGAAGGTCTGATGTGTTTTCCGTACGGCAACGGCGCCGAGAGAATTCTCAACAACAAGGATGTGCTGGCGCAGTTCTCGGGTATTAATTTCAATATCCACAGCAAGGCGCATCTCATACGGGCCGCCCAGGAAGGAATCGTGTTCACCTTCCGGTACGGGCTGGATATTATGAAGAGCATAGGGATGGAGTTCGGGGTGATCAAGGCGGGATCTTCGAACCTGTTCCAGAGCAAAGTGTTCAAAGAGACGTTCGTGAATACATGCAACGTCGATCTCGAGATCTACAATACCGACGGCTCGCAGGGTGCGGCGCGCGGCGCCGGCATCGGCGCTGGCTGTTATCCGTCCACAGATGATGCGTTCAAGGGGCTGAAAGTCATTGAAAAACTGCATCCAACCGGCAATTTAATGAGGGAATACGGTTCCGCATATGATGCATGGAATGGCAGACTTTCGGGCCTCATTGGGACGTAGGTCATTATTATTTCCCTTGACATGCAGAAGAAATATTCATAACATTGAATCGGTTCAATTCTATTTGAACTGATAAAGAATCGGAGGGTCCATAGATGAAAAATCAATCGTTAGCTTAGGACACCTTCGTCAACGCGCCAATACCCACCCTAATAATTCTAGACGAGACTTCAACATGACGATGCCAGGAAAGTTCTTCCCAAAAATTAAACAGTCGATACCTTACGAGGGCAAAGATTCCAAGAACCCTTTTGCCTTCAAATTTTATAATAAGGACCAACGAGTTGGCTCCAAAACAATGGCAGAGCATCTTCGCTTCTCCATTGCGTATTGGCACACATTCATGGGAAATGGGACCGATATGTTTGGAGGCCCGAGCTTCGACAGAGCATGGCGCCGTTCGAACGACCCGATGGACCGAGCCAAGGACACGCTGGAGGCAGCATTTGAGTTCTTCCAAAAACTCGGAGTCGAGTATTATTGTTTCCATGACAGGGATATTGCTCCGGAGGGAGATACGTTTTCGGAGTCCATCAAGAACCTGCAGAAGATTGTCGAGCTTGCGAAAGGGCTGCAGAAAGAGACGGGGGTGAAGCTTCTATGGGGGACGGCCAACTTGTTCGGCAGTCCGATATATACCCAGGGAGCCGGTACGAACCCGAACGCGCACGTCATGGCTCACGCCGCCGCTCAGGTGAAGAACGCGATCGACGCAACGAAAGAACTTGGCGGAGAGAACTATGTTTTCTGGGGAGGACGCGAGGGATACGAGACGTTGTTGAATACCGATTTGAAGCACGAACAGGAACAGATGGCAAGATTTCTTCACATGGCCGTCGACTACAAGCGGAAGATCGGATTCAAGGGACAGTTCCTCATCGAGCCGAAACCGGCCGAACCGACGAAGCATCAATATGATACCGACGCAGCGACGACACTGTACTTCCTGAAGGAATACGACCTCATCGACCACTTCAAGCTTAATATAGAAGCAAACCATGCAACGCTTGCCGGGCATACGTTCGAGCATGAGCTGGCCGTCGCTTCTGCGGCGGGAAAGCTGGGAAGCGTTGATGCAAATCGTGGAGACTACTTGCTGGGCTGGGATACCGATCAATTCCCGACCGACATTTACTCGACGACCCTCGCGATGATGGTGATCCTCAACCAAGGCGGTTTGGGCAAGGGGGGACTTAATTTCGATGCAAAGGTACGGCGGAGTTCTACCGATCCTCTCGACCTGTTCCACGCACACATCGGAGGCATGGATACGTTCGCCCGAGGGCTCCTGATCGCCCACAAGATCATCGAAGACAAAGTCTTTTCAAAGTTCATTGCTGAACGTTACGGCAGCTTCGATTCCGGGATTGGCGCGAAGATCATGGCAGACAAAGTCGGTCTGGAAGACCTCGAAAAGTGGATCATCAAAGAGGGAAAGCCGGAACCGGAGAGCGCCAGACAGGAAATGCTTGAGAATATTCTCAATTCATACATTTTACGTTGAACCGGCAGTTACCCAATCACTACGTGCTTCCACGATGATTGCTTTGATACAACCGATCGAGCAGCAGCTTTCTTCGATTTCGACGTCGACCTGGGGTTCACAGAACCAGCAGCAGACGCATGCTCGGGTGTATCGCCAACGGGTGATCGCTCCAAGGTGAGCAAGAGACAACTCACTGAAAAGGACGATCACCCGATTTTTTTTGCCCAGTTCGCTCATTGCAATGTTCGACAGGATAAACCGGTATACAAATCATAAGGAGAATTTCTTGTGAAACCCTCATTCGGTTCCAGATCATCGGCGATAATGTGTTTTGTGGATCGCACTCTTCGGAATGCAGGTGGAAGGGCTCTTTTAACAGTGGGAATTCTGTTGTTTGTTGCGGCTCAATCGCTCATTGCGGGGGGAACGCTCAAGGGAAGGGTTCTTGATAAGGACTCGAAGGACGCTTTGCCGGGCGCGAACGTTGTCATCAAAGGAACGAGCATTGGGACGGCTGCCGACCTGGACGGAGGGTTTTCCATCCCCAACGCGCCTGCCGGCGACCAGACAGTTGTTGTGTCATACATAGGATATATTTCGGCAACCATGGTAGTAAAAATTCCCGAGGGAGGAACGGTCGTGCAAGAATTCCGCCTCGGGGCCACGATTGTGAAGGGAGAAACGGTTGTCATCACTGCTCAGGCCCAGGGTCAGATGCAGGCGATCAACCAGCAGCTTTCGTCGAACAAGATCGTCAACGTTGTCTCCGAAGCGAAGATCCAGGAACTGCCGGATTTCAATGCAGCTAAGGCAATTGGACGTTTGCCCGGTGTATCAACCCAGAAAAGCTCAGGTGAGGACAATAAGATTGTTGTCCGAGGTCTGGCTCCCCAATATAACGAAGTCGCGATCGGAGGGATAACGCTCTCCAGCACGGGAAACTCGCAGATCGGCGCAACCTCCATTGGCAGTTCTGGGGCGAATGCTCCCAGTAACGACCGAAGCGTCGACCTCACGATGATCACGCCGTATATGATCAAGTCGATCGAGGTATATAAATCGCTCACTCCGGATATGGAGGCGAACGCTATCGGCGGCTATGTCAATATGGAATTGCGGGAAGCTCCCTCAGGATTTCATGGGGACGCGCTATGGCAATCCGGCTATACGCAAAAAACCAACAACTACGGAAACTACCGGGCGGTTGTTTCCGGCAGCGACAGATTTTTCGACGACCAGCTTGGCATCTACGTCCTTGGGAATGCAGAGCAATACGACCGCAGTGCCGACAATATGAACGCATCGTATGCCACGGCGAACTCTATTCCTGACCCAAGCGGATACAGGCCGGTTTGGGTGAACAACGTGACCCTGAATCGTCATCTTGAAACCAGGCAACGGTACGGAGGGAATATTATTCTTGACTACAGACTCCCCTTCGGCTCCATAAAATCGGTCAACATGGCCAGCCGTCTGACTTCGGATTATCACGACTACAACACGATCATTAATTATTTCGCAGGCAACACGAATAAAGATATCGACTTTTCATACAGAGAAGGAAAGGGTAATACCGACCTCGCGATAAATTCTTTGGCATTTTCCACCGACCTTGGATTTATTTCCGCGGATCTTAAGGCTGCCAATAGTTACTCGAGAAACCACCTTCCGTACTCTCCGTACTATATTTTCCAGCAAAATAATGCCACGAAGGGGTGGACGACCGCCATCACCAATGTCACTCCGGACGCCTTATCGCATTTAGTGAATTACGGTCCGGATTCCACGACGTTGCTGCAATCGCTGAACTTATTCTCCAGCGATTATCACGAAAACGATCAGGCATATAAGGCCGATTTCAAGATCCCGTTTAATCCTGGAACAGCACTCTCCGGCTTTTTCAAGTTTGGCGGAGAGTACCGGTACAATTACATCACGAACGATCAGAACACTCCGTACATAACGATCCGCGGCACCACCGGGATCGCCTCGGTCGTGCAAAATAGTATTGCAGCAGCTTATCCGGGGTTGAGATATGGTACCGGTGGATTCTTAGAGGGAACGAACTTTGCTTCGACCAACACAAAGCTTCTGAACTCTTTTTTAGACAACAAATTTGGACAGATAAATTGGGCCGCCGACCCGAAGTTTCTCAACGGGCTAACCAATTATATCAGCGCGAACAGCGCGGACTTTGCTCCCTTGCAGAGCGACCCGACCGCAGGAGGATGGTACGACGGCTTGTTTCAGCAACTTCCTAATGATTACAAATACGTCGAGCGGTACTATGGGACCTATGCGATGACAGAATTGGATTTCGGAAACGATCTGTTAGTCGTCGGCGGCGCGAGATATGAACAGACAAAGAGTTTGTATTTCGCGTACAATATGGAAGACGAACGTAACCCGTACTCTCAGCCAGTCTTCCCTGTAACGAAATATCCTCAGAATCATTACTGGTTGCCCCAGGTGCAGGCACGGTACAACATCACCGAATGGAGCGACATCCGCTACTCGTACACACAGACTCTTGCACGACCAGATTACACAGCCCTTTCACCCCATTTTGTCGTCTCAGCAGCGGCGGGCGCCGTCTATGCGGGCAATCCGACCCTGAATCCGGCGCAAGCGAACAATCACGATGTGTTGCTCAGTTTTCACAACAACGAACTCGGACTTCTGTCGGTCGGCGGTTTCTATAAGGAGATAAATCATTTCACCTACTCCGCGTCGTACCCGCTTTACAATCAGAAGTTTTATGATGCACAGGGGGTGACGGGGCTTCCATATACGTTGGAATCTTTCTCTCCTTTTTTATCTGCGGGTGATAGGAGTGGAGACAACGGTAAGACGGTGACCACGTTCATCAACAGTCCGTTTACGGCATATGTGAGGGGTATCGAAACAGACCTTCAGACAAGACTCTGGTATCTGCCGGCTCCGCTTGACGGCATAGTGTTCGGAGTCAATTATTCGCGTATTTCGTCCAAGGCGGCCTACCCATACTTCGACACGCAGCCGCAGGGTAGGACTATCCGGTTTATCGACAGCACGAGAACCGACAGGCTGGTCTATCAGCCGAACGATGTCATGAATGCGTACATCGGCTATGATTACAAAGGGTTTTCCGGGCGGGTCTCCTTCGTGTATCAAGGAAACGTTGTCACGACTATCGGATCATATCCTGAGACCGAGGGATTCTCCAAAAACTATAACCGTTTCGATATTTCCGCGCGTCAGAAGCTCCCATGGGCGGAAGGTCTCCAGCTGTATTTAGACGTGAACAACCTTAACGCCGAGCCGAATATTTCGACGCAGCCGTCGATAGGCGGCTTTACTTCGGAACAATTCTACGGTCTGACGGGAGATCTGGGAATACGCTTTACGCTATAGGGTATCGGCGGCAATGTGCGACACACTTCTCGCACTGCGACGGAAAAGTGTTTCATGAGCATCAGCATCAACCAATAATATAAGGAGAAGACAACATGAAGAAATTTGCTCTTGCGTTACTTTGTGCAGTGTTGCCCGTTTCGCTGGCGGCGCAAACTGCTGTAGTGAATGTCCCCAGCGACGCTGGGGCAGGAGGAAATCTTAACAACGCGGTTACCACCGTCATCAACGCAGATCCGACCGGTGCGCAGCTTTCCAATACGGTTTTCCAATTGGAGGCAGGCGGCTTTTATATCCTCACGGGGACAATAACGACTCCCTCCCACGCGCATCTCTATATTGAGGGGCCGGCACCGGGAAATACGCAGGCAACCGCGCTTCCTCAAATAGTGTGGACGACGGGCGGAGGTGTGACGACGACATATAATTTCGACTGCTACGGCGACCTGACGATGAAGAACATCTGGGTGCTGTGCGGCAACATCACCGGCGCTCAAATCGGGTCGAGCATCGTCATTGAGGATGACACCGCCGCGAACACGAGCGGAAAGGGCGAGCATTTATATATGGACGGATGTATCATCGATTACCAAAACATCGGCAACGGCGGCGGAGCCATTGAACCCTCATGTCAACACTTCCGCGGGTACATCACGAACACGTACTTCCGGAACTTAACCGACAATCATTACCGCTACTACGGCCGCCCCGTGTCGTGGACGTATGCAAGCACGTCATGGCACACCGACTCGCTCATGTTCGAGAACTGCACGATTGCAAACGTCGGTTATGGGTACATGCAGGAATCTCCGGAATACGCCGATTATGTTTCATTCAACCATTGCACCTTCCTCAACACGATGGTGTTTACGTTGGAATCGTCGTACTGGTGGTGGCTCTCGGTGACGAATTGCGTTTTTCACAATGCGTTCCTGTTCGGGGATGTGCCCTCGGGAGACGGAACCAACATGACGCCTAACGGCGGCGTCGTCAATATCGACAGTGCGTCGTCGTTTTCTGCTTTGACTCCTGCGATTCAATTTACCGATGACCCAAATGCTGCATCGTCGTTACAACGCCATATTCTGTTTGCGAACTGCAGCTACAGTCACGACAAATGGTACTATAATTTTATTGCCAGCAACGTCGTCAACGATACGGCACAGGAAGTCAATAAAATCCATGTCATGCCGATGATGAGCGCAAAGACGTACCACTTCTTTGCCGGGAAAGACTCGGTGAGTCATAAAAAACTCTTTCCGTACATGAATGCGAAGAATCTCTACCCTCTTGATACGGCTACGACCGCGGCTCATCACGCCGATACGTACAGCACTACGTACGACCCGGGCTTTGTTTTGGCGCCGACGAACATAGACAGTATGAAAGCCTTCCTCATCGGCAGATGGGCGACAGGAGCTAACGTGAGCTGGGCGTATGATCCGACGTCGGATGTCCAACAAGTCTGGCCGATTAACGAGGACTTATCGTATTCGAACAGCACGCTCATGACGGCCGCGACAAGCGGTTTACCGCTCGGAGATTTGTTCCATTGGTGGCCGACGCAGTATACTACCTGGAAGGCTCAGGCGGCGACGGAACACGATACCCTTGCAAGTTGGCTTAAGAACGGACTATCCCTCACTGCGGTGAAAGATCAGCCAACCGGTCTTCCGGCGAAGTTTGACCTCTCTCAGAATTATCCGAATCCGTTCAACCCGACGACGACAATCAACTATTCGATCGCCAAGAGCGGATACGTTTCATTGAAGATTTATAACCTGCTTGGAGAAGAAGTTGCGACGCTGTACTCAGGAAATCAGCAGACCGGAATTCACACGGCCGTGTTCGACGGCAGCAGGTTTGCCAGCGGAGTATATTTCTACCGGCTCCAGGCGGGAAACAATTCTCTCACTAAGAAATTGGTGCTCATGAAGTAAAGCTTCTAGACAAGAAGCCCCTGTCCCGGCTTCTCCGCCGGGACAGGATAAGTTTTCTTGAGATCGATTACGCAATCGGAGACAAAGGAGGTGGTTAAGGTCGAAGAGAATTTCAGAGTGTAGAGGTATCTGTTGTTCTAGGGAAACAAAATTTCCAATCAGTGACGCTTAGCAGTTCGTTGTTTTATTAGTTAACAGTTGTACAAAAAAAATAAACCTTGGAGGTTGCATGAAAAGGTTCGTACAGTTAATAACGGCAGGAATAGCTCTTCTCTTTCTCGGGACGAGTGCATTGCTGGCGCAGGAAGCAACGTTCTCATCCGGACCTACGGTTGCGTCGGGCAACGGAGCGAACGGCGGCTTCGCATGGGGGGATGTGAACGGAGATGGCAATCTGGATGTGTTCACCCCTTCCACCAGCATCACATTAAGTAGTATCACAACATTCACTCCGGCTGCGTCCACAATGACGGCAAACCTTCCAATTAATACCAACGATGTCGGTGCACTGTTAGCTGATTTCAATGGTGACGGAGTTCTCGATCTGTTTACGACCAATGGCGGCACTCCTGCCAGCGGTCTCTATTATAACACCGGTGGAGTATTCACCGCGGCAACCGGGACTGGCGATCTTGCCACAGCAGGAGTTGCTGGCACCGTCTTTTCGGGGGCTTCGGCGGCACCCATCGATCACAGCAATTACCTTAGTGTCGCGTGGCCTGGAACCTTCGCAAATGTTTCAGGCAGCACCGGTCCATATCCCGGAGGCGGAGGCATTTGGCTTCTTAAAGGAGGCGCAGCTGGCTTCACTGCTATCGGAAAGGGAGCCACCGCTGGAAATCTTGGGATAGACACCTCGAAATCATATGAATCCTGGGATGTCCGCTTCTTCGATGCAAATAATGACGGCTACCTCGATTTATTGATGCCCAGTTTCCGAAATGGATTTTCCAGAATAGACACAGGATCGTCAGGTCCAAGAAAGGGATGCATTCTGTTCGTGAACGATGGAACCGGAAAATTTATTGTACCGACTTCCGCGACGTTGCCGGGAACTCCAACGCTCTACGCTATCGATTCCCTTAAATTCAAAACGGGCGGAACTGCTGACAGTATCGTTTATGCAAGCGCTCACGCGGACACTGGAATTATCGTCGACGACACGGTGCGTCATTTTTCTGCCATTGGCGAGCAGTGGGGCGACCTGAACAATGACGGTAACCAGGATCTCATTTTGAACGGTCTTGGCGCAAACGATAACCGCGACGGAAATGGAAATTACGTAGCCGATGTTATTCTGTACGGCAACGGCGACGGTACTTTTACATACAAATACGATGGAGTACACGTTGTCGCCAACAACGGATTGGTTCAGGCTACGAACCAACGCGCAATGGATGTAGGCGACTACAACAATGACGGTTGGGCAGACATCTATGCAAGCGGAACCTTCGCAGCCCAACATTTGTACAAGAACAACGGTAACGGTACGTTCACGGATAACGCGGCCCTGGATGGCTTGACGGCCGGTGGTCAGCGGGCGGGACAATACGTCGACTACAATAACGACGGCTTCCTGGATGTCTATATGTATACGGGCGGCAATAGTATATTGCAGAAAAACAACACCAACACCAACCATTGGATTGGCTTCACTCCTGTCGGCGCAGGTCATAACATGTCGGCCATTGGAGCCAAATTCACCGTGTATACTGCTACGCAAATTGCCGGCGTAACGAAGCAAGTTCGCGTCATCAGAGCAGAAGGCGGTTCTGCAGGTATGGGCGGAACATTGCGGGCGAATTTCGGCCTTGGCGCGGCAACAGCCTTTGACAGCGTCGTGGTGAACTGGCCTGACGGAACACGCCAGAGTTGGACCTCTGCGCAGCTGACTGCGGGAGCAGGAAGCGGCATTACCGTGACAAACAGGTATTGGACGATTGTCGAAGGATCGAATGTTCCCGCTGCTCCTGTGAAGATTCGACCATCATTTGTGGCAAGCGTCGACACTTCGCTTTCCAATACAGACACATTATCGTGGAACTCAGCCGCGGCCGGAGCTGTCGGAAGCATCACGTACGAAGCTCAAGTAGGCTCAACCCTTGCATTCTCCACGCTGGTGAAGGATGTTACAGGATTGACCAACACAAGCACCATAGTGAGACTTGGCTATTCCACCAAGTATTACTGGCGCGTGAGGGAGTTCCAGGCTGGATTCACCGGTCCCTGGTCTTCTGCCGATAGTTTCCACACCAAGTACCTTGTTGACACTGTGACGCCGAATAGACTTTATCCGGCAGCCAATCAGTTCGGCTTGCCGCTGAAGCCGACGCTGAAGGTCAGCTATGTGTCGACAGCGTCAACATATCAATTCCAGGTAGACACCTTGAATAAGTTCCTCTTCAGGGATACCACATCAGTGGCGGCAAACAGGACGTCTGGACTCGTTCTCAATGACTCAACGACTGCTGTCGATACGTTCTACACGTTCACAGCGAACCTGAAACCGAACGTCAAGTACTTCTGGAGAGTCCGAGGCTGGAACAGCGCGGGCTCCTCTGCATACTCTCCCGTGGATTCGTTTACGATCATGTTTGTTCCGGCAACGCCGATCCTGGCGTTTCCTGGCGACAATGCTCCGAACATCCCCGTGAACACGACCTTTAAGTGGAAGAGAGTTGTCCCTGCGGGTCAAACGACGCCCGGAGACAGCAACTATACTGTTAATTACTGGACGTACAACTTGGCAGGAACGCAATTGCTTACCTCAGTCAAAACAACCCACGATTCGTTCCTTGTTGTTTCCGGACTCGAATTCCGGTCGAAGTATTATTGGCAGGTCATGACTTCCAACCAAGGCGGCTCGAGCGCATTTACAGCGGTCGATTCATTCACGACTTGGACCGAAGTTCCCCTTGCACCCACAACGATCTCTCCGAAGCTCACGACGGGCGTGAACAGGATAGTACAGTATATATGGAACTCCGTGCAGAATGCGACGTCGTATCATCTTCAGGTGGCGTTGGCGTCTGACTTCTCCACCCTTGCATACGACGCCAAGTCGGTTGATACAAGCCTCGTGAGCACGGATACACTGCTGCCAAGCACGCGTTACTACTGGCATGTCAGCGCAGTAAATGCAGGCGGTGCGGGACCATACTCCGGAACGGCAACCTTTGTGACTGGAACGATCGTTGGCGTGGTTCCTTTCCAAGGTCCCATCCCGAAAGAGTTCGCGCTCTTGCAGAACTATCCGAACCCGTTCAATCCTTCTACAACATTCAGCTATGATCTTCCCAAAGCGGCGAACGTGAAGCTCGTTGTATACGACGTTCTTGGCAGGGTTGTGGCGACGTTGGTCGATGCAGACCAATTCCCGAACCGATACCATATTGAGTGGAATGCATCACGGATAGCGAGCGGAATGTATATCTATCGAATTCAAGCTCGAAATCTGGATGGGTCGGGCGATTTCAATCAAGTGAAGAAGCTTCTCTTGGTGAAGTAGGCTCTTTTCATGACGTAATCTTTTTCGCCGTACGTGCGGCCCGTCCGTGGATAACGGGCGGGCCGTTTTTATTATGCGGGCACCAAGTGTTCAGGCATCGGTATCAGAAACAGTTCGGGACGTTCGCGAAAGATCCAGAGTTCGCTTTGTTCTGTGTAAAAAAGTCATCTGGATAATTTTCAGTAGTGTCATTATGAGGATCCCGGCGTTCTTGCCGAAGACATCACGTTGTGATTGTCGGGAGACGAACAATCTGTCGGAGCGGTGGGGAGCTTTCATCCGCCCCATCCTGGATTTTTCGTCGTGCCTGGAAAACGGCGTAACCCAGAAGGACAATGCTAAGGATTTTTGAGAGAGGTTCTAATTTCTGTGACTACATTTGACGAACTCGTTCGACGTTATGACTAATTTACGCCGAAAATATTCGCGAAAGGTACAAATGAAGTCTAGATGGTTTGCCATATTCATTCTTTGCGTATTTACAGCTAATCATGGTTTTGGCCAATCCGCATCCTTTGGGACGTTTACGAATCCGGTAATCCCCGGCGACCATCCCGATTGTACAGTAACTAAAATTGGAAATGATTTCTACACAACCGGTTCCTCATTCAACCCAACTCCGGTCGTTTACCATTCAACAGATCTTATTCACTGGGAGGCAATTGCGCAACCGGTTGCCGCCTCATGGTCAAACTACGGTGATGCGCCTTCGGGGGGATGCTGGGGCGGTCAGATGGTTCGTTACAACAACAAATACTGGGATTTCTTTTCAAGATCGAATTCAATGTATTTTGTTACCGCCAATAATCCCAAAGGACCGTGGAGCACGCCGACGCTGATGGCCACACCTTCGGGAGTCCCCGGCCTCGGTTATGATAATTCCATTTTTATCGATGACGATAGCACCTGGTACTTGCTGGTGAAAAACGGCCAGGTGAATAACTGGATAGTCCAATTGGGAAGCGACGGACAGCCCAATGGCGCAGTCTATAATCTGTGCTGGATTAACCCCGCTCCTTCTTACCCGTACAGCTGGGCGGAGGGACCGGTGATGTGGAAATACAAGGGCTGCTATTATTATAGTTTCGCCCGCGATGTATCGGGGGGACAGAAGGTCATGAGAAGCGCCGCGCTGACCGGCGACCAATCTTCGTGGACTGTGTTGGGTGATTTCTTTAATCTGAGTGATCACCTGATATCCGGGGCGTTATTCCAGAACCCAAATCACGCCTCGGCGGTCGTAATGCTTGACGATAGTACAAGCTGGGTCATTCACCCGTTATGGCGCAATGCGAATGGTAATGAGTGGTATGGTCAGGGACGCCAGGGACTGGTAAACCAGGTCAGCTACGATACAAGCGGCAAGCCGACAGCGGATTATCCAACCAATTTGCCTAAGGCCGCGCCTAAATTGCCGAGCAGTGGAATTCCATGGATGGTTCCACACTCTGATTTTTTCAGCTCGGATAAACTTAATCCCGAATGGTCTTTCTTAGGATATACACCCGACAACACATACTCTCTTACCGATCGCCCGGGATCGCTCCGCTTATCACCAAAAGGAAAAATAAATACGGTCATCAAGAATGACGGCGAACATAACTACTCGATCATTACTCAGCTAGAGTTCGATGCAAAGACGCCCGCAGACCAGGCCGGGATTTGGGTATTTAACGGACTGCAAACGCTCAACGTCAAACTATGCAGCACCGTTGATAGCTCGGGACACAGCGCGGTAACGCTATCCTACAACGGAATCTATTACGAAGCCGAAAACAATTCCGGCGGCGTCATATGGCTCAAATTAGTTCGCGTGAACCATATGATGACCGGTTTCTGGAGCGGAGACGGTTTTGATTGGATTCAGGTGGGCAAGAGCCTTGATGTCAAAGGAATGGACGGACTTCAGACGAATTACAATGCATGGACAGGAAACCGGCAGGGTTTATTCGTTCAAAACAGTCCGGCGTATTTTGACCTCTATATTTACCGCGACGCCCACACCCCGATACTCGCCGAATGCCCCGCCAATCAAAACGGCACAACACGGTTGGTGCAAAGCCCGGGCATTACCGTTCTTGATAACATCCATAATAATGATTGGGCGTTGTATGCCGGTGTTGAGTTTGGAAACGCCGACAAGTACCCCAAGAGAAGCGATTCATTGGCAATTGTTGCTTCATGCACGTCAACCGGGGGGGCCGTCGAAGTGTGGCTGGATTCCATTGATACGGGCAACAAGATTGCAGTCTGCACAATCAGCAACACAGGATCAACCGGCGCTTTCGAAACATTTACGACCAACGTATTATCGCAGGTTACCGGCAATCATGATGTTTATTTGAAGTTCATCGGCACCGGAACGGATAAACTGTTTCAGCTTCAATGGTTGTATTTCGCTGATAAGTACTTTCCTGAGACTTCAGTCAAAGAGCCGCTGTCAGGGAGTTCACCCCGCATCTATTCCTTAGCGCAGAACTATCCGAACCCGTTCAACCCGACGACAACGATCAGTTATCAGTTACCAGTGAGCAGTAACGTTACAATCAAAGTGTACGACATACTCGGACGGATGGTAGAGACCCTGCACGCCGGTGCGCGCCAGGCCGGGACGTACTCGGAAACCTTTGATGGCTCAAGGCTTGCCGGCGGATTGTACCTCTATCAAATGAGAGCGGGCAATTTTGTTGAAACCAAAAAACTTCTGTTGCTAAAATAGAAGTTTATGCTAATCATCATACCACGAAGGAACCTCGATGATAAACATTCTACGGGACTTCAAAGATATGCGCTCTATTGAGATTTTCCGGCATCGTGCCGACTGGATTCTGCGCATTCTCTTCTTTTCTGCGGCTCTTTCAATGCTCTTGTCAGCGAGAACGCTTGCCCAGTCGCCCGTGATCAAAGGATACATCTCGGTACGGCCTGCAGCGGTGCGATATGCGTCGGTGACCTTTGTCAATACCACCGACACCACCAAGCAATTGTCTGCGCTCACGGATACCTCTGGCAATTATCAGCTGATTCTCACCATTACCTCGGTGAAGCCAGGCAAGAGCGTGCCGACGACATTCGCGTTGGAGCAAAATTATCCCAATCCATTTTCGTCATCGACTGCGATACCGTACCAGTTGAGCAAGCAATCAGATGTGAGGGTGACGATTTACGATGTTCTCGGAAGGGAAATAAAGACCTTCAACGCAGGGCTGCAAACTGCGGGAACGTACGGCGTCGTATGGGATGGAAGGAACAACGTTGGCGGTATCGTCGCGCCGGGCGCATATTTCTATCGACTGCAAGCTGAAGGCAAGACCCTGGTCAAGAAGATGCTTTTTGGCTTTGGCAGCCGGACAAATTCAATTCCACTTCCCGGACTATTTTCTGCTCCGGTTTCTACATCCGAGACTTCCGTCGGACAAAGCCGGGTCAAAGGCGTCGATGCAATTCTTAGCGGCGGAACTTTTACCGTCCGGATCGCCAACACAGACAGCACGTCACCCGCCATTATTCCAGCGCAATTCAACAATGTCGTAATTAAGGGCGATACAACTCTGAATTATTTCGTCACTCCTCAACCTTTTGCCGTCGTCTACCTGGATAGCGCCGAGCAGATTATCAGGGGATTTGGCGGCGCAAACACCCTCATTTTCCGTCCAGACATGACTCCCGCACAAGTGCAGACTGCTTTTGACAGCACTGGAAATTTGGGTTTCTCAATAATGCGCCTGTCTATTCCGCCTGACTCAACGCAGTTTGCAGCTAATGTTCCTTCCGCAAAACTGGCGCAATCCTTGGGAGCAAAAATCATCGCAACACCATGGACTCCCCCGGCATGGATGAAGAGTAACAATAGCCCTAACGGAGGAACGCTTCTTCCGGCTAATTATGCAGCCTATGCCGCCCACCTGAAAGCGTTCGCCGATACCATGACAGCGCACGGTGTATCACTGTATGGGATCTCTGTTCAAAATGAGCCGGACTGGAATGCCACGTATCAATCGTGTCTCTGGAATGCAACACAGTTCTTCAATTTTATGAGGTATAATGCGCCGTCGGTCGGAGTCCCGATCCTTATGCCCGAATCATTGGGTTTCAATCATCAATTGTCGGATTCGACACTGAACGACTCCCTCGCTGCCGCGCATACGGCGTTTATCGGCGGACACATTTATGGGGCAACACCTTCACCGTATCCCCTCGCTGCCAGCAAAGGAAAAGAGCAGTGGATGACCGAATATCTGATCAATAGCGGTTCCACATCCGGAACAAATCCTAATAGTACTGACACAGGTTGGGCTGGCGCCATGCAAACTGCCAAAAGTATCAACGATTGCATGAGCGCAAACATGAGCGCGTACATATGGTGGTACATTGTGAGGTATTATGGTCCCGTCGATGATGGCACTTTCAATGCCGCCAACGCCGGGAATATCACTCATAAAGGTTACGCCATGTCCCAGTTTGCAAAATTCGTTCGGCCGGGATACCATCGGATTTATTCTACCCTCAGTCCGGCAACGAATGAATACGTCACAGCATACAAGCAAGGCTCGAACGTGGTAATCGTTGCGGTAAACATGAGTTCGTCTTCGCAGAAGTTATCATTTAGTCTGTTGAACGGAACAGCGACGCAGTTCACTTCGTTTGTTACGTCGGGGACGAAGAACTGCCTGGAAGGCGACGCTTTCACCGTTATCAACGGAAGGTTTACCGCTACGCTGGATGCGTCAAGTGTGACAACATTCGTTTCATTCTGATTCCAGGATTGCATCGCACTCGATTATTAATTGAGGAACTCATGATTGGATAAAGGGATTTGAAGAAATTCATTTTCCCGAGATGAATGATAGTTATGGATCGGAAATCTCGAATCAATCAAGCATCCAGGAGTATTATATGAGATTTCAATTGCGTTTGATCTTGATCGGTCTTTGTGTGTGCGTGAATGCGAGGATTGCCGCATCACAGCCGTCCGGCGGACCGTACGGCCCTGTACCTCAAACGTATGCGCTGCCTTCAGGCGGAACGGTTTATTTTGCCGCGCCGAATGGAGACTCAACGCAGTCCGGTAAGACTCTTTCCAGTCCTACGACGTTGGAAGCGGCCATCGGGAGAGTGCGCACCGGTGATGCCATCGTATTGCGCGGCGGCACGTACCGCACCGGCAATCTGATTCTCAATCAAGGAATCACCATCCAGCCGTATGGAGATGAGCAACCCGTGCTGAAAGGAACGTTCGTCGCCGACCAGTGGCAGAATCTTGGAAATGGCTTGTGGGTTACGAAATGGTCACGATTGTTTCCTTCCAAGCCCGACGGCTGGTGGCAGCGGGACAGGGAGGGGAAGAAAACCCCGCTCTATCGTTTCAATAATGATATGGTGTTCGTCGACGGCAGGTTCTTGCAGGCGGTCGGATGGGAGGGGGAGGTCAACGAGAATTCGTACTACATCGACTATGATGCGGGGATGGTCTATATCGGAACCGACCCGGCGAACCGGCTGGTGGAAATTACCGCCTTCAACATCGCATTGCTGCGGACGACCGGTGACTGCCACGGCAAACAATCGGACCACAAAGGGTACGTCATCAAAGGAATCACGTTCACACAGTATGCGTATCGCGCCCTCGAAATCGAGGGAAAAGATCCCGAGGCATTATCTAATGAATCCGAACACGGAAAGGATGTCGTAGGATCGGTGATAGAGAATTGCACGATTTCTTTCTGCTCACGGGTCGCAGGCTATTTTCGCGGAGACCATTTTACGATGAGGCATTGCCGGATCAGCGATACGAGCACGGAAGGGGTCTACGTCATCGGTTCGAATGATATCCTTCTCGAACAGAATATTTTTACGAGAAACAATATTGAGAATATTACGGGCTATTACCCCGCAGCGGTGAAGATTTTCAACCAATGCTGCCGCGCCACCTGCCGCGACAACCTCGTCACTGACCTCCCGAATTCAAATGGAATCTGGTACGACGTCGGTGAAGTGGACGGCGTGTTCATTAACAACCTCGTCGTCAACGTCGGTCATGTCGCCGCCACGACTCCCACGGACCAGCTGTGGCCGAGCGACAACGGCTTCTTTTTTGAGATCTCGAAAGGTGTTCTCGTTGCGGGAAATGTTTTCGTCAACTGCGACCACGGGATGATGATCCTGAACAGTTCCAACGCCCGCATTTATCAGAATACGTTCGTCAACAGTATGGCATGTATCGGAAGAAACGGAAGAATACCTGCCGGAGACCATTTCGGCTGGCATTCCAGCACGGGACCCGATGTCGACAAACGCAACGGACATATTTTTGTCAACAACCTCCTGGTCGGCGATGCTCAATTCAGCAGACCTCTCCTCTTTGTCTGGCAGCCTTCAGCCCTATGCGATCGGCTTTCCGGGCCGATGCTGAACCAGCTGGACTATGACGTTTTTGTGCGGGGCACCGAAAAGACGCCCTATCCGTTTATTCTATGGAGCCCGGCGCAGAATGAAAAATGTCAGACGGGAATCGAATCGTTGGAAAGTTTGCGCAAACTCTATCCGGAATTTGCGGCCAACAGCCGGTATTATCCCGGCTTCATCAGGCCCTTATTCAAGAGCATGGAGTTAGGCAACTACCAGCTGCTGCAGGATGCTCCCGGAACCGATTCGGGAACGCAGCTTCCGCCGGAGATTAGAAGAATCATCGGCCAGTCCAAAAAAGAGGGTCACTACGCCGGAGCATTCCCTCCGCTGCCGTGATTCCGTCTACTCAGAACTTACTCGCAGCAGTGCGATTTCTACGCTCTCGAGTTCGTTCGGGGTGTACTACTTCTTTTCTATCTGAAGTGCATTTTAGTGCGAACACTTGTTCTGGCCAACGGACCAAATCACACGACTAACCCAGAAAATTCTCTATGCTGATCCAAAGAACTTCCCGTCTCTCTTTCACAGAATCCGAATCCCAGCCTCTCACATTCGCGCTGCGGCCGCGCGTGATCATTGAACTACTGATTCTTCTCACTGTCGCCGCTTTTGCGCAATCCTACGCACAGCCGTTGGCGAACGGCAAGAGCAAATTCTTAGGCAACATCATCAACAGCGGCTACAATATTCGTCCCGACTTTTCGAACTATTGGAACCAGGTTACTCCTGAGAATGCGGGGAAGTGGGGGAGTGTCGAACAAGCTCAAGGGAATTTCACCTGGACCGAGCTCGACGACATTTACAATTATGCCGTGGCAAATGGCTTTCTCTACAAGCATCATAATCTGATATGGGGATCACAGTATCCTGGCTGGATTACTTCTCTCGACTCCGCAACGCTTCATCAAGAAATCGTGAATTGGATCATGGCGGCCGGGCAGAGATACCCGAAGGCGGATTTTTGCGATGTCGTCAACGAACCTCTCCATACTCCCCTTCCGGCTATATTCAAAACTGCCTTAGGAGGGAATGGTACGACGGGCTGGGATTGGGTGATCAACGCGTTTCAACTGGCGCGGCAATACTGGCCGAATACGAAATTGCTTCTCAACGAATTCAGCGTGATTAACGATTCTAAAGCCAACGCTCAGTATCTTCAAATCATCAACCTGCTGAAAGCCAGGGGACTCATTGACGGCATTGGGGTTCAGGCGCATTACTTCGAAATTGACGGCGGCACGTCTGCGAGTGTGTTGAAGAATAATTTGGACAGCCTCACGGCCACCGGACTGCCGGTGTACGCCAGCGAGTTCGACATAAATCAGCAAAACGATGCCACGCAAAACGTAAGATATCAGGAGTTCTTTTCAATATTTTGGGAAGATCCGGGAGTGTACGGCGTCACCTTGTGGGGGTATACTCAGAACGAGACATGGAAACCGTATACGTACCTCGTTACAACCTCCGGAAGTGAACGTCCGGCTCTCCAATGGCTGCGCACGTATATGCTGAAAGGTCCAACACCCCACGCACCAGTTCTCATTTCCCCTGGCCTCATCAAGAATGCGCCGAAGCTGCCGACATTTAAGTGGCACCCTGCCCTCTATGCAACGAGTTATGATCTGCAGGTCGCGCTGGATTTCGAGTTCCAGCTCCTGGTCGTAGATACAACGGTGACAGATACGACTGCAACGCCCAGCTCGGTGCTGGATGATACCACCGAATTTTATTGGCGGGTATGGGGGATCGATTCGGCGGGCGCGGGTCAGTATTCGGCAGTGTCGCATTTTACCACAGGCACTCTTCTTGATGTCAAAGAGGTCACCATCGATCCGAAACAGTTTGCTCTTCAACAGAATTATCCGAATCCGTTTAACCCGAGTACGGTGATCAGTTATCAATTGCCGGTAAACAGTTTTGTGACACTGCGTGTGTACGATCTTTTGGGAAGAGAAGTCAAGACATTGGCCAACGGTCCGAGGAATGCGGGGAACTATACCGTGCACTTTGACGCCAGCGGTTTGGCCAGCGGTATCTATCTTTACCGGATTGAAGCACGTAGTCAGACCGGGCCGGGTATTTTTAGCTCTGTGCGAAAACTTCTTCTGCTAAAGTAATCATTTCATCATATGAAGCAGGCCCGCGACGAATCGGCGGCGGGCTGCTTCTTTCTCCGACAGCCTAAGAAGCAAAGAGTAAGTTCTACTCATATCCATGATCATTCAACTCGAAAACGTGCAACTTAAAATTAGGCGGGGATATAATGAAACCGAACCTGTACTTCCGTATCAATCGGCTCGTTGCAGCCGCGATTCTCTCTCTCGCATTTACTTCAATTTTCACGTCTCACGCGCCGGCACAAACGGATACCGTAACCGTCCCCAGTGATTTTCCGGCTGGCACTGAGGGGAATCTTAACAAAGCGGTGCAGAAAGCCATTGATGCCGGATCGATTTCCACAACAGTATTCAAGTTGGAAGCATATGGGTATTACATTCTGACAGGCACAATTACGACTCCGGCCGGTTCGCACCTTACCATCGTTGCGCCGGATCCCGGCACCACGCAAGCGACCGCGCCGCCTCAAATACTATGGTCGTCCAGCGGAGGCATCGCCACAGCGATTAATTTCGACTGTTATGGCGATCTGACAATGAAGAACGTCTGGATTCTCTGTGCAACAACAAGCGGCGCCCAAGCCGGGTCGAGCATCGTGATTGAGGACAATCCCCAGGCGAACCTCAGCGGCACGGGCGAACACGCAACGTTCGACGGTTGCATCATCGATTACCCGGGCATTGGCAATGGCGGCGGGGCGATTGAACCAGCGTGTCAACACTTTCGC
>Ga0265338_10001668_pt1 | contig 35342 bp, 32 predicted proteins | sample 42126metaG_FD_193579 | JGI IMG/M metagenome (GOLD analysis project Ga0265338, IMG submission 193579) | Rhizosphere microbial communities from Carex aquatilis grown in University of Washington, Seatle, WA, United States - 4-21-26 metaG | ecosystem: Host-associated > Plants > Roots > Rhizosphere...
GCCCGACCCGCGCACCAGCGTCTCCGGCGGCGTCGTCCTCGCCCGTGTCTTCGAGGAGGCCGGCCTGCCCGACGGCCTGCTGGACGTGCTGCCCGGCGGCCCCGTTTGCGCAAGAAGTGCCGCCTACGCAGGCCTGCTCAGTGAATCCTCTTCTTTTGCCTAGGGCCGGAAGATGGGCAGGTCGACATGGTCAAGAGAAGAGGATTCAGTCTGCGACACCGACGATGACGTCGGACGCCTTGATGACAGCGGTGACCTGGCTGCCGACGGCGAGCCCGAGCTCGCGGGCCGCCTCCACGGTGATCGATGCGACCAGCCGGGTGCCGGCGGCGTCGAGCACGACGTTGGCGGTCGCCTCCCCGAAGGTGACGGCGGTGACGGTGGCCGGAATCTGGTTACGCGCACTCAGCTTCATGTGAAACTCCCGTACTGTCGGTGACCCTGTCGGCCAACGCTACCCGGCCGGACTCGGCTGACTCCACTTGTCACAGTGCAGCGTGTCGTCCCTGTTCCGGGGCCGGTGCCACTTGCGCAGCGCAAGCGGTATTTGCAGAATGAGGGCATGCCGACCGCCGGAACGCCCGCCGCAGCGCCGGCGGCCATGGATGACAGCAGCAGGCACCGATGGGCGGAGATGCTGGACGGCCTGGCCGACTTGCTGCCGGCCGGGTCGCGGCGCGTGCTTGTCGACGGGCCGGCGGACCGGGCGAGCCTCCTCGCTGGCCGGCTCAGCGAGCGGCTCGCGGCCCGCGGGCGCCCGGTCCTCGTGACGGCGGGCGCGGGCACGGCCGGCGACGTGTCGATCTTCCTGCGGACCGCGCCGGGCGGGCGGCGCCCCGCGGAACTGGAGACGGGCAGGCCGGAGGCGTCAGCCGGGGAACGGGACGAGGGGGGCCGGCGCGAGCGCGAGGCGCGCGCCGATATCGTCATCGACCTGCACGACGTCTGCTGGCCGGTGATCAGGCGGGTGGCGGCGCCGCTGGTGGCGGCCGGGTCCTGGTACCTGACCGAGACCCGGGCATTCTTCGCCTGCCGCGCCGCCACCTGGGACGTCAAGTTCGGCGACGACATCCCGGCGTACCGGGCAGCGGTCGGCCGGGCGGGTATCAGGCGCGGCGGCACGGTTGTCGACGTGGGCTGCGGCACCGGCCGGGCGCTGGCGCCGCTGCGGGAGGCGGTCGGGCCCAGGGGAGCGGTCATCGCGCTCGACGTGACACCGGAGATGCTTAACGCGGCGCGCCCGGCGTCCGCGGCGGCGGGAGCGGCGGTTGTGCTCGCTGACGCCCGCGCGCTGCCGTTGCGCGACGGCTGCGCTGACGCGATCTTCGCCGCGGGCCTGGTCAACCACCTTCCTGATACCGAGGCGGGGCTCCGTGAGCTGGCCCGGGTCATCCGCCCGGGCGGCAAGCTGGTGCTCTTTCACCCGTCCGGCCGCGCCGCGCTCGCCGCCAGGCACGGGCACGCGCTCTCGCCGGACGAGCCGCTCGCGGAGGGTCCGCTGTGCGGGTCAACGCAGGCTTCTGGCTGGGTACTCACCGCCTACGACGACGCGCCGAACCGCTTCTTCGCGCTCGCGGAACGCCGCTGAGCCCGCGCGGCTACTGCTGCCGGTCAGCGGGGGTGATGATGTCGATGAATTCCAAGGCGGCGACCGCGGTCGCGCGGCGCCAGGCCAACAGGGTCGCGTCGAAGCCCTCGCTACTGGCGCGGCGCGACTCGATCGCGCCGACGAGCGGTTCGAGCACGGCGCGCTGCGCGCATAGCAGCCCGGCCGGGTCCACGCCGGCCCGGTCGAGGAGCGCGAGCTTGAGCAGCAGCTCGGAGCGGATCTCCCGGACGTGCTCGACGGGCTCGCGCAGCCAGCGCTCAGCGGCGGCCTGACCATCGCCCGTGGCGGCGTAGACGGTCCGCTGCGGGCCGAGGCCGGGCTCGGTGCCCTCGGGCACGATCAGGCCGGCTTCGAGCAGGCGCCCGATCGCGCGGTAGACCACCGCCTTGGGGATCTGCCAGACCCGGCCAAGGTCGCCGCCGGACGCGGTGAGCTGAGCGACCGCGAAGCCGTGCGCCGGCTGCTGGCTGAGGAGGGCGAGCACGAGCCATTCCGGCAGCGACATCTCCGGAAGGGACGCCGGCTGGGACGCCGATGGCTGGGCATTCATGGCACATGAGACTAGCCGTTGAGGGTGTCAAAAGTGGCGGTCGCGGGGTGTCCGCTATCGTGCATTCAAGAACGTCGACTTTGGCGGATGAGCATCGCTCCGCCTGGTCGGCGGACAGCCCTGCCGCTCGCTTAGGAGGCCCCCGTGGCTCAAGTCGCTGACCTCGATGACCTGGCCGCGCTCTACCGTGACCTGCACGCCCATCCGGAGCTCGCGTTCGCCGAGCGACGGACCGCGAGCATCGCCGCGGAACGGCTGCACGGCCTGGGCTACCAGGTCACGGCCGCGGTCGGCGGGACCGGGGTGGTCGGTGTCCTCGAGAACGGCGACGGGCCGACGGTGCTGCTGCGCGCCGACATGGACGCGCTCCCGGTGCTTGAGCAGACCGGCCTGCCGTACGCGAGCACCCGGCACGTGCGGGACGCCGCGGGCAATGACGTCCCGGTTATGCACGCCTGCGGTCACGACATGCACGTCAGCTGCCTGCTCGGGGCGGCGGCGGAACTGGCCGCGCAAGCGTCGTCCGGCGCCTGGCAGGGCAGGCTGCTGCTCGTCTTCCAGCCGGCCGAGGAGGGCGACGGAGGAGCGCAAGCCATGATCAACGACGGCCTGTACGACCGGTTTCCCCGGCCGGACATCGTGCTCGGCCAGCATGTCATGCCGCTGCCCGCGGGGGTGCTCGGGCTGCACGGCGGCGCGGCGATGGCCGCGGCGGACGCGATACATATCGTGCTGCACGGCGAGGGCGGTCACGGCTCGCGCCCGGAGACCACGGTCGACCCGGTGCTGATGGCCGCGGCCACCGTGCTCCGCCTGCAGGGCATCGTCTCCCGTGAGGTGGCGGCGGCCGACACCGCCGTGCTCACCGTCGGCGCGCTGCACGCGGGCACCGCGTCGAACATCATTCCCGACCGGGCCGAGTTGCTGCTGTCGCTGCGCTCCTTCGACGAGAAGGTGCATGACAAGGTGCGCAGCGCGATCGACAGGATTGTCCGCGCCGAGGCGGCCGCCTCCGGCGCCCGGAAGGACCCGCAGATCACCACGACGTCGTCGTTCCCCCTCCTGGTCAACGACCGGGAGGCGAGCGCCAGGCTCACCGAGGTGTTCAACACCAGCGTCGGCCTGACCCTCGACCCGGGCCCGGTGACCGGCAGCGAGGACGTCGGCGTGCTGGCGACCGCCGCGGGCGTCCCGTGCGCCTACTGGTTCATCGGCGGCTCCGACCCCGCGCTGTTCGCCGGCGTCACCACGATGGAGGAGGCCAGGGCGGTAGTGGACGGCCTGCCGTCCAACCACTCGCCGTTCTTCGCCCCGGTGGTGGAGCCGACGCTGCGCACCGGCATCACCGCGCTGACCACCGCCGCCCGCACCTACCTGGCGTCCGTCGGCTGACCCGCGCCGGCCGGGCGGTCCGCGGAACGCTAGCTGGCCGTTAGCCGCCGCTAGCCGGGGAAGGCGCCGGCGAGGACCGCGCCGATCGGGCCGATCGCGGCCGGGTCCTGCGGGCCGACGACGATCATGCCGTCCGCGCCCGCGGACGCCAGCGACCGGGCAGATGCCGCAAGGGCCGCCAGGTCCGAGGTGTCGAACGCGAACACGGTCTTGGTGATCTCCGCCGGATCCCGTCCGGCCCGCTCGCAGTGCCCGGCAAGCACGTCGAACTTGTGCCGCACGGAGTCCGGGTCGCCGGCGAACACGTTGCCCGCGTCCCCGTACCTGGCGACCAGGTCCAGCGTGCGCTTCTCGCCACCGCCCGCCACGAGCACCGGGATGGACCCGCGCACCGGCCGCGGCGCGTTGTAGGCATCCCGCATCGCGTAGAACTTCCCGGTGAAGGTCGCCTGCTCGCTGGTGAACATTTCACGGCAGATGGCCAGCTCCTCATCCAGCCGGTCGAACCGCTCGCCGAGCCCGGGGAAGCCGATACCGTAGGCCTCGTGCTCGGCGACGTCCCAGCCCGCGCCGACGCCGAGCACGGCCCGGCCGCCGGAAATCACGTCAAGCGTGGTCACAGCCTTGGCGAGCAGCCCGGGCGCGCGCATCGTCACCGGGCTGACCAGCGCGAGCAGCGCCGCGGACGACGTGACCGTGGCCAGCGCGCCGAGCACCGTGTAGGCCTCGAACATGGGGGAGGCCGGCCCGCCGCCGACCCGGTTCTGGTGCACGTGGTCCGGCACCGAGATCGCGTCGAACCCGGCTTCCTCGGCCAGCTTCGCGGCATCGGCGAGCCGCCCGAACACCGCCGCCCCGTCATCGACGCTCCCGTAAGACCCAAAGTGAATGCCACGCCTGATAAGCGCCACAAGATCCCTCGCATCGGTCGCCGGGCCAAGATATACAGCCCGAACGTATGCGTGGCTCCGCCTGCCCGCCACCATTACCGGGAATCCGCCCTAGCGGAGTGAGGCGATGATCGCCTCGGCCTGGCGGATGAGCGGGGCGTCGATCATCTGCCCGTCTACCTTGATCGCGCCCTTGTCGCGCGCGCCGGCGTCGCGCGCCGCTTCCAAGACACGCTTAGCCCACGCGACCTGCGCCTCGTCGGCCCGGAACGCCTTGCGGACGACCGCGACCTGGCTCGGGTGGATGCAGCCCTTGAGGGTGAACCCGGAGGCGGCCGCGTCCTCCGCCTCGGCGGCGAGCCCGTCGAGGTCCGGGATGTTCACGTACACCGCGTCGATGGCCGGCCGGCCGTGGGCGGCGGCCGCGAGCAGCACCGCCGACCTGGCGTGCCGCGCGACGTCCCGGTACCCGCCGTCGGACCGCCGGCTTGTCCGGCCCCGCATCGCGGCGATCAGGTCCTCCGCGCCCCACATCACCGCGATGACGCTGGGCGCCGCGGCGATCTCGGCCGCGTTGACGATGCCCAGCGGTGTCTCGCACAGCGCCACCACCCCCCAGTCCCCGCCGAGCGCGCCGAGTTGCCCCCTGGTCTCCGTTTTGGGCAGCATGACCTGCCGGTACCCGGTCCCGCGCAGCGCCGCGATGTCCGCCGCGTGCTCCGCCGTCCCGGTGGCGTTGACCCGGACGATGACCCGCGCCGGGTCCAGGTCCGTGGCGACGAGCGCCGCCCGCGCCGCGTCCTTGCCGTCAGCGCCGACGCCGTCCTCCAGGTCGAGGATCACCGCGTCGGCGGCGGCGAGTGCCTTCGCGTACCGGTCGGGGCGGTCGGCCGGGCAGAACAGCAGCGCCGGCCCCGGCAGGGAAGGGGGTTCCGCCGCCGTCATCACTCCGCGTCCCACTCGCTGAGAGGTGCCGGCTCGCCGTCGTCCGGCCGGCAGCGCATCAGCGTGGTCCTGGTGACCACCGCTACGACCTCGCCGTGCTGGTTGCGCGCGGTGTGCTCGAAGGTCACGATCCCCTGTCCTGGGCGGCTCGACGACAGCCGCTTGTCGGTCACTACCGTCTCGCCGTAGATCGTGTCGCCGTGCCGGACGGGTGCGGGGAACTTCGCGTCACGGAACCCGAGGTTCGCCACGATCGTGCCCTGGGTGAGGTGTCCGACGGAGAGGCCGACGAGGACCGACATGGTGAGCAGGCTGTTCACCAGGCGCTCGCCGAACTCGGTCGACTCGCTGAACGCCGCGTCCAGGTGCAGCGACTGCGGGTTCATGGTCAGCGTGGAGAACAGCGTGTTGTCCGCCTCGCCGAGCGTGCGGCCGGGCGAGTGCCGGTAGACGACCCCGGTCCGCAGCTCCTCGAACCACAGCCCGCGCTGCCGGATGACCTCGGTCGGCGGTTCGCTCATGATTCCCTCCCGTCACGCGACGTCACGCACGACATTACCCAGCCCGGCGGCGGCCGTTCCCGCCGCCTGGCCCGCGATGTCGGCCCGCGCGGCCGGGCGGCTCGGCTACGGCTCCCTGGCCTCGAGCGCGGTGAGGTCGCGTTCCGCGTACAGGCGGTGTTCCCACTCCTCGTTCAGCACGATCAGCAGGCACTTCTTGACGGGAAGGCTTTCCGGCGGCGGCCAGCCGAAACCGTCGGGCGGCGTGGTGTGCGCGGCGAGCGACTCGTCAGTCAGGCCGGCCAGCACGTCGTGCACCATGGCCGTCCTCGCCCGGCGCAGCGCGAGCACGGCGTCGAGCGAGGGTCGCGCGTCCCGGTCGCGCGGGACTACCGGGGTGTCGGGCATCTCACCCCAGGGCAGGCCGAGCGGGTCCCACGGCGACGTGTCGCCGAGGATCGCCCGGCCGACCCAGGCATCGGTGGCGAACAGCAGGTGGCGCAGCGTCTCGGTGAACGACCACTCGCCGTCCACCGACTCGTGCAGCCGCTCGGGCGGCAGCCGCCTGGCCCGCTCGACGGTCCGCTCCCAGCGCCGGCCGAGGATGTCCCATGCCGCGCGGAAGCCCGCCGGGTCGTCCGGGCGCATCTTGGCCCGGTCGGGGTCCCGCCGGTCGAGCTCCGCCTCGATCAGCGGCCCGACGTCGACGCCGTTGATCGTCACGTTTTCGATCCAGCCGCTGATGTCCACGTCGCACAGCTCAACGCCGCGCATCACCACGTCGTGCAGGTCGACGCCGCGGAGCCAGGCGCCGGTCAAGTCGCTCGCCCAGAACTGCGCGCCGCTCAGGTCGGCCCGCTCGAATCGCGATCCCCGCAGGTCCGCACCGGAGAAGTCAGCCATGGACCGACCGTAGCGCCCGACCCGGACAATCCGCGTCCGTGATCGAGCTCCGCTCGCCGCGCGGCCTGCTCACTCGTCGTCTTCCAGGTACGCGGCATATTTGGCCCGGGCGGCGGCCAGTTTCTTCGGCAGGTGCTCCGACGGCCACAGGTCGCTAGACGGCTCGTAACCGCGCAGCACCTGCTTGGCCACGGTCACCTTGTGCACCTCGGTCGGCCCGTCGGCAATCCCCATGACGAAGGCGCCGTTCACCATCCGGGAGAACGGCATCTCGTTGCTCGCGCCGAGCGCGCCGTGCACCTGGAGCGCGCGCGCCGCGATGTCGTGGTACACGGCGGGCATGATCGTCTTGATCGCCGCGATGTTCTTGCGGACCCTCCGGTAGTCGTTGTACTTGTCGATCTCCCACGCGGTGTACAGCACGAACAACCGGAACTGCGCCAGCTGGGCGTAGGAGTCGGCGATGTAGCCCTGCACGAACTGCTTGTCCGCGAGCAGGCTGCCCGCCGTGTAGCGGGACAAGGCGCGCTCGCACATCATGTCGAGGGCCTTCTGGCACTGCGCGATGGTGCGCATCGCGTGGTGGATGCGGCCGCCGCCGAGCCTGGTCTGCGCGATCGCGAACCCCTGCCCCTCGCCGCCGAGCAGCGCGTCGCGGGGCACGCGGACGCCCTCGTACCTGATCAGCGCGTGCCCGCCCTCGCCGAGGGGCTCGGTGCCGACGCCGATGTTGCGCTCGATATGTATGCCTGCCGTGTCGGCCGGCACGAGGAACATCGACATGTTCTTGCCGCGCGGCGCATCCGGATCGGTCACCACCATGACGATGATGAACGAGGCGGACTTCGCGTTGGACGAGAAGAACTTGTAGCCGTCGATCACCCACTCATCACCGTCGCGCACCGCCCTGGTACGGAACTGCGTGGGGTCGGAGCCGCCCTCGGGCTCGGTCATCGAGAACGAGGAGAACACCTCGCCGTCGAGCAGTGGCCTCAGGTACCGCTCTTTCTGCTCGGGAGTGCCGAACCGGGCGATGATCTCCGCGTTCCCGGTGTCGGGCGCCTGGCAGCCGAAGATCACCGGCGCCCAGGACGACCGCCCGAGTATCTCGTTGAGCAGGCAGAGCTTGACCTGCCCGTGCCCCTGCCCGCCGAGCGCGGGCTCCATGTGCGTGGCCCACAGCCCCTGGTCCCTGACCGCCTGCTTGAGCGGGTCGACGACCTTGCGCACCCGGCCGCGCGGCGGCGCGTACGCACGGCCGGGCCAGATGAGGTCGAGCGGTTCCACCTCCTCGCGCACGAAGGCGTCGGCCCAGTCCAGCTTCTCCTGATACTCCGGGTCGGTTGAGAAATCCCACGACATTGCGGCGCCTCCCAAACGCAGACCAGCTGGCGAGCGACCCTCTTGCGGGTAAATGTTCACTCAGCCCGAGACAATCATCGGCGACGGGCCGTCGAAGAGATAGAGGTACCCAGGCCCGGACGAAGGTGGCCCCCGGCCCGCGGTTAGGTCGCGGGCCGGGGGCCACCGCACTAGGTTCCGATAAGGCAGTTATCTCTTCGCGTGAAGGTCAGAACTTGCCCGCGAGTTCGGGCACGAACAGCGCCGCGTTGACGGTGCCAACGCCGGTCGCCAGGTCGTAGCCCTTGCCGGCGGAGTAACCCTGCACCGTGACGAGGTTGTTGCTCGCGTCGGTGAACGCGGTCGTGTTGTTGCCCGAGGTGACGTCCACCAGGCCAGGGGCGTGGACGGCCGACAGCAGGTACAGCGCCGGGTTGATCAGGCCCAGCGGGTGGCCCGCCACCTGGTCAGCCAGCGCCACGATGGCGGCGAACTCGGGCGACGCCTCGCTGGTCCCGCAGACGAGGTGCCAGCCGGGGGTGCTGCCCGGGAAGCTGGTGTAGTAGGTGACCGCGCCGTCGCAGGCGGCACTCATCGAGATGTCCGGGACGGCGCGCGGCAGCTTGCCGTGCGCTCCGGTGGCCTTGGCGATCGTGCCGGCCACGCCGAGCTGGTAGATCGGCAGGTTGAAGAATTCGGAGACGCCGCCACCGGTGGCGAAGGGGCTGGGCCCGTCGGTGCCGGTGAAGGCCTGCTGCAGCGGCACGTCGTAGGTATCGTTCCAGGTGACCTGCGAGAAGCTGCCTGCGGCGCTCTCCTGGATCTGGGTGCCGCCGACGGCGGTGACCAGCGGGTCGGTGGCCGGCCAGCCGGTGACCGGGGTGGAGTAGAACGATGAGCCGTCCAGCGTGGCGTTGGTCGCGCCGTCATCACCGGTGGACGCGAGCACTGTGATGCCGTGGGCGAACGCGTCGAGGTACGCTGCGCGGAGCGGGGCGAGCTGCGCGTAGCTGGTGAAGGTCTCCTCGGTCGCGCCGAAAGACTGGGTAATCACGTCACCGAGGTGGTGGTCGATCACGTACTGCTCGGACTTGACGATGTTCGGGAAGCCGGTGACGCCCTCGGTCTCGGCGTCCGGCGTCTCGACCAGGAGGATGTTGGCGCCCGGCGCGAGCGTGTGCGCGTACTCGACGTCCAGCGTGGTCTCGCCGGCCCAGCCCGGGTCCTCGGTCGTGACCGGGCCGGCCGGGGTGATGATGTTGAAGGACGGCGGGTCCGGGTAGCCGAACTGCTTGTCGAATACGGACAGGTCGTTCTGGATCGTCGGGGACCCGAACGAGTCGACGATCACGATCGTCTTGCCCGCGCCCGTGATGCCATGCGCGTACAGGGGGGCCACGTTGTAGGCGGCCCGGAGCTGGTCCGGCCCGTAGCAGGCGATCGACAGCTGCGACTCGCACAGCGCGGTGGTCCACGGCGTGGCCCGCGTCTTGGCCTGCGGCAGTTGGATGATGCCGGGCGACACGCGGATGACCGGTGCCGCCGGCGTCGTGCGGGCGGCGAGCGCCGCGGGAGCGGACGTTGTCATCGCCGCGACGAACGCGGCGGTTAGCACGCTCGCCCCGGTCATCAGCGCGATGGGTCTTGCCTTGCGCATGGGACACTCCTGGATTTGGGAGAAGAACGACCCATTCGTTCGTAGTGGCCATGATCACACCGGAGGATGCTGAGAGGCATAAGAACCTCGCAATTTCCTGCGCGTCACGTGTGAATCTGCTCTGATCCAGCCTGATCCGGCTTGATTTTCCAGTTAAGCCCGGTCCTGGTCGAGACCCGGTCGCAAGACAGTGGACGGTGGGTTATCCCTTGTGCTTGCTGATCTCGTCGATGAGCTGGGGGAGGACCTGGAAGAGATCGCCAACGACGCCGTAGTCGGCGATCTCGAAGATGGGCGCCTCGGGGTCCTTGTTGACCGCCATGATCGTCTTGCTGGTCTGCATCCCGGCCCGGTGCTGGATCGCGCCGGAGATCCCGACCGCGACGTACAGCTGCGGGGAGACCGTCTTGCCGGTCTGCCCGACCTGGAACGCGTGCGGGTACCAGCCCGCGTCCGTCACCGCCCGCGACGCGCCCACCGCCGCGCCGAGGGAATCGGCCAGCTTCTCGATGATGCCGAACCCGTCGGCCGACCCGGTGCCCCGGCCGCCGGATACGACGATCTGCGCCTCGGTCAGGTCGGGACGCTCCCCCTTCTCCGCCACGACCCGCTCGGTCACCCGCGCCGACTTGGCCGCGTCGGAGGCGACGAAGGAAACGGCCTCGACGGCACCCGCGCCGGGCGACGCCTCCGGGCTGATCGCGTTCGGCCGTACCGCGATGATCGGGGTGCCGGCCTTCACGGTGGAGTGCACGGTGATCGAGCCGCCGAAGTTGGGCTGCTCGGCGAGGGGGGCGCCGTTGTCCCCGGCGGTGACGTTGACCGCGTCGGTCAGCACCCCCGACCCGGTCTTGACCGCGAGCCGCCCGGCGATCTCCTTGCCCTCCGTCGTCCCCGCGACCAGGACAGCCGCCGGGGATACCTGCCCGACCAGCTGCGCAAGCAGCTCCGCCGCCGGCGCCACGGGGTAATCGGCGAAGTCGGCGCTGTCGGCCGCGTAGACCTTCTCCGCACCGTACTCGCCCAGCCGCGCGGCGGCCGACTCCGCGCCCGGCCCGGCCCACACCACCGACGGGGCGCCCAGCCGCTTCGCGGCGGTCAGCAGCTCCAGGGTGACCTTCTTGACCTCGCCGTCAGCGGTGTGCTCCGCGAGGACCAGTACCTCAGTCATGAATGCTCCTCCAGGCCCGCTCAGATGAACTTCCGCTCGGCGAGGAACCCGGCCGCCTTGGCGCCGCCGTCCCCCTCGTCCTTCACGACCACGCCGGCCTGTCGCGGCGGCCGGGCCGCGAAGTCCTCGACCCACGACGCCGCGCCCGTCAGCCCGACGGATCCCGCGTCCAGGTTCAGGTCGGTCAGCGACAGCACCTGCACCGGCTTCTTCTTCGCCGCCATGATCCCCTTGAAGGTCGGGTAGCGCGGCTCGTTGGCCTTCTCCACCACCGATACCACCGCCGGCAGCGACCCGGTTACCACCTGGTACCCGTCGTCGGTCAACCGCCGGATGGTGACGTCAGTGCCGGAGATATCGACCTTGGAGGCGAGGGTGAGCTGCGGGACGCCCAGCCGCTCGGCCACCATGGCCGGCACCATCCCGGTTCGCGCGTCCGTCGACTCCGACCCGAAGATCACCAGTTCGAACCCGACCGCCTTCAGCGCCTCAGCCAGCGCCAGCGACGTCGCCAGTGCGTCCGATCCCGCCAGCGCGTCGTCGATCACGTGCACCGCCTTGTCCGCCCCCATCGACAAAGCCTTGCGGATCGATTCCGCCGCCTTCGCCGGCCCCATCGACAAGATCGTCACCTCGCCGCCGTGCGCTTCGGCGAGCTGCAACCCTGCCTCGATCGCGAACTCATCCAGGTAGTTGATCACCCCGTCGGCCGAAGCCCGGTTCACGGTGTTGTCACCCGGCACCAGCGACCGCTCAAGCTCGGTGTCAGGCACCTGCTTCACGCAGACGACGATGTTCACGAGCAGTTCCTCATCTCTTTCTCCGCTTCCCCGGCGCCAGTGCCGGTCTGGTCAGTGCCGGTCTGGTCAGAACGAGTCATGCGGCTGGTAGGTGCCCCAGACGTCGCGCAGCGCGTGGGCGATCTCGCCGCCGGTGGCCCGCAGCCGCAGCGCCTCGCGCATGGGCGGGAGCACGTTGCCCGCGCCGCCCGCGGTCGTCCGGAGCTCGTCGAGCGCGCGGGTAACGGCGGTATTGTCGCGCTCGGCGCGGAGCACGGCGAGGCGCTCGCACTGGTCCGCCTCGATTTGCGGGTCGACGCGCAGTGGCTCGTACGGCTCCTCGTCGCTGACCAGGTACTTGTTGACGCCGACCACGGTCCGCGTCCCGTCGTCGATCTGCCGGGCGACGCGGTACGCGGCGTTCTCGATCTCGCTCTTCTGGAAGCCCTGCTCGATCGCGGCCACCGCGCCGCCCCGGTCCTCCACCGCCGCGATCAGCTCGCGGGCCGCGGCATCGATCTCGGCGGTCATCGACTCGATCGCGTACGACCCGGCGAACGGGTCGACGGTCTTGGTTACGTCGGTCTCGTAAGCGATGACCTGCTGGGTCCGCAGGGCCAGCCGGGCCGCCTTCTCGGTGGGCAAGGCGATGGCCTCGTCGTAGGAGTTGGTGTGCAGTGACTGGGTGCCGCCGAGCACCGCGGCCAGCGCCTGCACCGCGACCCGGACGAGGTTGACCTCGGGCTGCTGCGCGGTCAGCTGCACCCCGGCGGTCTGCGTGTGGAACCGCAGCATCTGCGACTTAGGGTTCTTGGCGCCGAACTCATCCCGCATGATGTGCGCCCAGATGACGCGGGCCGCGCGGAACTTGGCGATCTCCTCGAGCAGCGTGGTCCGCGCGACGAAGAAGAAGGACAGCCGGGGCGCGAAGTCATCGATGTCCAGGCCCGCGGCGATGGCGGCCCGCACGTACTCCTTGGCGTTGGCGAGGGTGAACGCGATCTCCTGCACCGGGGTCGCGCCCGCCTCGGCCATGTGATAGCCGGAGATGGAGATGGTGTTCCAGCGCGGGATCTCCCGCTGGCAGTACGCGAAGATGTCGCTGGCCAGCCGGAGCGACGCCTGCGGCGGGAAGATGTAGGTGCCGCGGGCGATGTACTCCTTGAGCACGTCGTTCTGGATGGTTCCGGTCAGCTGGTTCCCCGTGACGCCCTGCTCCTCCGCCACCAGCTGGTAGAGCAGCAGGAGGGTGGCGGCGGGCGCGTTGATCGTCATCGACGTGGAGATCTTGTCGAGGGGCAGGCCACCGAAGAGCAGCCGCATGTCGTCGACCGAGTCGATCGCGACGCCGACCTTCCCGACCTCGCCGTGCGCGATCGGCTCGTCGGAGTCGTAGCCCATCTGCGTGGGCAGGTCGAACGCGACGCTCAGCCCGCCAGTGCCTGCCGCGACGAGCTCGTGGTAGCGCGCGTTGGACTCCTTGGCCGTGCCGAAGCCCGCGTACTGCCGCATCGTCCATGGTCGTCCGGTGTACATCGACGGGTACACGCCGCGCGCGAAGGGGAAGCCGCCCGGAGAGCCGAGGGCGGCTTCCAGGTCTAGCCCGGCCAGCGCGTCCGGGCCGTAGAGGGGCTTGATGGGCAGGCCGGACTCGCTGCGCGCCCTGTCGTCCGCGTCGGCCACGAAAATCACCTCGGTCTGGTATCGGATACCGTTAAAATGGTACTGAGTACCGCTCAAGGTAGCAAGACTGGTGTCCCGCGACCCGCGGCCGCAGCCGGCCGCGGGCGGGGCTCGGGAAGGATGCCGGCGATGACCAAGCCAACGGCCCGCGAGCGGCTGGCCGAAGCCGCGTTCGCCCTGTTCGATGAGCGCGGGTACGAGCAGACGACCGTTGACGACATCACCGAGCGGGCGGGCCTTGGCCGGACCACGTTCTTCAGGCACTACCGCACCAAGGAAGACGTAATCTTCCCCGATCACGACCGCCTGCTCGAGCAGGTCGCGGAGCGGCTGCGGACCTCGGGCCCCGGCGACCCGCTCGGGGCGGTCGCCGACGCCGTCCGCCTGGTCCTGCTGCACTACGTGGATGAGGGGGACCTCGCCCGCCGCCGGTACGCGCTCACCAGCAAGGTTCCGGCGCTGCATGACCGCGAGATCGTCAGCGGCGCCCGCTACCAGCGGCTGTTCCGCGAGTTCATCGCCGGCTTGCGGCCGGTCCCCGATCGGCCGGACCCACGGCAGCCGGTTACCGTGCGACCGCGGTCGGGCGAGCCGGCCCAGCTGCGCGCCGAGATGGCCGCCGCCGCCCTGGTCGCGGCGCATAACCACGTGCTGCGGCGCTGGCTGCGCGGCGAGTCCCCCGATCCGGTTCACGAGGTCGACGAGGCGCTGCGCCTGGTGACCGAGCTGTTCGCCGCGCCTCCCGGCGAACCAGCGGGTGGCACTACCGTCGTGGCCTTCCGCACCGGCCAGGACATCGACTCGCTCATCCCGGCGCTGCGCCGCATCGCCGGCCAGCCGACGTGATGCCGGCCCCCGCCTTCACCGGCCCTCACCCACCCTCACCCCGCGCGTGAGGGTGCCCGCGGCGGTCTGACGGCCGTAGCGGTCGCGGGCGGAAGTGACCGCCCCGGCCTGACCCCGGGCCGCGCCGACGACCAGGCCCTGGTAGTCAAAAAGCGGCGAGACCAGGCGGTACTCGAAGGTCAGGTCGCCATCGCCATCGCCGTGGCCGGCCGCGCGCGCCGCCTCGGCCATGGCGAGCGCCTGCAGCGGACCGTGAGTGAGCAGGCCCGGGTACCCTTCCACGTCGCGGCAATAGTCGCGGTCGTAGTGGATGCGGTGCGCGTTGTAGGTCAGCGCGGAGAACCGGAACAGCAGCGTGGGGGACACCTCGATCTCCCATTCGCCGTCTGCTGGCGGGACCCGCGGTGGCTCACCGGCAGGTTCTTCAACGAAGGCCGCTGCAGCGGCAGGCGCGGGCGGCGGCACGATAACCGCCTCCCGGTAGACGATGTCCTGCTCCTCGTCAATCACCAGCTGGCCGCCCTGTGCGATCTGATGACCGACCGTGACAAAGGTCAGGTGCCCAGACCGGCCTTGCTTCTCCGTTACCGACAGCACGCTTGTCCGCTTGGTCGCCGGGGAGCCAGAGTGCAGCCGCCCCCGGGTGCGCACCCGGCCGCCGGCCCACATCCGGCGGCGCCCGGGGCCTGGCGGCGCGGGCAGCGTGCCGCGTACCGGGTGCCCGTCGGGACCGAGGTCGGACTGGGCGGGCCGGTCGATCAGGTAGATCCAATGCCAGAGCAGCGGCAGGCCAGCGCCGTGCTCCAGGTCGGGCACCGGCACGCCGAGCAGCGCGCCCAGTGCGCGGGCCGGCTCGGGCTGGAGCATCTCGGTCCGCTCGATCACTTCCGTCACGCTGACCGGTCCTTTCCGAACGATGCGGTTGGCTGCGTCCCGTGCGTCAGGGGTCCCTCCTCGCCGAGGGTCCCCTCTATCTTCGGCCCGCCGTGAGCCGTGGCCCTACCTGGCCCGGTGGACGTCGTCGCCGCGCGCGTCGGCGGCCGGGCCGAGCGGGTGATCCGTCTGTTTTGGCGGTGACGTACCTAGCACGATGAGCCGTCGCGGTGCGACCATGCCATCAAGCCTGACTGGCCGCCCCCTTTGGGTGGCCTTGCCGGCCCGGGCGGCCGGCACGGACGGAGGAAGTAGTGAGCAGCGACATAGCGCGACAGCGGGCGGAGATCGAGGACGAGATAGCCGGCCGCACGCTCTGCGATGAACTGCGGCAGCTAGCCGAGACCGCGGGCGATGCCGGCGCGTACTCCGACGAGGCGGGGACCGGCGCCGGCGACGGCTGGCACACCCTGACCTGGGCGCAGGCGAGGCAGCGGGTGCTGGAAACGGCAGCCGCCTTCGTCGCGCTCGGGCTGGCGCCCGCCGAGCGGGTCGCGCTGATGCTACCGAACCGCAGCGAGCACGTGCTGGCCGACCTCGGGGCGGTGCACGCGGGAGGCCTTGGCGTGACGCTGTACCCCACGCTGGCCCCCGAGCAGGTCGCCTATGTGGCCGGGGACTGCGATGCCCGGATGGCTGTGCTTGACGGGGCCGCCGAGCTCGACCGCTGGCGGACGGCGCTCGACCGGCTGCCGGGGATCAAGAAGGTCATCGTCCGTGACCCGTCCGCCTGCCCGGCCGATGACCGGTACATGACGTGGGCCGACCTGCTGACGCTCGGCCAGGAAAGGCTCGCCGCCGACCCCAGTGAGATCGAAGCTCGGATAGCGGCGATCACGCCCGATGACCCGCTGGCCCTGCTCTACACCTCGGGCACCACGGGCAACCCCAAGGGCGTCCTGCTCACCCACCGCAACATCCTCTACACGCTGGCGACGGTCGATGTCATGGGGACAGTCAGCCCACGGGGGCGATGGGTCTCCTACCTGCCGCTCGCGCACATCGCTGAGCGCATGTTCAGCGTTTACCTGCCCGTACACAACGCCGCCCACGTCCACTTCTGCCCGGATACGGCCCGGCTGGTTTCGGTGATCGGCAAGACACGCCCCACCGGGTTCTTCGGCGTGCCCCGGGTCTGGGAGAAGATCAAGTCAGGCATCCAGGCCCTGATGATGGCCGAGCAGGACGAGGGCAGGCGGGCCGCCGTGCAGCGGGCCACGGGAGTCGGCCGCCGCTACGTGGACAGCTGCCAGTACGGGCACGTCACGTCGCCGGAACTGGAGGCGGAGTTCAGGGTGGCCGACGAGCGGGTGCTCGCACCGATCCGTGGCCTGCTCGGTTTCGGCGAGGCCACCTCGTTCTCCAGCGGCGCGGCCCCGCTGCCCCCGGAGGTGGCCGCCTTCTTCAGCGGGCTTGGCATGAAGATCCTTGACGTGTACGGGATGACGGAAACCACCGGGGCCTTCACCGCCAACACGCCCGCCGAGTTCAAGCTCGGCACGGTGGGCCGGCCGGTCGCCGGGATCGAGGTCAAGATCGCCGATGACGGTGAGATCCTGGCCCGCGGGCCGGGCAACACGGCCGGCTACATGGGTCGGCTCGACCTGACCGCGGAGCTGATCGACGCCGGCGGCTGGCTGCACACCGGGGACATCGGGACGATCGACGCCGACGGGTTCGTTTCGGTGACGGACAGGAAGAAGGAGCTGATCATCACTGCGGGCGGCGAGAACATCGCGCCCGCGGCGGTGGAGAACGCGCTCGTAGCCCACCCGCTGATCGGCCAGGCACTTGCCTACGGTGATGGTCGGCCGTTCGTGACGGCCTTGCTCGCCCTGGACGGCGAGGCCGCGCCCGCGTGGGCCCGGGCTCATGGCATCACCGCCGGGTCGCTCACGGAACTGGCGGCGGACCCGCAGGTGCTCGCCGAGGTGGCGGCCGGGGTAGCCGCCGCCAACGAGCGGCTAGCCCGGGTCCAGCAGGTCAAGCGGTGGCGCCTCCTGCCCGTGGAATGGACGGCGGAGACCGGCGAGCTAACCCCGACGCTCAAGCTCAAGCGCCGCGTCGTGCACGAGAGGTACGCCGACGTCATCGACTCCCTCTACGCGGGGTGACCCTAGGCACTCGATGGGCATGCCCTAGCCCGTCTCCGTCACCGCGGTCGCCAGCGGATCACTTCCGGCCGGGGTGAAGCAAGGCTCGCAGGGCCCGCCGCGATAAATTCGGCACGAAGATGTCGTCTGATCCGTGGGCAGGACACATTCATCTGGCTGCCGCGTCAGCGAGTGAAGGGCGGACGGAACTGATGGCCAAGCTGATCTACTCGACGATCGCCTCGGCGGACGGCTACGTGGAAGACGCAACGGGCGATTTCCAATGGGCAGCCCCCGACGACGAGGTGCTCAGCTTCGTCAACGACCTCGAGCGGCCGGTCGGCACCTACCTGTACGGGCGACGGATGTACGAGACGATGCTCTACTGGGAGAACGCGGACGCGCCGTCGGGCCACCCGCCGCTGGACCTGGAGTTCGCCGGCATCTGGCAAGCGGCCGACAAGATCGTGTTCTCCGCCACGCTCGCCGCGGCGTCGACGGCCAGGACACGGATCGAGCCGAGCTTTGACCCGGACCTGGTCCGGCGGCTGAAGGAGACCGCCGCCCGCGACCTGACCGTGGGCGGCGCGAACCTGGCCGGGCAGGCCATCAGGGCGGGGCTGGTCGACGAGGTCCAGCTGTTCCTGGTGCCCGCCCTTGTCGGGGGCGGTAAGCGGGCGCTGCCCGACGGCGCCCACCTGGACCTGGCACTGCGAGACACGCGCCGGTTCGCGGGCGGTGTCGTCTACCTCAGGTACGAGTGCGAATCGGGGGGCCGGGGATGAGCCAGCAGGACGCGCGGTCGCGCGAGCCGGGACCACTGCGGCTGGGGAAGGCGGAGTTCGCGCCCGGCCGCGGGCTCGTCATGGCGATCGTCAACCGCACGCCGGACTCCTTCTACCGGCCCGGGCTGACCTGGGACGAGCAGGCGGCGATCGACCGGGTGCACGAGGTGGTCGCCGAGGGCGCGGACATACTCGACGTCGGCGGCGTGCCCGCTAAGCCCGGCCCCGTGGTCACCGTCCCTGAAGAGATCCGTCGCGTCGTCCCGTTCATCGCCGCGGTTCGCGAGGCATACCCCGGCCTGGTGATCAGCGTGGACACCTGGCGGCACGAGTCGGCGCGGGCGGTGTGCGAGGCAGGGGCCGACCTGGTAAACGACACCTGGGGCGGCTGGGACCCGCAACTGGCGGAGGTGGCGGCCGAGTACGGCGCGGGCCTCGTGTGCTCGCACGCGGGCGGGTCATGGCCGCGGACGCGGCCGCACCGGGTGTCTTACCGCGACGTCATGGCGGACGTGCTCGGCCACGTGCTCGCGCTCGCGGACCGTGCCCTGGCGGCTGGGGTGGACCCGGCGCGGATCGTCATCGACGCCGCCCACGATTTCGGCAAGAACACCTGGCACTCGCTCGAGCTCACCCGGCGGCTCGGTGAGATGACCGCGACCGGCTGGCCGGTGCTCATGTCCGCGTCGCACAAGGACTTCGTGGGGGAGACGCTCGGCGCCGGCATCGAGGACCGGCTCGCGGGCACGCTCGCCGTGACCAGCGTCGGGGCCTGGCTCGGCGCGCGCATATTCCGCGCCCACGACGTGCGGGAGACCAGGCAGGCACTGGATATGGTGGCGTCGATCAAGGGTGACAGGACGCCGCTGCGGCTGGTCCGCGCGCTGGCGTAGGCAGGCCGCCCCGCGGGACTGGAAGGAGAACGTCACGATGACTCAGGTGAACCTTCGGCTGCGTGCCTGGGCCTGGTTGACCAGGCGCATGGCGCCGGTCGCGACGATGAGCGAGGCCGAGGTCATTGCCCTGCAGGCGCGCCGGGTGCCGGTCAACGCCGTGACCAGGTGGCTGTTCGGCGCGGTTCCGCCCGGGGTGAGGACGACCGACCGGCCCGTGCCTGGACCCGCCGGAGACATCCCGGTCCGCGTCTACCAGTCGTCCGGAGCCAGCGAATCCGCCCGCCCGCTGATCCTCTACTTCCACGGCGGCGGGTTCGTGCTCGGCGACCTTGACCTGGGGAACTGGATCTGCGGCACGGTGGCGGCCCGGGTGGGAGCCGTCGTTGTTTCCGTGGGCTACCGGCTCGCGCCGTCGCACCCGTTCCCGGCCGCGGTGGAGGACTGCTTCGGCGCACTCGACTGGGCGGCGCAGCACGCGGCCGAGCTGGGCGCGACCGGGCCGATCGGGGTAATGGGGGAGAGCGCGGGCGGCAACCTGTCGGCGGTGACCTGCCTGATCGCCCGTGACCGTGGCGGGCCGCCGATCAGCCACCAGGCACTCATCTACCCGGCCACCGACATGACAGACGTGCATAATACGACGGCCGGCCCGTCCACCCCCTTCCTGACCGACGCGGATATCGCCGCCTATCACCGGTTCTACTTCGGCCCCGACGGCGACACCGCCAACCCGTGGGCATCGCCGCTGCTCGCCGAGCATGCCGGGCTCCCGCCGGCGCTGATCCAGGTGGGCGAGCACGACCCGCTCCGCGACGGCGGCAAGCGCTACGCGGATGCGCTGCGCGCCGCCGGCGTTCCCGTCCGCCTCACCGAGTACGTCGGCATGCCGCATGGCTTCGTCAACTTCCCTGGCCTGAGCAGTGCCGCGCACCAGGCGGTTGCCGAGGTCTGTGCCGAGCAGGCGGCCGCCCTCGCCAGCCACGGCCAGCTGGGTGACGTGAACAAGGAAGGCGCGGACAGCTGATGGCGGTGCAGCAGCGACGTGGCCGCAAGGTCGGAAACGGCTGGATCTGGCAGCAGCTCACCCCGCAGACCGTATCGAGTGGTCGCGGCTGGTATCTCGCGACGATCTACACCGCCGACGGGACACGGATCGCGAGCGTCGCGCAGGAGCAGATCTTCACCAGCCGACAGCAGCGGTAACGGCGGCGGTAAACCGCGGCGCCAGCGATCCACGGCGGGCCAGGTCAGGCGGGCACGATGTGCAGCGGCAGCTTCTCGTGGCCGTGCACGGCCATGTTGGTAGTCACCTCGGGCTCGCCGGCGAGCCCGATCGAGCGCACGTGCCTGGCCAGCGCCGACAGCAGGGACACGCCTTCAAGCCGGGCCACGCGCGCGCCGACGCAGGCGTGCACGCCGAACCCGAGCCCTAGGTGCTTGCCGACGACGTCGCGGGTGATGTCGTACGTGGCCGGGTTCTCCCAGCGCCGCGAGTCGCGCCCAGCCGGCATGTGCAGCAGTAGCAGCTTGGCGTCCTCTGGCAGGGTCACCCCGTCGACGTCGACTTCCATGGTCGCCCGCCGCCTGGTGAACCGCGCGGGGTTGTCGTACCTGATGCCCTCCTCGAATGCCCGCGTCGCGAACTCGTCGATGTCGGAGCGGAGCAGCTCGTACTGCGCCGGGTTCTCCGCCAGCGCGCGCAGCGTGTTGCCGAGGGAGTAGATCGTGGTGTCAGACCCGGCCGAGTACAGCGTCCTGACCAGGATCTCGGCTTCCTCCTGGGTGACTGCTCCGGCGTCCGCTGCCTCGTACATCGCCATGCAGACGCCGCCCGGCTGGACCGCGTCCCGCTTGCAGTTCTGGCCGACCCACTCGAAGACCTCGCCTGCCGCCTCCATGGACGCCTGGTAGATGTCGTTCTTCGGCCCGAACATGTTGAACTGCGCGTGCCCGAACTTGATCAGCATCTCGCGGTTGGAGTCGCCGAGCCCGATCGCGTCGGGGAACACCTTGAGCACGTACCTCTTGGCAAGGTCCGTATGCCCGTCGATCAGCCCGTCCGGGGCGTCGAGCAACGAGAGCACGAGCTGCTCGGCCGCCGCCTCGAAGTCTTCCTGCCAGCGCCGCAGCACGGCCGCCGACATGCCCTTGGAGATGACGGTGCGCACCCGCTGGTGGTCCGGCGGGTCGTCGGACAGCAGGATCATCGGCTGCCCGATCTCCTCGAACGGAGGGCGGGTGGAGGAGAATGTCTTCCAGTCCCGCATCATCAGCTCGATCTGCGCGTGCCTGCCGGTCGCCCACACGTCGTACTGCGGCGAGTAGACGACGGGCCCCGCCTCGCGGATGAGGCCGTCGTAGAACTGCGGGTCCCGGCACACCTCCGGGCTGAACCAGTCGAAGCCGGCGTCGACGGAGGAGTCAGTTACGGGCATCAGTGCCCTCCCGCCTTCTACGAAATGCCATAGGCGCATTACGGCCCCATTTGCCAGGGCTTTCCCGGAGCGTAAGGCGACCGCATAGGGCGGTCAAGGCGGCGGGCAACCGGGCCCGGGCGTATCCCCGAATGTCACAAATGTCGTTCCCCGCACCTGTCTCATGACACAGCCGCTCTGGTCACCGCTCCCCGCACGGCCTAATATCCGCGCTATGAAAGTCACCGTCGACCCCGTCGCATGCGAGGCCAACGCCGTCTGCGTCCGCCTGGTCCCCCAGGTCTTCTCCATCCACGAAGACGAAGAAGGCGAAGACGTCCTCGCGATCGCGGGTGACGGCGAGGTCCCCGCCGAACACGCCGACGGCGTCCGCGACGCGGTAACCCGCTGCCCGAAGATGGCGCTCGCGCTTACCGAGTAACCAGGGCTCAAGACCAAAGATCTGAATCCGTGCCCGGTCGCCCGGTCGCCCGCCTAGCGGCGGTCGACGACGAAGCCGATCGCGACCGCGATGATGATCAGGAGGCCGCGGACGATGTTCTGCCAGTAGTCCGCGACGGCGAGCAGGTCGAAGCCGTTCGTGATCATGCCGAGCATCAGCACGCCGAGAACCGTCCGCCAGACCGAGCCGACCCCGCCGAAGATGCTGGTGCCGCCGAGGGCGACGCCGGCGATCGCGAGCAACGCGAGTTGGCCGGCGAGGCCGGTCTGAGAGCTCGTCCCCGACCCCGTCATCGACGAGTCGATCAGGCCGGCCAGCCCGCAGGCGGCACCGGTGAGCACGAAGGTGGTGATCACCGTCCGGTCGACCTTGAGGCCAGACAGCCGCGCCGCGTTCCGGTTGTCACCCACGCCGTAGAGGTGCCGTCCGAAGACGGTGTACGCAAGCACGAGCTGCAGGATGACGGCGAGCACGATGAAGATGATGGCGGAATCCCAGATGCCGGCGGCCTTGTGCTGCCCAATGAACGTGAAGGCGCTGCTCGTCGGCGTGATCAGCAGCCCGCCGTGGGTCACGCCGACCGCGATGCCGCCGAACGAGAGGCCGCTCGCGAGCGTGGCGAGGAACGCGTTGACCCGCAGCTTCGTCACCAGCAGCCCATTGATGAGACCCATGATCGCCCCGGAGCCGATCGCGACGGGGAAGCACCACGCGACGCCCCAGTGCACCGCGGCCCACGCGCCGAGCACCTCACTCAGCGCGAAGATCGACCCGAGCGACAGGTCGAAGTTGCCCGCGATGATCGTGAACGTCACCGCGACCGCCGCGATGCCGATCGTCGCGTTCTGGTAGACGATGTTGAGCAGGTTGGCCGAGGTCAGGAAGGTGGACGAGGCAACGGTGAAGTAGATGAACAGCGCGGCGGCGAAGACGAGGATGCCGTAGTCGCGGATGTGCTGCGGCGTGACCCGGAACCGCAGGCCAGGGATGGCGACCCCGCCGACGCTAACGCGGGCGCTGGGCGCGCCCGGGTCCCCGGTTGCCTGGTTCCCCGGCTCCGGAACGGACGCCAGGGAATCGGACGCCACTGGGTCAGTTGGCGCGGTCATGAGATTGTCCTCCTCCGAGGCCGAACGCGGCCTCCATCACGGCCTCCATCGGCGGGTCGGCGCTGAACTCCTTGGTGATCGAGCCGCGGCGCATCACGAGAACGCGGTGCGCGAGCCCGAGCACCTCCTCGATCTCCGACGAGATCAGCAGCACGGCGGTGCCCTCGGCCGCGAGCTTGTTGATTAGGCGGTGAATCGCCGCGCGCGCGGCGACGTCGACGCCGCGGGTCGGCTCGTCGAGGATCAGCACGCGCGGGTTGCGGAACAGCCAGCGGGCAAACAGCACCTTCTGCTGGTTGCCGCCGGAGAGGTTGACTACCTTCGCTGACGGGTTAGGCGGCTGCACCGATGTCAGGTCAAGCAGCTCCCTTGTCCTCGACCGCTCGCGGCCGAGGCTGAGCACCCCCAGCCCGCCGGCGACCGAGCTCAGGTCCGCGAAGGTGGTGTTCGCCGCGATGGAGAGCCCGAGGAAAAGCCCGTCGTCCTTGCGGCTCTCAGGCAGGAACGCCATCCCGGCCGCCATCGCGTCCGCGGGCGACCGGATATGGCGCACGGTGCCGTCGACGGCGATCGTGCCATGATCGATCGCATCAGCGCCCGCGATCGCGCGGGCCAGCTCGGAACGGCCGCTGCCCACCAGGCCGGCCAGGCCGACGATCTCGCCGGCCCGGATCTGCAGCGAGATGTCGCTCAGTACGCCCTTGCGACTCAGGCCGGACACGTCGACAACCACCGGTGCCGACGGGTGCGGCCGCTTTTCGAAGTGCTCCGCCGCCGCGGCGGCGCCGAACATCCCGGCGACCAGGCTCTCCTCGGTCTCCTCGGAAACCGGCGCCGTCCGCACCAGACGGCCGCTGCGCAGCACGGTGATCGTGTCGGCGAGGCCGAGTACCTCGTCGAGGAAGTGGCTCACGTAGATGATCGTCTTGCCGCGCTCGCGCAGCACGTCGATCATCCGGTGCAGCTTCTCTGTTTCGACGCTGGTCAGGGACGAGGTCGGCTCGTCCATCACGATCACTTGCGCGTCGGTCGCGACCGCCTTCAGGATCTCCGCCTTCTGCAGGTCGGCGGTGCGCAGCGCGCCGACCTTGGCGTTCCCGTCGAGCTCGAAACCCCATTGCGCGACGAGGGCGTCGTACTGCCTGCGCATCTGATGCCGCTGGACGACACCGAGACGGCTCGGCTCGATGCCAAAGTAGACGTTCTCGATCACGCTCAGGTGCGGCATCGGCGCGAGTTCCTGCGTGATGGTCGCGATCCCGTCGAGGCGCGCCTCGCGCGGGCTTGCGTAGTTGACCGGCCGCTCGTCGACGAACAGCTGCCCGTCGTCGGGGCGGATCACGCCGCCGATGATCTTCCCGAGGGTTGACTTCCCGGCGCCGTTCGCCCCGACGAGGGCGTGCACGGTACCTCCGGCAACCTCGACGCTGACGTTGTCAAGCGCCTTGGTGCCGGAGTACCGCTTGCCGATCGAGTCGAGCCGGATGTGCGAGACAGCCGTGGTGCTCATCCGGCTCGCCCTTCGTTCATTGCGCTAAGCACTTACCTCATTTCCTCAGCACTTAGCCGGCGGTGCCAAGCCCGCCCTCGAGGTTCCAGTCCGGCACGTAGCTCGGGTGCGCGTCAAGGAACGCCTTGTTGATGACCGCAGGACGGCTATTCGGGTCGATGATGTTGACCAGGTTCGGGATCGACTTGCCCTGCACCGCGTCGTTCAGGTACTGGATGCCGAGCTCCGACTCGCCCGCCGGGTACAGGCCGAGGGTGGCGTAGACCAGGCCAGACTTGACCTCGTTGACGATCTCCTGCGCGCCGCCGTAGCCGATGATCTCGATGTTCTGGCCCGGCGTGTAGCCGCCGACCAGCTTCAGCGCGGTCAGCGCGCCCTGCGCCATCTGGTCGCCGAACGTCGCGAACACGTTGATGCCCTTGTGAGCGGTGAAGAAGGTCTGGGCCACGGACTGCGACTGCGTCTGGTCATACTGACCGGGCGGCATCACGGTGAACGTGTAACCCGACTTCGACTTGTAGTACGCCGTCATCTGGTTGATGCGGTTGGTGTCAGTGGGGTAGTTGGCGAGCCCAGGCAGGAAGGCGATGTTGCAGTGGCCGCTGCCCACGGCCTTGGTGCAGGCCGAGTCCATCGTGGTCTCCAGGTTGGTCGCCTCAGGGGCGATCGACTGCCCGATGGTCGTCGCGCAGGTCGAGGTGGCGGCCAGCGTGTTCTGCTGCGCCAGCGTGCCCCACGTGTAGTCGGCGCACGCGACCTTGATGCCAGCGCTGATCGCCTTATTGATGACCGGCGTAAGAGCGATGTCGTCCAGGCCCCAGACCCAGAAGGCCTTGTACTTGCCGGTGGTGATCGCGTCCTGGATCTGCGTGGTCTGCGTCTGCGGGTTGTTGTTGCCGTCGAAGGCGTCGAGCTGGATGCCCAGCTTCGCGGCCTCCGCCTTCGCGCCGGCCAGCGACGCGACGCCGTAGGGGCTCGGGTTGTAGTAGAAGATCGCCATCCGGGTGCCCGAGCCGCTCGCCGCCGGCGAGCTTGAGACCGGGGCGGCCGCGGACGAACTCGATCCGCCCGCCGCTGATGTGCTTGTGGTCGCCGATGTGCTTGATGTCGAGCTTGAGCTGCATCCAGCGACCAGCAGTGCCGCCGCGGCCACCGCTGCCCCACCCGCTGCGATGCGCGCGCGTCTAATTCTGAACATGGTCTTTACCCGCCTCCTCGAGAGCAAGGCCTTTGGCCGGAGAGTACATCGCGGGCTTTGGTGCTTGATAGATCAATGAGATCACGATTCCGCGCGAGCACTCAGCCATTAGCTCTCGCAACAGGAATCACCTGGTTGTTGTGTGATACTCCAACAAGCTCGCGATTCCTTGCGGTGAAATAGTTAGTTTTCATGGCACAAGCAATAAGCGTGGTTGATGCAACGTATTTCTTGAGATGATGGAATGTATTTTCTGGAATAGCTATCCATTTTGTCAGAACTTCTGAAGCAACAGAGATGATCAAGTGCATCACCTGCATATCTCGCCCCAGCAGCATCGTAGGTCGGCGGTGGATTAGGGTGGAGTGGTGGGCACTACCCTTCCGCTGCGCGCATTTCCCTTCAACTCCGAACAGGTGACCGCGGTCGTCACGACGCGGCACGGCGGGGTGAGTCAGGGTGACTACAGCAGCCTCAACCTTGGCGCGCATGTAGGGGACGACCCAGAGGCGGTGGCAGAGAACCGGCGCCGCCTGGCGCTGGCGCTCGGCGTGAACCGGCTGACCATCGCCGACCAGCGGCATACCGACCGGGTCACGGTCGTCACGGCCGCACTCGCCGGCCGGGGGCACGACGGGGCCGCGGACTCGGCCGCCGCGTTCCCGGCGACCGACGCCATGATCACCGCGGTGCCCGGCGCCGCGCTCGCGGTCCTGGTGGCGGACTGCGCCCCGGTTGTGCTCTTCGACCCGGCGCACCGGGCGGCAGGCGTCGCGCATAGCGGCCGGGCTGGGACGCTGAGCGGCGTGGTGCCCAAGGCGGTCGCCGCGATGACGGCGGCGTTCGGCACCGTCCCCGGTGACCTGCTCATCGGGATCGGCCCGGCGATCGGCGCCGCGAGCTACGAGATCGGTCCGGCCGAGGTGGCCGAGGTGACGGGGGCGCTTGGCGCGGCGGGCGGGCGGCTGCTCACCCCGAGCCGCCCGGGGCACGCCACGTTCAACCTGACGGGTGCGATCCGCGGCCAGCTTCGCGCCGCGGGCATCCCGGATGGCAACGTGCATGACCTGGCCATCGACACCAGGACGAGCACCGCGGAGTTCTTCTCTGACCGCGCCGCCCGCCCGTGCGGCCGGTTCGCCGCCGTCGTGGTCCTGCCGGCCTGCGCCCGGTTACGCCTCCACCACGTCGTGGCTGAGCCAGGGGTCGCCGGAGCGGAACGGCCGGATGTCGGAGACCCGGTGGTCGGTCATCTTCGCGATCCATTCCGGGTCGCCGATCTGGCTGCGGCCGACCGCTACCAGATCGAAGTCGCCTCGGTTGAAGCGGCGCATCAGCTCGTCAATACGGCGAGCCCCGGTCTGCTCCGCCTCCTCGCCGTTCAGTGAGGCCATCACGTCCTTGTCGAGCCCGATGCTGCCGATAGCGATGACCGGCGCGTCGGTGAACGACTTCGCCCAGCCCGCGAGGCTGAGATCAGAGCCGTCCCACTCGGGCTTCCAGAACCGTCGCGCGGACACGTGGAAGATGTCCGCGCCGGCCGAGCGCAGCAGGGTGACGAGCTCACCGAGCTCGTCGGGCTTCTCGACGATCTTGGCGTCGTAGTCCGACTCCTTCCACTGGGAGATGCGGACGGAGATGACGAAGTCTGGCCTGGTGGCGGCCCGTACCGCCGCCGCCACCTCGGCGACGAACGCGGCGCGGTCGGTGATCGCTGGCCCGCCGTAGCCGTCGGTGCGCAGGTTGGTTCCCGGCCACAGGAACTGGTCGAGCAGGAAGCCATGGGCCGCGTGGAGTTCGACGCCGTCGGCGCCGATCTCCTGGGCGTCGAGCGCGCCCTGGACGAAGGAGTGCTTGAGGCTGTCAAGCTCGGCTACGGTCGCGGCGCGGCCGAACGACTCACCCGGGTGCGAGTAACCGGACGGGCTCAGCGCGACGAAATCCGGGTTGCTCTCCGCGTCCCCACCGTAGTTGACCGCGCCCTGATGCCAGAGCTGCAGGAACATGGCGCCGCCGGCCTCGTGGACGCCGGCCACGCACTCTCGCCACGCCTCGCGCGTGTCGGGCGAGATCCGCGCGAACGTCGGGTTCTTCGTGGCGCTCGGATGATCGACGGCGCACGACTCGGAAATGATCAGCGAGGCGCCGCCGAGGACGCGGCGGCGGTAGTACTCGCGCAGCCGGAGGTCCGGTGCGCCGTCAGCGCACCAGTAGCGCTGCATTCCCGGCATGACGAACCGGTTGCGCAGCCGCAGGCCGCGAATCTGCAGCGGCTGGAGAAGCGGTGTGATGTCATAGTCGGCCGCCGGCGCCGCCGGGTCGTCAAGCTCGGTCACGCGCATTCCCCCTCGCCGCATCGCTGCGTTCTGTGTTATTTACGCCGAACTGTGCCGCCGCACTTGGGTTTTATCGTGCGACAGCCCGCGAGGCGACTACATCAGCTAGGGAATCAAGCTCGCAGGGAGAAAGTTGTCCGCATCCGTTCATGCATAATTGATTTTTATATTGAGAATTGACGGGATTTCTAAGACGGCGCGGCGCTCCGCGGGGCTGAGCGAGGCGCAGCCGGGCGTTGTGACCTGCGCACGCTGCGCGGGATGATCGCTGGGAGATCCTGTTCCTGTAGCCTCAGCGGAGAGGGGCGGCAGTTGAGAGTGGTGATCGTCGGGGGCGGCGGCACGGGGTGCATCGCCGCGCTGCTGCTGGCCCGCGCCGGCCACCAGGTCACCGTCGTCGAGCGGGACGCGCTCCCGGTGCACCGGGACGTCGAGGAAGCCGGGACCGCCGCGTTCCGGGCGACGGCGCCGCAGCTCGTTCACCCGCACATCATCATGGCCCGCACCAGGGAACTGCTGCGCGACCTGCTGCCTGACGTCTATGCGGGACTGCTCGAGGCGGGGGCGGTGGCGGCGCCGCTGCACACGCAGATGCCGCCGTCGCTGCCCGATAAGACGCCGCGGCCTGGTGACGAGCGGCTCACGGTCATGGCGACCAGGCGGTCGACCCTGGACCTGGTGCTGCTCCGCGCCGTCACCAGCCAGCCAGGGATCACACTCAAGCGGGGCGTCAAGGTCACCGGCCTGCTGACCGCGCCAGCCGGCCGGGAGAGCGCGGCAGGCGCGCCGCCCCATGTCACCGGCGTCCGCACCGAGAGCGGCGACCTGCTGGCCGACGTGGTGGTCGACGCCAGCGGCCGGCGTTCCGCCATCGACGACTGGCTCACCGCCGTCGGCGCCGCCAAGAGCGGCTTCCAGCAGGCGGAGTGCGGAATCGGGTACTACAGCCGCCACTACCGTCTCCGAACGGGTGTCATGCCGCCCGGCTCCCCGCTGCGCCGGATGGTGGCGGCCCTCGACGAGTTCCTCGTCGGCCTCTGGCCGGGCGACAACGCCACGATGCAGCTGGCCCTTTTCCCGCTGGCGGGCGATCACCGCTTCCGCGTCGCCAGGGACCCGGGCATCTTCACCCGGGTGGTGAGCACCGTGCCCGCCTACCGGGCCTGGCTTGACGCCCTCGACCCGATCACCGGCGTCTTCGTGATGGGCGGACTGCGCAACACGCTCCGCCGCCTCGTCGTCAGCCAGGTCCCAGTCGCCACGGGACTGCACGCGATCGGTGACTGCGTCTGCACCACCAACCCCACCCTCGGCCGTGGCCTCGCGTTCGCGCTCACCGGCGCCGCCGACCTGACCAGCACACTCGCCAAGTTCCCCGACGAACCGCGCGCCCAGGCCGTCGCCATGGACGACCTGGTCACCGCGCACATCGAGCCCCATTTCACCGAGCAGGTCATCGTGGACGGCGCGCGCCTCAGCTACGCGCGTCACGTCGTCTTCGGTGACCCCGCGCCGGCGCCACCGCACGCGCCCGACCGCGTCAGCTACGCGGAGGTGCGCACCGCGATGCCCTACGACCCGGTGGCCTTCCGCGCGTTCTGGCGGGTCATGGGCATGCAGGGCCTCCCGGCGGAGATTTACACCGACCCCGAGGTCGTCGCGAGCACCCGCAAGCTCCTGGCTACCCCGGGCGCGGTCCCCCCGCCCGTCCAGCCCGCCCGCGACGAGCTTGAAGCCGCGCTTGGTGGCCGGTGAGCCTGGTTTACCGAGAGCTGTTTCTCGCGGCCGCCGGAGCGGTCGCCGGCCTGGTCGGCACGGCCGGCGGGATCACGTCCCTGGTCTCCTACCCGGCGCTGCTGCTGGCCGGCGTCGCGCCGCTGCAGGCGAACATCGCGAACCTGGTCGCGCTCGTCGCGTGCTGGCCCGGTTCCGCGGTCGCGTCGCAGCCGGAACTGCGCGGCCGCGGCGGGTGGCTACGCCGCTGGGGCTCCGTCGCCGCGCTTGGCGGCGCGGCCGGCTCCGCGCTGCTGCTCGTGACGCCGCCCGGTGTGTTCACCCGGGTGGTCCCGTTCCTCGTGGCGGCCGGCTCGCTGGCCCTGCTTGGCCAGCCGTGGCTGGCGGCGCGGCCGTCCTGGCGGCCCGACGCCGGCTGGGGGCGGCTGCTGCTGCCGTGCGGCCTCGTCCTGCTTTCCTGCTACAACGGCTACTTCGGCGCGGGATCCGGCGTGCTTACCCTCGCCCTGCTGCTGCTGACCACCGAGCCGCGGCTGCCAATCGCGAACGCGCTGAAGAACATGGCGGTCGGCGCGGCGACGATCACCTCGGCGGCGCTGTTCGTCCTGGCCACCCGGGTGGACTGGGCGGCGGTCGCGCCGCTGGCCCTCGGCCTGTTCGTCGGCAGCCTGGCCGGGCCCTGGGTGGCTCGCCGGATGCCGCCCGCTGTCCTGCGCTGGCTGGTGGCGCTGAGCGGCCTTGCCCTCGCCGTCCACCTGTGGCTTGACCCAGCCGGCTGACCGCCGGAGTGTGCTCCGTGAGTCCGCTGAAGCTCGGCCACGGGAAACTGTCAGGGAAGCCGCGGTGATCGGGGAAGATGGCTGGCGTGGAGTTCGACTACGTCGTCGTGGGTGCCGGGGCGGCCGGCTGCGTGGTGGCCGGCCGGCTGGCGAGCGATGACCACCGGGTGAGCGTGCTGCTCCTCGAGTACGGCGGACCAGCGCGCAACCCGCTGCTGCGCGTGCCCAAGGGGTTCTACTACACGCTGCGCGGCGACCGGTACCTCTACCGGTACGTCACCAGCCCCGTGGCTCCCGGCCAGTCGCCGGAGGTCTGGCTGCGCGGCCGGGTCGTCGGCGGCAGCGCGGCCGTGAACGGGATGATGTGGATGCGCGGCGCGCCCGCCGACTGGGACGGGCTGGCCGCCCGCGGGAACCCCGGATGGTCGTGGGCGGACGTGCTGCCCGCTTACCTGGCGATGGAGGACCACAGCCTCGGGGCGGGCGAGGGCAGGGGAGCGGGCGGGCCGCTCGGCGTCTCGATTACCGACCCGGGCGACGAGGTGACGGCCGCGATCATGGCGTCGGCGGTCAGCTATGGCTGGGAACGGGTCTCCGACGCGAACGCCAGCGATGCCGAGCGGATCGGCTTCACGCCGTCGACGATCTCCCGCGGCCGCCGCACCACGTCCTACGACGCCTACGTCCGCCCGGTGCTCGCCCGCCAGGCCGCGGCCCGGCGCGGCGGCGGTCACGGCGGCGGGCTCACCGTGGCCACCCGCACCCGTGCCGCCCGGCTGCTGTTCGACGGCCGCCGGGTCACCGGAGTCGGCACGGTCGACGGCCGGGGCAGGGCGGGTGCGGTGGCGGCCCGCCGCGAGGTGATCCTCTGCGCCGGTTCCGTGGAAACCCCGCTGCTACTCGAGCGCTCTGGCATCGGTCGCCCGGAACTGCTCAGGCCGCACGGCATCGAGCTTGTCGCCGAGTCGCCGAACGTCGGGATGCGCCTCATCGAGCAGCGCGGCGTCGCCCTCCAGGTGACGCTCAACGGCCACGGCGGTGCGGGCACCCGGCTCAGCAGCCGGACAGGCCGGGCGTCGGAGGCGCTCAGATGGCTCATGACCGGCAGGGGCCTGCTGTCCACCGGCGGGTACGACCTGGTCTGCCAGTTCAGGTCCGACCCGGCCGTGCCGCGCCCCGACGTCCAGGGCCTGTTCCTCCCGATGGCCCTCGACACCACGAGCAAGGACATGAAGCTGGCCAGGCACGGCGGCATCCTGTTCATGGCCTACGCGATCCGGCCGGAGACGACAAGCTCGGTGCATCTCTCGGGCGCCTTGCCTGGGGACGCGCCGGTCATCGACGCCCGGTTCCTGGAAACCGAGGCCGACCGGGCGGCGATGGCTCCCGTGCTCGGCATCGCCCGCGCCGTACTCGCCGAGCCGCCAACCGCCGCCCTGATCGGGGCGGAGGAGTTCCCCGGCCCCTCGGTGGGGACCGGGCGGGAGACGATCGGCTACTCGCTCGCGACCGGCACCGGCATCTACCACGCCGTCGGCTCCGCCGCGATGGGCCCGGACGACGATGACGTGGTAGACGCGCGGCTGCGGGTACGCGGGGTAGAGGGGCTGCGGATCGCCGACGCCTCCGTGCTCCCCGTCCAGGTATCAGGGAACACCGCGGCGCCCGCCATGCTCGTCGGCTACCGCGCCGCCGACCTGATCCGCGGCGACCTCGGGTAACGCACGAGCGGGCTGTCAGGGCGGGGTGGGCTGAAGGCCGCGCAGGCCACGAGCGATGAATGGGTGCCGAACGGGCGGCTGGTTGCTCATGAGCCCGGACTGTCTTCGTGTGAGCGGACAGCCGGAAACAGGCGTGCGGTAACCCCTGTGACGTCCGGGAGGATCCCTTCACCTGCGGGGATCCGATATCCGTCAGCTGACCGATGTCTGTCGATGCAAGTTGCATGAAAGTTGTCATGCAAGAGGCAACGCCCGGCCCGCTAAAGGAAAGCCCATGACCCCGATGGCGCCGACCCGCCCCAATCGCCCCGCTAGCCCGCCGCTTCCGGCCAGCCAGCGCCAGTGCCGCATCCCGCTGCTGGCGGACGTCGCCGCCGCGGCCGCGGCCCGCGCCGTGGTTCATGACTGCATCCGCGCTTGGCGGACCCCGGTCGACGCGGACGTGGCGGTCCTGCTCACCAGCGAGCTGGTGACCAATGCCGTCACGCACGGCACCTTTACCGTAGGGACGTTCGTCGTCCTCACGGTCGGCTGCGACGCGGCTGGGCTACGAGTGGACGTCCACGACGGGTCGAGCGACCTTCCGGTGCTCGACGCGGCCTCCGCCGAAGCGGAAACCGGCCGGGGCCTCCTGCTCGTGACCTCGTTGTCTGCCGAGTGGGGCTTCTACCGTACCTCGGCCGGCAAGGCCGTGTACTTCACTCTGGACTTCGCGCACGACCCATCGGAGACCGCGCCGGACTGACGTAGTTGAAGATCGGTCAGCTGACCGATGTCTCGCATTGCAATTTTCACGAGTATTTGTCTTGCAACCGGCGCTACGGCCGAGAGAGAGACTCGGCCCCCTGCTCCGCCCCTTCCCCGGGAGCAGGCAGGCGCGCCAGGAAGCTCACCAACGTCAGGAAGAGGACCTGCGATGGACACGATAGCGCCGGCCATGCCGGTCCTGCCGGCCGAACTGCGGCATCGCCGCGTCCGGCTGGAACTGGGCCCGGCTGCGGCGGCGCACGCGTGCGGGCATGTCCGGTCGGCGATCGCGGCCTGGTCGGTCCCGGTCAACCCGGCGGTGGCCATACTCCTCACGAGCGACCTCGTGATCAACGCCGTCATGAACGGCGCGGGCGAGACCATAACGCTCGGCATCAGGTGGTCATCCGGACAGTTCCGGGTCGAGGTCCATGACGCGTCGGTGACCGGAGACTCGTGGGAGAACGCCGACGCCGACGCCGACGCGGACCGCGGCCTGCAGCTCGCCGCCGCCATGGCGTCCGACTGCGGCCACTACAGAACGCCCGCCGGGCGCGCCGTGTACTACGTGCTCACGCCCGGGCCACCGGCGGTCGTCCCGCCGGGTGACGTCCCGTCGCAACCATCGAGTGACCGGCCGGCCGTGCCCGGCGGGCCGGGCCAAGGCTCCCGGGAGGACTCCTTCCGGGTTGGAAACCCCGAGCTTGCCCCTCGGGGAGCCGCGAGCGGGGGCGGTGAACCGTGAGCCCCCGGAGGTTCACTGCCCCCGCCGTCGGCGCAGGCGGCTGCCGCCCCGCCGACCTGCGCGGCATCGGGTTTCACGGCCGCGGCCTGTCCGGCGCGGCCTGGGCCGGCGCGAGCTCGCGAGGCGTCTATGACCGCCAGGCGCGCTGCCGGCTTCCCTTCTGGTCAGGAGTACGCAGGCGTCCCCCCGGCCGCGACCAGCGCGGCCCCGATACATCTGGAGCAGGAACATGAGGATCACCATCGTCGCGAAGCGCGCGACCACCTGGGGCCGCGCCACCACCTGGGGCCGTTGACCCCCTATGAGCCCGCTGAATTTGACCGTTCCGGGACGCGTCGACCAGGTTTCTCCTGGCCAGGCGCAATCTGATACGCCCGAGCGTGGCAAATTCAGCCGACTTCCAGACGTGGGGAGGGCCGGCGTGCGCCGCACACGCCGGCCGTCCCCGCCCCCCGTGGGACGGTTGAGCCTGCCGCAAGCGCTCGCCGTCCCGCCCAGGCGGGGCTGACCGTGAGAGCCGCACTCGACGGTCATCCCCGCGCCGTGGGGCCGGTGCCGCGGGCCGCAAACGCGGCACCGTCCCCACCCCCCGGGCACCCGGACGGCCCCCGGCCGGGTGCCCGGCATGACGTTACGAACCCGGCCGCCGTGAAGATCCCTCCCGCTGAGACGGCCCGTATGATCTCCATGGCCCCGGGCCGGGGAGAGGTCGCGCTGATGGCGCACGGCGGCCGGCCAAGAGACGTGGTGGTGAGCCAATATCCGCCATTGGCTCATCACCACCGTGACCGCCGGGGACGACCTGTCGTCCTCGGCACGTGACTGCGCCCGCGCGACAGGGCCTCCGCGGGCGCAGTCACGCGGGCCGGCGGGCTGCGCGACTCCGCCGGCCACTAAGCATGCCGCGTGGCCCCGGACCCGTAAGCTCGGGGCAGCGTACGCCTGAGGCGACGCGCCGGCCCCTCACCCGGCGCGCCGCCTGCGTCCCCGTCGCTCGTAGGGGTGGGGTGGCCCGAGCGACGGGGACTCTCAGGGAAAGCCAGCGGGGATCATCGGTCCCAGCGCGACCTGACCCTTGACCTTGGATTCGGTTGTTGCCTCTCGGCCCTGGCCTACTGCGCGGTGGCGGCGCGCAGTGCGGACTCACGCGCGATGTCGGTCCGCGTGGTCACGTTCAGCTTCTTGAGTATGTGCGACACGTGCGTCGCCACAGTCCGCCGCGACAGCATGAGCCGCGCCGCGATCTCCGGGTTGGACAGTCCGTCCTCGACGAACGCCGCGACCTTGAGCTCAGCGTCGGTGAGCGAGTCCCAGCCGCTGACCGCCCGCCGGTGCTTGCTGTGCGGGCCGCGCCTGATGCCGTGGGCGCGGAACTCCGACTGCACCCGGTTCAGGTCCGCCTCGGCGCCGAGGAACTCGTACATCTCGACGGCCTGCTCGAACGCCTGCCGGGCCGCCGTCCGCTCGTCGGCCTCCACGAGGCACTCGGCCGCCGCCTCCAGGGCCTTGGCCCGTGGCAGCGGCCGACCCGACTCGGCGTACTGCTGCGCGGCGGCGAGCAGCACGGCGGAGTCCCGGTCGACCAGGCCGCGGCAGTAGAGGGCGTTCGCCTG